>LNAP01000323.1_pt1 | contig 63722 bp, 57 predicted proteins | sample 602601 | NCBI WGS metagenome assembly LNAP01 (sample SAMN02440304, study PRJNA202911) | soil metagenome | biome: Subtropical and temperate rainforests or woodlands; isolation source: soil samples (1 kg each in a 20% v/v slurry with milli Q water) were... ...
GCGCCGCCATCGGCGAACTCCTTGACACCTTCACTCCTGAAGAATGCGCGAACTATCTCAAAAACTCAGGCTATCGAAGCTAATGCCATCAGGCTTTAGAGGCAAAATATGGCGAGGGCCACGTGTTCGATTTGCGCAACGAGGAGGATGCATCTCGACCGCGCTGAAGGGAAATTGGACGTCATTGCGAGGAGCACTTGCGACGAAGCAATCCATGACCGTGCAGGCGGAGGTATAGATTGCTTCGCTGCACTCGCAATGACGAGTTATCCCATCATCAACGCCACGCGTCCGATCGCCTTGCGATCGATCAGTAGCCGCATCGCCCTGGCGTAATCTTTCAGCGGCAGCCGGTGCGAGACGTTCGGCCGGATTTTGCCAGCTTCCGCCCACCCCAAAAGCGCCTTGATGCGCGCTTCGCCGAGCGCGGGATTTTGCCGCGCGGCTTCGCCGGCACGGACGCCGAGCACGCTGGCGCCCTTGATCAGCAGGAGATTGGTGCGGGCGAGACCAATGCCCCCGGTGAACCCGATCACCAGCAGCCGTGCGCCCCAGGCGATACAGCGCACGCTGTTTTCGAAGACCTCGCCGCCGACGGGATCGAACACGACATCGGCACCGCGGCCATCGGTGATGCGCTTCACCGCATCGCGGAACGGTTCTCGCGCATAGAGCACGAGATGATCGGCACCCCTCGCCTGCGCCACGGCGAGCTTTTCCTCCGATGACGCCGCCGCGATCACGGTGGCCCCCAACAGCTTGCCCATTTCGACCGTGGCAAGGCCGACGCCGCCGCCCGCGCCGTGCACCAGCAGCACTTCACCGGGCTGAACTTGCCCACGATCGATCAGCGCATGATACGCAGTGCCGTGCGCGGCCAGGAATGTCGCGCCTTCGGCGTAATCGAAGGTCGATGGCAAGGGCGTGAGCTGCGACCGCGCAACGACAGCCTCATCGGCGTAAGCACCATGCCGCAGCTTGACGATGACCCTGTCGCCGACCGCGACGCCCTCCGCCGCGCCGTCGACTTCGACCACGTCACCGGCGGCTTCCACGCCCGGCGTGAACGGCAATGGCGGCTTGAGCTGATATTCGCCCGCTGCCATCAGGATATCGGGGAAATTGATCCCGGCAGCTTTAATGGCGACACGCACCTGGCCTTCCGCCAGCGGCGCAGCGGCAAAATCCTCCAGGCGCAAGCTCTCGGGCGGGCCGAGTTCGCGGCAGACTACCGCCTTCGGCATCAGGCCGCCTTCGCCTTGAGGCGCTGCAGGGCTTCGCGGATCAGCGGCATCCGGTCATTGCCGAAATACATGTCCGTCTTGTCGAGGAAGATGGTCGGCGAGCCGAAGCCGCCGCGCGCCATCACCTCGTCGGTATTGGCCTTGAGCTGGTCCTTGATCGCCTGCTCGCCGATGCCTGCGAAGAATTTAGCGGGATCGACGCCGACGCTTTTGCAGATCTCGGTCAGCACCTCGTCCTTGGAGATGTCCTTATCAGCCCCCCAATAGGCCTCGAACACCGCCCGCGCGAACGGCACCATCTCGTTACCAAGCCAAATGCAGCCGCGCATGGCCTTGACGCTGTTCACCGGAAAAACCGTCGGAGGCATCTTGATCGCAAGCCCCGCCGAGTTCGCCCAGTCAGCGAGGTCTTTTTTCATGTAGCGCGCCTTCAGCGGCACCGGCGCCTCCCGCGACGCATAGACGCTGGGATTGATGGTATTGAAGATGCCGCCGACCAGGATCGGCCGCCACGAAATCTCGGCGCCGAATTCCCGCGCCAAAGGCTGGATGTTGTGGAAAGCGAGGTAGGTCCAGGGACTGGAGCAGTCGAAGAAGAATTCGATCATGATGGCGTTTCCCTTGTGATTTATGGTGCAGAACTTCCCGGAGGCTGTCACGCTTGATTGATCCGCGGTGACGTCACCATCGGTCCGGATCATATTGATTATTGTTGTACCGGTCCTGTTGCCCAAAATCGAAACTTTTTCGCCGATGTTGTGAGGAGACGCTGTAATAATACTGAGTATCGAGCCGTCCACGACGAACCAGCGATTGAGCAGTCGGCCTTCAACTGCACGCTACCAATAGCGGCGACTACTTGACCCCCGGCGATGGACATATTTAAGTAGCTTTATTGACAGTCAGCAACCAGAGGGAAAGGGGGGCTGCTGTGACGGATATTTTTATTTCATATGCGCGGGATGATGACGTTCCGCCGCCGGACAGACCGGACCGAAAAGGTTTTGTGACATTTCTGGACGAAGCCGTCCGGTATGAATTTCGAGACCTTGGACCCGAGCGTCCGAAAATATGGCGGGACACCAGGCGTATTTCCGATGGCGCCCAGTTCACGCCGGAACTCGAAGATGCGCTGAAGAACGCGTCGCTGCTGCTGGTCGTCCTTTCGCCGAACTGGATGGCCAGCGCCTGGTGCAACCGGGAACTCGAGACCTTCGCCAAATACCATGGCGGCGACAGCCTGCGCGATCGCATCGTCGTCGTCGGCAAGCATCATATCGATCCCGACAAGCGGCCGCCGCTGCTGCAAGGCCAAAGCGGCTACGCGTTCTATGCCCGGAACGAGGATCCCGACGATATCGCCGGTGATCTGGAGTTTTTTGACCGCGGCGAACCCCGTGACGACCGGTATTGGGGAAAACTAAGGGCGCTCGCGGCTTACTTGCTGAAGCGCAACCCCGGCCCGCCGCCACAGCCGGCTTACCCGCCCACCGGCCGGACGATCTATGTGGCCAAGCCCGCTTCCGACATGCGCGCAGGTTATGACCGCATCGTCTCCGAGCTCGTCGGCAAGGGTCACAGCGTCGTTCCCTCGCCTACCGAGGACATTCCGCTCGACTCGGCGGTGGCCGTCATCGATGAGGCGCTTTCGCATGCCGAGATCGCCGTCCATCTTCTGGGCGAGAAGGCGGGTGAAGCTCCGGAAGACCAGCTCCCGATGGTCAAGCTGCAACTCGCGCGCGCCATGGCTAAGGCGTCCGGGGACAACGGGGCCAAGTTCCACCGCGTGATCTGGGCGCCCAGCCTGTGGACGATCAAATCGGACGGAAATGGGCCGGCGCGCGAGACCACCAGGCACCCGGTGGATGTGCTGGCAAAATTCGACCGGCAGTTGCCGACCGACAAGATCGAAGGCGACAGCCTGAGCAAGTTCGTCGACTTCCTCAATCAGCATCTTGTCGCCAACGCTCCGCCGCGACTGGTACCGACGACACTGCCGGACACGATCGGCGACATGCGCCTCTACGTGTATCATTCGCAGGAAGACAGTGACTACGCGCTCAATCTTGCCCAGGCGCTGCAGCAAAAGAAGCTGGAAGCCCTGCTTCCGGTGTTCGAGGGTCCTGATGCCGAGATCAAGAGTTTCAACGGCAAGCAGCTCGCGGCGTGCGATGCCGTGATCCTGTGCTGGGCGTCGGCATCGGAAGTCTGGGTTCGGGCCCAGGCCAGCGGATTGCGCAATTGGCACGATCTCGGCCGCACGCAGCAATTTTTCTACCGCGCCGTGGTCGCGGCGCCGCCGCCGGGAAACCGGAAAAAGGCGGGCAAGCTGCTGTTCCCGCGCAGCGAAATCGACCTGGTGGTCGATCTCTCCGATAAGGATATACCGACGGCGGACCTGCTCGATGTCCTGGTGCCCGCCGCCCGCGCGAACGCCCCATGAACGCCCCGCTGCAATTCTCGGCCGTCTCAGCGGAGCATCCGTTTCCTGGCCTGCGGCCGTTTGCCTACCAGGACCATGAATATTTCTTCGGCCGCGAAGACCAGACCTATGCGCTCTATCGGCTGATCGACCGCTTCCACTTTATCGCGGTGGTCGGAAGTTCCGGCAGCGGGAAATCCTCGTTGGTCCGCGCCGGACTATTGCCGCTGCTCGATACCGAGACGCGGGAAACCGGCGGGCGCAGCTGGCTGTGGCGCGAAATGCGGCCGGGCGACGCTCCGTTGCAACGATTGACCAACCTGCTCGCAAGCCTGTCCGTCGACGACGACCCGATGGTGGCGTCGGGGCGGCGCGAGCGGATCGCCGCGCAATTGCAGCGATCGAGCTTCGGGATCGCCGAGGCGCTGGCCGAGACCAATGGCCTTGCCGGCAAATCGATTGTGCTGGTCGTCGATCAGTTCGAGGAGCTGTTCCGCTACGCTGCGACAGTATCGGGCAAAACCGGCCTGACCGGCGAAGAAGTGCGGGCGCGCGACGAGGCAACGCAATTCGTCCAGCTTTTGCTGGAAGCGAGCCGATCTCCATCGATCAAGATCCATGTCATGCTGACCATGCGCTCGGATTTCATCGGCGATTGCGCACGGTTTCATGGACTGCCGGAAGCGGTATGCGCGGCGCAGTTTCTTGTCCCCTCGCTGACGCGCGATCAACTGGACGACGTTATTCGCAAGCCGGTCGAAAAGGCCGGCGCCGCCATCGATCCGGAACTGGTCGAGAGGCTACTGAACGACTGCGGCACCGAGATGGACCAGTTGCCGGTGCTGCAGCATTGCCTGTCGCGGCTGTGGGAGGACGCAGGCAAGACACCGCCGGATGCCGCGCCGGTCGGGCAGACATTCGGCGCCGGTCCTGCCGCCGGGCGGCGTCTGTCGCTGAACCACTATCGCAACATCGGCGAATTCGCCGATGCCTTGTCACGCCATGCCGACGAAATCCTCAGGGATCTGCCGGGGCCGACCTTGCAGCTTGCCGTCGAGCAAGTCTTCAGCGCGCTGTCGGAACTCGACAAGGAAGGCCGCGCCATCCGCCGCGCGCTCCGATTTTCCCAGCTTGTGGCGGAGACCGGCGTCGACGAGGCTTCGGTGCGGCAGGTGCTGGACCGCTTCCGCGCCGGCGATTGTTCCTTCCTGACGCCTCCGCCTTACGAGGTGAAGGAGATCACCGGCACGACGCGGATCGATGTCGGACACGAAGCGCTGCTGCGGCGCTGGGAAAAGGTCAGCGGCCGCGGCGCCGAACTCGGCTGGCTGCGGGCCGAACAGCAGGCCGGCGAGCGCTATCGCGGCCTGCTTGCGATGGCCGATGGCGACAACGCGACGCTGCCCTCGCATCTGGTCGACGAGCGGCTGGCCTGGTGGAAGGCCCGCCCGCGCACCTCGGCCTGGGCCAAGCGTTACGGCGGCGGCTTTGCGCGGGTGCGGCGCCTGCTGCGCGCCTCGCAGCGCTGGCAGCATATCAAGCGCGTGGGGATCGCGGCGGCGTTCATCGTTGTTGCGGGCTTTGGCGCTGCCATGTTCTGGCTCTGGCAATCGGCCGAACGCGCCCAGGCGCAAGCCGATGCAAGCCGCAAAAGCGCGCTCAATACGACCAAGACCTCGATCGGGCGGTTGGGAGGATTCCTCAACGACGGCACGCTATCGGCCAAGAATGCGGGTCAGTTTCTGGATGACGCCAAGGTGACACTTGACGACCTCGCAAAGAATGAAAACCAGTCGCTGGAGATCTCCGGCATCGAGATACTGCTTCTGCTCAGCTTCGCCGACGTACGTGTCGCACTGGGAGACAGCGATGACGCACTCCGGCGCGCCGAGCGCGCGGTCGCCATCGCGGAAAAATTGCTCAAGCAATATCCTGATAACAAGGACGTGAAGCGCTACATCTATGCGGGACGATTCCGGATCGGCGACGAGAAGGCAAAAGCCCGCGACAACCAGGAAGCGGAAAAACAGTACGACATCGCACTCAGGACGGCCCGCGAGCTGGAGGCGAACGATCCGACCAATATCGATCGTCAGCGCGATACTGCGTTCATCCTCAACAAGCTCGGCGATCTCTACAAGCTCAAGAAGAACTGGACCGCGGCGATGGATAATTACACCGCCGGATTGAAGAACGCCGAGGCCGTGGCGGCAAAATTTCCTGACGACATGACGATACAGGACACCGCACGGCAAAATATTGCGATACAGAAGGGCAGGATCGCTTCGCTGTTGAGCGAAAGGGCCGCACCGGGGGATGCGCAGGAAGCCCTCGCACAGTATCGGGAGGCTCTTTTAATCCAGAGCGAGCTGGTCCGCAAATCACCCGACGACGCCACGCGCCTGTCGCAGGCTGCGATCACCCACCGGCGCATCGGCGGGCTATTGAAAGAAAATCCCGCCGAAGCCCGACCTGAGTATGAAGCCGCGGTCCTGTACCGCAAAAAGCTGATCGAAAGCGATCCCGGCAGCGTGCCGTGGCGAACCGGTTTGGCAACGGACCAGATGTTGCTCGGCAACGCGCTGTTGCAGTTGAAGGATTTCAGAGGCGCGACGCAAAACTATAGTGCGGCAGGCCAGATCATGGACGGGCTCGTGCAAAAAGATCCGACCAATGTCGCTTGGCAGCGCGACCTTGCCACTGTGCATCGGAAGCGAGGCGAAATACTGGTCGCGCGCGGAAGCGAGGCCTTGGTCAATCCCGAACCGGTGGTCGATGAAGCTTCACGGCTCATCAACGACGCCTTGGGTCGCTATCGGACCGCAGCGGGCATCCTTCAGAAAATCGTGAGCGATCCGAAAGCGGGGGCCGCGCGTTTTTCAGACCTGTTCGATACCCAGATCAAGATCGGCGATGTCCTGTTTCGGCAAAAAAAATACGGGGACGCGCTCGGCGCCTATCAATCGGCGGCCGCAGTGGTCGAGCAGGCAGCGCCCACTCAGCCCCAGCGCGTTGTCGACTGGCAGATCAAGCTGTCTCGTGCGCTTGAGGAGGGTGGCGACTTTCTCGCCCATGATGCCGGAGACAGCATTGCAGCCCCCGGACAACCCGCCACCAAGGATGGGCCGGACGCCCTCACCTATTATCAGAAAGCCCTCGAGGCCATCGAAGCCGGCGCAACCAGGGCGCCCGACAATCCGGACCTGCAGTCAAGGAAGGCGGCGATGGCGAAGAAAATCGAGACCCAGCGTTCCACTGCGCGATAATCCTCGCTGTTGAAGCCCGCACGTCGTGATGGCCGGGCCCGTCCCGGCCACGACGAGCGTATGTATGTACGCGACGCGAAAGACATGGCAAACAGGCGCTCCATCAGAACCGACCGGGAGGCCGATATGCTGTTTCCAACCACGATCGCAGGCTCCTTGCCGAAGCCGGAATGGCTGGCCGAGCCCAATACGCTGTGGGCGCCCTGGAAGTCGTCGGGCGCCGAACTGGCGCGCGCCAAGCGCGACGCCACCATTCTGGCAATAAAACTGCAGGAAGACGCCGGCATCGACATCGTCACCGAGGGCGAGCAGGCGCGCCAGCATTTCGTCCACGGCTTCCTGGAGAAGATCGAGGGTATCGATTTCGCCCACAAGGTCGAGATGGGAATCCGCAAGGACCGCTACAAGGCGATGGTGCCGCAGGTGGTGGCGCCGCTGACGCTGAAGGGCCGCGTCCATGCCGACGAGGCCCGCATCGCCCGCACTCACACCACACGCAAGCTGAAATTCACCCTGCCCGGCCCGATGACCATCATCGACACCATCGCGGATAAATATTACGGCGACCGCGTCAAGATGGCGTTCGCCTTTGCCGAACTACTCAATCAGGAAGCCAAGGCGTTGCAGGCCGATGGCGTCGACGTGATCCAGTTCGATGAGCCGGCGTTCAATGTCTACATGGACGAGGTCAGTGATTGGGGCATCAAGGCGCTGGAACGCGCGGCGCAAGGGCTGACCTGCACCACCGCGGTCCATATTTGCTACGGCTACGGCATCAAGGCCAACACCGACTGGAAGGAGACCCTGGGCGGCGAGTGGCGGCAATACGAGGATATCTTTCCGGCGATCGCCAAAAGCCCGATCCAGCAGGTCGCGATCGAATGCCGCAATTCGAAGGTGCCGCTGGACCTGCTCGGCCTGCTCACCGGCAAGGTGGTCCAGGGTGGCGTGATTGATGTCGCCAGCGACACGGTGGAGACCGCGGAGGATGTCGCCAAGGTGATCGACGCGGTGTCAAAGTTCGTGCCGAAGAGCAACATCGTCGCGACCACCAATTGCGGCATGGCCCCGATGCGGCGCGATATCGCGGAGGCGAAGCTGATGGCGCTGGGCGCGGGCGCGAAACTCGCGCGGGAAAAGATGGGGTGATAGCGCACGCCCTGTGTCCACCGTGATGGCCGGGCTTGTCCCCGCCATCCACATCTTGGCCTTCCGCAAGAGAAGAAAGACGTGATGCCGGAACAAGCCCGGGCGTGACGAACGATTAGAGTGTCGAAGTCTCACGTAATTGGTGTCATCGCACTTGGATGTAGCGCCGGCCGGTATCCCACCGACAACGCATGCAGGGTCGAGGGCGGTGTCAACAGCATGGCGTTCTCGATCGCCATCGCTACCGCGCTATACCCGCCCGGCGACCACTGCAGCGTCGTGCCCTGCGCGATCAGATAGCTCTCGTTTCCCGCTCGCACCATCGCGCCTTCAGGTAAATCTCGCAGCGGCATAGGAACCGCATGCAACCGCTTGCTGCCGCGATCGAGCCGCTCGCGATGCAACATCGCGTCGATCTCGCGGGCGAGAACATTTTTGGCGCCGTTGCCCTCCTCCCACGCCGCGCGAAACCGGTTGGCGTCGTCACGGCGGCAGAAGAAACACGGGCGGTGGCCGGCCGCGAACGCGGTGGCTTCGTCGAGAAAGAACAACTCGGTCCAGCTACGCCTGCCCATCACCTCACGCCGCCGTCCCCTGAATTCGCAGACGCAAGTGAGCCAAGCTTTGCCGGCCCAACGCCGCGTTAGCGTCCTGGTCGCGGGATCGTGGATGATGCCGCGGTTGCCGGTGAACATTCCGCGATGCGGGGTGGCGATGATATCGCCGGTGGGAGTGACGCGGTTTTGTAGCGGCATCAGAAATGGCCTGTCATTAGCCGCATTCGTCATTGCGAAGAGCGGCAGCGACGCGGCAATTCAGACTTCGTCATTCCGGGATGGTGCGTAGCACCAGACCCGGAATCTCGAGATTCCGGGTTCGATGCTTTGCATCGCTCCGGAATGACGGCCTATCAAGCCGCACCGTCGCGGATCGGGGGCTGAAACGAGAGCGCGGTATCCCAGGGAAAGAAGATCCAGGTGTCCTGTGACACTTCGGTAATGAAAGTATCGACCCGCGGGCGCCCCATCGGCTTGGCATAGACTGTTGCGAAATGCGCGTCCGGCAGCATCTCGCGCACCAGCCGCGCGGTCTTGCCGGTATCGACGAGATCGTCGACGATCAACAGGCCCTTGCCGGTGCCGCCGCCGAGCTTTGCCGTATCGGGCGAGATGCCTTTCAGGACCTTCAGATCGCCCTGCCTGGTGTGGTCGTAGCTCGCAATGCACACGGTGTCGATCACGCGAACGCCGAGTTCGCGCGCGACGATCGCCGCCGGCACCAGCCCGCCGCGGGTGATCGCGATCACCGCATGGAACGGTCCGACCTCGTTGAGCCGCCAGGTCAGCGCCCGACAATCCCGGTGGAACTGGTCCCATGAGACCGGAAAAGCCTTGCCCGCCCGCTCCCGCGCGCTCAGTTCCGGATGCTCCGCCATCATTATTCTCCTAGCTCTTCCAAATCCCGGCGGTGGATTAATGGACCACGTTCAGCCGCGCCAGCATCTCCTTCACGGCAGCCATCGCAGCGTTGAGTTTCTCGGGGTCGCGCGAACGCACCACCAGATTGGTATTCGGCTTCTTGTCTTCGTCCTGGAACGGGTAGCTGCCGATGATGGTGTCGGGATGGGCGTTGGCGATATCGCGCAAGGGGCCACCGATGTCGCCTTCCCGCGCATTGGCACGGACCGATTCCGACAGCATCCGCACGCCAGATTTCAGCTTCGGCGCGACGATATCCATCATCGCTTGCATGATCGAGGGTATGCCGGCCATCACGACGACATTTCCGATCTTGAACCCGGGTGCAAGGATAGTCGCGCTCTGGATCAGTTCGGCGCCGTCGGGAACGCGGGCCATCCGCAGCCGCGCCTCGTTCAAATCCTGCTCGCTCCAGCGCTCCTTGAAACGCGCCACCACTTCCGGGTGATGGCCGATACCGACGCCGAACGCCTTGGCGACGGCATCGGCGGTGATGTCGTCATGGGTCGGCCCGATGCCGCCGGTAGTGAATACGTAGGTATAGCGGTTTCGCAGTGCATCCAGCGCCGCGACGATATCAGCCTCATCGTCGGCGACGACGCGGACTTCCTTCAGGTCGATGCCGATATTGGTCAGATACTCGGCGATGAAGCCGATGTTCTTGTCCTTGGTCCGCCCGGACAGGATCTCGTCGCCGATCACCAGAATGCCCGCGGTGACGATGTCGCTCATGATCTACCCTCGCCTTGGCCCTGGTCTTCAACCAACATATTGAAGTCACGGGGCTTTGCTGCCGAAATAAGCACCGACCAGCCGGTTTTTCAGGCAAGCATCGAAGCCATCCATACCAAATGCCGCCTGTGAATGCATATCGCGCTGGCCCGGCCCTTGCTACCATCCCTTTCAGTCATGCACTGTCCCGCATGGCCTCGAAAAAGCGTCGGGATATATGGCAGTTGCGTTTGATGAAATGAACGGACCCGGCGGCGACCTCCGCCCGGCCTATCAGGAGCTCTCCCGCTGGCTGAAGGAAACGCCGCCGGACGCCCTCGAATATCGTCGCCAGGAAGCGGAGCTGCTGTTCCGCCGGATCGGCATCACCTTTGCGGTCTATGGCGACGCCGAAGCCCAGGAACGGCTGATTCCCTTCGACGTGATCCCGCGGATCATCTCGGCGAAGGAATGGACCCTGCTCGAAAAGGGCCTCAAGCAGCGGGTGCGCGCGCTCAACATGTTCCTGCGCGACATCTATCACGGCCGCGACGTGCTGCGCGCCAATATCATCCCGGACGACCTGATCTTCCAGAACCCGGTGTTCCGGCCCGAGATGAACGGCCAGGACGTGCCGCACGACGTCTACGTCCACATCGCCGGCATCGATATCGTCCGCGTCAACCCGGAAGATTTCTATGTGCTGGAGGACAATGCCCGCACGCCGTCCGGCGTGTCCTACATGCTGGAAAACCGCGAAATCATGATGCGGCTGTTTCCGGATCTGTTCGCCCGCCACCGCGTCGCACCTGTGGAAAAGTATCCGGACGAGCTGTTGTCGGCGCTGCGATCGGTGGCGCCGCTTAGCGCCGCCGCCGAGCCGACGGTGGCCCTGATGACCCCCGGCGTCTACAATTCCGCCTATTACGAGCATTCGTTCCTGGCTGATAAGCTCGGCATCGAGCTGGTCGAAGGCCGCGACCTCATCGTCAAGAACGACGAGGTGTTCATGCGCACCACCGAGGGCTTGAAACGTGTCGACGTCATCTATCGCCGCGTCGACGACGACTTCCTCGACCCCCTCAGCTTCCGCCCGGACTCGGCGCTCGGCGTGCCCGGCCTGATGTCGGCCTATGCCGCCGGCAACATTACGCTCGCCAACGCAGTCGGGACCGGCATCGCCGACGACAAGGCGATCTACTCCTACATGCCGGACGTCGTGAAATTCTATCTTGGCGAAGAACCGATCCTGAAGAACGTGCCGACCTGGCGCTGCCGCGAGCCCAAGGACCTGGCCTATGTGCTCGACAACCTCAGTGAACTGGTGGTGAAGGAAGTGCACGGCTCCGGCGGCTACGGCATGCTGATCGGCCCGGCCGCGACCAAGGCCACGATCGAGGCGTTCCGCGACAAGCTCAAGCGCGAGCCGGAGGGCTTTATCGCGCAGCCGACGCTGGCGTTGTCGACCTGCCCGACCTGCACCGAATCCGGCCTCGCGCCGCGCCATGTCGACCTCCGGCCGTTCGTGCTGACCGGCAGCAAACACGTCACCATCGTGCCGGGTGGCTTGACGCGGGTGGCGCTGAAGGAAGGCTCGCTGGTGGTGAATTCAAGCCAGGGCGGCGGCACCAAGGACACCTGGATTCTGGACGAGTAGGATTGGATTCTAGACGAGTAAGATTCGGATTCTGAACGAACAAGATTTGGATACTGGACGAGTTGATCTAGCATGCTCTCGCGCACCGCCGAAAACCTGTACTGGCTGGCCCGCTATGTCGAACGCGCCGAATATCTCGCGCGCACCATCGAGGCGACGCTGCGCGTCACCGCGCTGCCGAACACCTATACCGGCAAGACCAATGAATGGGACTCGGCGCTGCTGACCGCCGGCGTTAGCGCCAGCTTCTACGAGGTCCACGAGGAAGCCAACGAGCACAACGTCGTCGACTACCTGTCGTTCGCACCGAGCAATCCGTCCTCGATCAAGAACTGCATCGAAAATGCCCGGCTGAATTCGCGCTCGGTCCGCACCGCGCTGACCAGCGAAATGTGGGACACCATCAACTCGGCCTGGATCGACCTCCAGGAAGTCTGGGGCAAAGGCACCAAGACCCGCGAAGAACTGGCGAAGTTCTTGCGCTTCGTGCAGGAAACCTCGCTGCGGTTCGACGGCTCGGCCTACCGGACCATGCTGCGCAACGACGCCTATTGGTTCTCGCGGCTCGGGCTGCATCTGGAGCGCGCCGACAACACCGCGCGTATCCTCGATGTCAAATATCACCTGCTGTTGCCCGAGGAGGAACATGTTGGGGGTCCCCTGGATTATTATCAATGGACCTCGATCCTGCGTTCGGTCTCGGCGCTGACCGCCTATCACTGGGTCTATCGCGAGACGCTGAAACCGTGGCTGATCGCGGACCTTTTGATCCTCAACGATTCACTGCCGCGCTCGCTGGCGAGCTGTTACGGCAATCTGGTGCGCAATCTGGACCAGATCGGCGTCGCCTACGGCCGCCAGGGCGCGGCCCAGCGCCACGCCCGCGGCGTCCGCAACCGCCTTGAACACAGCCATATGGACGATATCTTCCAGCACGGCCTGCATGAATTCATCCAGGAATTCATCGCGGATAATGGCAGGCTCGGCGAAATCATCACCAAACAATATCTGATCTGAGAGCTAGCCTCTGCTGTTCTCGTCGGATTCGGAAGTTCCCGTCATGCGCCTGCGAATTGCCCATTCCACCAGCTATCGCTACGAACCGCCGGCCACCGGCGTCATCCAGATCCTGCGCATGACGCCCGGCAGCCATGACGGGCAATACGTCGCGCAATGGCAGATCGACGTCTCGACCGACTCGCGGCTCGACGTGCATCAGGACGCCTTCGGCAATGTCACGCATGTGCTGACGCATGGGCCGATCGCCGATCTCACCATCACCGTCGAAGGCCTGATCGAAACCCAGGACACCGGCGGCGTGCTCAGAGGGACCGATGAGCGGTTTCCGCCGAGTTTGTTTTTGCGCTCCACCGCGCTGACCGAATTCAATCCGGCAATGGCGACCTTTGTACGCGAGCTGCGCTCGGAATCCGGAGACGACGTGCTCGGTTTCCTTCATGCGCTGATGAAGGAAATCAACGAGCACATGACGTTCGACGAAGACCCCACCAACAGCGGCACCTCGGCGGTGGAAGCTTTTGGCCTCAAGCGCGGGGTGTGCCAGGATTACGCGCATATCTTCATCGCCTGCGCGCGCTGCGGCGGCGTGCCGGCACGGTTCGTTTCCGGGCATTTCCTGCGCTCCGACGGCATGGTCAACCAGCAGGCCGGCCATGCCTGGGCGGAAGCATTCGTGCCCGATCTCGGCTGGGTCGGATTCGATCCGGCAAATGCGATCTGCACCACCGATGCACATGCCCGCGTCGCCATCGGCCTCGACTATCTCGGCGCCGCGCCGGTGCGCGGCACCCGCTATGGCGGCGGCATGGAAACGCTGACGGTATCGGTCAAAGTCGACCAGGCCGGAGGTCGGCAGAGCCAGAGCCAGTCACAGACGTAGTCGCAATTATCCCGTCATTGCGGGGAGCACTTGCGACGAAGCAATCCAGTTCTTGCTTCGCGGCGAACGCCTGCCCGGCACCTCACGATAGTCCGGCCGCCCGCGCGAGATTGAACACCAGAAAGCTCGCCACATAGGCCAACACGAACATGTAGAGGAAGGTAACGACCATCCAGCGCGCACTGCCGGTCTCGCGGCGGATGACGGCGAGCGTCGAAGCGCATTGCGGGGCGAAGATGTACCACGCCAGCAGGGATAGGGCCGTCGCCAGACTCCATTTGTTGGCAAGCACCTGCCCGATCTGATCCGCGGCTTCCTTGCCGCCCTCGATCGCATAGACGGTGCCGAGCGCGGCGACCGCGACTTCGCGCGCCGCCATGCCCGGTATCAGCGCAACCGCGATCTGCCAGTTGAAGCCGACCGGCGCCAGCAGCGGCTCCAGCGCGTGGCCGATCATCGCGGCGAGGCTGTAATTGATCGCAGGGCCTTCCGCGCCGACGGGCGGTTGCGGAAACGAAGCCAGGAACCAGATCAGCACCATCATCGACAGGATCGTGGTGCCGGCGCGGTGCAGGAACATCTTGGCGCGGGTATAGACGCCGATCGCGATGCTCTTGAGCCTCGGCACCTTGTAATCGGGCAATTCCAGCATGAACGGCGCCGGCTGATAGTCGCGCCACATGAAGAACTTGATGACGAAGGAAACGCCGAGCGCACTGGCGATGCCCGCGGCATAGAGTCCGAACATCACCAGCCCCTGCAGGTTGATCCAACCCCAGATATGCCTGGCCGGGATGAAGGCGGAGATGATCAGCGTATAGACGGGAATGCGCGCCGAGCATGTCATCAGCGGCGCAATCAGGATCGTGGTCAGCCGGTCGCGGCGGTTATCGATCACGCGGGTCGCCATGATGCCGGGAATGGCGCAGGCAAAGCTCGACAGCAGCGGGATGAAGGCGCGGCCGTGCAGACCGGCGCCGCCCATGATGCGGTCCATCAGGAACGCTGCGCGCGCCATGTAGCCGAAATCTTCCAGCAGCAGGATGAACAGGAAAATGATGATGATCTGCGGCAGGAAGACGATCACGCTGCCGACGCCGGATATCACGCCATTCTGCAGGAAGCTCTGCAACAGGCCGGCCGGAAGCGTCTCCTGGACCAGTTGACCGAGGGCTTCGAACGCCGAAGACAACAGCTCCATGATCGGTTGCGCCCAACTGAACACGGCCTGGAACATCACGAACAAAATGAGGCCGAGGATGACCAGGCCGGCGACAGGATGCAGCACCACGGCATCGACGCGGGTCGTCAGCGAATCTGGCTTGGCCGGCAGGGTGACGGTTTCACGGATGATGCGGTCGGCTTCACGCTGGGTGGCCTTCAGTTCGGCGATGCCCAGCGGCTTCCAATCATTGGCGCTGCTCGGCTGCGGCGGACGTAGTGCGAACTCATCGGTCAGCCGAAGCAGCTCTTCGACGCCTCCCTTACGCACCGCGACGGAGGTGACGACGGGGACACCGAACGCCTTGGACAAGGCATCTATATCGACACTCACGCCGCGCCGCTTTGCGATGTCGAACATGTTCAACACCACCAGCAATGGCCGCCCGGTGCGTTTCAATTCCAGCACCAGGCGGAACGTCAACCGAAGGTTGGTCGCATCGGCTATGCAAAGGACCAAATCGGGCAAGGCTTCGTCAGGAAACCGTCCGAGCACGACATCCCGGGTTATTTCCTCGTCGGGGCTGCGGCCCCGCAGCGAATAGGTGCCGGGCAGATCGACCAGCGACACGGTGCGGCCGGCCGGCGTCACGAACATGCCGGTTTTGCGCTCGACGGTGACGCCCGGATAGTTGGCGACTTTTTGCCGGCTGCCGGTCAGCGCGTTGAACAGCGACGTCTTGCCGCTATTTGGCGCGCCGACAAGGGCGACGTGAAATGGATCAGCGATCATCGCGGATAATCTGTCATCGCGCCACGACGACAGCCATGGCCTCGCGCCGTCGCAACGCAATCGTGATATTGTCGACGCGTACGGCGATCGGGTCGCGCGCGACCGCGCCCTCATGAAGGATTTCGACCCGCGCGCCTTCGGTAAATCCCATCTCGAGCAGTTGCCGCTCCAGTTCGGACTCATCCGCGGCCGATATGCCGGACTTGAGCATCAGGATCGTCCCGACAAATCCGCAGGGCGCGTTGCCGAGCAATAGCTCGACCGGTGAGGAATGATCTCGGGTCATGACCGCTCTTGTTGAGCACCAGATAATTCCGGTCAAGCTTTACCCGCTCACTCAGTTTAGAACGATTACAAGCGTTCGGCTGAGCCGCATAGTGATCGCCATGGACCCACCGCCCGCCTCAGTTGACGCCGTGACTATGCGAGCACCTTGTTTAACGCGGGGTCATCATCAGGGCGCCTCGGTCATGCGAGAGCGACTTTGCCACTGCTCGCCGCTTCGATCGTTCGACGCTTCGCCGGTCCTCCAGAAGCACCGAGGGGCAGAATTTGCGTGGCCAGGATCGTGCCGGTGATCATCGTCTGTTTTTCAGGCGCCGCCCGCCCTCGGGATTCGACGAAAAATTGTCCCATAGATCAAGAGAGGCACGCCACGGTCGATCGCCCTGGGCAGCCGTGCCCCGAATGGGGTTGGAGCCACCTCCGAAATTGGCTAGTAATTCGCGGCCGTCTGATGAGTTCGGGGACCGGGAATGACCTATTGTTGCGGAGTGCTGGTGCGGGACGGGCTGGTCATGATCGCCGACACCCGCACCAATGCCGGTCTCGATAACGTCTCGACCTTCCGCAAACTCCATATTTTCAGCAAGCCCGGCGACCGGGTCATGGCGATTGCGAGCGCCGGGAACCTCGCGATTAGCCAGTCGGTGCTATCGACCCTGACCGAGGGGCTCGAAGACCCAAATACCGGCGAGATCGAGACGCTGATGAACGCCCCGACCATGTTCCAGGCGGCGCAGCGCATTGGCCGGGCGATCCGCGCGGTCCACGCCACCGAAGGCGTCGCGCTGCAGTCCGAGGACATCAATTTCGACGTATCGTTCCTGTTTGGCGGCCAGATCAAGGGCTCGCGGATGCGGCTGTTCATGGTCTATCCCGCCGGCAATTTCATCGAATGCACCACCGACACGCCCTATTTGCAGATCGGCGAGCACAAATATGGCAAGCCGGTGCTCGACCGCGCCATGCATTACGATGTCGAGCTGTATGAGGCGCTCAAGACCAGCCTGATCTCGATGGACTCGACGATGCGCTCCAATATCGGCGTCGGCCTGCCGATCGACGTGCTGGTGGTGCGCTCTGACGTCTGCGATGCCGACCTCAATCACCGCATCGAGGCCGGCGAGCCGTATTTCCACGATCTGCGCTCGCGCTGGTCGGCGGCATTGCGCGCCGCCCACCAGAATATTCCAAGACCACCCTACAAGACCGAAACCGAAAAACTCAAGGACAGGTAAGGAAACAATGGCTGAGGCAGGAAACAAGATCGCAGTGGTGACCGGCGCCGGCACCGGGGTCGGGCGCGCGGCATCGCTGGCGCTGATGAACTCAGGCTTTACGGTGGTGCTCGCCGGGCGGCGCATGGAGATGCTGGAAGAGACCAAGAAGCTCGGCGACAATGTCGGCAAAAGCCTCTGCGTATCCGCCGACATGACCGATCCCGGATCGATCGCCGCGCTGTTCGCCAAGGTGATGGACGTCTACGGCCGGCTCGATGTGCTCTTCAACAATGCCGGCATGGGCGCGCCGCCGGTGAATTTCGAGGATCTCAGCCTCGCACAATGGCAATCCGTGGTCGCGACCAACCTCACTGCGCCGTTCCTGTGCACCCAGCACGCATTCCGCATCATGAAGGACCAGACCCCGCGCGGTGGCCGCATCATCAACAACGGCTCGATCTCGGCGCACGCGCCGCGGCCGTTCTCCTCGCCCTATACCTCCACCAAGCACGGCATCACCGGCCTGACCAAGGCGAGCAATCTCGACGGCCGCGCCTATGACATCGCCGTCGGCCAGATCGACATCGGCAATGCCGCTACGCCCATGACCGACCGCATGATCGACGGCGTGCTGCAGCCGGACGGCCGCAAGATGCCGGAGCCCCGGATGGACGCCAAGGCGGTCGGCGATGCGGTGGCCTACATGGCCAACCTGCCGCTCGATGCCAACGTGCTGTTCATGACGGTGATGGCCAGCAAGATGCCGTTCGTCGGACGAGGCTAGACTCTCATGCCCCGGACGCAGTGCGGCATGCAATGCCGCGCTGCTCAGCCGGGGCCCATCGTAACGCCCCGTTGTGTATGCGGGACCGGCTCTGCGGAGCAGCGTTTCACACTGCGCCGCGTCCGGGACACGAAGAGCCCTACTCCAGCCGTTCCACCTTTCGCAGCGCCGGAAACAGCTTCATCCATAACAACGCGATCGCGATCGTGCCGACGCCGCCTATCACGGCCGCCGGCATGGCGCCGAACAAAGCCGCAGTCACGCCGCTCTCGAACTGGCCGAGCTGGTTGGAGGCGTTGATGAACAGGAAGTTCACGGCGCCAACGCGGCCGCGCATCTCGTCCGGGGTGGCGAGTTGCACCAGCGAGAAGCGGATCACCACGCTGACTGTGTCGGCTGCGCCCAATATCGCCAGTGCCAGCACCGAGAGCCACATCCAATGCGATAGCGCGAATACCACCGTCGCCGCGCCGAAGACGATCACGGCCTGAAACATGCGCATACCGACCTTGCGATCGATGGTGTAGCGCGCAAGCACGACGGTCATCAGCAAGGCGCCGACGGCGGGTGCTGCGCGCAGGATGCCGAGCCCCAGCGGGCCGGTCTCCAGGATATCACGGGCATAGATCGGCAACAGCGCGGTGGCGCCGCCCAGCAACACCGCAAACAGGTCGAGCGAAATCGTCCCGAGGATCGCAGGGTTGTCGCGGACGAACCTGACGCCGGCATAGAGATCATCGGGCGTTGCCGTCTCCTTGACGGCGACCGGTTGCGTCAGGCGGATGGCGCCCATGAATATCGCCGCCAACAGCGAAAACGCGGCCATGATCCCATAGGGCAGGCTCGGCGCGACGGCATAGGCAAACCCGCCAAGGGCGGGACCGGTGATGGTGGCGACCTGCGCTGCGCCACTCGACACCGCCGTCGCGCGTTGCAGCGAGCCCTGCGGCACGATCGCCGGCAGCAGCGCCGCCGTCGCCGGGCTTTCGAATGCACCGGCTATTCCAAGCACGAAACTCGCAACAAAAATCTGCGTGACCGTCAGCCAGCCGGCCCAGGCACCCCACGCCAGGAAAACCGCCGTCAGCGCTTCGGCAAGCTGGCAGAGTTGCACGACACGTTTGCGTTCGTAGCGATCCGCGGCGTGGCCTGCCACGAACAACAACAGCGCCGTCGGCAGGAACTGAACGAACCCGATCATGCCGAGACCGAACGCACTGCCGGTGAGATCATATATTTGCCAGCCGATCGCCACCGCCGCGATCTGGCCCGCGAAGCGCGAAAGACTTCGCGAAAGCACAAAGAGCAGAAACGATCTGTCCTTGAGCAGAGCGCCGGAGCCTACAGGCAGGATGGAAGACATGGAGGTGCTTTGCCTGGGGTGGGTGGGCCGTTCGCCACCTCACCCTTTTTTGTTGTTGATCACGCCGTGGCTGACACTTGGTTGATTGTCAATGGCTGGCGCAAGCGACATGGCGGCATTGCGCGTTCAAGCGTGCCACTGCCATAATCCATCCAGGTCTTCCTGGGGGAGCGATGCTGCAACTGCAATCGGCGTTCGGCGTGTGCGCGTTACTCGTGATCGCATGGGCATTCGGTGAGAACCGCCGCGCGGTGTCGCTGCGACAGGCCGCCATCGGTCTCGCCCTCACCTTCCTGACCGCCGTGGTATTGATCAAACTGCCTTTCGTCGCCCATGCTTTCGGGGCGATCAACGAGGCCGTCGGCACGATTTCGGCGGCCTCGCGCGCGGGCACTTCGTTCGTGTTCGGCTATCTCGGCGGTGGCGCGCTGCCGTTCGACCTGAAAGCGCCCGGCGCCGACTTTATCCTCGCATTCCAGGCGCTGCCGGTGGTGCTGGTGATGAGCGTGCTCACGACGCTGTTGTTTTATTGGCGCATCCTGCCGCCGGTGGTGCGCGGCATGGCGTGGCTGCTGGAGCGCACGCTCGGCGTCGGCGGCGCGGTCGGGCTGTCCACCGCAGCCAATATCTTTCTCGGCATGGTGGAGGCGCCGCTGTTCATCCGGCCCTATCTCGCACAACTGACGCGGAGCGAACTGTTCCTGGTGATGACCGGCGGCATGGCCGGCATCGCCGGCACCGTACTGGTGCTTTACGCCACCCTGCTCGCGCCCCTGATCCCGGATTCCGGCGCGCATTTTGTGATCGCCTCGGTGCTCGGCGCGCCCGCAGCGATCCTGATCAGCCTGATCATGGTGCCCGAGACATCGGGCAAACGCACCGGCGGCGCGCTGGCCGATCCCGGAGTCGCAGGCGATCCCGGCTTGCACGCTTCGAGCACCATGGACGCGATCGTCAAGGGGACCTCCGCCGGGCTCGAGCTGCTGCTCAACATCGTCGCGATGTTGCTGGTGCTGGTGGCGCTGGTCTATCTCGCCAACGCGATCCTTGGCCTGCTGCCGAATGTCGGCGGCGCGGCAATATCGATGCAGCGCCTGCTCGGCTATGCGATGGCGCCGGTGTGCTGGCTGATGGGACTGCCGTGGCCGCAAGCGCTGACGGCGGGCGGCCTGATGGGCATCAAGACGGTGCTCAATGAGCTGATCGCCTATGTCGAACTGTCAAAGCTCGGCACGGACGCGCTGGATCCGCGCTCCCGGCTGATCATGCTCTATGCGATGTGCGGTTTTGCGAACTTCGGCAGCCTCGGCATCATGATCGGCGGCCTCGGCACCATGGCACCCGAGCGCCGCGACGAGATCAATGCGCTCGGATTGAAATCGATCGTGTCGGGCACGCTGTCGACGTGTCTGATGGGCGCGATCGTAGGAGTGTTGAGCTGACGCACCACTGTCATTCCGGGGCGACGCAGAGCGTCGAACCCGGAATCTCCAGATTCCGGGTTCGCGTCTTACGACGCGCCCCGGAATGACGGCGTCCTACGCCGTTAACTCAACCGTCTTGAACTCCGCCGGCAAGATTACTTCCAGCAGTTCGACCTCATCGGAATAATCCATGATCAGATGCCTGATCCTTGGCGGCTGGGTCCAGCAACTGCCCTGTTGCATCAACGTTTCGCCCTGCCCTTCCATGTAGGTTTTCACCCAGCCTTTCAGCACATAGACCATCTGGAATTCGACGTCGTGATAATGCAGCTTTGAGACTTCCTCCGGATTGCACGGCCCGATCAGGCGGATCACATGCGCCTGCGCCAGGCCGCCGGTCGCGTTGGCAATGCCGAGATCGCGATAATGCGCGTAAGCGCGCAGGCCATCGGGCCTGAAATCCTCGTCGCGATAATGGCTGATGGCGATGCGCTGTTTGGGCCGCGCGCGTTTGGCAACGGGCACCGCACGCGCCTTGGTCTTGCGGTCTTTTGTCTCGATCGTCTTTCGCGATGTGGACTTCGCGGCCACTTTGCGCGGCGATGATTTTTTCTGCGCGGCGGTGCGGCTTGCTGCCCGTGAAGTCGGCTTCTTCCTCGCCATCGACGTTCTCCCGTTCGGTTATGGGAGAAGGTTAGCACGGATCGCGACCGTGGGCTAAGCGCAAGGCAGCCCCGACCGATGCATCGGCATTGAAGGCCGGCAGCAGCAGTGGCGGGCACGGCTCAGGCGCACCCATTGCGCCACCCTACGGAATCGAAATCAGTGCAGCCGGAAGACGCCATCGACGGCACGCAGTTCGGCTGGCTTGATCAGCTTGGAATGCGCGACGGTGACCGAGAACAGCGGCCCTTCGAGTTTCTCCTGCCAGAAGGCGAGGAAATCCGTCAGCGCCGGAAATTTCGGACAGAGATCGTAGTTCTGCCAGACGTATGTCTGCAGCAGCGACGGGTGATCCGGCATGCGATACAAAATTTGCGCCGTCGTCAGTCCGTAACCAAGCACCTGCTTCCGGAAATCGTCGGAAACAACCCCAACCCGCGAGACCATGCCAACCTCCATTTAAGGAGCGCATTCACGTGGTGGCCGTCAAGCCGAGCCACCCCGGCGGAGATGCGCTCACACGAAAGAAATGTGACGCAGGATACCAACGCATCACAAGCCTAAATGTTTAAGAGATTGTTGAAAATTCGTGCGTTAGCAGCAGCTTACCGCAGGTGCTAATATGGCATCCCGCTCGGTTCCGGGCTCGTTCAGGGGTGATTAACAAACTTGGCAGGCGACATTTCCGAGTGCCAATTTTTCTGATAGAAGCCCTTGTCCCCCGAACAAGTCTGGCCTATGTGCATTGCAGCCATGCTGGCACTCACTGGCATGGACTGCCAAAATTCCAGAATTGACAACATCTTCAGAAACTTAGGAGGACTGCATGAAATTCCGTCCGCTTCACGACCGCGTTGTGGTCAAGCGTATCGACGCCGAAGAGAAGACAGCAGGCGGCATCATCATTCCGGACAGTGCCAAGGAAAAGCCCTCACAGGGCGAAGTCATCGCTGTTGGTCCCGGCGGTCGTGACGAAGCCGGCAAGCTGATCCCGATCGACATCGCTGTCGGCGACCGCGTGCTGTTTGGCAAATGGTCCGGCACCGAGGTCAAGATCGACGGCCAGGAGCTGCTGATCATGAAGGAGAGCGACATCATGGGCGTTCTCACCGACGCTCCCACGGCCAAGAAGAAGGCCGCCTAAGCCATAGCACGCTCACCCTGAGGAGCGCCTGTGAGGCGCGCCTCTCAAAGGGTGAGAGACCGAAATCAACCTCAGGGAAAACCAAATATGTCAGCTAAAGAAGTCAAATTCGGCGTCGATGCCCGCGATCGCATGCTGCGCGGCGTCGATATCCTCGCCAACGCGGTCAAGGTGACGCTCGGCCCGAAGGGCCGCAACGTCGTGCTCGACAAGTCGTTCGGCGCGCCCCGCATCACTAAGGACGGCGTCACCGTCGCCAAGGAAATCGAGCTTGAAGACAAGTTCGAGAACATGGGCGCCCAGATGGTGCGCGAAGTCGCCTCCAAGTCGGCAGACGCTGCCGGCGACGGCACGACCACCGCGACCGTTCTGGCGGCTGCGATCGTCCGTGAAGGCGCCAAGTCGGTTGCCGCCGGCATGAACCCGATGGACCTGAAGCGCGGTATCGACATGGCGGTGGAAGCCGTGGTCGCCGACCTCGTCAAGAACTCCAAGAAGGTCACCTCGAACGAGGAAATCGCCCAGGTCGGCACCATCTCCGCCAACGGCGACGCCGAAATCGGCAAGTTCCTCTCCGACGCCATGAAGAAGGTCGGCAACGAGGGCGTCATCACGGTTGAAGAAGCCAAGTCGCTGGAAACCGAACTCGATGTCGTCGAAGGCATGCAGTTCGACCGCGGCTACATCTCGCCCTACTTCGTCACCAACGCCGACAAGATGCGCGTCGAATTCGACGACGCCTACATCCTGATCAACGAAAAGAAGCTCTCCAACCTGAACGAGCTGCTTCCGCTGCTGGAAGCCGTGGTGCAGACCGGCAAGCCGCTGGTCATCGTCGCGGAGGACGTCGAAGGCGAAGCTCTCGCCACCCTCGTCGTCAACCGTCTGCGCGGCGGCCTCAAGGTTGCCGCCGTCAAGGCGCCGGGCTTCGGCGATCGTCGCAAGGCCATGCTGCAGGACATCGCTGTTCTGACCGGCGGTCAGGCGATCTCGGAAGATCTCGGCATCAAGATGGAAAACGTGACGCTGCAGATGCTCGGCCGCGCCAAGAAGGTGATGATCGACAAGGAAAACACCACGATCGTCAACGGCGCCGGCAAGAAGGCCGACATCGAGGCTCGGGTCGCTCAGATCAAGGCGCAGATCGAGGAAACCACCTCGGACTACGACCGTGAGAAGCTGCAGGAACGTCTGGCCAAGCTCGCTGGCGGCGTCGCGGTGATCCGCGTCGGCGGCGCGACCGAAGTCGAAGTGAAGGAGCGCAAGGATCGCGTGGATGACGCGATGCATGCGACCCGTGCGGCTGTCGAAGAAGGCATCGTGCCGGGCGGCGGCGTCGCCCTGCTCCGTGCTTCCGAGCAGCTCAAGGGCCTGCGCACCAAGAACGACGACCAGAAGACCGGCGTCGAGATCGTGCGCAAGGCGCTGTCCTGGCCGGCCCGCCAGATCGCGATCAACGCCGGCGAAGACGGCTCCGTGATCATCGGCAAGGTCCTCGAGAACAAGTCGTACAATTACGGCTTCGACTCGCAGACCGGCGAATACGGCGACCTCGTCAAGAAGGGCATCATCGACCCGACCAAGGTGGTTCGCGCGGCGATCCAGAACGCGGCTTCGGTCGCGGCTCTGCTGATCACCACCGAAGCCATGGTGGCCGAACTGCCGAAGAAGAACGCCGGCGCAGGCGGCGGCGGCATGCCCCCGGGCGGCGGCATGGGCGGCATGGATTTCTGATCCGGCTTGTCCCGGGCGCGGTGCGGCATTCGTTCATGCCGCTCCGCAGAACCGGGATCGCTCAGGCGATTACCAAGGAATGCAAAACCCCCGGCAGCAATGCTGGGGTTTTTGTTTTGCGGCACGGCTTTCTCTCCCGTGCAGACAATAACGTCGCCGTCATTCCGGAGCGCGCCTCTTACAAGAGGCGCGCCCCGGAATGACAAGGCGAAGGGCCGCCCGTAGGCGACCCTTCTTGTTCAAGCCGTTTCCGCAGGCTTCAGGCGAACGAGCTTGTTGAGCAGGGCATCGAAACCCTGCCCGTCACCCGCGTGAAGATCGATCCGGCCGACCTTCTCCACCAGCCGCTCAAGGGACTCCAGCTCCTTGAGCCGCAGCAGCAGCGGGTTCTCCTCCATCAGCTTGGCGGTGTTCAGAAGCGATCGCGTCGCCGCGGTCTCTTCCTGGCGGCGGATCTGGTTCGCCTTCGCGACCCGCTCCGCCTCCACCACCTTGTTCACCAGCTCCCGGATCTCGCCGGGAAGGATCACGTCCTTCACACCGAGCTCCGTCACCTCGACACCACTGTCCGCGACGCGCGCACGGACATAGTCCCGAAGCTCCGCGTCGAGGGCCGCCTTTGCGGACAGCACCTCGTCGAGCGTGCGGCCGGCCACCGCTTCGCGGATCGCGAACTGTACCAAGCGGTACAGCCACGCATCCACGTCGGGCACGGCGGCCACGACCCGCTCGGGGTCTACGACCCGGCGGAACGCCGTCAAGGTCACACGCAAGGCGATGCGATCCTTGGTCAGCATCTCCTGCGCGGTGATCTCGACCGCCTGCGGACGAAGGTCGAGGCGCTTGACCTCGACCTTGCGGCCGACGATCCAGAACGCGTGCCGGCCGGGCGCAAGCCGCTCCACCAGCCGGCCCTCGACGTAGAGCAGACCCGCTTCGTGGTTCTCGACCACGACCTCCGTGACGACGGTCGAACGGTTGCGTTCGATCATCGTCAGGTGACGCGCGCTGACCCGGGGATCGCTGGTCACATCGATGCGCTCGACATCGACCGAGGTTGCGACCTTCCAGTAGACGCGCACCTGCCACGGCGTCATGAGGTGCACGGGACGGCCGTCGAGGCTGACGATGGCGATCTCGTTCGCCTTCGTTTCCACTACCTCGAACAGTCCGGCAGCGAGATCGGGCCGCGCGGCGTTCAGCACCGCGTAGCGTTCGGCCGAAAATTCGGCACGAACCACGTTGAAGATCTCCGCCGTCAACTCCTGCGTGATATCGAACAGCCGATGGCGACCGGGCCCGAGCACGCGCTCAAGCCTGCCGCTCCGCGTCAGCAACGCGCGCTCGCCGTCCTTCACCGTCAACTGCGTCATCCAGAAATGCCAGGTCATGGCACGCCTCCATCATTGGCTTTCCGGCCCGAGGCCGGAAAGCAGGTTTCGCTGCGAAGGAACGGAGGACGCGAACGGCGCTTCCTGAAAGTTCGGCGGGCCGCGGCTTGAGCTTGCGTGACGACGGGCGCACGCGCGCAATCGCCCGACTTGCGTCGAGCGGCCGAGCGAGAGCGCCCGGCATCAGCGCAAGCGGTATCCACCGCGGCGCAAAGCCGGTCTCACAGTGTCTTTAGTTCGGACGAAAAGCCTTGCGGCGATGCGGCCGGACTGCGACTGAAGCGCGCGTCCGGTCCACTTCAATGGGAATTCAGTTTTTCAGGCTGAACCGGAGCGTTGGAGCGGGATTCGAACCCGCGTCACGATGATTAAGAGTCATCTGCTCTACCACTGAGCTATCCTTCTGTTGTGCAACAGACCGGAATCGAACCGGTGCCTTCGGGTCACCCCGACGCTCTCCATGAGCTACAACTGCATCTTCATTCGGCGGAACACGAAACCGGAGACCGGCTCGCGCCAGTCGGGATCTCGGAGAGCCCGAACCCATGGCCTAGCGAAGGAGCGGGCTAATAAGCCAAACGTCTCTTGGTTGCAAGAGTGCTTCTGCAATTTTCTGCATTCGAAGGTGGCTGTATCTTCATCGTCACAGCTGACATCATGCATCTGGATTCCGGACTCGCGCCAAGCGGCGCGCCCCGGAATGACGGATTGATGATATGCGGCGGCACGAGGTCAAACCAACAGCAGTCCCGCTCACTCCACCCTTGCCACCACCGCCAGCCGTTTGATCTCGCCGCTGCGATAGGCCTCCAGGAACTTGTAGTAGTCCTTGAACGAGACGCAGCCGTTGGAATCGCCGTTGGGGCCGAGCATGTAGGTGTGCGCGAGCAGGCCGCTCCGTCCGTAGATCGCTTCCTCGCCGCCGACCGGCGTCAGCCGCAACGCCGGCACGCCGTGGAACAATGCCTCGCGCGGTTTCAACTCGTAAAGGTGGGGCGGCGTCACGCCCTGCATGCGGACGTGCGCGTAGCGCGGGTCGTCCAGCTTGCTGCCGAGGCCCGAATGCGCTTCGAGCTTGGTGCCGTTGGGCAGATACACCGTGCGCGCGGTAATGTCATAGACGGCGGTCTGGCGATCGTAGCGCGGCTGCGTACCGCCGAGCGCGGGGTTCTGGCTAGGCCCGAGGCTACCGGTCACGCTGGCATCGGCGGACGCGAACGAGAGCAGCGATGGCTGGGATTGTTGCGGCCTGCCGTAGAGTTTTTCGAAGATCGAAGGCTTGTTGGCCGACGCGATCGACATCACCGCCGCCTTGGCGCGCTGCGCCATATCGCGAACGGAGGCACCCGTACTTTTCGCAGGCTTGTTCTCGACCGGATGCGACAGCGGCGCGAGTGCGGCAACCTGAGCCGGCGCGCGCTGCGTTGAAATTTCCTTCGGCTTCGGCCCTTCGGTTGGCGCTGACGCCGAAGCCAGCCTCGGCGCGCGGGCTGGCGCCGAAACCGATGCCAGCTTCGGGGCCTCAACCTGCGGCGCCGGTGCAACGGACTGCGGCGCAGCCGCCCCGAACCGGTCGCTGAAATCAAGCAATGCGACCGATGCCGGCGCGGAAGTCACCGGCGCCGGCTCGGGCAATGGCGCGACGATGTTGTTGGTGACCGCTTGCGGATTCATGACAGCAACGGCCGAGGCGCGCTTGATCACCGGTGCATCGAAGTGACTGCCGCCTACCGTCGGATAAATGCTCGCGCCGAAAACATTGGCATACAGATTCCAGACGCAACCGAGCAGCAAGCAGGCGACCGCCGCGCCACCGAAAACATGGTTAGGAAAAGCTTTACGGGAAGATTTTTGATAATTGTGTGCCGCGAACTGAATGGACGCACTCGTACTGTAACTCATTCGCCCCGCATCCAGACAAGTTCCACTTTGTTCCCCCGGGCGTGCCCCGATCACAGATTCCGGAGCAGCGTCTCGCAGAGGCGCGGAGCGTCATTAAGGCGACTTTTAGTTAAATGCGGATTAAGTCCGGGCGGATGTTGGGCATGGTTAATGTATCGTCTCAAATCGAGACAACCCCGTCATCAATGCGGGCTTCACCGCGCTTTCCCCGTTTGCTATTGCAATTCCGGCGGCGGCGAGCGGTCCAGCACATCGCCTTTTGGACCCTCGAGCAAATCGAGTTCATAGGTTTCGATCGTGAGCGGGCCGCGCATACGTTTCACGTCAGCGACTTGTTCGGCCCGCGCAAAGGCGTCTTTCAGATAGGGTTCTGCGCCGGGCTTCGTCTCCCTGATATACAACAGCGGACCCGCCAACTGCGCCGCATCGGGCTCGGGCATGTTGACCCAGCGAATGCGCTGGCCCTGCTGCGCGACGCAGGTTCCCTTGGGCAGATAAAAGGCGAGCCAGCCCGTGGTGCCGTAGTCCGGCGCCAGCACGCACGTAGCGCCCACGCGCGCGCGGACGGCTTCGATCTCGCCGGCGAGTTCGCGCCAGCCGACGCCGACGCTGCGCACGGTGGCGTCGCGGCGATAGCCCGACAGCACGCCGGTATTGGCCTGCACGATCAGCAACGCAAACATCAGAACGCCGGTCGGCGCAGCCCACCGCAGGCAGAAATCGACGATGCGCTGCTGGCGCGGCTCCCACCGGGTCACGTTGGCGGCAACCGCGGCGGCGATCGCGAACGCCGGATAGACCGGAGCGAACCAGTTGGCCTCGACGCGGGCGTGCAGCGAGTGCCAGACGAAATACGCGACGATGGTCCAGAACGTCGAGTTGACCAGCACGCGTGCGGACGATGCGCCGCCATCACGCTTGAACAGCGCGTAAAGCCCCATCGCACCCAGGATGAACACCAGCGGCGTTGCGAACGCAACCTGGGTCGGGATCAGTTCGGCGATGAAGGTCGGACGGAAATCCTCGATGCGGGCGCGGCCGAGCTGCTTGATGAAGGAAACCCAGTGGTGGCCCGCGTTCCAGAGAATGACCGGCGCAAAGATCGCGAGCGCAACGATGCCGCCGAGATAGGGCCAGGGCGAGACCAGCCAGCGCCGCAGCTTCGGCACCGCCACCAGCCAGATCAGGATCGCCGGGCCAAAAAACATCGCGGTGTATTTCGACAATAATGCAGCGCCGACGGCGACGCCGACCGCCAGCCACCACGCGCCGCGCCCGGTCTCCAGCACCTTCGCCAGCGACAACAATACAAAGCTCGAAGCCACCAGCAGCGGCGCATCCGGCGTCACGATCATGGTGCCGACCGCCGCCATCAAGGTGATGTTCAGGAGAATGGCCGATGTCACCGCGACGCGCTGGCCGCCGAACAGGATCACGGCGGTGCGGTACACCGCCCAGCTCATCGGCAGCGCCAGCAAGATCGACACCAGCCGCACGCCCAGTTCAGTGTCGCCCAGAAGCATCGTGCCGAGACGGATCACGACGGCGACCATCGGCGGATGATCGTAATAGCCGCCGGCGAGATGCTTCGACCACATCCAGTAATAGGCTTCGTCGAACGTCATCGGCGTCCAGGCGGCGGCGAACAGCCGCAGCGCCACCAGCGCCAGAACCGTGAGGGCCGTGTTGCGGACGAGCCGCGCCTCGTTCGGACTCATGTTGCTTTCATCGCTTGCGCCAGACGAACAGCCCCGACATCGCGTAGTTCCAGACCACGCCCATCAGCGCACCCGCCGCGCCCGCCAGCCACCAGATCGGCTCCTGATCGTAGACCGAGAAGGCCACGCCGACATTGGCGAACAGGCCGACGCTGCAGACGAGATAGAACAGCACCAGCCCGCGCAGGATCGCAAAGCCCTTCAACCGCTGATCGCGATAGGTCAGGAAATTGTTCAGGATGAAATTGCTCGTCATGGCGACGACCGCGCCGGCCGCCTGCGCTTCGGCAAACGGCACGTTGAAAATCTCCAGCGCCACGAACAGCGTGGTGAGATGCACCACGAGGCCGATCGAGCCGACCATCGCAAACAACAGGAACCGCAGCGACACCACGTCGTGGGTCAGCTTCGCCAGCACCAGCCCCAGGAAATCCAGCGCCACCATGGAGTCGAGCTTGCTCTCGCCGTGCAGCCGCGAGCCGAAGGTGTAGGGAATTTCCCTGGTGCGCAGTTTTCCCTGCGCGGTGGCGACGATATCGAGCAGGATCTTGAAGCCTTGCGTCGAGAGCTGCGGCGCCAGTTGTTCGAAGCGGTCGCGGCGGATCATGAAGAAGCCGCTCATGGGATCGGCGATCTCGACCCGCAGCACGCGCTTTGCCACTTTGGTTGCGAGAGCGCTGACTCCGGCCCGCTGCCTGTCAAAGCTATCAGCGCTGCCGCCCTCGATATAGCGGCTGCCGATCACCAGTTCGGCCTCGCCGCTTTGCAGCAACGCCAGCATCTTCGGCAACTGCGTCGCATCGTGCTGCAGGTCGGCATCGATGACGGCGGCGCAGGGCGCGCTGGAGGCCAGAATGCCCTCGATGCAGGCCCCGGACAGCCCGCGCCGTCCGATCCGCCGGATGCAGCGGACGCGCTGATCCCGCCGCGCCAGGTCTCGCACCACGTCCCAGGTGCCATCGGGCGAATTGTCGTCGACGAAGATGACTTCCCAGGCAACGCCGGCAAGTGCGGTCTCCAGCTGCCGGTACAGCGTGGTGACGTTATCGCGCTCGTTGAAGGTGGGGACGATGACCGAAAGCTGAGGCGCTACAGCTACCTGCGGCGGGTTTTCGGAGCCCGGTCTGATGGCTTCATTCATGCGGCAAGCGTATATCCGCAGCCTCAGGGGAAGCCAAGGCACAGTTCCGGCGGTGTGGCTGGAAAGGCTGGAAAACGGGCCAAAAACAGCCCAGAAATGCCAACGACCACGAACAGAAGGCGCGCGTACATCCGGCGCAGCCGAGCTATTCAGTGGTCGTCCCAGCGCCGGAGCTATCAAGCATCAACGTCGCCGTTGGAAGATAGATGGGGATGGTCGGGGAGTTCCGCAAGGGGCGCACATCTTGGATCAGTTGGGCACTTCCCGGATCACCGGCCCGCGAACGGCGGGCGCCGCGGCAGGCTCCGTCGCCGGCTGTTCAACCTTTTGAGTCGGCTTGGCGGGCTTGCCGAATTGTCCGACCGGTCCATAGATGAACGCGATCACCAACACGATCGACGCGACAATCGCGCCCAATATACCTGCCAGCTTTTCCGATTCCATCGCGATATTCCCGCTCACCAACCCTGCTATAATGTGCCCAATTGGCTTTGTTGTCCAATGAGCTATCAAGGCCCCGTCCCCACTTAGCAAAGAGACCTGCCGTTGACCAAAGACCCGAAAACCACTTCCGCGAAATCAGGCCGCATCTATATCGGCATCGGCGGCTGGACGTTTGAGCCGTGGCGCGGCGTGTTTTATCCGGACAAGCTCGCGCAGGCAAAAGAGCTGGCCTATGCCGCCTCGAAGCTGACCTCGATCGAGATCAACGGCACTTATTACGGCTCGCAGAAGCCGGAGAGCTTTCGCAAATGGGCGCGCGAGGTGCCGGACGGCTTTGTATTCTCGCTGAAGGGGCCGCGCTTCGCCACCAACCGCCGCGTGCTTGCGGAAGCCGGCGATTCCGTGAAACGGTTTTATGATTCGGGCGTGCTGGAGCTCGGCGACCGGCTCGGTCCGGTGCTGTGGCAGTTCGCGCCGACCAAGAAGTTCGACGAGGCGGACTTCGGCAAGTTCCTCGAGCTGCTGCCGCGCAAGCTCGAAGGGCGCGCGCTGCGCCATGTGGTCGAGGTGCGCAACGACAGCTTTTGCGTGCCCGAATTCATCGCACTGTTGCGCCAGTTCGACACGCCGGTGGTGTTCGCCGAGCACGGCAAATATCCGGCCATTGCCGATGTCGTCAGCGATTTCGTCTACGCGCGGCTGCAGAAGGGCAATGACGAGCTCAAGACCTGCTATCCGCCGAAACAGCTCGATGCCTGGGCAAAGCGGTTTCAGGCCTGGGCGGAGGGCGGCGAACCGGACGATTTGCCGCGCGTCGACAAGACAAAACCGACGAAGGCTCCGCGCGACGTCTTTGCCTATGTGATCCACGAAGGCAAGGTGCGCGCGCCCGCCGGCGCGATGGAATTGATCGAGCGCGTGAAGTGATCGGGGCGTCGAATGGCCAGGGTCAAAAAACTCTTCACCATCGGCTATGAGCAGACGCCTTCGAAGGCGGTGCTCGACGAACTGGAAAGTGCCGGGGTGAAGCTGCTGGTCGATGTGCGCGCGGTCGCCTCGTCCCGGCGGCCGGGTTTTTCGAAGAACCAGCTTGCGGCAGGGCTTGATGAGCGCGGCATCTCGTACCTCCATCTGCGCGGGCTCGGCACGCCGAAAGACGGCCGTGAGGCCGCGCGCAGCGGGAAGTTCGAGGCGTTGCACAAGATCTACACCAGGCATTTGAAGACACCGCAGGCCAAAGAAGAGCTCGACGAACTGTCTGCACTGGTCAAGAAATCGGGGCCGGTCTGCATCCTCTGCTACGAGCGCGATCATCAGCATTGTCACCGGCAATGGATCGCCGAGATCATCGAGGAACGTGACGGGGTGAAGATCGAGAATTTGGTGGCGCCGCAGGTCTAACCGGCGGCGTCATCCCTCACCTGCCAATCGGAACATACCCTCCATCATCTGCACACAACGCCCGCCGACATGCGTGGACACGACCGCGCCTTCTTGCTTGCGGACGCGCGTCAGCAACAGGCTCGGCCGCCCCATGTCGACGCCCTGCCCGATGCGCAGCTTTAGCTCGCCGTCCCGTTCGCCCGAGAGGTCAGCAAGCAACGCCGCGGCGGCAGCCGTGGCGCTGCCGGTGGCAGGGTCTTCGGAAAGCCCGCTCGATCCCGGATGGAACATCCGCACCTGCAGATCGCAGGCCTCCGCCGGCGGTACATCGCGCGTGTAGAAATAGATCGCGTCGCTGCCGTCGCAGGGAAAGATTCGGGCAAACGCCGCAGCGTCTGGCCGCGCCCGCCGCAGCGCGTCGCGTGGAGCGACCTCCGCGATCAGGAATGGCAACCCGACGGAGACGACCTGCGGCGGATGCCGGTCGGTTCTGATATCGGCTGGCGACAGCGAGATGCAGGCGGCCGCCTGCTCCGCGCTGAATGTCGTCAGCTTCTCCAGCGGTTGCGGTGCGGTGAGTTCGGCACCGACCACCCTGCCCTCCTCACTGAGGATATCGACCGGCACGAGACCGGCTTTTTCCTCGAACAACAATCGCGCCGGCGGCTTTGGCGCCTGCGTCGCCAGCACGAAGGCGGTGCCGACATTGGGGTGGCCCGCGAATGGAATTTCCCTGTTCACGGTAAAAATCCGGACCTGCGCGTCATGCGCCGAATCCTGCGGCGGCAACACAAACGTCGTCTCGGAATAGTTGAACTCGGATGCAATGGACTGCATCTGCGCCGTCGACAGCCCGCCGGCGTCCAGCACCACGGCGAGCGGATTGCCGCCGAAAGCCCGATCGGTGAAAACGTCCACGGTGATATACCGCCGCTGCATCTGATATTCCTCGCTCTTGCATTTGGGCATGATCCGTTCGGAAAAACCGGTGTCCACTTTTCGAGATCACGCCCTACCCCAACTGCCACACCACCATCGGCCGGTCGTAACCCCGGACAGGGACCTCGCCGAGCGACACCGCGTCGTCGCACGCTTCGCCCAGCGTGTCACGAACCGCGGCCGAAATCAGCAATTGCGAGTTGAAATCCTTGTTGAGGGCTTCAAGCCGTGCCGCAAAATTCACGGTGTCGCCGATCACGGTATATTCCTTGCGGCGGGGGCGAACCGATATTGCCGACGACCACCTCGCCGAAATGGATACCGATGCCGATGCGCAGCGGCCAGCTCGTCGTCGCGTTGAAGCGCTCGTTGGCGATCAGCATCTCGCGCGCCGCAGCCACCGCCTGATGCGCGGCGGCGTCGGATTCCAGCGGCGCGCCGAACAGCGCCAGGAAGCCGTCACCCAAAAACTTGTTCACGATGCCGCCGTGACGGTCGAGGATATCGACCAGCACCGCGAACGCGCCGTCGAGCCGGTCGACGACGTCCTGCGGGGAACGTGAGCGCGCGCCCGCGGTGAAGCTCCGGAAATCCACGAACATCACGGCAACGCGGCGGATATCGCTGTCGGTTGACGCGCCATCCGTCATCAGCCGCTCCACGACCTGCGGCGAGACGTGCTGGCCGAATAGATCGGTGATGCGGTCGCGCGCGGTGGCAGCCCGGATGCTCGCCTCGAACTGCCGGCGCAGCTGCATGCCGACCGCGCCCGCGAGCAGGCCGCTGGTCAACAGGATCAAGCTGCGCGCGGCATGATAGTAAATGTTAGGCTCCGGCGCGGCGTCTCCTGCCGGATGATAAAACATCGCCATGCAAAACAGTCCCGCAGCCGCGACGAATCCGGTGAAAGATGAAAGCCAGAAATCCAGCCGCAGCGTCGAAAGGATGATAAAGATGAAATAGGTGAACGGCGTGACGAAGCCGAGCGCCGCTTCCGAACCCATGCTGTTGATCTGCAGCGCCAGCGCGACCGTCGGCATCGAGGTCTCGACCAGCGCACCGACATAGCGCCGGATCACCGGCAGGTCGCGGCCCTTTCGCATGTGCCGCGTGATCGCCCCATGGACCCACATCTCGAACAGGATGAACGGCACGATGATGGCGTAGAGGTAGAGTGGATTGAGGTTGCCGTGCCAGACCCGGCTCACCACGTCGGGGGCGAAGAAGTAGACGCCGGCGGAGATGGTGCCGAGCAGCACGGTCGTCGCGATCAGCGCCTTGACCCTGAGCAGCTCGGTCGTCATCACTTCACGCATCAGGATCTGGTGGAATTCGGCCGATACGGCCGAACCTTGCGCGTTTTTCGTCGTGTCCCGGAAACCGGCCATTATCTCCGCCTGTCATTCCGCGACGGCCCGAAGGAGCGGCCCCGGAATCCTCGGATTCTCGGATGCGCAATTGCGCATCGCATGTTTTGCATCGCACCCAACGTGGATGAATTAGGATCGATATATAGCCTCAATCGAGCGTGCGACGGAAGCGCGTCACGGCAATCGTCATCGCCAGCAGCATCAGTGCAATCAGTGCAATCGTGTCATATTGCAGGTTCTGAATCGTCGCTCCCTTCAGCATGATGGCGCGCACGATTCGCACATAGTGCGTCAGCGGCAGGCCCTCGCCGAGATATTGCGCCCATACCGGCATGCCGGCAAACGGGAACATGAACCCGGACAACAGGATGCTGGGCAGAAAGAACATCATCGACAATTGCATCGCCTGCAGCTGGTTCTTCACGATGGTCGAAAAGGTGTAACCGATCGAAAGGTTGGTCGTGATAAACAACGTCGAGAGCAGCGCCAGCAACAGCACGCTGCCGAGGATCGGCACGCCGAACAGCAGCACGCCGATGCCGACGATCAGCGAGGCCTGGACGAAGCCGACGATGACGTAGGGCGCGATCTTGCCGAGCATCACCTCGACCGGCTTGATCGGCATCGACAGCAGGCTTTCCATCGTGCCGCGCTCGATCTCGCGCGTCACCGAAAGGGCCGTGAAGATCAGCATGGTCATGGTGAGGATGGTGCCGACCAGGCCGGGCACGATGTTGAGCCGTGACGAGGCCGCAGGGTTGTAGCGCGCATGGGCCCTGATCTCGAACGGCAGCGACGGCGGGTCGCCGGTAAACAGGTCATGCTTCAGCGCGGTCTGCACCACGGCGCCGAGCGCGCCCAGGGCCGAACCGGCGGCGACCGGATCGGTGGCGTCGGCTGCGACCAATAGCGCCGGACGGTCGCCCCGGCGCACCGCGCGCTCGAAGCCGCGCGGGATTTCGACGCCGAACAGCACCTTGCCGGATTTCAGGAGGTCGTCGAACTCGGCAACACTATGCACTTCACGGGTGAAACGGAAATAAGCGGTATTTTCCAACGCTTTAAGGATCGAACGCCCGAGATCGCTGTCCTCCTGCAGCAGCACCGCGGTCGGCAGATGGCGTGGCGTGGTGTTGATGGCATAGCCGAACAGCATAAGCTGCATCACCGGGATCATCACGATCATCGCGAACGAGACGCGGTCGCGCCGGAGTTGGATGAACTCCTTGACCAGCATCGCATAGCTGCGCCGCCAGAAACCGAAGGCCGGCTCCCTGATGTCCCGGTTTCCGCCATGTGCGTCGATCGCACTCATTGGAAATTGTCCTTTGAGCGCGTCATCAGATCGATGAAGACGTCCTCCAGCGATGGCTCACCGGGCCGCCAGTGCCATTTCCCGTTACCGCGATAGGGCGCGATGGCCGCTTCGAGCGCGGATTTGTTGCGCCCGGACACGTGCAGGCTGGTGCCGAACGGCGCCGCCATGTCGATGCCGGGCTTGCCGGTGAGTTCAGTCGTGAGCGTGTTCAGATCGTCGCCGGTGACAGTATAGGTCGACAATGCCGATTGCGCGATCACCTCGTCGACAGTGCCGTGCGCCAGCAGATGGCCGTAGGCGATATAGGCGATCTCGTGGCAGCGCTCGGCCTCGTCCATGTAGTGGGTCGACACCAGCACGGTCAGGCCTTCGGCGGCGAGCGCGTGGATCTCATTCCAGAAATCCCGCCGCGCCTTGGGATCGACGCCGGCAGTCGGCTCGTCCAGCAGCAGCAATTGCGGATTAGGCAGCGTGCAGGCGCCGAGCGCCAGCCGCTGCTTCCAACCGCCGGAGAGTTCGCCGGCGAGTTGTTCTTCGCGGCCCTTGAGCCCGATGCGCTGGATCATCTCGCGCGCGGCGCCCCGGGCGTTGCGCAGGCCATAAAGCCTCGCCACAAATTCGAGGTTCTCCCGCACCGAAAGATCCTGGTACAGCGAAAACCGCTGCGTCATGTAGCCGACCTGGCGCTTGATCTTGTCGGCGTCGCGGCGGATATCATAGCCAAGACATGTCCCCTCGCCGCTGTCGGGAGTCAGCAGGCCGCAGAGCATGCGGATGGTGGTGGTCTTGCCGGAGCCGTTCGGGCCGAGGAAGCCGTAGATCGAGCCGCGCTTCACCTGCATCGACAGATCGTGCACGACCTCCCGCCCGCCAAACGATTTCGACAGGCCCTGGACATTGATCGCGATGCCGGGCGCGCTGGTGGGCGCCGTGCTCATCGCGCGTCCGCCATCGGCGTCTTTGCGTCGAAGAACACGCTGATCGGCTGGCCGACCCGCAACGAGTCGGGCCGGCTCGGCCGCGCCTGGATCAAATAGACGAGCTTGTTGCGCTCATCGAGGCTGTAGATCACCGGCGGGGTATATTCGGCAGTCGTCGCAATGAAATAGATCTTTGCGGTGAGATCGGCGGCGCAATTGTCGCAGGTGACGCGCACCTCATCGCCGATCGCAAGCTTCGGCAGCTCGGTTTCCGGCACGAAGAAGCGCAGCTTCATGTTGCCGGGCGGCATGATCGACAACACCGGCCGCTGCGCCGGCACCATCTCGCCCTCGCGGAAGTAAATCTGCTGGATCGTTCCGGCGACAGGCGCAAACCCGCTGCGCCGCGCCAGCCGGGTCTGCGAGGTATTGACCCGCGCCTCGGCAACGCGCAGCGCCGACACCGCGGAGTCCAGATTGGCCTGCGTACCCGAGCCGGTCTTGCTCAATGACGCTGCGCGGTCATAGGTCTGTTGCGCGTTGGCAAGCGTGGCGTTGTTCTGGTTGAGATCGGCGCGCTGCAGGTCGTCATCGACCGAATAAATCAGCATGCCGGGCTTCACCTCGTCGCCTTCGCGCACATGGAGCTTTGTCACCCGCCCCGATTCGTCGGGGCTGACAAAGATCATGTCGGCTTCAACCCAGCCCTGAAAACCCGGATGCTTGCGTTCATTGCAGCCGGCGAGCGCTACGGCCAGCGCCACGGCAAAAATCTTCAACAAAAATCGCGACGAGGTCATGTCGTCCTCCGTTCGCCAAAAATCAGATCGAGATGGACGCGAAACATCTCGATCGCATCCAGTGGCGCATGTCGCGCAAACAGGCTCTGCCAGATCACCGCCACCATCGCGGGCGCTATCAGTATCTGCGGGAACAGGGCCAGGTTCTTGTGCTGGATTTCGCCACGGGCGATTCCGAGTTCGATCGCAGCCCGCATGCCGGCGAGGCCCTTCGAGACCACCTCGCGGTAGTAAAAATCGGCAATATCGGGAAATCGTGGACCCTCCGCGACGATCAGGCGCACGATGTCGCCCCGCCGTGTCGTCGTCACCTCATGAATGAAGGTTCTGGCAAAACCCTCGATCATGTCGCGGACCGATCCGCCGGCCGGCGGCGGCTCCGCCGCGAGGCGATTGACCAACGGTACGATGGCCGTTCGTATCAGTTCCTCGAACAGCGCTTCCTTGTCCGTGAAGTGCAGATAGATCGTGCCCTTGGCGACGCCTGCGCGGTTGGCGACGTCGTCCAGCCGCGTCGCCGCAAACCCGCGCGCGATGAATTCATCCATCGCCGCCTCGATGATTGCAGCCCGCCGCTCCGCTGCGCGTTCCGCGCGGTTCGACGCAGGTTTTGACGACGGCAGTTTCGGCGAGACCACCTTGGGCGTCTTGTCAGAGGCCGGCCGGAGGGTGGCGCGGCGCTTGGCCGGCATTCGTGGAGCTTTGGTTTTGGCGCCTTTTGTCATACTCAATTTATGACTGACCGGTCAGTCATTGTAAATATCCATCAGGTCAGGCTGATTTCACAGCGGCGTGATTTGATGTCACCGAACCCGGTCACCCCGCGACGATGGACTCGGAGGCGACTCGTCGCCAGCCACAGCGGCTCCAGGGTTTGATGCGGCGAGGTTCGAATTTGCATCTCGGCCAATCGATGCGAGTCTGCGTTCTCGCGGCGCGACACGCCCGAGCTTTGAAGGATCGCTGTCCCCCAATCGAACAAGGGAGCAGGGAATGCCGGGTGCGCGCTGCACCCGCGGTCTCGTGCGCAAGATTGCACAAAGGAATGCGCACACGAGCATACAGGTTCAGCGGAGGCAGTCCGGCATTCCCTGCGCAAGGGTTTTACGGCTTATGCTGCGCTCTCCTCGGCGACGAATTCGTCTTGTCACCGTCGCTGCCGGCTTGACGGCTGGTCGATCCGGTTGGATCGATTTCGCCACCGACAGCTTGACACCAGCAACGGGTGTCGGGACCACACAGTTTTGCCGTACGCTTCAGCGCCGTTCGTCCTGCACGCTGGTGCTCGCTCACGACAAACGCCCTGCGAACACACATCACGCGCCCGACGCTGCCGCGTCCACCACATCCCATCCCGCGTCCGTGACGATCATGATACGCCCCTTGTGTCGGGAAAGGACGGGCGAACTGGTAGAACTGATTTGCCCGACGCGAAAAGCGAAATATTTCTGCGAGGGAGACTGGACGACCCAAATCAGATTGAATCCGTTCAGAAAATTGCATTTTGCGCGCACTGCTTTTCGGTGCGATTGCGCGGGTGGTGACCGCACCGGACATCCGGTTTGGCCGCAACGAGCGTCGCGTTGATGGCGTTGGAGCCTTGCGTTCGGCCAAGAACCAGGGCGCGCAAGAACCGGGACGCGAACGCATGTCCCGTTCAACGGTCTCGGTTGATAAGTGCGCGGCTCAGCTGTGAAACTTCAGCCCGTCGACGATCTTGTCAATCACCTTGCGTTCGGCGCGCATGGCGAGGCCGACCAGATTGAGTTCGGCGCGGGTCACCGCCCTCACCGCCTCGCGGTTGGCGGCATCGTGCGTGGTCTTGAACATGTCCTCGGTGTAGACCGCAGGCGTCGCGTTTCGCGCCAGCGCGCGTTCGAGCGCACGAGTCAGCGCGGCCCGGTCGGCGCCATAGATCAGGATCGGCTGACCGATCAGCGACAGGTATTTCGTGCCGGAGCCGTCTTCGTAAGGTTCGCCGATGCATTCGGGAAATGCGGCCGCGATTCCTGATGTCAGGAACGAAGCGACGTTGAGCTTCTGCCACGCTTCGAGATCGGTCCGGATGATGACCGCGATCTTGGTGTCGAATTGCATGACGTGTTCTCCGATGTCATTCCGGGGCCGCGAATCCGGAATGGCGAATAGCAGAAATTACCCCTTGGCGTCGCAGGCCCAGGCGCGGATCACGCATTCCTTGCCGCCGAACTCGTAGCATTTGCGTGTTGCTTCGTTGAGCGAACTCGAAATCCTCGGCTTGACCGCGTAACCGTGGGGACCGCAGGGATTGGTCATGTCGACCGACAGCGCCGCGCAGGCGCGCTTCATGGTCACCGTGGTGCATTCGCCCTTGCATTGCTTCTGCGCGGCGGCGCGAGCGCCGGCCTCGCCGGCATAATCATAGGCCTGGCCGTAGGAGCCGCATTTGCCGATCGCAAGCGCGCCGGCCGCCCAGGTTTCGGTGACGTAGTGTGTCCCGGCCAGCGCCAGGGTCAGCGTGAGAACAAGCAGTGCGCGGCGTTGCGCCGTCGCAGTCGAAACGATCAAAAGCCCCTCCCCCGAGGTCATGCGGGCGCGAACCTATCCGAGGGGAAGTTTCCACTTGGTGAATGAGAGATTGAGAAAGATTCCGGGTGGGCGAAGGCGCGCCTTCGCGCCTTTGCCCACCCTACGAATTCATCCGCGCTGCGCGGCTTCCAGCGCTTGCGGCGTATCGATATCGAGAAATGCGGCATGGCCTTCGACGGGGATTTCGGCCACCGCCTCATTGTGCTTGGCGATCAGATGACGCGCACCGATGTCGCCGTCGAGCGTCATCAACTCGCTGAAGAAACGCCGCGACCACAACACCGGATTGCCGCGCCGCCCGTCGCTGACCGGCACCGCGATCAAATTGCCCCGATCAGGCGCAAAGGCTTCGATCAGCCGGTCGATCAGATGCGCGTCGATCAGCGGCATGTCGCCGAGGCAAATCACCGCGCCGTCGGCCTTCGCGGAGACTGCCGCGATGCCGGCTTTCACTGAACTGGCGAGCCCGCCGGCAAAATCCGGATTACGCACGAATTTCACTTTCAGCCCCTGCAGCGAATTTTCCACCAATTCGGCTTGATGGCCGGTGACGACAATGACCTCGGATGCTTTCGAGGCGAGCGCCTGCTCGGTCACGATCCGCACCAACCTCTTGCCGTTGAGTTCAGCCAGCAGCTTGTTGGGACCGCCCATCCGGGTCGAGCGTCCTGCCGCGAGCACGATCGCGGTCACATTGCGGTTGCCTTCGCTATCGGGACCGGTGCGCGGCTGCGGCCGCGTCACGATCTCCATCAACAATCCGCCGACGCCCATGCCGGTGAGATCGGCGCGGGTCACCTTGAGACCCGCCAGCAGCCGCATCAGCACCCAATCGAATCCGTTCTCCACCGGCGAGCGCGCACAGCCCGGCGCGCCCAGCACCGGCACGCCACCGGCATTGCCGATCAGCAGCAGGTTTCCGGGATCGACCGGCATGCCGAAATGTTCGACGGCGCCGCCGATCTCGGTGATCGCCGCCGGGATCACATCGCGCCGGTCGGCAATTGCGGAAGCGCCGAACACGATCACCAGCTCGGCGCCGAGGCCGAGCAATTCCCTGATCGAGGCCGCCAGCGCCGCCTCGTCATGCGGCACGCGGCGCTCGGCGATGATGCCGGCGCCCGCCGGCGCCAGCCGTTCGGCCGTGACACGCAGGGTCTTTTCAATCACCTTTGGCGCCAAGCCCGGCAGCAAGGTCGAGACGATGCCGACACGCTTGATGGTGTAGGGCGCGATCCGCAACGCGCCGCCGGATGCCGACGCCACCGCGGCGTCGCGCAGCTTTGCCTCCACGCCGAACGGGATGAGCTTGACGGTCGCGACCATCTCGCCTTCGACCACCGGCTTGTAAGCGGCGAGCGTGGCAAAGGTGATGGCTTCATCGACGCCGTTGATGCGGTCGACCGCGGCGCGGTCCACCACCAGCACGCCGGCCCTGGCCGCGAACAAATTGGATCGGCCGGTAAAGGCGCGCTCGACATGGATGCCGTCGCCGGCGACGGCCTGCGCAATGCTGGCGGCGGCGACATCCTCGGAAACGTCGCCATCCTCGAGCCGCACCACGACGATTTCCTTGACGCCGGCGCGCTGGAGCGACTCGACCTCGGCCGGGCCGATCGTGGTGCCTTTCTTCAACACCAGCGATCCCTGGCGCAGGGTGTGGACGGTGACGCCGCCGACCGCGTCGGCCGGACTGGCGGGACCGAATTTCATGCCGCTGCTTCTTTTTCTTCTCTGGGCAATCGCAACTGCGCGGTGATCTCGGCCATGATCGCGACCGCGATCTCCGACGGCGATACCGCGCCTATCGGCAAGCCAATCGGCGCGTGGATGCGCGCGATGTCGCTGTCCTTGGCGCCCTGCGCCCTCAGGCGCTCGGCACGTTTGGCGTGCGTTTTCCGCGAGCCGAGCGCGCCAATATAGAAACAGTCGCGTTCGAACGCGTGCAGCAGCGCCGGATCGTCGATCTTGGGATCGTGCGTTACCGCGACGAACGCCGTGTAGTGATCGACATTGAGCGGCGGCAGCGCCACGTCAGGCCATTCCGCAATCAGAGGCACGTCCGGAAAACGCTCGGGACTGGCAAACGCGGTACGCGGATCCACGACCGTCACGTCATAGTCCAGCGAACGCGCCAGCGGCGCCAGGGCCTGGCTGATATGAACCGCGCCGACGATGACGAGTTTTGCAGTCGGCGCATACACATTGAGAAACAGCTTCTTGCCGCCGGCCTCGACCATGCCGCTCTTGCCCATCCGCAACTGTTTCGTCAGTTCGGCGCGCAGGGGATCGGCGGCAAAATCCGTTGCCTTGACCAAGCGCTGTTCGCCATTGGCGGTATCGGTGACGACAATCACCGGCCGCCGCGCGGCGCGCTCGGCGTTCAACTCCTTGAGCGTCTCGAGCTTCACGACTGGCCGACTTTCTCGACGAACACCCGGATGGTACCGCCGCAGGACAGGCCGACATTCCACGCGGTCTCGTCGGCAACACCAAATTCCAGCATCTTCGGCTGGCCGCTGGCAATCACGTCCAGCGCTTCGGTGACAACCGCGCCCTCGACGCAGCCGCCGGAGACCGAGCCTAAGAACGTGCCGTCATCGTTGATCACGAGGCTCGAGCCCGCCGGCCGCGGCGCCGAACCCCAGGTTTCGACCACGGTCGCCAGCGCCACGCCGTGGCCGGCCTTCTGCCAGTCCTCGGCCGCCTTGAGGATGTCTTCATCGCGATTGAGCATGGGAGCCTCTTTCAAGCTGCTGATCTGATCAGGCTGCGGTGATGCGGCGGCGGCGCGGAGGAAAGCGCCGCAATCAGTCCCTCGATGGAGCTCAAATTATGCACCGGGCGGAATTCGTCAACATGCGGCAGCATCATTTTGATACCCTGCGCCTTGGCCTCGAAGCCCCCGTAACGCAGCAGCGGGTTGAGCCAGATCAGGCGGCGGCAAGATCTATGCAGCCGGTCCATCTCAAACGCCAGTTTTGCGTCCGCCTCGCGCTCCAGGCCGTCCGAGATCAGGAGCACGATGGCGCCCTGCCCGAGCACGCGCCGGCTCCATAGTTTGTTGAAAGTGTGCAGGGATGTGGCAATCCGGGTGCCGCCGGCCCAATCCTCCACCGTCGACGAGCAGCTCGCCAGGGCCTCGTCGGGATCGCGCGCCCGCAGCGCCCGCGTCACATTGGTCAGCCGGGTGCCGAACAGGAACACCGAGACCCGCTTGCGGGCGTCGGTAATCGCATGCAGGAAATGCAGGAACAGCCGGGTATATTCACTCATCGAACCGGATATATCGAGCAGCGCCACGATCGGCGCCGGCTTGTCGATCCGCCCCAGCCGATGGATGTCGATGATGTCGCCGCCGGTGCGCAACGATGCGCGCAAGGTGCGGCGCAAGTCCAGCCTCAAGCCCCGCGCATCCGGCTGGTAACGGCGGGTGCGCAATTCGGCCTGCGGCAGCTTCATGTCGGCGATGGCGCGGGTCACCTGCGCGATCTCGGCCGCACTCATCTGCGCGAAATCCTTCTTCTGCAGCACTTCCCGGTCGGACACCGAGAGCCGGAGCTCCTGCTCCTGGGCCAGCGGCGTCTCACTCATCTGCGGCTGCGCCAGCGCCTCCTGGACGCGGCGCGAGGCCGGCGGCGGTTTCTTCCTGGCATGATCCGGCAGCGGCACCGAATCCAGCATGTGCTTCCAATCCTCGGCGGCGCGGAAGAACAGGTCGAACGCCTGCGCGAAGATCAGCGCATGCTCATGCCGCTTGACGAAGATCGCCTCCAGCGTGGTGAAGACATCGGCGCGGTTGCCGATCTCGATCACCTGCAGCGCGTTCATGGCATCGATGACCGCGCCCGGCCCGACCGGGATGCCCGCGGCGCGCAACGCGCGGGCAAAGCCGACGATGTTGTCGGCGATCAGGCCGGTCGGAGGCGAGAGGTGATCAATGGTCATTGGACAACTCTACCTTCGTCATTCCGGGATGGTCCGAAGGACCAGACCCGGAATCTCGAGATTCCGGGTTCGACGCTAACGCGTCGCCCCGGAATGACGGGAACTCTAGCTCTCGCTCGTCGCTTCCTTCAAAACCTTCTGCAGCGTGTCGCCCTGCATCCGTGCGATATCGTCCTGGTATTTCAAGAGCGCGCCGAGCGTATCGCCGACCACTTGCGGGGTCAGCGAGCGGGCGTCGAGTTCGGTCAGCGCGGTGGCCCAGTCGATGGTCTCGGCGACGCCCGGCGACTTGTAGAAATCCTGCTCGCGCAGCGCCTGGACGAAGCCGACCACCTGTTGCGACAATTTGGCGGAGATGCCCGGCACGCGCGACTTGACGATGGCGAGCTCGCGCTCGGCGCTGGGATAATCCACCCAGTGATAGAGGCAGCGGCGTTTCAGCGCGTCGTGGATTTCGCGGGTGCGGTTCGAGGTGATGATGACGATCGGCGGCTGCGGCGCCTTGACGGTACCGAATTCGGGGATCGTCACCTGGAAATCGCTGAGAATCTCCAGAAGATAAGCCTCGAACGCCTCGTCGGCGCGGTCGAGTTCGTCGATCAGCAGCACCGGCGCGCCGGCGACATCCGGCTCCAGTGCCTGCAGCAGCGGGCGCTTGATCAGATAGCGCTCGGCGAAAATGTCCGACGACAATTGATCGCGATCGGTATCGCCCGCGGCTTCCGAAAGCCGGATCGCGATCATCTGCGCGGCGCTGTTCCACTCATAGACCGCGGAGGCGACATCAAGGCCTTCGTAGCACTGCAGCCGAATCAGCTTTCGCCCCAGCGCCGCCGACAACACCTTGGCGATCTCGGTCTTGCCGACCCCGGCCTCGCCTTCGAGAAACAGCGGCCGGCCCATGCGCAGCGACAGGTAGGTCACCGTCGCCAGTGAACGCTCGGCGAGGTAGCCGCGCGAAGTCAGGAGTGCGAGCGTCGCATCGACGGAGGAAGGCAGCGCCGATGCACTCATGGGACAACCAATCTCGGTTCAGCCAGCACTGGCAAAGTCAGGCTTGCAAATTCAGGCTTTGGCGGTCGCGGCTTCGACGGCACGCCGCGCCAGCACCCCGATCAGATGGGCACGATATTCGGCGCTGCCATGCAGGTCGCTGTTCAAACCTTCGGCAGGAACGGTCAAACCTTCGAGCACCTTCGGCGAGAAGCGCTTCTTCAACGCTTCTTCGAAGGCGGTGACACGGAACACGCCCTCGGAACCGGCGCCGGTGACGGCCACGCGCACGTCGGACGGGCGCCTGGCGACGAATACGCCGACCAGCGCGTAGCGCGAAGCCTGGTTGCGGAATTTGACGTAGGCTGCCTTCTTCGGCAGCGGGAACATCACCCTGGTGATGATCTCGTCGCTTTCGAGCGCGGTGGTGAACAGCCCCTGGAAGAACTCTTCCGCCTTCAGGCGGCGCTTGTTGGTAACGATGGTGGCGCCGAGCGCGAGAACCGCTGCGGGATAATCGGCGGTGGGATCGTTGTTGGCGAGCGAGCCGCCGATCGTGCCCTTGTGGCGCACCGCGGGATCGCCGATCTGGCTGGCCAGTTCGGCCAGCGCCGGGATCGCCTCGCCGACGACGGCCGAATTGGCGACTTCGGCATGTTTGGCGGTGGCGCCGATCACCAGCGAACGGCCCTTCATCTCGATGCCGCCGAGCCCGTCGATATGGGAGAGATCGACCAGATGCGGCGGGCTGGCAAGCCGCTGCTTCATGACCGGCAGCAGCGTGTGGCCGCCGGCGATGAGCTTGGCGTCTTCATTCTTGATCAGGAGATTGGCGGCCTGCCGCACGGTCTCCGGACGATGATATTTGAATTCGTACATGAGGGATTCCTGATCGCCGTGCGATGAGATCGGTTACGCGAGGTCGGAGCTGGCCATCGCCTTGGCGCCCGCCGCGATCGACTGAACGATGTTCTGGTAGCCGGTGCAGCGGCAGAGATTGCCTTCCAGCTCCTCACGAATGGTGTGATCCGAGAGGTCGTGGCCCTTGCGGTGGACGATATCAACGGCGGTCATGATCATGCCGGGTGTACAAAAGCCGCATTGCAGGCCGTGATGTTCGCGGAATGCCTCCTGCATCGGGTGCAGCGGCGCGCCATCCGGCGCGAGCCCCTCGATGGTCCTGACCTCGTGCCCGTCGGCCATCACCGCCAGCGTGGTACATGACTTGACCGCCTTGCCGTCGAGATGCACGACGCAGGCGCCGCATTGCGAAGTATCGCAACCGACATGGGTCCCGGTCAGCCGCAGATTCTCGCGCAGGAACTGGACCAGGAGGGTACGGGGGTCGATATTGGCGTTGACGGGATTGCCGTTCACGATCAGGGAAATCTTGGCCATTCAGCACTCGCTTTATCTGCCCTGCCGCATATCGGCAGAACAGTCATTAAAACCATTCCAAAAGCCATAATATGGGCCATCCCGGCAATGAGCAACCTCACTTGGGGCATGGCCCGGCACGACTTAGCGGATTCCCAGAGGTTAGCCCTGCACCGCCTTGGCAAAATTCGCGAAAAATTCATCGGCCAGCTTCTTGGCCGAACCATTGATGAGCCGCTGGCCGAGCTGGGCCAGCTTGCCGCCGATCTGCGCCTCGACGTTATAGGTCAACAAGGTGCCGCCGTCCTTGTCGGCGAGCGCCACCGTGGCGCCGCCCTTGGCGAAGCCGGCGACGCCGCCCTCGCCTTCGCCCGAGATCTTGTAGCCGTTGGGCGGATCGAGATCGCTCAACGTGACCCTGCCCTTGAAGCGCGCCGACACCGGCCCGACCTTCATCTTGGCTACCGCGCGAAAACCGTTGTCTTCGGTTTTCTCCAGCTCCTCGCATCCGGGAATGCAGACCTTGAGCACTTCCGGATCGTTCAACTTGGCCCACACGGCCTCGCGCGGCGCCGCAAGCTGGACTTCGCCGTTCATTGTCATGGCCATTGGTCTGCCTCCTTGAATCGTCGCTTCGTCAGATGTCCCAAAGTAAGCACCAAGTAAAGCACACCAGCCCCAAAGGAAAGGGGAGCGATGGACCATGAGCGATGCATATTCGCAGCGCAACAGAGCCGCGGCGATGTGCGAGCACGCTTTGGGATTGCACGCTTGGGGATTGGCAGACGCAGGCCGGGATGATTAGGTCGCGGGAATCATGAGCACCTCCCTCTCGCCCCTGCTCGCGCCGATGCTGTCGAGCGCCGCCATGCGCGCCATCTGCGACGATGTGGCCTATCTGCAGCACATGCTCGATTTCGAGGCCGCGCTGGCGCGCGCGGAGGCCGCGGCCGCCGTCATTCCCGCAAGTGCGGCCGGCCCGATCACAAAGGCTTGCAACGCCGCTTCGTTCGAGCTCGCCGATCTGGCCGAGGCCGCGACGAAGTCCGGCAACCTGGCGATTCCCCTGGTCAAGGCGCTCACCGCCGAGGTCGCCAAGATCGATATCGACGCAGCGCGCTATGTGCACTGGGGCGCCACCAGCCAGGATGTAATCGACAGCGCTACCATGCTGACGCTGGGCGCAGCCATCGATGCGCTGCTTGGCGATCTCGACCGTGCCGTCAAGGGCTTCGCCCAACTGGCGCGACGGCATCGCGATACGCCAGTGGTCGCGCGCACCTGGCTGCAGCACGCCTTGCCGATGCCGTTCGGACTCAAGCTCGCGGAATATGCCGCCGCCTTGCATCGCTCACACCGGCGGTTGCAGCGATTGCGCGTCGAGGCGCTGGCGCTGCAGTTCGGCGGCGCCGCAGGGACCCTGGCCGCGCTGGGCGACAAGGGGATGCCGGTCGCGGAAAAGCTCGCGCACGAGCTAAAGCTGCCGCTGCCGGATGCGCCATGGCACACCCATCGCGACCGCATCGCGGAAGCCGCTTCCGTGTTTGCGATCCTTGCCGGAACGTGCGGCAAGATCGCCCGCGACGTGTCGTTGATGATGCAGACCGATGTCGCCGAAGCGTTCGAACCGTCGGGCGAAGGCCGCGGCGGCTCGTCCACCATGCCGCACAAGCGCAATCCCGTTGCCGCCGCTACCGCGCTTGCCGCAGCCACCATGGCGCCCAACCTGGCCGCGACGATTTTCGCCGCGCAGGTGCAGGACCACGAGCGCAGTGCCGGGCCATGGCATGCGGAATGGCCGACCTTGCCGATGCTGCTGCTGGTCACCTCGGGTGCACTGGCCGCAATTGTCGATATCGCCGAAGGGCTGGAAGTCGATGTGGCGCGGATGCGTGTCAATCTCGATGCGACGGGTGGCCTGATCATGGCGGAAGCCGTGACGATGGCGCTTGCGGAAAAGATCGGCAAGCGCGAGGCCCATCATCTGGTGGAGGCCGCCAGCAAGCAGGCCGTCACCGACAGGAAAGACCTGCGCGATATCCTGACAAGGGACACCAAGATCACCGCGCATCTCGACGCCGCAAGAATTGCAAACCTGTTCGAGCCGATGGCCTATCAGGGCGCCTCGCAAGCCCTGATCGACCGGCTGCTCGCTTCGCTCGACGAAAAGTAGTCAGATGTCGTTGCCGGGCTTGACCCGGCAATCCATCTTCTTGAAAAGACTCTTTTAGATGGATGGATGCGCGGATCGGGTCCGCGCATGGCCGTGGAGGTTCTGTCTTATGCCGATGATCGATGCCGACGGTTGCCTGCTCAACGTATCGGTCGAGGGCCGCGACGGCGGGCCGACCCTGATGCTGTCGAATTCGCTGGGCTGCACATTGCAGATGTGGGAGCCGCAGCTGAAGGCGCTCACCCAGGTGTTTCGCGTCATCCGCTATGACCGGCGCGGCCATGGCAAATCCAGCGTGCCGCCGGGCCCCTATTCGATGGAGCGCTTCGGCCGCGACGTGCTGGCGATCCTCGACGACCTCAATATCGAGAAGACGCATTGGTGCGGCATCTCGATGGGAGGCATGGTCGGACAATGGCTGGGAGCCAACGCGCCCGAACGAATCGGCAAGATCGTTCTCTCCAACACCGCCTGCTACTATCCCGATCCGACCAACTGGCTCAACCGCATCAAGGCGGTGCAGGAAGGCGGGCTTGCATCGGTCGCCGACGCCGTCGTGGCCGGCTGGCTGACCGCGGATTTTCGCGAGCGCGAGCCGCAGATCACGGCGAATATGAAGGCCATGCTGCTGGCCTCGCCGGTGCAGGGCTATCTCGCCTGCTGCGAAGCGTTGAGCACGCTCGACCAGCGCGAACTATTACCTAAAATCAAAAGCCCGACACTGGTGATCGCCGGACGCCACGACATGGCGACGCCGGTCGCCGCGGGTGAATACATCCGCAGCCAAATCCCCGGTGCCAGCCTGACCATCCTCGACGCCGCCCATATCTCGAACGTCGAACAGCCGCACGCCTTCACCGATGCCGTGATCGGTTTCCTGACGCAACGCTGACACTAATCGTCATTGCATGACGAAACGTCAGCGATTTTCCAGAAGCTGGGGCTGATGAAGGGATAGCTCACCCGATCGCACCCGGCGATCGGCGTGGCGTTTCGCCGGACTGTCGACCAGCAGCACGATGGCGGTGCCGAGCAGCAGCAACAGTTCCGTCGCATGCAGCCGAAGCGCCGCGGTCTCGCCGACCTGCGAAGCCATCACCATGCTGGCAAAACTGATCACGCTGCCGATGGCGAGCGCCATTCCGAGCGCCTCGTCGCAACCGCCGCTCTTGCGGATCGCGGGCCGGGTGATGAAAACCAGGAACATCGCGAAGAACGCCACGACGGTCATCCTGCCCAGCGCCACGAGCCAGGCGAAGCGTATGGTGGTGATCGTCGCGAGTTGCAGATGATCGCTGATGAACAGTGCGATCGAAACGTTCGGCCGCTCGTAGAGGCCCTGGATCGGCGAAGCCACGATCCTGAACGCGATGATGGTCCAGGTCGGGATGAAATAGGCCGCCAGCAGCGCGCCGTTGAATGAACTGAGCCGCCAGTTTGTGGGCATGTCGCGCTTCCCGCTTGTCCGCTGGTTCCGAACGGAAACGGCGGCTTTGCGCGCGAGCTAACTCGCTTAAACTGGCGGCGGCAATTTAAACCCTTTGTTTACCTTAACGGCGGGGCCCCCGGGCTGGCGTACCTTCGGTTACCGGTTATGGCCGCACGTCGCCCCAAAAAGGAAAGTCCCGCCTTTCGGCGGGACCTTCTCCTCTCGCTTAAGTGAGGTCCGACTAGTGGCCGCCCTTGCCCTGCTGATCGGGTTTCTGGCCCTGGCGGTTCGGATCCTGCTGCTGCTGTCCGGGCTTCTGGCCGCCGCCCTGTTGCTGGCCGGGCTTCTGACCCGGGTTCTGATTCTGCTGGCCCGGATTCTGATTTTGACTGGTCATCGAGATCTCCCTGGTTGAACGTCGCCAACGATAACCTACCCACAGCGGATTGGTTGCAAGGGAACCCCAGTTCCAGCGCGGTGATAACATGGCGGCGGCGTGTTGCGGATGGGGCGGAGCGGAACCGGGCCCAAACTCTATGTACAAGCTGTTCAAGCCGCCTCTCCCGGTGTTGCCGCCCCGGGTTCCCACTGTTAGAAAATGATACGCGACGTTCCGGCTGCCGGGGCCAGCGCCGCGGACAGTATCGAAGCGAGCATTCTTCTTCAGGGCAAACCGGGACCACCTTGCCGGAGAATGCTCCGTACAAACGGCAGCGCATGGACTATTTCGCCCAGCAACTCATCAACGGCATCGTGCTGGGATCGATCTATGGCCTGATCGCCATCGGCTACACCATGGTCTATGGCATCGTCGGCATGATCAATTTCGCTCATGGCGATATCTTCATGATCGGCGGTTTCATCGCGCTGATCTCGTTTCTGATCCTGGTCTCGATCGGCCTCACCGTCGTTCCGGTGATCCTGCTGATCGTGCTGTTGGTCTCGATGGCAATCACCGCGCTCTACGGCTGGACGGTGGAGCGCATCGCCTACCGCCCGCTGCGGCATTCGTTCCGTCTTGCGCCGATGCTGTCGGCGATCGGCATGTCCTTCGTGCTGACCAACTATTCGCAGGTGGCGCAGGGCGCGAGGGTCAAGCCGGTGCCGCCGATCATCACCGGCGGCCATACCCTGCATGAGGGCGACAGCGGCTTCGTGGTGCAGCTCTCAAACGTGCAGATCGTCGTCGTCGTCACCACGATCGTGCTACTCGCGATCTTCACCTGGCTGGTGGCGCGGACCCGCCTGGGGCGCGACATGCGCGCCTGCGAGCAGGACCAGACCATGGCGGCGCTGCTCGGCGTCGATGTCGACCGCACCATCTCGATGACGTTTGTCATTGGCGCTGCGCTCGCCGCAGTCGCGGGCATGATGTACCTGCTCTATTACGGCCTGGTGGATTTCTTCATGGGCTTCGTTGCCGGCATCAAGGCGTTCACCGCGGCGGTGCTCGGCGGCATCGGCTCGCTGCCCGGCGCGATGCTGGGCGGACTTCTGATCGGGCTGATCGAGACCTTGTGGTCGGCCTATTTCTCGGTCGAATACAAGGACGTCGCGGCGTTCTCGATCCTGATCGTCGTGCTGATCTTCCTTCCCACAGGCCTTTTGGGCCGGCCCGAAGTTGAAAAAGTTTGACGGGCGACGGCGTGACAGCATCCGCGCCCGAACAGACGACAGCATCGCGCGCGCCAGGTGCCGCCTTCATCTTCAAGAAAGCCGTGATCAGTGCGCTGGTGGCGCTGGTGCTGTTCTCGCTGATGATCGGTGTTCGCACCGAAGCGGGACCTGAGGGACAATTGATCTACTGGACCAGGTTCGGTGATCTCGCCGCCATGGTCGCAACCGTTTTCGGCGGCAGCATCGTGGTCGAATTGCTGCGGCAATGGTGGGGACCGGTCGGCACCGTCCGGGTGGTTCCACCACCGGTGCAAAGCGCGCTCGCAATCGCCGGGCGATGGGTCGCGCCGGTGCTGCTGATCTTCACCTTCCTGGTGCCGGTGATCTTCTACGATCAGCGCTACATCCTCGACCTCGGCATCCTCGTGCTCACTTACGTGATGCTGGGATGGGGGCTGAACGTGGTGGTCGGCCTCGCCGGGCTGCTCGACCTCGGCTATGTCGCCTTCTACGCGGTCGGTGCCTATTCCTATGCGCTGCTCGCAACCAATTTCGGGCTTTCGTTCTGGGTCTGCCTGCCGCTGGCCGGCATCCTCGCCGCGTTCTGGGGTGTGCTGCTCGGCTTTCCGGTGCTGCGGCTGCGCGGCGATTATCTCGCCATCGTCACCTTGGCATTCGGCGAGATCATCCGTCTGGTCATCATCAACTGGCAGAGCCTGACCGGCGGCCCGAACGGCGTCACCGGCATTCCCCGCCCGACCCTGTTCGGCATTCCGCTGACACCGGGCGACGACGGCCTGGCCGCAAAACTCGGCATCGAATTCTCGCCGACGCACCGCATCGTGTTTCTGTTTTACCTGATCCTGGCGCTCGCACTGCTCACCAACTGGGTCACGATCCGGCTGCGGCGTCTGCCGATCGGCCGCGCCTGGGAGGCGCTGCGCGAGGACGAAGTCGCCTGCCGCGCGCTCGGCATCAACACGACAACGACAAAACTCACGGCATTTGCGACCGGCGCCATGTTCGGCGGCTTTGCCGGCGCGTTCTTCGCGACGCGGCAGGGTTTCATCAGCCCGGAATCCTTCACCTTCCAGGAATCGGCGCTGGTTCTGGCGATCGTCGTTCTCGGCGGCATGGGGTCACAGCTCGGCGTAGCGCTTGCCGCACTCGCCATGATCGGCGGCTTTGAGCTGTTCCGCGGCCTCGACCAATATCGCATGCTGGTATTCGGCATGGCGATGGTGCTGTTGATGATCTGGCGGCCGCGTGGCCTGATCGGTCACCGCGCGCCGACCGTGTTCCTCAAGCACAACCAGGCCATCTCATCCGACCTCGTCAAGGAGGGCCATGGATGAGCGGCGAGAACATTCTCGACGTCGAGCATCTGTCGATGCGCTTCGGCGGCATCGTCGCCGTCAACGATCTCTCGTTTGGCGCCGGGCGGCGCAAGATCACCGCCCTGATCGGACCGAACGGCGCCGGCAAAACCACGGTCTTCAACTGCATCACCGGTTTCTACAAGCCGACATCCGGCACGATGCGACTTGCGCATGAAGGCGGCGCAGGTATCCGGCTCGAACGGCTGAACGATTTCCGGATTTCCAAACAGGCGAAAGTGGCGCGCACCTTCCAGAACATCCGGCTGTTTCCCGGCATGACCGCGCTCGAAAACCTGATGGTCGCGCAACACAATGCGCTGATGCTCGCCTCGGGCCTGACCTTTCTCGGGCTGATCGGTGCGCCGTCCTGGCGCGCCGCAGAGAAGCGCGCCATCGATCTGGCGCGGCTCTGGCTCGACCGCATCGGCCTGCTCGGGCGCGCCGACGATGCCGCCGGCAATTTGCCCTATGGCGACCAGCGCCGTCTCGAGATCGCGCGCGCAATGTGCACGCAACCTGCTCTTCTCTGCCTCGACGAGCCCGCCGCCGGATTGAACGCGCGCGAGAGCGCTGCGCTGAGTGAGCTGCTGCTGTCGATTCGCGCCGAGCACGGCACCTCGATCCTCCTGATCGAGCACGACATGTCGGTGGTGATGGAGATTTCCGACCACGTCGTGGTGATGGATTACGGCGTGAAGATCGCCGAAGGCACGCCGCGCGATGTCCGCGACGATCCCAAGGTGATCGCGGCGTATCTCGGCGCCGACGAGGAAGAAGCGATCGCGGTGATGGAGAGCGGCACGTGACCGCGCTTCAAACATTCTCGTCATGCCCGGCCTTGTGCCGGGCATCCACGTCTTTCTTGCGGATGGATCGCAAAGACGTGGATGGCCGGGACAAGCCCGGCCATGACGGCTGTGAGGTCATGCGATGACCCCACCCGCATCGCCCCTGCTCGCGATCCGTGGCCTGCGCGCCGCCTACGGCAAGATCGAGTCGATCTCGACATCAATGCCGGCGAGATCGTCGCCCTGATCGGCGCCAACGGCGCCGGCAAATCGACGCTGATGATGACCATCTTCGGCAAGCCGCGCGCCCGCGCGGGTCAGATCCTGTTCGACGGCCGCGACATCACCGCCGTGCCGACCCATCAGATCGCCAGGCTGCGCATTGCGCAGTCGCCCGAGGGCCGCCGGATTTTCCCGCGCATGAGCGTGGCGGAAAACCTGCAGATGGGCGCCGACGCCACCGAGTGCACCGAGGCCGACCGCGCCAGCGGCCTCGAACGTATCTTCACATTGTTTCCGCGACTCAAGGAGCGCATGGCCCAGCGCGGCGGCACCCTGTCGGGCGGCGAGCAGCAGATGCTGGCAATCGGCCGCGCGCTGATGAGCCGCCCTCGCCTGTTGATGCTGGATGAACCGTCATTGGGGCTCGCGCCGCTGATCACGCGCCAGATTTTCGACGCAATCCGGACCCTCAACCGGCAGGACGGCCTCACCGTGCTGATCGTCGAACAGAACGCCAATCACGCGCTGCGGCTGGCCCATCGCGGCTACGTCATGGTCAACGGCCTGATCACGCTCGCCGGAACCGGCAACGAATTGTTGCAGCGTCCGGAAATCCGCGCTGCCTATCTTGAAGGCGGCCGGCGGGCGTAAGGTCGTTTGCGCCGTCGTTCCGGGATGCGCCGTAAGGCGCCGAACCGGAATGACGATGGCGACGAAGTGCCGCGCTGCCCGAAATTTGCCGATGACTTCACGGCAAAATCGGCCGACAATGGTGGCGATTTGGGCCCGGTGGCGTGCCGGGTCCCTACCCCCAAGAGACACCGCGAGGACTCCTCATGAAATCATTGAAGCTCATCGGCCTGGCATTGGGCGCGTCGTTGGCGCTGTCGACGGCGGCGCTGGCGCAGGACATCACCATCGCAGTGGCGGGCCCGATGACGGGCTCGGAATCCGCGTTCGGCCGGCAGATGAAGAACGGCGCCGAACAGGCGGTGGCGGATATCAACGCCGCCGGCGGCGTGCTCGGCAAGAAGCTGGCGCTGCAGGTCGGCGACGACGCCTGCGATCCCAAGCAGGCACGCTCGGTGGCAGAAAAGCTCGCCAGCTCGAGGATCCCGTTTGTCGCCGGTCATTTCTGTTCGTCGTCGTCGATCCCGGCTTCGGAAGCGTACGCCGACGGCAACGTGCTGCAGATCACGCCGGCTTCGACCAATCCGCTGTTCACCGAGCGCAAGCTCTGGAACGTGGCGCGCGTCTGCGGCCGCGACGACCAGCAAGGCCTGGTCGCCGCCGAATACATCGCGAAAAATTACAAGGGCAAGAACGTCGCCATCCTCAACGACAAGACAACCTACGGCAAAGGCCTCGCCGACGAGACCAAGAAGGCGCTCAACAAGGTCGGCTTCACCGAAAAGATGTTCGAATCGTATAACAAGGGCGACAAGGATTTTAACTCGATCGTGTCGCGCCTGAAGCGCGACAACATCGATCTTGTCTTTGTCGGCGGCTATCATCAGGAAGCCGGCCTGATCCTGCGCCAGATGCGCGATCAGGGCCTGCAGACGGTGCTGATGGCGGGCGATGCCATGAACGACAAGGAATTCGCCTCGATCACCGGCCCGGCCGCGGAAGGCACGCTGTTCACCTTCGGTCCCGACCCGCGCAACAAGCCGACCGCGAAAGCCATCGTCGAGAAGTTCAAGGCCAAGAACATCGATCCCGAAGGCTACACGCTCTACACCTACGCCGCGATGCAGGTGTGGTCGCAGGCCGCCGCCAAGGTCGGCTCGACCGACCCGAAAAAGGTGATGGACGCGATCAAGGCCGGCGAATGGGACACCGTGCTCGGCAAGATGGGCTTCGACGCCAAGGGCGACATCAAGGCGATCGACTATGTCGTCTACAAGTGGGACGCCAAGGGCAACTACGCCGAGATCAATCCAAAGGGTTCATAAGTTCTGCATAACCTCACCGCGATGCTCCACGCCCCGGTTCGCCGGGGCGTTTTCGTTGTTGACTAAAACTTTCGTTGCGTGGGTTGAGGCGCCGGGTGCCAGCGCAGGGCCGATAACGGTCGCCTGGTACTCCCCACCATTTTTTCAAATGCTGCCGGGAACCAATAACCGGCTTGTGATTTAGCATCATTGGGCTGAATTCATTTTGGGATATTTGCCAACGATATCAGCTATTTCACTTGATCTAACAGGGGGCACTCAGTTGTATGATGCAAGGCTGATCACATCCGCTCGGATTCGCTCTCGTTCGCTCTCGCACTCGCGCGCCTTGGGGACCCATCATGAGTGATCTCGATCCAGCTCGCTCAAGCGTCCGGCGTGCCTCCAGGCGCAAGCCTGCCGCCAATGGAAAACCCGATTCGATGCAGGACCTGCTGCATGCGCTGCAGGCGATGCGGGCCGGCGATTTTTCGGTGCGCATGAGCGGCCATCATCTCGGGATCGAGGGCAAGGTCGCCGACACTTTCAACGAGATCGTCGCTGCCAATCAAAGAATGGCGCAGCAGTTGGAACGCGTCGGCCAGGTCGTCGGCCGCGAAGGAAAAACCCGGCAGCGCATCAAATTCGATCTCGCCAGCGGATCGTGGGCCGACATGGAGAACTCGGTCAATACGCTGATCGATGACCTGCTTTGGCCGACCCGCGAAGTGACCCGCGCGGTTGCCGCCGTCGCCCAGGGCGACTTGCTGCAGACGGTGCAACTGGATGTCGAAGGCCGCCCGCTCGGCGGCGAATTCCTGCAGTCCGCCAACATCGTCAATACGATGATCAAGCAGCTCAGCGTGTTCACGTCCGAGGTGACGCGCGTCGCGCGCGAAGTCGGCACCGAGGGCAAGCTCGGCGGTCAAGCCCAGGTTCCGGAGGTCACCGGCGTCTGGAAGGACCTGACCGAAAGCGTGAACTCGATGGCCAACAACCTCACCGGCCAGGTTCGCAACATCGCCGAAGTCACCATTGCGGTGGCCAATGGCGACCTGTCGAAAAAGATCACGGTCGACGTGCGCGGCGAGATCCTGCAGTTGAAGGAAGCCATCAACACCATGGTGGATCAACTGCGCTCGTTCGCGTCCGAAGTGACGCGTGTCGCCCGCGAAGTCGGCACCGACGGCAAGCTGGGCGGACAGGCGATCGTGCCCGGCGTCGCCGGCACCTGGAAGGACCTCACCGACTCCGTGAATGCGATGTGCGGCAACCTGACCGCACAGGTCCGCAACATCGCCAACGTCACGACGGCGGTGGCGCGCGGCGACCTCTCGCGCAAGATCACGGTGGACGTCCGCGGCGAAATCCTGGAGCTGAAGGACACCATCAACACCATGGTGGATCAGCTCAACGCCTTCGCCTCCGAAGTGACACGCGTCGCGCGCGAAGTCGGTACCGAGGGCAAGCTCGGTGGCCAGGCCCAGGTCCCCGGCGTCGCCGGCACCTGGAAGGACCTCACCGACAACGTCAACTTCATGGCCTCCAACCTGACCGCACAGGTCCGCAACATCGCCGACGTCGCAACCGCGATCGCCGGCGGCGACCTCTCCAAGAAGATCACGGTGAACGTTTCGGGCGAAATCCTTCAACTGAAGGAAACGCTCAACACGATGGTCGACCAGCTCAACGCCTTCGCCGGCGAAGTGACGCGCGTCGCGCGCGAAGTCGGCACCGATGGCAAGCTCGGCGGCCAGGCCGAGGTACCCGGCGTCGCCGGCACCTGGAAGGACCTCACCGACAGCGTCAATTCGATGGCGGGCAACCTGACGGCGCAGGTCCGCAACATCGCCGAAGTGACGACCGCGGTCGCCAATGGCGATCTGTCCAAGAAGATCACCGTCGACGTGCGCGGCGAGATTCTGGAACTGAAAGATACCATCAACACGATGGTCGACCAGCTCAACGCGTTTGCCGGCGAAGTGACGCGCGTCGCCCGCGAGGTCGGCACCGAAGGTAAATTGGGCGGCCAGGCGCTGGTGCGCGGCGTCGCCGGCACCTGGAAAGACCTCACCGACAGCGTCAACTCGATGGCGAGTAATCTGACCGGCCAGGTCCGCAACATCGCCGAAGTCGCGACCGCAGTGGCCGAAGGCGACTTGTCGAAAAAGATCACGGTGAATGTTTCGGGCGAAATCCTTCAACTGAAGGAAACGCTCAACACGATGGTCGACCAGCTCAACGCCTTCGCCGGCGAGGTGACGCGCGTCGCCCGCGAAGTCGGCACCGACGGCAAGCTCGGCGGCCAGGCCGAGGTGCCCGGTGTCGCCGGCACCTGGAAGGATCTCACCGATAGCGTGAACTCGATGGCGGGCAACCTGACCGCCCAGGTCCGCAACATCGCCGAGGTGGCGACCGCCATCGCCGGCGGCGACCTTTCACGCAAGATCACGGTCGACGTGCGCGGGGAGATCCTGCAGCTCAAAGAGACCCTCAACACCATGGTCGATCAGCTCAACCGCTTCGCCGGTGAGGTGACGCGCGTGGCGCGCGAAGTCGGCACCGAAGGCCGGCTCGGCGGTCAGGCCAACGTGCCGGGGGTCGCCGGCACCTGGAAAGACCTTACCGACAACGTCAACTCGATGGCCGGCAATTTGACCGGCCAGGTCCGCAACATCGCCGAGGTGACGACCGCCGTGGCGAAGGGTGACCTTTCCAAGAAGATCACGGTGGACGTGAAAGGCGAAATTCTCGAGCTGAAGAACACCGTCAATACGATGGTGGACCAGCTCAACGCCTTCGCATCCGAGGTCACGCGCGTGGCGCGCGAAGTCGGCACCGAAGGCAAGCTGGGCGGACAGGCCGAAGTGCCCGAGGTCGCCGGCACCTGGAAGGACCTGACCGACAACGTCAACTTCATGGCCTCGAACCTGACCGCTCAGGTCCGCAACATCGCCGAGGTGGCGACCGCGATCGCCGGCGGCGACCTGTCCAAGAAGATCACGGTCGACGTCCGCGGTGAAATCCTGCTGCTCAAGGACACCCTGAACACGATGGTCGAGCAGCTTCGCTCGTTCGCGGCCGAAGTGACGCGCGTCGCGCGTGAAGTCGGCACCGAAGGCAGGCTCGGCGGCCAGGCCGTGGTGCCCGGTGTCGGCGGCACCTGGAAGGACCTCACCGACAACGTCAACCTGCTCGCCGCCAACCTGACGACCCAGGTCCGCAACATCGCCGAAGTCACTACTGCGGTGGCTCGCGGCGACCTGTCGCGCAAGATCACGGTCGACGTGAAGGGCGAAATTCTCGAACTGAAAAACACCATCAACACGATGGTGGACCAGTTGAACGCCTTCGCCGGCGAAGTGACGCGCGTCGCGCGCGAGGTCGGCACCGAGGGCAAGCTGGGCGGACAGGCGCAGGTTCCGGGCGTCGCCGGGACCTGGAAGGACCTGACCGACACCGTGAACTTCATGGCCGCCAATTTGACCGAGCAGGTGCGCGGCATCGTCAAGGTCGTGACTGCGGTTGCCAACGGCGACCTGAAGCAGAACCTGGCCATGAAATCCAGGGGCGAAGTCGCGGCCCTCGCCGACACCATCAACAACATGACCGAGACCCTGGCGACATTCGCCGATCAGGTCACCAGCGTGGCGCGCGAGGTCGGCGTGGAAGGCCGGCTGGGCGGTCAGGCCAATGTGCCGGGAGCTGCGGGCACCTGGAAGGACCTGACCGGCAACGTCAACCTGCTCGCCGCCAACCTCACCTCTCAGGTGCGCGCCATCGCCGAAGTGGCGACCGCGGTCACCAAGGGCGACCTCACCCGTTCGATCCAGGTCGATGCCCGCGGCGAAGTCGCCGAGCTCAAAGACAACATCAACACCATGATCGGTAATCTCCGGCTCACCACCGATGTGAACACCGAGCAGGACTGGCTGAAAACCAATCTCGCCAAATTCACCAACATGCTCCAGGGCCAGCGCGACTTGGCGACCGTGGGCCGCTTGCTGCTGACCGAGCTGACCCCGCTGGTGAACGCCCATATGGGCGTCATCTACCGGGTCGAGACGGAAGACTATCCGCAATTGCGCCTGCTTTCGGCCTATGCGGGCAACGGCGCCAATCCTCATCCGCAGTTCATCCAGTTTGGCGACGGCCTGATTGGCCAATGCGCCGTCGACAAGCGTCAACGGCTGGTGTCGGACATCCCGGGCGACGCGATCCCGATCAACTCGGCACTGCTGCAGGTAACACCGAAAAATCTCGTCGTGCTGCCGGTTCTGTTCGAGAACCAGGTCAAGGCCGTGATCGAACTCTCCTCCATCAGCTCGTTCACGACTTCGCAGATGACGTTCCTCGAACAGCTCACGGACAGCATCGGCATCGTGCTCAACAGCATCGAGGCGACGATGCAGACCGAAGGGCTGCTGAAGCAATCGCAACAGCTCGCCGGCGAATTGCAGACCCAGCAGAAGGAACTGCAGCAGACCAACGAGCAGCTCGAGCAGAAGGCCCAGCAGCTCGCCGAGCGCAACGTCGAAGTGGAAAGGAAGAACCAGGAAATCGAACAGGCGCGGCGCGCGCTCGAGGAAAAAGCGACCGAACTCGCGCTGACCTCGAAATACAAATCGGAATTCCTTGCCAACATGTCGCACGAGCTGCGCACGCCGCTGAACAGCATTCTGATTCTGGGCCAGCAACTTACGGAAAATCCGGACGGCAACCTGTCCGCCAAGCAGGTCGAATTCGCACGCACCATCCACGGCGCGGGCACCGACCTGCTCAACCTGATCAGCGATATCCTTGATCTGTCCAAGATCGAATCCGGCACAGTGACGGTCGATGCCGAGGAAATTCTCACATCCAATCTGCTCGAGACCGTGGGACGTCCGTTCCGCCACGAAGCGGAAAACCGCCACCTGTCGTTCAACATCGATCTCGATCCCAATCTGGGACGCAGCATCGTCACCGATTCGAAGCGCCTGCAGCAGGTGCTGAAGAATTTGCTGTCCAACGCCTTCAAGTTCACAGCGGAGGGCGGGGTTCGCCTGAGCGTTTCGGCTGCCATCGGCGGCTGGAGTCCCGAGCATCCCATTCTCAACCAATCGCCGGCTGTTATCGCATTCGAAGTGTCGGACACCGGCATCGGCATTCCCCTCGACAAGCAGAAGCTGATCTTCGAAGCATTCCAGCAGGCCGATGCAGGCACCAGCCGCAAATATGGCGGCACCGGCCTCGGACTGGCGATCAGCCGTGAGCTTGCGAACCTGCTTGGCGGTGAAATTCACCTGAGCAGCACGCCCGGCAAGGGCAGCACATTCGTGCTCTATCTGCCGCTGAAATATTCCGGCCCGACGGCAGCACTGCGGACCCCTGCCCCGCCGCTTTACACGGCCGCGCCGACGCTGCAGGTTGCCGCGCAGGAACGGGTCATCGAGCAGCTCCCGGACGACCGGCTAAATCTCGAACCGGGCGACAGCATTCTGCTGATCGTTGAAGACGACCCGCATTATGCGCGCGTGTTGGTAGACCTTGCGCGCGACAAGGGTTTCAAGGTCCTGGTGACCGCGCGAGGCGCCGAGGCGCTCGATCTCGCAAAGCAGTTCCAGCCGGCGGCGGTCTCGCTCGACGTCTTCCTGCCCGACATGCTCGGCTGGACCGTGCTCAGCCAGCTCAAGCACAATCCACTGACGCGGCACATTCCGGTTCAGATCATCACGCTGGACGAAGACCGCCAGCACGCGCTGGCGCGGGGAGCCTTCTCCTTTGTCAGCAAGCCGACCACGACCGAAGGCGTGAGCGCGGCGCTGTCGCAGATCAAGGAGTATGCCAGGCCGCGCCGCAAGCGTCTGCTGATCGTCGAAGACAATGCGGCGGAACAGCTGAGCATCAGAGAACTGCTGGATCATGATGATATCGAGATCGTCACGACCGATACCGGCGCCAGCGCGCTCTCGACGTTGCGGGACCATCCATGCGACTGCGTCGTACTGGATTTGCGGCTGCCCGACATGAGCGGCTTCGAAGTGCTCGACAAGATTCGCAGTGACGCCTCGTTGTCCCATGTTCCCGTCGTCGTGTTCACCGGCCGCGAGCTTTCCGTCGAAGAAGATGCGGAACTGCACACCATGGCGCGAAGCATCGTCGTGAAGGGTGTGGAGTCGCCGGAACGCCTGCTCGACGAAACGTCACTGTTTTTGCACCGTGTGATCACGGAATTGCCGATCGAGAAGCAGCGAATGCTCGAGAAGCTTAACAGTTCCGACGAGGACCTTATCGGCAAGACTGCGCTGCTGGTGGACGACGACGCCCGCAACATCTTCGCACTGAGCAGCGTGCTGGAACGCCGCGGCATGAAGGTGCTGACCGCCACGACGGGCAGCGAGGCGGTCGCGCTGGTCGAATCGAGCCCCCAGATAGCAATTGTACTGATGGATATCATGATGCCGCAGATGGACGGCTATCAGACGATCGGTGTGATCCGTGAAAACCCATCGTTCCGCCGCCTTCCCATTATCGCGCTGACCGCCAAGGCCATGAAGGGAGATCGAGAGAAGTGTCTGGAGGCCGGCGCCTCGGATTATCTGGCCAAGCCGGTCAATACCGAGCAGTTGCTCCTGGCCATACGTATGTGGCTACACCGCTGATCGGCGCGAACACATGGCAGACCACGAGAAAATAAACATCCTGTTGGTTGACGATCAGCCCGCGAAGCTGCTTGCCTACGAGGTTATTCTCAAGGAACTCGGCGAAAACCTCGTCGTCGCCTCCTCCGGCCGGGCGGCGCTGGAATACCTGCTCAAGAACGAAGTCGCGGTTATCCTGGTCGATGTCTGCATGCCGGAGCTGGACGGCTTCGAACTCGCCGCCATGATCCGCGAGCATCCCCGTTTCCAGAAGACGGCGATGATCTTTATCTCGGCCATTCAGGTCAGCGATATCGACCGCCTGCGCGGCTACGAGATGGGCGCGGTCGACTACGTTCCAGTCCCCGTCATCCCCGAGGTGCTGCGCGCCAAGATCAAGGTGTTCGCCGAGCTGTATCGCAAGACGCGTCAACTCGAGCGGCTCAATGCCGAGCTCGAAGATCGCGTTCGCGCCCGCACCGCCGAGCTGGAGGAATCGCATGCGCGGCTGCTCGAAAGCGAGCAGCGGCGCAGCCTGGCCATCGCCGCGGGACGAATGGGATCCTGGGACTGGGACTGGGTCAACGGCGACTGGATGTGGGACGAAGGCCAATACCAGATCCTGGGCGTCGATCCCAAGAGCTTTGTGGTGACGCCGTCGAACATCCAGGCCTTGCTGCATCCGGACGATGTCGACGAACTGCGCAAAGCGTCGGCGCAGTTCGCCAAAGGTGCAAAATCGTATGAGGCGGAATTCCGGATCAGGCGGCCGGATGGCGAGGTGCGCTGGTGCGCCGGCACCGCTGCCGCAACCGTGGACAAGAGCGGCCGGGTCGTGCGTGTCAGCGGCGTTAGGACACCCGCCAATTTAACCGCTCCGATTAGCGGCTGAACGCGGGCGGATAGTGTAGTTCCACTCGGGATGGAATGCGTCGCCCTGGATGTCGAGC
>LNAP01000260.1_pt1 | contig 63623 bp, 59 predicted proteins | sample 602601 | NCBI WGS metagenome assembly LNAP01 (sample SAMN02440304, study PRJNA202911) | soil metagenome | biome: Subtropical and temperate rainforests or woodlands; isolation source: soil samples (1 kg each in a 20% v/v slurry with milli Q water) were... ...
AATGGCATATCTAGTGGGTTCCGCTATTGTTCTAAAATCTTCTCTTTCCATAGAACAAATATACAAAATATTTCCGTTATATTAACGCTGGGTTAATAAAGCCCCATCGGGCCTGCCTGCCGGCAAAGGCAGGGCGACCTGTAATTTTTTGTAAAATTTTATCGGACAACAATGATTTTTTGCAATTATTGATGGAAATATTATTAAAAAATTGCCGATTAAAAATCATAAAAGTAAAAAAGGAACCCACCGGCGATTTGTATTTTTTTTGTCTATATTTGGACTTTTATTTTAAGAAATGTTATGCAACTAAAACTGACCCTGTTTTTAATTTTAATGACTGCTTCAATTTTCGGACAGGAAATTGGGCATGTTAAAAATGGGAAATATTCAATGAAGCTTCTAAAATCGGATAATTTATTTTCTTGGGTTTATTCTGATGTGAATTCGAAAACAGCACATGCTGAAAAATCATTTAATTTTCCAAATAAAGAAACCATTTATAACATCATTATAGAAGGATTTGAAAAAAATAACAACCACCAAATCATTGTTCAAACAGATCAGGATACAGTGGTGAAATTTGAATATAAAAAGATTAAAGGTGAAATGCGGTTAAATATCAATCATAATAATTTGAACAGTAAAATTGCAGGAACGAGCACTTCTTTAAGCAGGCAACAATTGACAGCCCTTTTTGGAAAACAAGCATAAATTATTTACGGCTCCATAGTTCAAGGGATAGAATAAAAGTTTCCTAAACTTTAGATTCAGGTTCGAATCCTGGTGGAGTCACGAATAAATCAACAAAAAGTTGAAAAATAAAGCGAGCCAAAAAACAAAGCTCGCTTTACACAGCTCCGCAAAGTCTCCTGACTTTGAGGCAGTGACTCCCAGTCTCCGACTGACGCAAAGCAAAAAGCTCGAAGTTTTTTTTTGATTTTCAAAGCAAACTTTTGTCAGGATCATCGCAGATTATCTAAAGGACGGCAGTTTAAAAGTTCAAAGCTGAAAGGTCAAAGTTCAAAGCTGAAAAAAGAATCTTGAACTTCCCTCATTGGTTTTGACCGGTTTTTAGTAAGAGAAGGTTTGGTGTGTAAAAACCGTTCTGCCAAAAAGAGTGCTTAAGGGAGAAAATCCGTTAAACACTGTGGAAAAAATAAAGAAATAGTTTTCAACAGTCAAAAAAAAGCCCAGTAATAAAGGGAGGTACGGCAGAAAGAGTAAACAATTTCCAAAAATTACCGCTAATTATTTTAAAAAGGTGCCTTGATTGTTTACTTTTGAGTAGAATTAATAAATAAAAAAAACTCCAAGAACTTACGTTCCCAGAGTTTTTAGCTCAACTAAAACTCAAAATCTATGCGGATTGATTTTGGGTTTTTTTGTACTTCAAACTTGCCAGCATATTTTTTAATCCTTGTCCGGGCGTAAAATTAATGCGTGCTTTTTTAATAGAGGCGAAGTTTACCTCTTCATCTGTGGTTTTCCCCTCAGCGCTCAAACTAATTTTGTAAGTCCCAAGTTCCCCCAAACGCACATTTCTGCCACGTTGAAGTTCACGAATCACAAAGGTTTCGAGCCCCATTAACACTGCATAGCAGTCGGGTTTGCTCATTGAAGAATTTAAGGCAACCAATTCTGCCAGTTCACTTAAGTCCGTTATGCTGGTCTGTTCGGCCTTTGCATAGAACTTTTTTGGTGCAGCGATATCTTGCGGATTTACGCGCTGCACACTTTTGAATAAAACACTCATAATTTTATGTTGTTTTAAAAATTAATAAATAAAAGCATACGCTCTGCATGCCTTTACAAATTTAAGCCGTATTAAAAGATATACTGCGTTAAATTTTAATTAGTTAATAACATTTCATTGTTGAAAAGTCCTATTTTTTTAACAAGTTTTCTATTAATTTAATATAATTTGTATCTAATATTTAAGTATTTTTGCAAAGTCTAAGAAACGAAGAGGTATCATTATTTTGATGTGTTACTTCATCCTGTTTTAGCGTGTTCTTATTAAAAACAACCGGGGACCTCCAAGTTTTTTTCCTCAAAACCCGGCAAAAAGCAACAAAAATCAAATTCATAAGGATCTGCAATCAATTGGTAATTGACGACCGGAAAAGTATGCGGACACTTAACCTGAAGTATGCTGACACTTTACCAGAAGTGTGCGCACACTTTGCTGAAAGTATGCTGACACTTAATTAAAAGTTTACGGTTACTTTTTACGCCGCGATTGTAACCAACCTATTTTATGAAATCGAGCTTATCAATAATCAATTTATGAGCTGTGTAAAAATGTGAATTAAGCCAATTTTGTTGCAATTGTGAAAAATTTCGTGCTAAAAATTTAAATTGCTGATTATAAAGTGACTGGCAACTATTGAATAATTGCCAATCTAAACCAGGATTCCTTCTTTCGGCAACTCATAAATTGTGAGAAAAATATAAATCACCAACAGCAAATTTCCTCAAAACAAGCCGTTTAGGAATATTTTTTTTGATAAAATGTGATTTTTTTTTTTTTTTTTTGTAATTTTAAATTCCCATTTCTCCTAAAATGCAAAATTTGACAACAAAAGGCAAGTTTTAGCAATTAAAGTGCAGTTTTTAACACAATTTTTTTGTTGCTGTATCTTGCTGTTTGTATCAATAATTATATGATTTTTATCATATTTTAACACAATAATTAGTTATGTTTGTGTAGAAGTAATTAAGGATTAGCGTTTTAAATTTTGTTAATCGTAATTTTTTTGTACATTTATATTATAAACCAAGCGCATTTAAAACTTGTTCGGAATTTTTAGATTGCTATTTTAACAGTTTTGCTATGGTTAAAAAACTACTAAATTTGAAAATTCGGTATTATATTTTCACCCTGCTTTTTATGGGTGTAATTTCTGTTTTTGCCAATACCGCTGCCACCACAAATACTTCATTTTCGCTTTTAAAGAACAAGGAAGTTGTTAATGACATTAATAATTCTTCCAATACCTACGGAGAAAATTTTTCTTTTGCTAACAATCTCTCTTTTGTAAATTATTTATGGGCTGATACGCCGACTGCGGAAGCTGGGTTTAAGGAAGTGTTTCAAAATTTGGAAGTGGTGCTTTTGAAGGAGGGGGTTAGTGAAAGCTCGAAAAAGAATGGTTTAGAAGGGGTTTTGGGATTGGTAAATTGCCCAACAGATAATATTATTGTAAACAATGATCCTGGACTTTGTACCGCAGTTGTAACTTTTACGTTTTCTCCACCAACTTCAGATGTTCCTGGAAATACAGTAACACAAATATCATCTCCTACTACAAGTTTAACCTCAGGATCAGCTTTTCCTGTTGGAACTACTACAGTTACTTTTCAAGAAAGAGATAGTGGAAACACTGTGGTTGCTACCTGTAGTTTTATGATTACTGTAACGGACAATATCAATCCGACCATTACCTGTCCGTCAAATATATCACAGAATGTAGGGGCAGGCACTTGCACGGCGAGTGTGATTACCCACGGCGGACAACTGTTCGGTAACGAAATTGACTTGGGCATTGACCGGTGCCACTACTGCCAGTTCAGCCATAACAGGCATCAACAATTTAGGGACTCAAGTATTTAATTTAGGGGTTACCACCGTAACTTATACCGTATCGGATGCAGCAAATAATACAGCAACTTGTTCTTACACGGTTACTGTAACGGACAATGAAAATCCAACGGTTACAGCGGCATCAGATGTTGTGACAACCACAAGCGCAGACAGTCCTGGAAATTGCACTGTCTCCAGAGCAATTACAAATGCAACTTATGCTGACAACTGTTCGGTAACGAAATTGACTTGGGCATTGACAGGTGTTACTTCGGGCAATTCTCCAGCAACAGGAATCAACCAGGTTGGAACAAAAATATTTAACATAGGCGTAACCACCATAACATACATCGTAACCGACGGCAACGGAAGAACTTCAACAGATTCAATGACTGTAACCGTAACTGACGATGAAAATCCATCGATAAGTTGTCCAAGTGACCAAAATGTTAACTTTGGCGCCAATTGTCAGTTTATACTTCTCGATTATACCGCTTTGGTCGTTGCTTCAGATAATTGTAGCACCCCTATAGTTACGCAAAGCCCTGCGCCGGGAACCCCAATTTCAGGTCAAACAACAGTTACTTTAACAGCAACTGACAGTGCTAATAATAAAAGTACTTGTACTTTTGAGGTTATACCAACTGACAATGAACCACCAAAAGCTTTCTGTAAAGATATTACTGTTAATTTAAGTCCAGCCGGCACCGTAAATATTAATGCAATAGAAGTAGATAACGGTTCAACGGATAATTGTGGAATTGCCCTAAGGACGGTATTTCCTAATTCATTTAACTGTGGTGATGTTGGAGATAATATAGTAACGTTTACAGTATATGATGATGCAGGAAATAGCGACAGTTGCACGGCGACAGTTAAAGTTGTTGACAATACGCTGCCAACAATGTTGTGCAATAATTTTGTTGTTGTTGTTGATCCTATTACCAGGGTAGCTACCATAAAAGCATCAGACATTGATAATGGGTCAAATGACGTTTGTGGAATCGCATCTTTAACCGTATCACCAAGTATATTTCCGGAAGATATTAATGGTAATGTTTATACAACAACTGCCACATTAACCGCGGTTGATGTGAATGGTAACAGTAGTACTTGTACACCAACTGTAACTGTAGAACCGCCGGTAAACCAAAATACTTATTTAACAGGAGTCATTATAGACCCCGTTCCAACGAATCCTCAGCCACCAAGTACGCTTATAGAAGCAACAGCTTGCCCTGGCGGTTTATATGATCCAAAGGACGTTGAATTTACATTAGATGCCATAGGTACTTATAATTTACAAGTATCGGACGTGATACACTGGGAGTATTCTGAAGATAATGGTGAAACATGGACAGTAATACCGAATACTGCTGGTTTATTAACCTACACACTGCTTGATATCATAAAAAATACTTTTGTGCGTCTCAGTATCAAGGATGCCGAAGACCCTTCTATTATCCAAACATCTGCAACAGCTTTTGTAAGGTTTTTGCCGCCGGATGAACCGCCAATTATAGTAAGCAATACTCCTTTAGATATTTGTTTAGGAGAATCTGTTACTGTAGTTGCCGAAAGCTTTTTTGATCAGCCGAGCGGTCAATTTGGAGAAGGAGGTAAATTTAATAGTGCCCAACCTGACGGATGGCGTGTAGATGGTGTAGATAATAATTTCCCCGCAGCTAATAGTAGTGGAGATCAAGGCCGATGGGGTGAAGCAACCGATAATGGAAAAGCGTATAGCGGAATCGATTATGGCTCTAGTGATGGTACAAAACGTGCTATTGCACATGGATATGGAGTTGGTTATTCGACAACTCTTGAGACACCAGTCTTTAGCACTATAGGAATGACTTCAGCCGAAGCAATTCTTAGTTTTGCCACAAGTTTCTACTTTTGTAATGGAGGTTATGGAGTGATTGAATTATCTTTTGATTCTGGAAATAGCTATACTCAAACATTAACTACATTAGAGGGTTTAAACTTTACTTCAGGTAATTCAACATCTGTAATATTAACAACAGGGGCACCCGAAAATGCTTATATGGGAACTACTAATGCTGTAATGGTTCCTGCAACAATAAATTTGGGCCAATATGTTGGGTTATCTGGTTTAAGAGTTAAATTTACTTTTTACGGAGGCTCAACACATTGTGGAGATATTACAAAAACAACTTTTCCTAACCCTAACAATGTAAATAGTAAAAAGACAAGAACCCTTGCGAGTGGATGGTCTATTGATGATGTAGGTTTTGCCTTTTCCCAAGTAGATGATGAACTGGAATGGACAGATGAAGATGGGACTGTTATACAGGTTGGAACAACTGCGACGGTAACACCGAAAACACCTGGAATTAGAAGGTATGGCGTTACTACCCTTATTAATGGTTGCAGAACGGATAATGATGAAGGAACAAGTTTTATTGATATAAATACCAGTTTGGCTTATGCTGGCGAAGATTATTTACCGGTTGCGGGCAATTGCGGCGAAGCTGCCTTAAAATTAAATGCCTACGACAATACAAAAAAAGCGCTCGAAAATTATGCTAAAGGCGCTTGGAAAAATAACCTTTATGTGGTGCCTGCAAATGCAAGTGAAGATTTTGTCGGAACAGGAGTTACAGGAGTGTGGTCAATTGTAAGTTCTAGTGTAACTTCCCTATCATGCGGTAGTTCGGCGACTTTTTCCGCTAATGATGATCCAGATGCGGTTTTTACCGGAAATCCGGGTACTTATAAATTAAGATGGACCCTTTCGAATGGATGCTTTGATGAAATAGATGTTAAAATCAGTGATTGTAACAGCATTAACTTTGATGGCGGAAACGATTATGTCACTTTCAAAAATAATTATAATTTAAATAGTGATTTCAGTATTGAGACTTGGATAAAACCAAATTCCGTAACTGGCACGCAAACTGTTTTTTCCAGAAAAGATGCTGATGATAACGCAAGTGGTTACGATTTAAGTATTGTAAACGGACAAGTTAGATTTAATTGGTATTACAGCTCAGGATCAGGCTCGGTAACCTCTTCAACTCATTTAATTGATACAATCAGGTGGTATCATATAGCGGTAACATTTGATGGAGCAACATACAAACTTTATGTTGATGGCATTGAACTTGGGCTTGTAAACAATAATAATCCACCCAATTTGACTGGAGCTAATATAGAAGCACTTTTGGGTGCAATGTATCAAGTTTCTTCGGGCGTTCCTGTAAATTATTATCATGGATGGGTTGATGAATTAAAAATATGGAATAAAGCACTGTCAGCAGAGCATATCAGACAAATGATGAATCAAGAAATTGATGAATTGGGAGCAGATGTAGGAGGTGTTGTTATATATAACAAAATTTATGGTCCGGATAATGATAACAATGGAAGTGAAGACAACCCTTTAGTATGGAATAACTTACAAGCATATTACCGTATGAATATTGTTTGCGGTGATTTGTCACCATACAAAAAAGGTGTAAATGGCAGACTTAGAAATATCACTTCTAGCCAAGAGCAAACGGCACCTATACCTTATACTTCAACAACTACCGGTATTTGGGGTAATAAAGACACTTGGAATAATAAAACTATATGGACCACAAAATATGTTTGGGATGCGCCAAATAGCACAGGGATAAACGGTGATCCAATAGATTGGAATATTGTGAAAACTTCACATGATATCACTTCTGGAGCCAGAAATATCACTTTATTGGGTTTATTGTCGGATATCGGCAAATTAACAATTGACGGAAGTACCAATATTGCCACCGGCACAGGCACGGGCCAAGGTTTATGGATTACCCATTACCTAAAATTAAATGGCAATATTGATTTGGTGGGAGAATCGCAATTGGTGCAAAAAAGATATGGTACTTATGATGTTAATAAAGTATTTAGTACAACACAATTCAGCGAAAGTATTTTTGAGGAAGCCAGCACAGGCTATATTGAAAGAGACCAACAAGGACAAAAAAATAGTTTTAATTATAATTATTGGTCGTCACCAGTAACGCGTCAAGGCGCTGCAAATAATGCTCCATATAAACTTCCTGATGTTTTGATGGATGGCACAGATTCAACCGATCCAATACCTATTAATTTTGTTGATGGGGCTTATTCGGCAGATGGTACTACAGAAAGTCCTATAAAAATAACCAGCAGATGGATATGGACTTATAGGGCGACGATAGGTGCCGACCCTTGGGCTAATTATTATCAGTGGGTTAACGTTGGGTATTGGGGTTCAATTAAAGTAGGAGATGGATATACGATGAAAGGAACCGGAGGCACAGCGCCAATTACAGCAATGCAAAATTATGTTTTTGTAGGGAAACCCAATTCTGGGGATATTACAACCACGCAATTGAAGCCCAATCAAACTTATTTGATCGGGAATCCTTATCCTTCCGCATTGGATGCCAATGAATTTATAAAAAATAACGGAAGGGATTGTGATGGTTGTACCGGCAGTGCCAATTTCTTTGATGGTGCACTGCGTTTCTGGGATCATTTTGGTTTGTCTAATAATCATTTATTGGCACAGTATGAAGGAGGCTATGCAACTTATAACTTAGGTGGTGGTGTTCCTGGTGCATCAAATGTGCCATTAACTGCAATTACTGGTGATGTTGGTTCAAAAATACCTGAGCGTTATATACCTGTAGGGCAAGGATTTTTTGTAGAGGCTGATAATACAACAACACCTGGAAATTTAAATTTCAAAAACAGCCAACGTGTATTTCAACGTGAAGTTGTTACTGGAACAAATAGCGGATCGCTATTTATGAAAACAGCAGTGTCTAAAAAATCCAATACTCAGGAAATGCAAGAAACAACTGCCGATAACAGACCAAAAATTAGGTTGACATTTATTTCTTCATTAGGGTATCATCGTCCGTTATTGGTTACTATGGATAAAAATACTTCAAATCAATTTGATTTTGGTTATGACGCGCCGTTAAATGAAAACAATAAGGAAGATATGTTTTGGCAACTTGGTCAGCGTAAATTAGTCATTCAAGGCGTTAATAATTTTAATGATGACCAAGAATTGCCGTTAGGCCTTAAAATTTCGAAAGCCGGTTTGGCAAGGATTAAAATTGAGGAACTCGAAAATATGGATGAAGACATCCTTTTATTTATAAAAGACAAGTTTACGGGGAAAACGCACAATATTTCTTATCAACCTTTTGAAATTGAATTGGAACCGGGCACCTATATAGACCGATTTTCTTTAATTTTTAGAATGTTTACATTAATGGATGATGATGTTGCATCGGGAGTATTGTTGGTGGAACCACTGATTGAAGACCATAATTACCACGTATTTATGAACAACGCCATTGCCGAATTGCAAATAAAAAACAATGGCACCGATGAAATACGAAGTGTGGTCCTTTACAATAATTTAGGGCAAACGATGATTGTATGGAACAAAGACCTGAACAGAAGAATCATTTCCTTGCCGGTAAAACTGGCAACCGGCGTTTATGTGGTTCAAATAAATACGATAAACGGCGCAATTAATAAAAGGATTATTATTGAATAGATATATGGAGTTGGTTTTTTCGCTAAACAGGATTATTTAGGGTTAGCAAGAATAGTTTTGATTAAAAATAAAAAATAGGGATTTTATTATAAATCACACTAAAAAAATGCGAAGAAAAATATTGACATTTTCATGCTGTTTGATGATGCTTTTTGCTTGTACCTCTGTTTTTGCACAGAAAGATCTGCCAGAGCCAAAACCTAATGATGTGGGGCCACCAGGCTTACCCATAGACGGAGGTCTTTCTTACCTATTTATAGCAGGTGCTGCTTTTGGTGTTTATGCCATTAGGAAAAAAATTTACGATTGACGATTTCTGATTTACTATATGGGAATTGCCATTCCAGAAATTACGATTTACGATTTTTGATTTACGATAGAGTGGAGTAATTTTGTGCCCTTTCTGTGTACTTATCAATAGGCTAATTGTCCAAATTACAAAACTTCCGTCTTCGGTCTCCAAGTAAACAACCATTCTTTATCATCATTTCCACCGCTTTCTTTAATTAAAACGAACCCATTTTTTTCATAGAAATGTTTTAGCCACTCCTCTTCAATGGTGAGCCAATATTTTTGGGCTGGATCTTGGTTTTTCAATAAAGTGAGCCATTGCGATGCCAAATTTCTGTTTCTTTTGTGTGGCGGAACCCAAATAAAACCAATGTACAAATAGCCTTCAGAAAACAGATGTTGTTGAGCTCTTTCAAAGTCACTCATATCGGGCAGGCTTTTGGAAAAAACAAGTCCGCCGGCAACCACTTCCTCATTTTCTTTCAACACATAAATTTTTGCTGAATCCTTATAGCTTTCCCAATACGGTTCGATTAAAATCCTCCAATCCTCGGGCAACAGGTTAAAAAACTGCTCTGGATTATTGGTTGCGTTGTTAAATTTGAGATTCATATATTAATTTTTTCTTTGTGAATCTTAGTGTAATAATTATTTCGCAGAGTTGCCCTAAGTTAACACAGAGATACACGGAGCAACATTAAATAATTTCTTTTAACTTTAAGTACTCCAAACTTTAGGCACTCTAAGTACTTTTTTACAACTTTAGGCACTCCAAACTCAAGGCACTTTAAGTACTCTTTATATAACTCAAGGCACTCCAAACTTTAGGCACTCTAAGTACTTTTATAACAATCCCCAAGACATCAACCTGTCCGAATCTTCCAGCCAGCGGTCGCCAATATCGGTTCTGTAATAACAGTTATTCACAATAAGATTGCCGATGCGGTTGTACATCATTTTTTGCGCGTCTCTCATCGTTATTCCGGTTCCGGTAACCAAAACCGCAATGCCGGTATCGGCGGTTATAAGCCACTCATCATGTATTTTTTTTAAATGCATCGGATGAATTCCTTCTTTCATTTCTTTTTTGAAAATGACTACGGAATCTTTGGAAAACAGGTTGAAAGTTTTATTGTCGTCGTAAGGGAAAGGCGGCACCACCACAAATGCGCCTATTTGAAATCCTTTTTTTACATTGATGGTGAAATTTTCGCCGTTTGCTATTTTATAAAGCATATTGCCAAAAGGCTCATGAACACCGGCACGTTGTATAAATATTTGGGGAAACCCAAACCGCGAGGTGAATTCCAGCGGGTAAATGCCGTTACCGTTTACAATGCAATTGAGGTCTATATGGCCTCTAAAATTTTTTTTGGCCAAAGTGGGTTCAAATTTTTTCAATGTGGCATCAAAAATTGGGGAATGTTTTACCCAAAACATGCTGCTTCCCATTTCTCCTGTTGAAACGCCCAATTCTTTCGGGAAAAGTTTTTTATGCTCAAAAGTGACGTTTAGCGGATAAATAAATTCACTGCCGTTAAAAAAAGCGGATACCGAAATTTCAACGCCTTTTACTTTTCGCTGCAGTTGAAAAGTGCCAAAATCATTTCCCCACGATTTTTCATAAGCTTTTAAAACCCTGATAATATCCAATCCTTCATCATCAGTTCCCACAAAAAGCAATTGTTTAAATTCTTGTGTTTCTCCGCTGGGCTTAATTACATAGGCATCCGGATTGTCCTGTACATACTTTATGGCATCCTGAAAATTGAAAAACTCTTTCCAGGGCAAGGTTTTTACTTTATGTTTTTTAAGTTCATCTTGGCCGTAATTTCGGTCCAGCTCCAAATTATCGGTATATTCCGATCCGCCAAAAACAACTTTACCCTTAGCGCGCAGTTCAGCACAAACTTTTCCATAGCCGGTATAATCAAAAATAATGACATCGGCCCAATCCACATGTTTTTTCCAGTCCAAAACTTTTGTCACAAAACCATAACCTATTTCCCTGTAATGCTTTTCTTCAATATACAATTTTACATTATTTCCCTCTAACAAAGTTGCATAGGCAATATCCAAGGATTCACCCCAACGTGAAATAAAAAGGAAGTTTCTGTGAATGGTGGTTATTCCGTTTACTTTTGAATTGGATGAACTCTCTTTCAACGGCTTAATTACTTTACTCATTTTTAATGGTATTTTTTTAAATATTTTTTATCAACAGGTTTTAAGCATCAATGAATGAATCCTTAAAATGAAAACGCAATAATTTATTCCTTCATCAACAAATTAATGATGATTGAGGCGTAATATTCTTCCCCATATTCGCCTTTTGTGGTTTCAACTTTATAGGTGATGTCAAAGGTTTTGCCAATTAAACGTTTGCCAATAAGATCATATTTTTCACTTGCGGAAGTTTCCGCGCCTTCAAAAAAGAAACTGTTGTCTTTTTCATCAGTAAAATAATAGAACCCTTCTTCATATCCGTCGTAAGTTGCTTTAATGTGCAGGGTTTCTTGATTTTTCGCAAAAACCAATGACACCAATGTGAACAATGTTATAAGTATTTTCATTTTTTTTTCTTAAATTTAACTAACAGTTTTCATTATTATAGAAATCAGCATTGGTTCAATAAAATAAATAAGGTAATTACTTTAATTGAACAATAATTGCCTTTAGAAGGCAATTCAACATTAAAACAGGATTAAACACCAACCATTTTTCATAGCTAAGGCAGCATGGAAAAAAATTAAATTTTCTTTTTCAACAGCCAACATCACCTATTTTTAGCGCTGTTGATTCTTATATAATGCAATGCTTATAAGTACATTTTGTGTAACAAATATATGGCAAAATTCACGAATTGCGTAAAATTAATCGGAAATATTTTTTGGTTTAATTTTAATATTTTAAGCAAAATAAATAGGTTTTAAAGCAGAAAAATGTATTTAAAAATCACACTAAAATATCGTTTCACAAGTAAAAAAAATTGAAATTGCCGCTAAAAATAGATTCTGAAGGTGAAGTTTGGTGCAGTGTCAATGGAAGTGTTATTTATGGTGTTTATAGTGTTTTCATCATTTATTTTATAGTAGGTGTTTAAAATATTTTTAGTGTTAAAAAGGTTTAATACGGAAACCCCAATCATTCCGTTGACTTTTTCGCTCAAATTAAATTTATAGGTTGATGAAAAATCGGCTCTAAAATAGTTGGATAAGCGATTGGTGTTGGGTGCGTTGTAATTTATAAAACTGTTTACGCCATCAATGGTGACATTGTTGTTTTGGGTTGGTGTGGTATGTGGTTTGCCCGTTCTCCAAAGCAATCCCAAGGCAAAATTAAATTTTTTATAACTGTAGGTATTTCCAAAGGAAATGGAATGCTTTATGTCTAAATTATTTGGAAATATAGCTGGTGACAATTGGGGGAAATTATAATTATTTTCATTGAAAGTATATTCAAGCCAAGTACTGTAATTATGGGTTGTTTTATTTATTAAAAACTCAACGCCATTAACGGTATAGCTGCCCGAAGTTTTAATGAATTGATGTTGATTTTGAAACCCCTGATTGGCAGTTGTAATGCCATTTACCTTTTTATAAAATCCTTCTATGTCAATAAAAAAATTGTTCTTTTTGTAATTAATTCCAAGGGAAGCCTGCTTGCTTTTGAGAATGGGAATTGCGTTATTGTCGGCTAAAGTCCAGCGACTTTTTTCAACACCCAAGAAATCCTCCTGTAAATCGACTATTTGAGTTGCATTTTGACTTTTATATTCACCGGCAATTTTTAAAGACAAATTTGCATTTATTTTTTGTAAAGCCTGTATTCTTGGCTCAGCGATAAAAGTTCCAAATTTTTCAATATAATTAAGTCGGAAGCCGCTATTAATAAATGTTTTGTTATTGGTTGAGGTGTAATTCAGTTCGCTAAAAAGAGCGTGATTTCTAATAACATTTTTAATGGTTCTAATAAATATTGGCAAATTTACGTCTTCAGCATTTGTGATTCCCAATTCATAAAAATGATAACCATTTAAAAGTTGACTGTTTTTAGATAGTTTATAATAGGCATTTAACTTAACGCCAGTTTCCAACACTTCATTTTTTTGGATCAACCGCTGTTCATTTAACAAGGAGAAGTTTTCGGCATGAACATCATATTTTGTATAGTAGGTATGTATTGATGTTTTAAATTTATTGTTCCATTTATTGTTGACAAGCAATCCAACAGCAATATTTCTTTGTTCAAGTTCACTGGTTTTACTGTTTAAAACGGTTTCGGTTCGTAATGTTTCGTTAAAATGAAGTTTGTTTTCAACGGTTAAAAAGCTAAGCCGAATGCTGTTGTTTTTATTTAAATTATACAACAGTTTTAAACTGTAATCATAAAAATTAAATTTTGAATTGGTTTGTGCATACTCATTTTGGGAGCTGTTGGAGCTTGTGATTTTTGAGTCTTGAAAAGCTTTTTTATAATATTGGTCAAAAGTTGGCGTTTTTATTAAATCGGTAATTGCGCGCCTTCCGGAAAATTGAATGGCTACTTTTTCTGAAATTGGTATTTGCGCAAATGCATCGGTGCTCAAAAGATTAAAACCTGCGCCGCCAAAAGGTTTTTTGTGAATTGAATCTAGAGTTTCAATAATGATGGTTCCTGAAACACCATCATTATATTGTGAGCTTGTTCCGTTTTTGATGAGGGTTACATTATTAACCAAATACGGATTAAATGCCGATATTAATCCAAAAAAATGACCGGAATGATACATTTTTATGCCATCCCAAAGCAATAAATTTTGATCGTTGGCGCCTCCTCTGATATTGATGTTTGAAATGGTTTCGTTTATGCTGCTTATTCCGGGCAATGCCTGTATTTTTTGTAAAATATCGGGTTCAATAAGTCCGGGTAAAATACCTGAATTTTGTGCATCAATGGTAATGGTATTATTGGTGTTTGCAATAATTCCGGATGTCAGGTAATTGTTTATCATGACTTCATGAAGTCTTTCAATTTTTTGGGCAAGTGAAATGGTTAAACAAGATTTTCTGGCCAAATGCTTTGACGCATTTAAATAAATTGCTGGATAGGTATCATTACTTACTTCAAGCACCTGGTTTTCAGCAATTCCATCAATTTTAAAATAACCATTATCGTTTGACACTGTGCTAATGTTGGTGTTTAAAACAGAAATAAGCGCACCTTCAATATAATTTCCGCTATTTGCATCTATTAAATATCCACAAATTGAATTTTTATCGATCTGTTTGCTGATTAAAATGTTGGTTTTTGTTAAAAAGGTAAAAGTTAAAGGGGTATTGTTTTTAAAATAAATCAGGACCTCATTTAAGTTTGAATTTTCAGAAAAAGGAACAATTTCAATACCTTCAATTACTTTATTGGCATAGGTAAATGTAATTTGAAATTTTTTTTCAGCAGTCGTTAATATCTCAAAAAGTGGTTTTACCTCTTTATTTAACTGTTGTGCGTAGTTAAAAAATGAATAAAGGAAGCAGGTTAAAGTTAATAAAAGTTGCCGCTTGTTGATTGTCATTATTGGTGTAAACGTACTTTTTTATCACTTATTATTGTATATTTTAAATTAAGCGGTATGCTAATTGCCTGCAGCGCCATTTCTAAATTTGTATGCGTAAAATTGCCTGTAAACAAAGTAGTTGCATATTCAAAATCATACACAACGGTTATATCGTATTGTCTTTCAATTTCCTGAATAACATACTTATAAGGCATGCTTTTAAAACTGCTGTTGTTTTCAATCCAGGACGGATTGGTTTCGGTAATTTTCCCAAGGTTGCCGATTGAATTTAATACTTTAAACGAACTGCCTGCCGGCACTTTAATGGTGTTATTTTGGAAAGTTGCAGCAACAATTCCTTCGTAACAGTTAACTTCAAAATAATGATCTCTGACAACAACATTAAATTTGGTCCCCAAAACGGTGACGGTTCCCAATGCTGTATTTACGGTAAATGTCGATCCTTTAAAAACACTGAAGTAGGCTTCCCCTTTTAAGTTTAGCGCTCTGTTATTTTTCCAATTTTTTGGTTTAAAAGTAATTTCAGAATCGGCATTTAGGTGAACGTTTGAATTATCGGGCAATTCAAAATTTGTTTTTTCAGCAAAATTTGTGGCGTACGTGGTATTTTTGTCAGAAATAAAATAGTATGAAACGGCTATTATTGCTAAAACAACGGCAACTTTGTAAAAGAAATTTATAAAAGGAAGTTTTTTAACTTTGGATTTAGCGTGCTTTAATTTAATTTTCTCCAATGCTTCTTCAGCATTATAGGCTGGAGTTTCAAGTTGGTTTGATGCTGAAATTATTTTTTTGCAGGCACGTATTTCCTCTTCGCTTAAATGGTTTTTAAGCTCGGCTTCAGTAATTTCATTGTTAAGCCATTTGGCGAGAAAATAATTTTGCTTCATAGTGTCAATTATGTATTAATAACAGATAAAGGGATTTTTACCCTACCAATAAATTAAATATTTTCTATTTCTTTTCTTAGATTTAATAGCGCGTTATGAATTCTTTTTTCCACTGCTTTAACCGATATGTTAAGTATTTCTGCTATTTCTTTGTATTTTTTTCCATCAATTCTATTCATCAAAAAAGCAATTCTTTGCGATTCTGACAGCTTTGACAAGGCTTTTTCCAACTTGGCGTTAAATTCTTTTTCTTCCAATAAAAACTCCGGATTTTCATTGGTGTAATTTTTTTTAGGAATTTTCACAAAATTTAAAGCAACTTTTTTTTTGGAATAGTCATTTAAAAATAAATTATTGGCGATGGTAAATAAATAAGGTTTGGCTTTGCCGGAAATTATTTTTTGACAGTTTTCCCAAAATTTTAAAAAAGCTTCCTGAACAATATCGTTGGCCAAATCTAAATCGCCACATTTGTAAAAAACATAGTTATGGAGTAATTTAGAATGATTTAGAAAAAAATCACTAAAATTTTTCTCATCACAAAAGCCCTTTTTATTATGAATATCCATTAACTTTAATAAGTTGTGTCTAAATTTGTGCCGTAAAGATAATTTTTTTTTGAAATAGGTAGGGTATTTTTGGACTAAACGGTTATAATAAAAAACATTAAAATATGCAGTCAATAATTAAATTTCTTTTTTTGAGTTTGTTTTTAGTCGGACTTATTTCTTGCCAAAAAGAGATTTCACAAACAATTCAGCCAAATCAGAATGAAGTTTTAATAGCCAATGCAGCTGTAACCGCACTTGTAAAAAGTACCGTCACCAATGATGGCTCCAAAGACAACATTATTGATAATGCAAGCTGTATCAGCATTAAACTTCCGGCTACGGTGGTGGTTAACGGCGTGTCAATCAGTATTGAATCTGAAGCAGATTATAATGATATTGAAGCAATTTTTGATGAGTTTGATGATGATGATGACCAACTTAATATTGTTTTTCCAATTATAGTAATTTTAAGTGATTTCTCTCAAATTACAATTAACAATTCAGAAGAATTGGAAGGTTTTGTTGATGATTGCGGAGGTGAAAATGAAATTGATGATGATATAGAATGTATCGATTTGGTGTATCCAATATCATTTTCAATTTTTGATTCAGCCAATCAGTTGGTTCAAACTTTTACAGTTTTAGACGACCAGCAATTTTATGAATTTATTGATGATATTGAATCGTACGATATAGTTCAAATAAATTTTCCTGTTAAAGTGATGCTTTATGATGGATCAGAAAAAATTATAAATGATATGGACGCTTTGGAAAATGCAATTGAAGAAGCAAAAGGCAGCTGTAATGAAGACGACAATAATGACTATAACGATGATGATTGTAACGATTGCACTGAAGAACGATTAACACAACTTATAATATCTTGTAGTTGGATTGTAGAAAATATTAATATAAATAGTGTAGAAAAAACGGAAGAATATTCAGACTTTTTATTTACATTTTTTGAAAACGGGAATGTAAAAGCCGATAATAATGGAAATATAATCAATGGTACTTGGCAAGTTGACGATTCAGGCTATCAAATAGTTGTTAAAATAAATTTTATTGATTTGCCCGATTTTTCATTTAATTGGGTGCTTTATGAAATTGAGGAAGATGAGGAAATTGATTTTAGATTTGAAAACAATAGGGTTGAATTTGATAAAATATGTGATTAATCTGAAATTGACGTAAATAAACAAAACCCCTCGAATATAATCCCAGTTAAAGGCCACACAAAAATAATGTGTGGCTTTTTTTATTATCCAAATTGCCAGTTTGTAAAAAGGAGTATTTAAAAAAAAATTTAATTATATTTGAGGGTTTTAATTTTATTAAACAACTTGATGGTTGTTTAATAAAATATAATTCGTAAAAAATAGACTAAAATTTAAAATTCCATCCCAATGTTAATTGCCAAAAAGATATTCAACAAAAATTTTCATAAAATTTTAGCGCTTTTGTTAGTGCTTATGCTGGGTCAAAGTTGTAAAGTTTACCAGAAACCCACTAATTTAGAGCAAGCTTCACAATCAGAAGAAAAAGGGTTTGTGAAAGTGACAATGGCAAATGGTGACGAATACATTTATGAAACCATTGAACTTAAGGAGAATAATTATTACGGCGTAAAAACGGTAAACGGAGAAATAATGAAAACGGCACTTTTAAAAGAGGATGTTTTGAAAGTGGAAAGGCAAAATAAAAAATCATCAGGCTTTTTTAGCGTTACGGGAATAGTCATTGGAGCAGCTTCAATTGCATTGGGAATCTTGATGTTTGGCGGCTAAGCTGCAGCGATTTTTAAAATTGTATTTATGTTTATTTTTCATTGAATGCTTTATTTAATTATATTTACAAGAATGAGAATCATTTTAGGTAAATAGCTTATAAAATGTTTCATGCATTTTTAAATAAAATAGCGTATTGGAAAAAAATACAGAAATTGAAAAATTAAAATTTTCCGAATCATTATTAAATGAAGTCAATTTAATAATTATTTCTTGCGACGAAAATAGCCATGTTGCCTACGTTTCGCCCGCCACTGAGCAAATAATAGGCTATAAAGTAGATCATCTTTTGGGTGAAAAATGGTGGGATTTGACTTTTTTTTCAAAAGAAGAATCGCAATGTTGCAAAGAAAAGGTATTGGCATTAACCTCTGGAAAATCAACTCTAAATCCAAAACCTTATGAGCGGCAACTGCGCTGCAAAGACGGCAGCATGAAATGGATTGAATGGCGTGATTCTCTTGGAGCCAACGGCATTTTTGTTTCTGTTGGCGTTGATATTACCGATTGGAAAAAAACGGAAGAAATCAAAATACAGTCCGACACCATTTTAAATAGTGTGGACTCTATGTTGATGGTGAGCGACCAAGAAGGAAATATCATCTATTCTTCACCGGCTGTTGAAAAAATGCTGGGCTATAAGGTAAATGATATTTTGGGCGATAAATGGTGGAAATTAACCTATGAAAACCAGCAGGAAGCACAACAGGTAAAAAATGCCATTTATAATTTCGTTTTTTTTAACAAAAGCGATTCTACAGACATTTCTAAGCGAAAAATTAAGACGGTCAATGGCGATTATAAATGGATTGAATGGCAGTTGTCAAAAGGCGCTAACGGAACCTATATTTCAATTGGCACGGATATTACCCAAAGAATAGCGACCGAACTTGAATTAAAAAAAGCGAAGGATTCGGCAGAGCAATCATTAAAAGTTAAAAATGAGTTTTTGGCGAATATGAGCCACGAAATTAGAACGCCGCTCAATGCGGTAATCGGATTTACGGATTTGCTGTTGGAAACACAACTAAATCCCGAACAAAGAATGCATTTGGAAACCATGCGAAATTCTGGAGAAATTTTACTTTCCCTGATTAACAATGTATTGGATCTTTCTAAGCTTGAATCGGAGAAACTAAAAATTGAAGAGATTCCTTTCAACCTGCACAAGTCTTTCAATAATGTGCTAAAATTAATGAAACTCAGGGCCGATGAAAAGAGGATTTCTTTAGATCTTAAAATTGAACCAAATACACCTGTCCAGTTCCTTGGAGACCCAACCAGAATAGAACAAATTTTACTGAATTTAATTGGCAATGCGGTTAAATTTACCAATAAAGGATCCGTGCAGGTTACCTTAAAACAACTTCATGAAACAGAAGATACTTCAGAAATCTATTTTGAAGTTCGAGATACCGGTATTGGGATTGTCTCGAATAAAATAAATACGGTTTTTGGCGCATTTTCCCAGGCAAAAAGCGATACTTCAAGAATTTATGGCGGTACAGGTTTGGGGCTAACCATCGTTAAAAAATTGGTCGGTTTGTTAAATGGCGTCATAAAAGTTGAAAGCATATTTGGAGAAGGAAGTGTTTTTAAAATAACCCTGCCATTAAAAAAAGACATGGCCAACAGCAATTTAGCGGAAATTGAACCAGCGTTTTTAATGACCGAACCTTTAGAACTTTCCATCTTATTGGTTGAAGACAATAAAACAAACCAACTGCTGGCAAAAACAAGGTTAGAACGGTGGAAATGCAAAGTAGATATTGCAAACAATGGTATTGAAGGGGTTAAAAAAGTTCAAAAAAATATGTACGACCTCATTTTGATGGACATTCAAATGCCGATAATGGATGGCTACGAGGCCACCAAAATAATTAAGAATGACATTTCAAAAAAAGTTGCCCAAATCCCTATTATTGCAATGACGGCCTATGCAACCAATGTGGATATTAAAAGGGCGAAAAATGCTGGAATGGATGATTATATTTTTAAGCCTTTTAAGCCAAAGGAACTTTATACCATATTGGAAAAATATGGAAAGCCATCTAAAGAGCGAAATTTAAAATATGCCAACGAAACCAATGGTGATGAGGAAACCAAAGCAGTAAAAAAATACATAGACCTTAAATTTTTATATGAAGAAACGCAAGGGGAAAGTTCCATATTAATTTTGTTGATTGAGTCATTCCTTAAAGATTTTAAGGAGTTTTTTGAAGTGGTGAATAAGGAATTTGCTCATAAAAACTGGAAAGCTTTGTATGAAGCCACGCATAAAATTAAACCAAGCATTACCATGTTTGGAATTTCTGAAATGGGACCAATTATCCATGTGTTGGCTCAAAAATTTAGGGAAGAAAAAAACTTGGAGGAGGCCGGAACACTGCTTAATGCCTGCAAAGAGATTTTTAAACACGTTAACGAAGAATTATTAATTGAATTAAAATCATTAAAAAATGAGTGATGCTAAAAAAATTGTTTTAGCGGAAGACAACTCTACGCTTTCATTATTGTTGAAGTTCAGATTGGAAAAAGAAGGCTATAAATTGCTGCTTGCAGTTGACGGAAAAGAAGCCATAGAAATGATAGAACAACATGACCCAGAGCTAATTTTGACTGATATTATGATGCCATTTATTAGTGGCTTGGAGGTGATTAGCCATGTTCGAAACAAATTAAACAAGCAAACACCCATTATTGTTTTTTCGGCAGCCGGCCAGGAAGAAATGGTGCTCAAGGCATTTAATTTAGGCGCCAACGATTTTATGGGGAAACCATTTAGCCCAAATGAATTGGTGATTCGCGTGAAAAGATTGTTGGGTTAATAGTTTAATTATACGGCATTATTAGCATTATGAAAAGCTACCAATATTTAATTGACTATTTTGAAAATGCGCCAACCATCATTCAAGTGGTATGGATATCAATCTGTATTTTTTTTGTTTCCATAGTAATCTTAACAATTTACTTGAAATTTTTGAGAAATAAATTGAGAAAAAATGAAAAGACAGTGGCCGAATATCAAAAAGAATATGAATCGGATCTCATAACTTATTTATATGCCGGGAATGAAGAAGCGGAAATTAGTGCGGAACAGCAAATAATCATTGAAAAATTAAAAAGTTGTGCCACGGATAAATTTAAAAGAAGGATTATAGTTTCAACCTTGTTGAGGTTAAGAAATGAAATATCTGGCGAAATGGCCGATTCTATTCAAAAACTTTATTATCAAACCGGACTAATTGGATATGCACTTTCCAGATTAAAAAGCAAAAAGTGGTATGTGGTGGCTAAGGGAATTAGGGAACTTACCCAATTGCGTGTTAAGGAAGTTCATGATAAAATTGTGCTGCTTGTAAACCATCCCAAAAAGGAAATTCGCAAAGAAGTGCAGTTGTATTTGGTGACCTTGTTTCATTTTGACGGACTCCAATTTTTGGATGTATTGGAAACCCAGCTTTCAGAGTGGAACCAGATTCAGTTGCTTGAAGTGCTTCAGCGGTTTGATGACCAGGAACTTCCAGATATAAATCCGTGGTTAAAATCTACCAATGAATCTGTTGTGGCTTTTGCATTAAAACTGGCAAAAATTTACAATCAGTTTGAAGTGAAAGATGCAATTATGGAGTTGTTGGCGCATCAACAAAAAAAAATAAGGGTCGACGCAATCCATGTGTTAAGTCATTTGCAAGTTTTTGAAGCCAAAGCTATATTGAAAAATAATTTTGACAAACTTAGCCAGGAGGAACAAATCGAATTTTTTAAGTTGCTGGAAAACTTGTGCGAAACCGGCGATGAACCTTTTTTATTGGCGCATGCAACACATCCAAATTTCGAAATCAAGTTATCGGCACTCAAAATTTTGAAATCACTTGCTTATGAAAAGTTTAAAAATTTGAAGAATTTTTCAACGGATGCAGACTATGTGAAAATTTATGAATTTTTAGAACATAACTAATCATGAATACAAGTACAGTACAAATTATTCTTATTATAATACACCTGTTATTTTTTATTTATGCATTTTTTGCCATAGCGTCTTATGTGATTTTGGCCATAATTTCCGCGATTGAAACCAAGCAATATATGAAGAAAAACAGCTTTGTCAATTACAAGGAAATCCTGTCCTCAACCATTTCTCCTTCAATTTCTATCATTGCGCCGGCCTATAATGAAAGTCTGAATATCATTGAAAACGTACGCTCCCTTTTATCCAGCCATTATGTGAATTATGATGTAATTATTGTTAATGACGGAAGTAAAGATGACAGTTTGGAAAAACTGATTGCGGCTTATGATCTGGTAAAAGTCAATTTTTTGATCAACCAGCAAATACCCACAAAACTGATTCGCGCCGGCGTTTTTAAATCAACAAATCCTGCATTTGAAAAACTGATTGTGGTTGACAAAGAAAATGGAGGCAAGGCCGATGCGCTAAATATGGGCTTGAATATTAGCAATAATCAATATGTTGCCTGCATAGATGTGGACTGTTTATTGTTGGAGAATGCCCTTCAAAAAATGGTGAAACCATTTTTGGAAGTTACCGAAGAAAAGGTAATTGCCACTGGCGGAGTGATCAGAATAGCCAATTCCTGTATCATTAAAAACGGAAAACTGCTCGATGTAAACTTGCCTAAAAAACTGATTGAAAAAGCGCAGATTCTCGAATATTTAAGAGCTTTTCTCCTTGGCAGAATGGCGTGGAGCAGGCTGAACGGATTGCTGGTGATTTCTGGCGCTTTTGGCTTGTTCGACAAGAAAATAGCCATTGAAGTTGGCGGTTACGACACCAATACGGTTGGGGAAGATATGGAAATTATTGTGCGAATGAGAAGGCATATGGAAGAAATTAATGAAAAGTACAAGGTGGCTTATATTCCCGATCCGCTTTGTTGGACGGAAGCGCCGGACAATTATAAAACATTTATTTCGCAAAGAAACAGGTGGACACGCGGCACTATTGAAACGCTTAGGAAACACCGAAAAATAGGGTTTAATAAAAAATATAAATCGCTTGGAATGTTAAGTTATCCTTATTGGCTTTTTTTCGAAAGATTGGCGCCGGTAATTGAAGTGATAGGCATTGTTTATTTCGCAATTTTGATGGCGCTTAATGAAGTGCGCTGGGATTATGCGATTGCCTTTATTGTATTGGCTTACTTTTTTACGGTCTTGTTTTCTATTGTTGCCATTTTTTCTGAAGAGCTTACCTTTCATCAATACAAAAAGAAGGGAACGGGATTTAAATTGTTGTTGATAAGCGCTTTGGAGCCGTTTGTGTTGCACCCATTTATATTGTATGCGGCAATCAGGGGAAATATAGATTACTATTTTAACAAGAAGAAAAAATGGGGAGAAATGACCAGAAAAGGAATGGCAAAAGCATAACAAATTCATGATTAAATAACAACGAAGATTTTATATGAAGTTTAATAATTTTAGTGAGTACGGTTACAAATATCTTTATTTGTCATTTTCTTTGATAACAAGTTTCTGGGCAATAAGCATATTTGAACTTATGATGACCGCATCAAACGGTCTTGGACAAACCAACCTTGGAGCTACTTTAGGATATAAATTATTCAACGATTTTTGGGCCGGGATTGGAATTGGCTTGTTATTTTTTCCGCTGTACCTATTATTTTACTTCATTAAAAAACCCATTGGCAACCGGCTGATTAAAGTGTTATTTTGCATAATCATTATTGGGCAATTTGCCTTGGTGAAATACTCCCTTACCACACTTGTAAATCTTGGGGCAGATTTTTTGGGATATTCTTTGGATGATATGTCCGCCACAGTAAATGCTTCCGAATCTTTTTCGTTCCTGTATTTTTTGCCTTTTGTGATGTTTCCCTTGCTATTTTTGGGCATCAATTATGCGTTTAACAAATTCACCAATGAGCGTCAAATATTTGCATCTGCCATTATTTTGGCAATAGTATTTGGAAGTTTAAAAATGATTCTTCCTGAATCGTCAGATGCTGCTTATCAAAATAAAATGTATTATCTTGGGGCTGATATTTTTAGGTATCAGCAAGAAAAAAGCATTGCGAATGCCTATAATTTATCGGGCAGAAATGATTATCCGCTGTTGAAATCCTTCGAAAATTCAGAAGATGTTTTGTCGCCTTTTTTTAATATTCAGGCCGAAAAACCAAATATAGTAATCATTATGGTTGAAGGATTGGGCGGTGAATTTGTGGGAAAAAATGATTATGGCGGTTTCACGCCTTTCTTCGATTCCTTAATTTCGAAATCGCTGTATTGGGAAAATTTTATCAGCAATACCGGAAGAACTTTTGGATGCGTGCCTTCTTTATTGGGGTCGTTGCCTTACGGGGAAAAGGGTTTTTTGGAAATAAATCCATTGCCTTCCCATTTTTCGCTCATCAGTATTTTAAAGGCAAATGACTACACAACGTCATTTTATGCCGGACATCAAACAAGTTTTGACCGGTTAATTAATTTTTTGGAATACAATGAGATTGACCATGTAACCGATGAAAATAATTTTGGGTCGGAATATGTTAAAACAAAGGCAGATTCAAAAGAATTTTCCTGGGGCTATCCTGATTCTGAAATTTACAAAAAAACATTGTCCGAATTGGATGGCAAAAAACAGCCGAGATTGGATATTATCATGACGCTCACCAACCATGAACCATTTGAATTTCCTTCAAAAAGCAGCTATTTGGCCAAAGTGGACAGCATGTTAAATTCAAAGCAAATTTTTAAGGTCGAAAAAAAGGAAATTACCGCTTACAAAGAGGTTTTTGCAAGCTTGCTTTATACGGATAAATCTCTGGAAAACTTTATGGCAGCTTATGCCGAAAGACCCGATTATAGCAATACCATTTTTATTATTACCGGAGATCACCGCCTAATTCCCATTGCGCAAAAAGACAAGTTATGCCGATTTCACGTGCCTTTATTAATCTTTAGCCCGATGTTGAAGAAAGCCGAAAATTTCAAATCCGTTTCATCCCATTGGGATGTGACGCCAAGTTTGCTTTCTTTTTTAATGAATAATTACAAGTTTAATAAGTTGAAAGAAACTTCATGGATGGGCCAGGGATTGGATACGGCAAGACAATTCAGAAATAGTCACAAAATTCCATTGATGCGGTATAAAGGAACCATCAATGATTATATTTACAATGATTATTTTTATGCAGACGGCGAATTGTATAAAATAGATGAAAACTTTGGAACCAATAAAGTGAATGAGCCTGAATTGTTAAAAACCGTTTCGGATTCTTTGCTCGAGTTTAAAAAGTTAAATTCTTACCTCATCACGAAAAATAAAATATTCCCCGATTCTTTAAATATCTATACGCAACCCGCAATTCAATTTACGAAAGCACAATTGGCAACAATTGAAACCTTAACAAAAGGCTTAAATTATGATCAAACTTTTATTGCTGCCAGGGATTTGGCCTTCAATAAGGACTATAAAAAAGCGCGGTTGTTATGCGATTACATTTTGAATGAATATCCCAATTATGCCGATGCAAGAACTTTAAAAGGACGTACTTATGCCTGGGAAGGAAACTACAAAAGCGCCGAAGAACAATTGTTAAATGTGATGAAAAGAACGCCATATTATGAGGATACCTACAGCGCTTTAATGGATTTGTACTGGTGGTCCCAACAGGATGAAAAGGCGCTTAACCTGGAACAGAAAGCCAGGGAGAGCGAAATAAAAAGTATCGATTTTAGTTTTAAACTGGCGCAGGCACACAAAAGAACGAATAATTTGGGCAGAGCAGTTACATTGATTGACAGTATTTTGAAATTGCATCCGAAGAATGAAACATACCTAACTTTTAAAAACTCCTTGAAATAATGAATTCAAAAACAGGTTTTAAATGGATTTTAATAGTGGCATTTTTGTCGATTTTTCAAAGTTTTGGCCAGCAAAAAGTTTTTGCGGGAGACCCTGACACCGCATTTGAAAAAGCACGTGAACTGGCGTTTAACAACCAAAGAAAACAGGCGCAGGACACCTTGTTGTTGATTTTAACCAAATATCCCGATTATCTTGACATTCGTTCTTTTTTGGCGAGCACCTATTCCTGGGACGGGGAATACAAAAAGGCAAAAACGGAGTTTTCCTATATTTTAGGAAAGGATCCGCAAAGAAAAACGGATTGGATTGCTTACATAAACAATGAGTTGTGGGCCGACACGCCTTTTAGCGCACTGGAATTGGCCGACGATGCGTTAAAATATTTTCCTTCGGATGGAGAGATTCTTTACTTGAAGGCAACTGCCCAGGAAAATTCCAAAAATCCCGAAGAAGCTTTGCGTACCATACAGCTTGTGCTGGACCAAAATCCGAACGACCAAAAAGCGATAGATTATAAAAAGAAACTTACCACTACGTTGAGTTACAATTCAATCAGCATTAAATCGTTGGTCGATTTCTATTCGGAAACTTTTGATCCGATGCAATATTATACGCTGAATTATGGCCGACAAACAAAATACGGAAGCATTGCTGCAAAAATGAATTTCAGAAGGAGTTTTAATGAAAACGGCATTCAGGCGGAAGTGGATATGTATCCCAAAATTACCAAAGGATTGTATGCCTATTTAAATCTTGGATTTGCAAACACTTTTTTGTTTCCCGATGTAAGATATGGCGCAGAATTGTACAAATCATTGCCAAAAAGTTTTGAGGTTTCTTTGGGTTTCAGGGCTTTAAAATATGAAACCACCACCACTATTTACACTGGTTCCGTAGGTTGGTACACAGGAAACAGCTATTGGAATTTTCGGCCTTATTTAACGCCGGGAGATTCTGGAACCAGCAAATCGGGCGTGATAAATTACAGAAAATACCGAAGCGATGCCGACAATTATTTAAGTGTTTCGCTGGGAATGGGATTTTCTCCTGAATTTGAAAGATATAGTTTGGAGGGAAATGAAGAGGCCATTATTGATTTGCAGTCCCAAAAACTGAATGCCGGTTATTATTTTACGTCGCCAAACAAACAAAATGCCTGGGGTGCGCTGTTGGGCGTTGCGCATCAGGAAATAAGCTTTAATCCTGGAAGTTACTTTTGGATTTATTCGGTTGGACTGAATTGGGAACTAAGATTCAGATAAAATGACCAAGGAAATAGAAAGAAAATTTTTAGTTTCAGGCGACTTTAAAAAACACGCCATAAAAAGCCATAAAATAGCGCAAGGCTATTTATCTGCGGTACCCGAAAGAACGGTGCGCGTCAGAATACGCGACCACCAAGGCTTTATCACCATAAAAGGAATAAGCAACGCCTCGGGAACTACCCGTTTTGAATGGGAAAAGGAAATTCCGGTAATTGAAGCCGAAAATTTGTTGTTGCTTTGTGAACCAACAATCATAGAAAAAACACGGCACATTGTTCCCGCAAATGACAACCTGTATTTTGAAGTGGATGAATTTTTGGGTGAAAACAAAGGATTGATCATCGCCGAAATTGAACTTCCGCATGAAAATACGGAATTTAAAAAACCAAGTTGGCTGGGCGAGGAAGTTACCGGACAATTAAAATATTACAATGCGATGCTGGCTAAAAAGCCATTTAGTGAATGGTAAGGTTTATAGGTACAGTCTTGGCCTAATTTGAGCATTAATTTTTTATTTTGTTAGCGGCTCATAGCTTTTTTCGTGAGAAAATGATCAATGAATTTTTCATAACACACCCTGTCCGAAAGTCAGCAAATTATTGTCGGGGTCAAGTATGGAAAATTCTTTTTGTTGCCAAGGCTTGATTTGCAGCTGTCCAGCTGGATGAATGTCAATTTTTTTGTCTAAAACCCATTGATACAATTCTTCTATATGATCAGTTCGAATATAAACTTGTCCGTAATTTTCATTTGGGTCAAGTTCTTTAAATTCAAAAAAGTGTATTTGAATATTGTCTTTTTGCACCATAAGGTAACCTTCAAAGTCAGTAATGCCGAACTCCTGAAAATCTAATTTGTCTAAATAATAGTCCCTTGTAATGGCTTTATTGCGCATTGGTAATTTTGGATTGATATCTGTTAGCATATTTTATTAATTTATATACAGCTTGTCATCAAGCATTATTTTTTTAGTTTTTTATTAAATTTTCGCACTATTACCCACTAACATTTGATAAAAAATCATTTATATCCCACAAAAACTTTTTCAATAATTGCTGACAATAAATTTTGAAATCGGGTCATTTGTTAAAAATCCATGCATAAGAATTGGTTTTTTCTTTGAATTAATCAAGGCTTTTAAGGCATCCAAATCCTTTTGGTCAAAGGTTGGCACAAGCGGATAATGGATGTAATTCATAGGGTAATCCGTAAAAAGCTTTTTTTCTTTTTCAATCCAAGGTTGGTTGTTCGCTACATTATTGTCGAGCAACGAAATAACCGTTTTAAAATAGTCGTTAAGAACAAACATCATAAACTCATCATCGGTTGGGTAGGGCGTTAAATAAACACCTTCTTCCAATTTATAAAATTCGCCTCTGGTCCAGGTAGTCTGGTCTTCCATCCTGCGGCTGGCTACATTTTCATCTGAGCCGGTTTTGGCCCCGTATTTTTTAGCGGCTGCCTTAAAAATATTGATCCTGTCGCGCCCAAGGTAACAATGCACATAATAAAGTCCTTTCTCAGTTTCAATGAATTTTTTTGCTTCTTGCAACGTTTTTTCATTTCCTGAAATCCAAGGCATCATAGGCATATAAATGACCTTGATACCGTTTTTTTCGGCAAGTGCTTTTTCGTCCTTCATCAAAGCGGGTTCTGCCGGAATGACCATTTCATGCAATAAGGAAATGATTCCGTCGAATCCTTGTTCTTTAAGGGATTTTATCATTTCTTCATTGGGATAGGCGCCATAAACAAACTCCAGTTGGTCATTCTTTTTTTGTTGGTTTTTTTCTATATTTTTAAGGGGATTACCACCTGAATAGCTGATCAGCCATTGCGGATTGAAACTAAAAATATAGACGGAAGTGAGCAGAATCAATGTTAAAATTCCGGGGATAAACCATTTTACAGTTTTGCTTTTTGAACGTTTTATGAACCAATGGAGGAGAAGCGCCAGTAAAAAAGCGACAATGACATACACGACGATAATCAGTTTTCCTAAAATATTTTCTTTAGACACTTCCATGTTTGTGGAACGGGCGTATTCAGCCAGCCATTTTGAAGGTCCGGCCAACAATACCCACAATCCTAAAGGGAAACCAATGCACAACCAAAGATATAAGAATAAGATTATTGACTGAATTTTGTTGTTATTTTTCATCGTTTATATTAATTAAAAAGAGCGGTTACTTTTGGGAGAAATATGATTAAACCTACAATAGCCGCAGCAAAAGCTGCAATAAGCACGCCGGTTGCGGCAAGATCTTTTGATTTTCCAATTCTGTCGCGTTTTTCCAGCGAAACTTCATCTGCCAAAAACTCGATGGAAGAATTAAAGGCTTCCGCAGAAAAAACAAATCCGGAAACAATAAACAGCAATGACCATTCTTCATTTGAAATTTGAAAGAAAAATCCTGCGATTATGGCAATAATTAAGAAAAAAAGATGAATTCTGGAATTGTGTTCAAAACGAAATAACCAAACAAAGCCTTTAAACGCATAGCCAAAACTCTCTATCCGTTTTTTAAAGGAGAAACGTTCGTCTATTTTATTGTCCATAGTATAAATCGTTTTAATTAAAAAGATAATTCATTGATAAAAGGCATAAATATACATAAAAACCATTAGGGATTGGTATGCTATATTTAATTAACTTGCAACGTTGTCATCAGACAGTTTACTAAATGAAATAGAGGTTGAATTACCGGCAACACCGCTTTTTTAAAGGAGGATGCAAGTTTTATTCACCTAATTTCTGCTTTAAATAAAAAATTAAAATAGTCAAAAAATCATATTAAATGTTTAAAAAATTTAAGACCAGCATCGCATACACCAAAAATTTTTTTGTCACAGGGGCAATATCCCAAACTTGCAGAAGCGTAGAGATTGAAATATGCAGGTTTATTCCAAAGGAAGACCATAAAATTATTGTGGAATTTGGAATGGGCCATGGAAATATTACGCGTGAAATTTTGAATAACATGGCGCCAAATTCCAAATTATTTGCTTTTGAAGTGAATAAAAGTTTTTGCGACCAAGTTCGTAATATAATCAATGATGACCGTTTGATAATCATAAATGATGGCGCTGAAAATATTAAAAAATATATAAGGGACGATGTTCACTCGGTAATTGCCTCAATTCCATTTTCTTTTTTTTCAAAAGAAAAACAAGTGGGAATCATTCAGGATGTTTATGATAAATTGGTGAACGATTCTTATTATAGCCAAGTATTATATTCAAAGATTCCTTTCAAAAAATTTCAAAAAATATTCGATTTTTGCTATATTGAAAAAGTTAAAGACAATATGCCAACAGCTTATGTTTATCACTGTAAAAAAACTGTCGTCTAAATTTTCCGGGCTGGTTTTTTACTCCTGATTTAATTGATAACCTATTTATAATATTCTCCAAACCTTTTAATAACAGTCACTTCCGAAATTGCGCCCATAAATCATTCAAAGTTGAATGTAATTTCTAATAGGTGGATTCTTACAAGAAGAAGAAAAGCGTAGAGCTTGTTGTTATTTCAGATGTGCATTTGGGCACTTACGGCTGCCACGCCAAAGAACTGTTGTCCTATTTAAAAAGCATCAATCCCAAAACAGTAATTCTTAATGGCGACATTATTGATATTTGGCAATTTAGCAAGCGCTACTGGCCAAAATCACACATGAAAGTGTTGAAATATATTATGGGCTGGATTTCAGAAGGAAAAGAAATCTATTATATCACCGGCAATCACGATGAAATGTTTCGAAAATTTGTCGATTTTAATATGGGCAATTTCTCCATAAAAAACAAAGTGGTGCTGGAACTGGACGGTAAAAAAGCGTGGTTTTTTCATGGCGATGTTTTTGATGTTACCATGAAACATTCCAAATGGCTGGCAAAATTGGGTGCCATCGGTTACGATTCTTTAATTCTTATCAATAGGGGCGTAAATAGTGTAAGCCATTTCTTCGGAAAAGAAAAAATTTCATTGTCCAAAAAAATTAAAGACAGCGTGAAATCGGCCATAAAGTTTATCAATAATTTTGAAGAAACAGTTACCGCCATTGCTATTGAAAATCAATTTGATTATGTGGTTTGCGGCCATATTCATCAGCCAATAATTAAGGAAGTTACCACAAATAAAGGCAGCGCACAGTATTTAAATTCAGGTGATTGGGTAGAAAATTTAACCGCTTTGGAATATAATAACAAGCAGTGGATTCTTTATAAATACGATGCCGCCCATTATCAAAAAGAGGAAGTAGGAATGGATTTGGAGGAAATAGACTCCATTGACCAAACGGCCAAAGAATTATTTGGCAATTTAATGGCCGACTTTAATTTTAAATTTTAATGAAAATATTATACGCCATTCAGGGAACCGGCAACGGACATTTAAGCAGGGCAAAGGATGTTATTCCGGCATTGTTAAAACGTGCGCAGGTTGACATTTTAGTAAGTGGCACACAAGCCGAAATTGTTTTACCATACGATGTAGATTTTGTTTATAAAGGCTTGAGTTTTTATTTTGGCAAAAACGGGGGAATCGATTTTATAAAGACTTTTAAAAAGAATTCGTTCGCCAGCGTAATTAAAGAAATTATCAACTGTCCGGTTAAAGATTACGATTTGGTAATCAACGATTTTGAGCCAATCACCGCTTGGGCCTGTTATTTTAAAGGCGTAAAATGTATTTCTTTAAGTCACCAAAGTGCTTTATACACCGAAAATGTTCCCAAACCATTATTTTTCGATTTTATTGGAAGCTTTATCATAAAAAATTATGCAAAATGCAAGGTTAATTACGGGTTTCATTTTAAAAAATACAACGATAAAGTTTATACGCCGATTATCAGGTCGGACATAAGGTTGTTAAAGCGAACTGAAAAAGACCATTACACCGTTTATTTACCGGCCTATTCCGATGAAAAAATCATTGAAGTGCTGTCAAAAATTAAGGGCGTAAAATGGAAAGTTTTTTCTAAAGAAGCGCAAAGTTATTACCAGAAAAAGAATGTTTACGTGAAGCCGATTGACGGAAAAAAATTCGAAAAAAGCTTGGCTTCGTGCAAAGGCGTTTTGTGCGGCGCGGGTTTTGAAACACCTGCGGAAGCCATTTATTTAAAAAAGAAATTGATGGTCATTCCCATGAAAAATCAGTACGAGCAGCATTTTAATGCAGCCGCTTTGGCTGAATTGGGCGTTCCTGTGCTGAAATCTTTAAAAAAGAAGCACCTTCCTCAAATACAAAATTGGATTGTAAGCACTGACCTTGTTGAACTGCAATTTCCCAATGAAACACAGCAAATTATCGACACTGTTTTATTCGATTTTATCGCGGATGAAATTAGGCTGTTATCAAAAGTTATTTAGCGTTTTTCCAATATCGCGGATAGGTTTCTTCGGTTTTTTGGTTGCAATAATCTTGCGTTACTTTTCTGCCGTCATATTATATTAATTGAAAATTTTCACATTCGAAAACTTTTTGATAAAGGCAGAACAACAATTTAAGATCAAATAAGTAATATTTTTAAAGAAGGGGAGTTGAAAGAAGAAGAGGTGTGTCGGGATTTCCGACATACCACGCAACACGGTGCAATGAAAGAAAAATCACAATCAAAAATAGTTGAAGTATTACAATCTCGATGTCATTATTTCTGTGGGGTTGAAGGAAATTTCATAATTAAACAGCAATTTCCCGATGAAACACAGCAACCCATAAACACAAATTTATTCTATTTTATTGCAGTGAAATTATGCAATTATCCAAAATAAATAAAAAAAAACAATCAAATATTTTAACATTAACAAAAAAAATGTATTTTTATTCAGACTTATTAAAAAGAATAGTTAGGATTTGTTAATTTAAGTAGTTGTCGGCAAATAAAGGGAATAACACCAATCGGGAATGTTTTCATTAGATTAAATCTTAATAAGGTAACAATTCTAAATGCAAGTTGATATAGACTTGTAATCGTTCTTTTGGCAATTAAAATTATTAAAACCTGATTCGCTGCGGCGAACAGATTGTAGGGTAACAATTTTTGAACTAAAAGTATTTATTACTAAACAACAAAAAATTAATAATCTAAACCTTAGAAATTATGAAAAAATTTTCTTTAATTACAGTAGCTTTATTTGCTTTTGCCAGTATCACAAGTCAATTATTGGCACAGGAAACAGATGTTCTTAAAACTAGAACAAAAAGTAATCAAACAAACGAGAGAACCACAGGTTATGACTTGAAAAAAGCAGTTAAGTTCGGTGTGGGTCAAACAGAAACGGGGTGTTCTGTAACATTTGAATATGATGTTAAATCGCCAAGAGATGCAGCAAGTGGTTTGCCAACAGGTAAAAGACAGCATGGAACTGTGAAAATCATAAAAGATTTCAGTGTAAGCGCTTCAGATAATTCTGTGACCGAAGTAAAAAGCCCCAGAGATGCCGCAAGCGGACAACCATCAGGAAAAAGAATGCGCAATATAACGACTGTAACAAATGAATTAGATAAAACCACAGGAGGTATGGGAAAAGGAAAAGTTAATATGCAGGATTTTAGTATTACAAAAAGATGTGGGGGCAAAACCACAAAATTGTCGGTTGTAGATGGAGAATGTGTTATACCAACAGATAGCTGTCCAGACGGAACTTGTTTTATAACTGCAGATTGGAGCTGGGGAATGTCACAAAGTGGCAGTTCAAAACGTTGTTCAGTTGATTTTTCATTGGAAATTGAAGATGGGGTTTGCCATGCCATAAACACAAAAGGTACCGGAGCCACACGTGATGGTAAATAAAATTATATAAAAACAGGAAGTGAACAGCTTCCTGTTTTCTTTTGCAAGAAAAACTCAAGTCTTTTTATTCCCAATTTACATTTTACCAATATGAAAAAAATAAGACAACATTTATTCAATCAATTTAATCATTCCTCTTAAGGTGTAATTGCATTAAAATATACTATGACACTTATGATTTTGTTTGCAACCAATACTATTTTGGCACAAAAAGATTTGATGAGACAAACTGACAGCACAGAAATTAGATGTAAAATATTAATGGAAACCCCAACAATATATACTTATGCCTATATCAATGCAAAAAATAAGATAAAAAAGACAACTATTTTAAAATGAGATGTTGAAAATATTCTATATAATAAATTCAATACTAATTTAGTTGAGGACAAACTCTTTACTGATGAAGCCTCAATTGTTTATACCGAAGAACCGATAAAATCATATCAATATTCATTTGCTTTGGGTTTTAATGTGAGTAATATTTTGGAGTTTAATTCGCCTTCCGGCCCTGATAAAAAGAGCTTTTCCGCAACTAGTGCTTTAGATTTGGGGTTGGATTATTACAAAGAAGGCAACAGGTTTTCAATGACTAATGAACTTCACTGGACACTTGCCGTTCAAAAAAATGGGGTTTCCGTCAGCGATCGTATTCAAAGAGTTTCTGACGATTTAATCACCTTACACGATTTTTCATACAACTTAACAAAAACAGTAATTGGAATGCTAATTTGATTGTTAAAAACAGCACTTCTATTTTTACTGTTTATGACGGTGACTATTTTAAAGATTACAATAATAACGAAAAACACAGGGTTTTTTGAGTCCATACCAAGTAGTTCTCTCGCCAGGAATAAAATACCAACCAAATGAATATTTTAGACTTTCCATTTCTCCATATTTGGTTAGTATGTATGGGTTAACTAGTCAGCAAATTGCCAATACCGGATATTACACCCAGACTTATGACACAAATGGCGACTATGATTTATTTGTTTTTGAACAAATGGGAGCCGAACTTAATGTTTGGTATGACAGGAAATACAAGAAATGGCTTGAAATGCAATACCGTTTTGGAATTTCCTCGGATTATTTTTCAAAAACCGACATCAATATCCTGATGGATGGAATGTTTATCACAAAATTCAGAATTGTCAAAAATATATACTTGACACATCGAGCCATTTTGAAAGGAGATTTATTGGAAACGCCATTTAAACCGTAATACAAACAAACTATTTTATTGAGCTTTTCCAAAAGTTTTTAGACAGGAAAAAATTAGTCTAAACTCTTTTCCGTTTGTTTGATTCGTGCCATTGAAATCGCAATCAAAATAGCAAATATCACAAAAAGAATTGTTAACGAACTTAGGGTTCCGTTTAATCCTCCTTTTTCAAATGGTTTGGTAAGTAAATATCCAAAGGTTGCACCAAATGATTTTGTCCATACAAATACCAACCTATTTAGCGTTTTTCCAGTAGCGCGGATTGGTTTCTTCGGTTTTTTGGTTGCAATGACAGGTTAAACTTTCCTGGGTGTTAAATTCCCATTTATGTTCGATTCGGAATTAGCTGAGCCAAAAATAAAAGCCGTATGAATTTTATCTGCGACTTCTCCAATTTCAGTTACTTGGAATAAAGATAATTTCTTTCCATAAAATTTATTTAACTGTTCGACTCCAGATTGCCATTCTATAGATGTAACCAAAGCTGCTCTAACCTTTTTATTAGGATATTTTGATAAAATATCCTCCAATCTGCCAAAAAGGGTTAAATATTCCCTGACTGGCAACTTTTTAGTCCACTTTTTGCATTCAATTAGCAAAATTTCTTCATCAGATTCAAGGCAAACATCAATTTGATGTTTATATCCGGAAACACCTTCAATTTTATTTTGCTTTCCATTTGAAACCTTCCAATTTTTTATTTCTTTTGGATTGTTTGTGAAACTTTCAGAAATACTTGCTATCAATTTTTCGTAGTCATTCCAAGCCATAATTTTGTTTTAAAATACTTAGGTTGAATTTATTACTATTATTTCCAATAAAAAAATTGATTGAGATGTTTAACATTTGCATTAAAATTATTTCTATATTTAATTAAAATTTCAATTGCTATGAGACAAACGCTGATTTTAACAAAAAAACAAGAAAGCCAATTAGAACAAATTCTTAATGAATTGATGTTTTCATTAAAAAAAACATATACGGAAGAAGACTTATTAAGTTTGTTTTGTTCAATTTTAAAAGAAAGCGGCAAGCAAACATACAATTCAAAAAAGGATACTGCTGTAAGAGTATTTAAAGCAGTTGGAAAGTTCTCCGGTAGAACTTTGACTTTTGCAAAAAATAAAGTTGAAAACTATAAAAATAATGGTTTTCAAAATGAATTTTACAATGATTATCACTTTGTAAATACTCAAATAAATAAAACGCCTGAAAATCTTAAAAACATTGGCATAAGCATTAAAAATAAGACAACTAATTTTAACGATAATTTTTTAAGTAAAACCAAAGAAGAAAAAATTGAATTAATTTCAGTTGGAATTATGGGAATTTTAATCTTTTACGCAAGTGCCGGCGGTGAAGATTTTGAAGGTGGTGTTCCAGATTCTGATTTAAATCTGGGAATTGGCTTTCACAGACATTTAATAAGCCATTCAATTATTATGGGTTTCATAATTGAGTTTTTGATGAGAGCAGGAATTGAAATATTAAACAAATCCCATAAAAATTTGCCATTAGAACATCATACTTTTTGGGATAAATCAAATATTTACATAAATAAACATAAAGGAATTGCAATTGGCGCTATGTGGGCCGGAATAAGCGCCCATTTGCTCAAAGATTCCGGGATTTTTGGATATGGCGTAAAACCTTATAATGGCATTCCAATCGAGTTATCAATGGAAACGCACCAAGGTCTTTTTGCCGCCAACGGAACTGCTTCGGCTATGTTTGCATATAGGGATGTAAAAGGCAAATAGTATTGTAAAGTTTTTTTGTTTGTTAACTCGCAGCATCTACTTATTCTATTATTATTTTTCCATTTAAATAATTTTGTTTCAATAATAATTTCCCATTCTCATAATACTCATAGTATTTACCTTGTTTTTTATCGTCCTCATAATTAGTTAATATTTTCAACTGACCACTTTCATAAAATTCTTCGAAGGAACCTATTTTTTTTCTCCATTTGTTGATTTTATATTTCGTTTTCAATTTGCCATTTTCATAGTATTCCTCATATTCACCTCCAAGGTCTGAATCCTGAGTATCTTGATCATAATGAGTTCTAATTTTCAATTGCCCATTTTCATAATATTCTTCGTATAAGGCATATTCTTCATATGAACTAAATGGATTATAAATATAATTAGTTCTAATTTTCAATTGGCCGTTTTCATAATACTCATAGTATTTACCTTGTTTTTTATCGTCCTCATAATTCGTTAATATTTTTAACTGACCATTCTCATAAAATTCTTCGAAGAAACCTACTTTTTTTCTCCGTCTATTGATTTTATATTTTATTTTTAATTGACCGCTTTTATAATATTCCTTATATTCACCTTCAAAGTTTGAATCCTTAGTATCTTGATCATAATAAGTTTTAATTTTCAATTGCCCTGTTTCATAATATTCCTCGTATAAACCATATAAATCATACGCATAATTTGTTTTAATTTTCAATTGGCCGTTTTCATAATACTCTTCATACGGACCATTTTTTTTATAAACTATATCATCAATCTTTAAGTGATATTCATCAACATTACTAACTCTAAAAACAAAAGAATTTTCATAATACAAACCAATAGCTTTAATTCTTAATTGTCCATTCATAAAATACTGTTCATAAACACTTTCTTTTTGAGAATTTAGGTATTTTTTAATTTTCAATTGCCCTGTTTCATAATATTCATCGTATAACTCATAATCATAATTAGATTTAATTTTCAATTGTCCGTTTTCGAAATACTCTTCATACGGACCAGCTTTTTTATAAACTATATCATTAATCTTTAAGTAATATCCATTAAACTTATTAATGCTCTCATTAAAAAAATCATCATAATAGAAATCACTGGTTTTAATTCTTATTTGTCCATTCATATAATATTGTTCATAAATACTTTTATATTGAGAATTTGAGTATTTCGACTTAATTTTCAATTGTCCATTATCATAATATTTTTCATAAATACTTTCATTTTGAGAATTAAGGTATTTTTTGATTTTCAATTGGCCGTTTTCATAGAATTTCTCATAAGAATCGTTTATAATACCCTTACAATATATGGTTTCTATTTTTAACATTCTATTCTCATAATATTCTATATAATGACCTTCTAACTTATTATTTAGATATTTTGTTTTGATTTTCAAATCACCATTTTCAAAATACTCTTCATAAATCCCTTCTAAATTTCCATTTTCATAGAATTTTTTTATTTTCAACTGATCATTTTCAAAATACTCTTCATAAATACCTTCTAAATTACCCTTTTCAAAGAATTTTTTAACTTTTAACTGACCATTTTCAAAAAATTCTTCACTAATACCCATATATCCAAGTTCTCCTGAATAAAGCACATTAAGTTCTTTTCTTTGTTTATATTCAGATAAATCTTCAATATAATACCCTCTTGAATATTTTGATTTCAATATACCATTTTTATGGTATTCCTTAATAAGATGTAGTTCATCCTTTTCTATCGTAAAAACTTTTAATTGTCCATTTTCAAAATATTCTTCATATGGTGGAAATAATTTATTTTTATCGGGTTCTTTTAAATAATATTCCTGCGTTTTGATTTTTAATTGTCCATTTTCAAAATATTCAAAATAAGGACCAGAAAAATCATATTCCTCTCCACTTATACCACTATACCCTTCATCAACTGTAACATATTCCAATATATTACTCCCACGGGTTTTAATTTTTAATTGACCGTTTTCATAATATTCTTCATATGGATAACCATGAATAAGATGATTGTTTTCATCTCTATCTGGAGGAAATCTAAATATATTATATTGATTGCAATTTTTTTTGATTTTTAATTGACCATTTTCATAATATTCTTCATAATACCCTTTTACGTTTGAATTACAATCTTCGTCATATATATAAAAGGTTTTAGTTTTCAACTGTCCATTTTCATAATATTCTTCTTCAAGTTCACCTAAATTATTTTTCTTTCCCATATTCATAATATTTAATAAAATTTCTTTTATAAAATTAATCAATTAAAAATAATTCTTTAATAGTTGTAGTAAAATTAAATATTCTTAATAGTAAAAAACTAAAAGATAAAGGATAAATGCTTTGAAATACAAGCTATTAGAGATGTAAAATTTTCTTTTTCTTATATTATTCGATAAAAATGAAACTGTCGCAAATTTTGCGACAGTTTAAAATGAAGGAAATCAATTCAGGATTTGGGCAAATAAACTATTCAAAGACTATTTGGTAAAAGGTTAATGCAAAAAGCAAAAGCTCCATTTTACGGAGCTTTTGCTTTTTTTGATTGATCGATAAGTAATTTATTTAAAGATGAAACCTATATTGCTAATTATTCTTTTGCGTTTTTCCAGTATCTTGGATTGGTTTCTTCGGTTTTTTGGTTCCAATAATCTTGGGTTACTTTTCTGCCATCTGTTGTTTTAAGTCGGCGTTGAAAAACCCAAACAGTCGGGTTAAAAGTCATATCGGTTACGGCAACCGTGTATAGTTGCGGGTCGCCTTCCGTTTTTATTTTGTCTTCTTCAATAACAACTTCAAAGTCGTTTACTTCCAGCAGATTTTTTAAAAAATCCCTACGGTTTTCATCCACACCTTTTTCAACAAAAGTAACTCTTGTTTCTCCAATGCTTCCAAATAAATGATTTCCTCCAAGTCCCATAGTGTCTTAATTTAAAAATGTATTGCTGATTGAAAATATATAATCATAAAGCGGGCTGTAAACCCCTGCCACTAAAATACCGATGGCGGCTAAAATTAATCCCAGGCGCATATAAACAGGACTTCTAAAATACGGAATTGCCTGGTCGCTTTGTCTTAAAAACATCGCCCTTACCACCAATAAATAATAGTACAATGAAATGGTGGCATTTACCACCGCAATAAATACCAAAATGTAATAACCCTGGCTCGCGGCTGCGGTATATAAAAAGAATTTACCGAAGAAACCGGCCAATGGCGGAATACCAGCCAATGAAAATAAAGCCAGCATCATTAACAAACTTAATTTTGGGTTTGTTCTGTAAAGACCTTCGTAATCATTGATGTTTTCCTTGCCTGAAGCAGACGAAACTGCCTGAACAACGCCAAAAGCCCCTAAATTTGAGAAGATATATACAGCCACAAAATAAACGATGGTAGTGGCTCCCAATTGGTCAACAGACATTAAGCCCAATAAAATAAAACCAGCCTGCGCAATGGATGAATAGGCCAAGAAGCGTTTCAAGTTTTGTTGCCGTATCGCAAATAAGTTACCAATAAACATGGTGGCAATGATAACGATATAAATTATTTTGTTCCAAGCCGGCATTAACGGTTTAAAAACGGTGAATAGAAGGATCATTAAAATAACAACGGCGGCTCCTTTTGAAATAACCGACAAATAGGAAGCGACATTAATTGGGGCGCCTTCATAAACATCTGCCGTCCAAAAATGAAATGGCGCCAAAGAGATTTTAAATGCCAATCCCGAAAAGAAAAAGATGAATCCTAAAATGGCCAGATTAGAGCTTGCTAAAATTTCGGCCATCGATTCAAAATAAATGGTTCCGGTGGTGGCGTACAATAATGAAATACCAAACAACGCAGCACCCGAAGCCAATGCCGATGATAAAATATATTTAACGGCGCCTTCAGCAGAAATCCTTTTATAAGTATCGTAAGCAACCAAAGCGGCAACAGGAAGCGTTGTCAATTCCAGACCGATATAAAACATTAAAAAATCACCTGCGGAAATCATAAAATAAGTTCCGAGCAAGGATGAAATTATTAGTATAAAAAATTCCGTGGCTTTATTTTCATCGACCACTTTTTCCTTCAACCAGTCGGCCGATTGCAGCAATAGAATTAAAACGCCCAAACTTAAGGTTGTTTTAAAGAAATATAACAGCGCATTTGTTCTGAACATACCGCCAAACAATTCACCCGATGCCAAAGGCAGAAAACCAAGCGCGGTGTTAATGGCCAATAAAATTAGCGCAAATGGAATGACCGCCGCTTTTTGTTTTTTGCCAGAAAATATTTCGAATATTATTAACAATAATAAAATGGCCAATAATCCTATTTCCGAGCGCATTAATAGAAAATTTTCTAAATTCATGTTGTTTAATTTTTATAATAATCGTTCAAGAAACGGTTGAATACTTTCTTTTAATAGTTCACTTAAGCCCAATGGCAAAACGCCAATCATAATAACCGGTATCAGCAATAAGATCAATCCGGTTTTTTCGAACCAGGTTGCTTTAGGCAAATCTTTATAGTCCTCATTTGATAAAGGTCCCATCATAATTTTACCGACCATCCTTAAAATGTAAACGGCCGTTACCACAATGGAAGAAACAACCACAATGGTCAATATTCTATGAAATAAATCGGGGTGTTGAAAAGCGCCCACAAAAATAGTCATTTCAGCCACAAAACCGCTAAAGCCCGGCAAACCTAAATAAGCCAGACCGGTAATTACATAAATGGCGCCTATAAATGGCAATATTTTCATAATACCGCCCAATTTTGAAATTTCACGCGTATGTGTTCTTCCATAAACCATACCGATTAAAGCAAAGAACATAGCCGTTAACAAGCCGTGCGACAATGATTGGATGATGGCACCCGTCCAGGCGGTTCTGTTAAACATTAACAAGGCGAACAAAACGAGCGACAAGTGGCTTACGGATGCATAAGCATTTACGTATTTTAAATCTTTTTGCATAATGGCGGCGAATGCTCCGTAAATAACTCCGAAAGCTGACAACACCAAGAAAAAGTTGGACCAGTTTAAAGCGCCTTCAGGCAATAAGTACATGGCAATTCTAAATACGCCGTAACCTCCCAGTTTCATCAGCACACCTGCGTGCAACATAGAAACGGCTGTTGGCGCGGAAGCGTGACCCGAAGGTGACCAGGTATGAAATGGAAACAAGGCCCCGATAACCGCAAAACCTATAAATGTCAATGGATAAAATATGTTTTGTGCGGCAACAGGAATGTTAACCTGCGCTATTTCAAAAATGTTAAAAGTTAACGGACCTCCATCGGCATTGGAATTGAAATAAATTCCCAAAATTCCCACGGATAAAACAGCTGAAGCACCCATCAGCATCAAGGTCAATTTCATGGCCGAATGCTCTTTTGGCCCCGAACCCCAAATACCTATTAACAGATACATTGGTATTACCGCGATTTCATAAAACACAAACATCGTAAACAAGTCGGTTGAAATAAAGAATCCAAAAACGCCAGATGACAAAGCAATCAGCGATATAAAAAATTCCTTAGGCAAATCATCAATTTTCCAGGAAATAAATACACCGGCCAACAGCACCACAGAAGTTAAGGCAATCATCACCACCGAAATGGCATCGACACCAATACTGTAATGAATATTAAAAGTTTCGTACCACACAACATCTTTGGTAAAAACCATAATGCCTGTGTTTACAGCACGCTCTTTTATGTAGGCAAAAATTAAATTGATGGACATGGCAAACTGAATTCCCATTCCCACTACCGATATGAGTCTCGCTTGTTTTAAGTCTTTGGCAAAAAATGTTAAAGCCAAAACAATTAAAACAGGCACTATTACAAAAAGTGATAAAATATCCATTGGTTTAAATTAATTTATCCATATATAAAAAACAACCATCGCAAGCACAACAATGCCGCCGACATAGGCCATAGCATAATCCTGTAATTTACCCGACTGCATTCCCTTAATTTTATTTGAAACGGCAACAGTGACATTTCCAATGCCAATCATAGAACCGTCCACAACATTTTTATCGAACCAAGAAGCTGAAAAAGCCACTATTCCAAAAAGTATTTTCTTTGTGACGAAGATGTATAATTCGTCGAAATAAAGTTTGTTGTAAATCCACTTATAAAGCACGCCAAAAGCATTTGCAAATCTATCAGGCAAATCATTTGGTTTTTTATAGAAAATAAATGCGATGATAATGCCTATAATTCCTACGGAAGAAGCGATGGCGGCCAAAGGCAAATCCAGATGCGCCACAAAAGGCGTTAAATCTGCAGTGACAAATTGGCTGAAAGGAATGTATCCGGCAAAAATACTCATAAATGCCAGAAACACCAACGGAATTGTCATTGAAAGCGGAGATTCATGCGGCGTGTGTTTGTATTTTCGGTCTTCACCCCAAAAAATGTTAAAATACAATCGGAACATATAAAAAGCGGTCAGGCCAGCCACTAAAACACTGCTGTAATAGATCAATTTATTGCTTTCAAAAGCGGCAACTAAAATTTCATCTTTACTGAAGAATCCTGCAAATCCCGGAAATCCTGCAATAGAAAGTGAGGCAATTAAAAAAGTAATGTGCGTAATTGGCATATATTTTCGCAAGCCGCCCATATCTTTCATATAATTGCTGTGCACTGCGTGAATCACTGAACCGGCACCCAAGAACAACAACGCTTTAAACATCGCGTGCGTAAATAAATGGAACATAGAAGCCATGTAACCCAATCCTTCATGGCCTTCATATTTTGAAACGCCCAATGCCAGCATCATATAACCGATTTGGGACATGGTTGAAAATGCCAAGACTCTTTTTATGTCGGTTTGTGTAACGGCAATTAAAGCCGCCACCAAGGAAGAAAGTGCGCCCACATAAGCGACGACCTGCAAGGCAAATCCGTCTTCCACAAAATAGTAAGCAGGAAATAACCGCGCCACTAAATAGACACCGGCAACAACCATCGTCGCTGCGTGAATTAAGGCAGAAACAGGCGTTGGGCCTTCCATGGCATCCGGCAACCAAATATGAAAAGGAAGCATTGCCGATTTACCGACACCACCCATATAAATTAAAATTAATCCCCAAGTGAAAACCGACAATCCCATAAAGGAAGCGGAAGCGCCCCAGCCGGTGATTAATAGTCCTTCTTCACTTGTTAAATCCTGAAAATCAAAAGTTCCTGTATAATAACTGATTAAAAGAATTCCTATCAAAAAACCCAAATCGGCAAAACGCGTCACAATAAATGCTTTTTTCGCGGCTGCTACTGCGGATGGTTTTGTGTAATAATAGCCAATCAATAAAAAAGAGGAAGCGCCAACCAATTCCCAAAAAATATACATTTGGAATAAATTTGTTGCCAGCACCAATCCTAGCATTGAAAAGCTGAATAAAGCCAGGTAAGCAAAAAAGCGCGTGTAGCCGTCATCCCCGTGCATATAACCTCTGCTGTAAAGATGCACCATAAAAGAAATGGTGGTCACCACAACCATCATCATTACGGAGATTGGATCAATCAATACGCCTAAATCAATGTGTAATTTATCGGTAAATACAAGCCAGGTTTGTTTGTAAATAAAAGTTTGATAAACGCCTTCCAGTTTTCCGTCCATAAAATAATGGTAGGCGGTATATAACGACAATGCGAACGATGTTCCTAAACCCAACGACCCTAACCAACCCGAAATTGAAGCCGGTATTTTTTTGCTGAACAATCCTAAAATAACAAAAAGCGCTAAAGGAATCAGAGGAATTAATATGGTATAACTAAAATCCATTTTCTATAATTTAAATTTTTTTGTCTATTTAATATTTCATGGTTTCTGTATCCTTCACTTCAACCGAATAAATGAGTTTGTACAAATTGATAATAATGGCAATGGCCAACGCTGTTTCCGCAGCCGCCAAGGCAATAATAAAAATTGAAAACACAGCGCCCTGAAGCAAATCAGGATACAAATAAGTGTTGATCAACACAAAATTTACGGCGGAGGCGTTTAAAATCAATTCAACCGACATTAATACCGTTATTAAATTTTCTCTTGTGAAAAACCCGTAAACACCTATAAAAAATAAGATACTTGTGAGGGTTAAAATTTCGTAAATGCTAATACCTGCAATCATAATTTATTGTTTTTTAAAGTCAGAAGACCGAGGTTTTATGTCCAGTTTTCTTTTATCTAAATTGTTTTTTTATTTCTGATTTTGCTCCCCTGTCTTCGGACTTCCATTTTCCACCAATCTTTTTCCTTTTGCCACCACAATGGCGCCAATCATCACGGCTACCAACAACACACTGATTACTTCAAAGGGCAATATAAATCCGCCGTCTTCATAACTCAATAAAAGTCGGCCGATGTCAGCAACTTCAATGGAAGTATATGTGGCGGCAGTTTCGGGAAATGGATAGGTTGCAATTGCCCAAAGCGTAACGGCCAATCCGGCAGCGCTTAAAGCGCCGGCAATGAGTTTTTTCTTTAAAGCTGTTTTTTCTAATTCTAATTCTACATGGTGAATAAGCATCACAGCGAAAATGAACAGTACAATAATGCCGCCGCCATAAACAGTAAGTTGGATGGCTGCTAAAAAATTGTAGTTAACTAAAAAATAAATACCGGAAATGCAGATAAGTACAAACAGTAAGTAAATAACGGCCCTTAAAATTTTTCGACTGGTTACTGAAGCAACGGAGAAAATAATCGTTAGCGCTGCGAGTATATAAAATATAATTGTTTCCATAATATTAATCTTCTATTCCGTCTAAAACAGATGAACCTGGTTGGTTTAAAATTTTAGTTAATTTACTCCTGTCATACACAGAATTTTCAAAATTCGGCGCCCATACAATGGCGTCGGTCGGACAAGCTTCGATGCATAGACCGCACATAGTGCACATAGATAAATGGTAAATATGTTTGTCTATTTTTTTCTTCTTTTTGCCTGTTTCCGGGTCAACGGCCCTGTCCCAAATAATTTCTATGGAACCATTTGGACAAGCGATTTCGCAAGATTGGCAACCGGTGCAACGGTGGCGATTGTCGGCAGTGTGCGGCATAACCACTTCACCTCTGAAACGATCAAACATTTTAAGCGTTTCTCGGTTGTCGGGGTATTCTTGTGTAATAGCGCCTTTTCGTGCGTGAATAAAATAACCTCCCGTAACCGACATTCCTGTCAGCAAGGTTTTTATTCCTTTATATATATCTGAAAAATAACTCATTTTAGTAGTATTTCTTTGATTAAATTGTCCAGTTCAGCCATATTACAATTGCCATCAGCATTAAATTCATCAAATTTAACGGCAATAAATATTTCCATTCGAGGGTTAATAATTGGTCCACTCTTAATCTTGGGAAAGTCCATCTGAACCACATCATTAAAAAGATGAGGCCTGCAACTTTGATGATGAACCAGATTACCTCAGGAAACCATGCAATATTGTCTGTTATTCCAAAAGGAGACAGCCAGCCTCCAAAAAATAAGACCACAGCGATGGATGAAATGATAAACATATTTATAAATTCAGCCAAGAAGAAATAAGCGAATTTCATCCCCGAGTATTCAGTATGAAAACCAGCTCCCAATTCCGATTCAGCTTCCACCAAATCAAATGGCGCTCTATTGGTTTCAGCAGTTCCCGCAATCATAAAAATCATAAAGGCGATGATTGACGGAATATGGCCTTGTAAAATAAGCCATCCTCCGGTGCGTTGCGCTTCCACAATTTCTGAAAGTTGTAAAGTGCCTGTTAACAACACCATTGTTAAAATGGAAAGTCCAACCGATAATTCATAACTGATGGTTTGCAAACCACTTCTCATAGCGCCAATTAAAGCGTATTTGTTATTGCTTGACCAACCGGCCAACAAAATTCCGATAACGCCTATAGAGGATATGGCAATCAGGAAAAAGACACCAATATTAATGTCGAATGCCTGAAATTGTTTTGAAAACGGAAAAACGGCCATTGCCATCAAGGCGGAAACAATCACAAAATAAGGCGCTAAATTGTATAAAAATTTATCGATTTTTATGGTGCTTGTCAATTCCTTAGAGACCAGTTTTAAAGCATCTGCCATTGTTTGCAAAAGTCCCCAGGGCCCAACTCTGTTTGGTCCTATACGCAATTGAAACCAAGCGGCCACTTTACGTTCTAAAAGCACTAAATACAAGCCTGCTACAGCAAATAACAACAAGTAAGCCACTGCAATTACAACCATGATGGTATAGCTTGCCGCAGTTTCAGGCATTATTGAATAAATCCAATCTGAGATTGTTTTTGTGATGTTTAATGGAATAATCATTTGTATAAAATTCATGGTCTTTGATTAACGGTCTATATCAGGAATTACAAAATCGAAGGATGCCATTGTAGCCACCAAATCGGCTATTTTTACGTCTTTTGAAATGTGATTTAAAACAGATAAATTAGAAAATCCCGGTGAGCGGAATTTTACGCGATATGGGTTTTTGTTTCCTGTACTGTTTATGTAAACGCCAAGTTCACCTCTTGCTGTTTCAACTCTTTGGTAAAATTCACCTTTTGGCAATTTGATCACTGCTTTTGTGGCTGCTTTCGTTTCACCTTCAGGAATGTTGTCAATCAATTGTTCGATAATTGAAACAGATTCCCACAACTCCATCATTCTAACCTGATAACGTGCAAAGGTATCGCCTTCAGTAAATAAAATTTCTTTAAAATCAACGCGGTCATAAGCACTGTAAGGATGGTGTTTTCTTACGTCGCTTGAAAACCCTGAACCTCTTGCTGTTGGCCCTGAAACCCCAAATGAAATAGCGTCTTCTCTGGTTAGGATTCCAACGCCTTTTGTTCTTTTATGGAAAATTACGTTGTCGGTCAGTAAAAGATTGTATTCCGGAATCTTGGTTTTAAATTGTGCAATAAAATCTTTGGTGCGTTTTACAAAGTTAGGGTGAATATCGAACATCAATCCGCCAGGTACATTGTAATTCATGGTTAAACGCGCGCCACAGGTTTCTTCAAAAATATCATTGATCATTTCACGATCCCTGAAAGCGTAAAAATAGCTGGTTAACGCACCTAAATCCATGCCCATTACGCCCCACCATAAGCAGTGAGAAGCAATACGGGTTAACTCAGCTATAATTGTCCTGATCACTTTAACCCTGTCAGAAACTTCAATTTCAAGTCCTTTTTCGACGGTTAAACAAACTGCTTCATTATTAATATGTGATGATAAATAATCCATCCGGTCTGTTAAATGGACTATTTGCTGGTAACTGTCGCGTTCGCACATTTTTTCGATAGAACGGTGTATGTAACCCAAATCCGGTTCCACATTTTTAATAATTTCGCCATCAATGGTTAAAATTAATCGCAACACCCCATGAGCTGCCGGATGTTGCGGTCCCATGTTGATAAAATACTCTTCAGATCTTATTTTATTTTGTACTTCTTGATCACTCATCTGTAACGCTATTTAATAATCATATTTGCTTCATCAACATAGTCTTTTCTCAACGGAAAACCTTCCCACTCAGGCGTTAAAAAAAGACGTCTCAGTTTTGGATGGTTGTTGAATTTTATGCCGAAAAAATCGAATATTTCCAATTCGTGAAAGTCTGCTGTTTGCCAAATGTCATGAACAGAGTCCAAAGTTGGATTTTCTCTGTCTTCAGTCATTACTTTCACCACAATTTGATGTTTCAATTCTGTTGATTCCAAATGGTAAATAACGCCCAATGCAGGAACCCAATCCATACCGGTTATGCAAAATGCATAATCAAATTTTAATTCGGGATGCGATTTTAACTGGCTGCATAAGCTGTGAAGTTGTTCTTTAGGAACGATAACGTTTAAAAATTCAGACCCTTCAGCCGTAAATTCTAAATCGGTTCCCAGGCCGGTAATTATATGTTGTAAATCTTCGTTAGTCATGGTTTTTTATGATTTAATACAAATTATTTTCCTTCATCAAAACCATCAATAGGATTTACCTTTTTGGCCATGTTTTCAGTCTTAATTTTTTGTTGAAGCATAATCATTCCTTCCAATAAAGCTTCTGGTCTTGGCGGACAGCCAGGAACATAAACATCTACAGGAATTACATGGTCGGCACCTTTTATTACCGAATAAGAATTGTAGTAAAACGGTCCGCCGGAAATAGCGCAGGCGCCCATCGCAATCACATATTTTGGTTCGGCCATTTGGTCGTACAAACGCCTTAATACGGGTCCCATTTTGTTAACAATGGTTCCGGCAATGATGATTAAATCTGCCTGGCGCGCCGAAGCTCTGGCAACCTCAAAACCAAATCTTGAATAATCGTGGCGTGCAGCACCTGTTTGCATCATTTCTATGGCGCAACAGCTTGTTCCAAAATACAAGGACCATAGTGAATTTGCGCGTCCCCAATTGATAACGCTGTCTAAGGTGGTCACCACAATGTTACCGCCGTTGCCTCCCGGAATTATTTTTCCGGGAAAATCAGCAGGGACAACTTGCTTTAATCCGTCTTCTTCAAGCTGACTTAAATATCGTTTTTTATCTACTCCCATTGTAATGCTCGTTTTTTGTATGCGTATAACAATCCCAATCCCAATATGAAAAGGAATACAATAATTTCTATCAAAGCAACAGTGCCCACTTCTTTGTAAACAACTGCCCAAGGCACCAAAAATGCAACTTCGACATCAAAAATTAAGAAAAGAATTGCGAAAAGATAATATCCTACTTTAAATTGAATCCAGGTTGGACCGATGGTTGGTATACCGCATTCGTAAGGTTCTCTTTTTTGAAGATTATCAGATTTAGGTGAGATTAAATTTGATAAAAAGTTGGCACCGGCAACCAACACAATGGCTGCAAGTAAAAATACAATGATGGCTTCTGAACCCATTTTTTATATACTTTTTAATTCGTGGACAAAATTATGGTTTTATAAAAAAAAATAGCTGACATAAATCAGCTATTTTCTATATTTTTATTACTTAACCTCATATGTTTCTCCTGAGAAGAAAAGGTCGTCTGTTTTTTTGAATTTCGAATTTGCTTTCACCTGTGCGGTTAGTGCATTATCTCTTTCTTCCAAGGTAACATCGGCAAAACTTCTGATAATTCCTGTGGCTAAAGGATATTCCAATCTCACAAGCATTTGATGAAGTGTTTTGTCTTCTTCTTTGGCATTGTGAACCAAAATATCTTCTTGCGTGATGCCGTTTTCGCCAATGGTGACCACTTCCAATTTCAATTTGTTTAACACCAATCCTTTGTCTCTGTTTTTGCCAAAAATCATTGGTTTTCCGTCTTCAAGAAATATTTGCATATCTTCTTTTACCTCTTTGTCGGTTACATCGTCAAAACATCCATCATTGAAAATCACACAGTTTTGAAGCACTTCAATTAAGGAAGTTCCTTTAAATTTATGGGCATCAATAAAAATCTGCGTCATATCTTTCGGATTGTTACCTGCAATTCTTGCAAAGAATCGTGCATTGGCACCCAATGCCAATTCACCCGGAGAAAAAGGAGGTTGTGTGTTTCCGTAAGGAGATGATTTTGTTTTTTGGCCAATCAGTGAAGTCGGAGAAAATTGCCCTTTGGTCAACCCATATATTTCATTGTTAAACACCACCATATTTAAATCGATGTTTCTTCTTAATAAATGAATAAAATGATTTCCTCCAATGGCCATTGAATCACCGTCGCCGGTCATAATCCAAACACTTAAGTTGGGATTTGCCAATTTTACGCCTGAAGCAATTCCGGGTGCCCTGCCGTGAATGGTATGCATTCCGTAGGTACTCATATAATATGGAAAACGTGAGGAGCATCCAATCCCTGAAATAAACACGACGTCTTCTTTATTAACGCCCATTTCAGGAAGTGCTTTTTGCATGGAGCGCAAAATCACGTAATCATCGCAACCAGGACACCACCTAACTTCTTGATCACTTGTAAAATCTTTGAATGTATATTTTTTTACAGCTGTTGTAGTTTCCATAATTATACTAATAGTTTAAATTGTTGAATTAATTCGTCGTTAGAGAATGGCAATCCTTGAATTTTGTTGTGTTGAGAAAATTCAAATTTGCTGAATCTAGTTTTTAAGATAGAGACAAACTGACCGGCATTTAATTCACAAACAATAATTTTTTTGTATTTTGATAAAATTTCTTCTGTATTTTTTGGCATTGGATTGATATAATTAAAATGTGCAAATCCAATATTTTTGTAGCCTTCGTCACTTATTTGTTTAACGGCAGAATGTAATGAACCATAAGTTCCGCCCCATCCAATCACCAATAAATCTCCTGAATCAGCAAATTCCGTTTTTAAATCAGGAATATTATTTTGAACCAGTCTCACTTTTTCTGCTCTGATATGCGTCATTTTCTCGTGGTTTATTGGCTCATAAGAAATATTGCCTGTTACGCTGTCTTTTTCCAATCCGCCAATTCTGTGCTCTAAACCTGGCGTTCCCGGAACTGGCCAATTGCGCGCCAAAGTTTTTTCGTCCCTGTCATAAGGACTCCAATTTTCTTTGACTTTCGTAACCTTATGATTTTTAATTGCTGGCATATCGGCTATGCTTTGAATTTTCCAAGGTGCCGAACCGTTTGCAATGTATCCGTCAGTTAACAAAATTACCGGAGTCATATGTTCTAAAGCAAGTCTGGCCGCTTCATAAGCAAAATTAAAGCAGTTTGCAGGCGTGCTTGCGGCAATCACAATTACTGGACTTTCACCGTTTCTTCCATACATTGCTTGCAATAAATCCGATTGTTCTGTTTTTGTTGGCAATCCAGTTGATGGTCCGCCACGTTGTACATTTATCACAACCAACGGCAATTCTACCATCATCGCCAAGCCAATTGCTTCGCCTTTTAATGCCAATCCTGGTCCTGAGGTTGTTGTAATGGCTAAATCCCCTGCAAATGCAGCGCCAATGGCTGAAGTAACTCCAGCAATTTCGTCTTCTGCCTGAAAAGCTTTTACGCCAAAATGTTTGTGTTTTACCAATTCATGTAAAATATCGGTAGCCGGCGTAATAGGGTAGGAACCTAAAAACAGTTCCAAACCGGATTTTTCTGCAGCTGCCAACAATCCCCAAGCGGTAGCGGTATTTCCGCCGATAATTCTATAAGTTCCCTTTGCCATTTTAGCAGGGGAAATTGTATAAGCATTAGGAATCAATTCCAACGTTTCAGCAAAATAATAACCGGCATTCAGCACTTTCGTATTTGCTTCAATTAAATGTTGTTTTCCTTTAAATTTTTTATTGAAAAAATCAACCGTGTGCTCTAATGACCGATCATACATCCAATAAACCATTCCTAAAGAAAACATATTTTTGCTTCGGGTAATAGATTTGTTGTCCAATCCTTCAACATCTTTCAAGGCTTCTTTGGTCATTGAAGTCATATCAACCTGAATAACGCGATAGTTTTCCAAACTTCCGTCTTCAAGCGGATTCGTAGTATATTCCGCTTTATCTAAATTTTTCTTTGTAAATGAATCCGTGTCCACAATGATAGTGTGACCCGGCTTTACCGAATATAAATTGGTTTTTAAAGCAGCAGGGTTCATCGCCACTAATAAATCCACATTGTCTCCTGGAGTGCTTACTTCAACGCTGCCTATATGAACTTGAAATCCTGAAACACCATATAAACTTCCTTGTGGAGCTCTAATTTCAGAAGGGTAATTTGGAAAAGTTGCGATATCATTCCCAAACATGGCCGAGGTATCAGTAAACTGAGTTCCTGTTAATTGCATTCCGTCTCCTGAATCTCCGACAAACCGGACAACTACTGCTTCCAGTACCTCAGGTTGAAGAATTGTTTTAGTTGTAATCATAATTAATGTTAATTAAAAAAATTTGTTTAAATTTATTGAAAATTATTGTAAGTTCAACATAAAGTCCCAAAGGTATATTTACTTTTTTAAAGAGTAAATGACTTTTATCACATAGACTTGCATAAATTTTATATAATTTTGTTGAATAATTAAATATTAAAAATTACGAATCATGGCTATTAGAATAACAGATGAATGCATTAATTGTGATGCATGTATTTCAGAATGTCCAAATAATGCAATATACGAACCAGATGGAGATTGGGCATATTCAGATGGAACTTCATTAAAAGGTATGGTAACTTTACCTAATGGTAAACAAGTTGATGCCGATAAAAGAAATGAGCCAAAATCTGACGAATTTTATTTTATTGTAACTGATAAATGTACAGAGTGCAAAGGTTTTCATGACGAACCGCAATGTGCTTCAGTTTGTCCAGTTGATTGTTGTATTCTAGATGAAGCTCATGTAGAAACTGAAGATCAATTAATGGCGAAAAAAGTTTGGATGCACGGAGAATAATTTCTTCAAAATTCATAAAAAAGCACCGTGAAAACGGTGCTTTTTTAGTTTGTAAATGTTTCATCCGCACAAACGCTTGAGCTGGCGAAAGCGCTTAATCTCCCTTCCCTTTGGAAAGGGCCGGGGATGGGATTAATCGTTTAATTTTAAAACGGCCATAAATGCTTCCTGCGGAATTTCAACATTTCCTACCTGGCGCATGCGTTTTTTACCTTTCTTTTGTTTTTCCAACAGTTTTCGTTTACGTGAAATATCGCCGCCATAACATTTTGCGGTCACATCTTTTCTGAGCGCTTTTACGGTTTCACGCGAAATAATTTTAGCGCCAATGGCGGCCTGAATCGGAATGTCAAATTGTTGGCGTGGAATTAACTGACGCAGTTTTTCACACATTTTTTTGCCGATATGATAGGCATTGTCTGTATGAATTAAGGAAGAAAGCGCATCCACAACGGTTCCGTTCAATAAAATATCAAGCCGAACCAATCTTGAAGTCCGCATTCCAATTGGATGATAATCAAAAGAGGCATATCCTTTAGAAACCGTTTTTAACCGGTCGTAAAAATCGAACACAATTTCAGCCAAAGGCATTTCAAAAGTCAATTCAACACGCTCCGGCGTTAAATAAGTCTGATTGGTGATTTGTCCGCGTTTTTCAATGCACAAACTCATCACCTGTCCAATAAAATCGGATTTGGTGATAATGCTGGCTTTTATATAAGGTTCTTCAACCCGATTTAATTTTGAGGGTTCGGGCAAATCGGTCGGATTGTTCACTAAAATTGGTACTTCCGGATGTTTATTGCTAAAAGCGTGATACGATACGTTTGGCACGGTGGTAATTACCGTCATATCAAACTCGCGCTCCAATCTTTCCTGAATAATTTCCAAATGCAGCATTCCCAAGAACCCGCAACGGAAACCAAATCCCAAGGCGGCAGAACTTTCTGGCACAAATACCAAAGAAGCGTCATTTAACTGCAATTTCTCCATAGAAGAACGAAGTTCTTCATATTCCTCTGTATCAACAGGATAAATTCCCGCAAAAACCATCGGTTTTACATCTTCAAAACCATCAATTCGGCTGTCGGTCGGATTTAAGGCATCGGTAATGGTATCGCCAACTTTAATTTCAACAGCGGTTTTAACGCCGGTGATCAAATACCCAACATCACCTGCTTTTACGCTTTGTTTTGCTACTTGCGTTAATTTTAAAGTGCCAACTTCATCGGCATTGTATTCGTTGCCGGTTGCCATAAATTTAATGCGCTGCCCTTTTTTAATTTCTCCGTTAAAAACCCTGAAATAAGTTTCAACGCCACGGTACGAATTGTAAACCGAGTCAAAAATCAATGCTTGCAACGGGGCTTTCTCATCGCCTTTTGGGGCAGGAATTTTTTCAATAATGGCTTTTAAAATATTTTCAACGCCCAAACCTGTTTTTCCGCTTGCGTGAATCACGTCTTCAGGTTTACAACCCAGCAAATCAACAATGTCATCGGTAACTTCTTCCGGATTGGCGCTTGGCAAATCGACTTTATTTAAAATTGGAATAATTTCTAAATCGTGTTCCAAAGCCAAATATAAATTGGAAATTGTTTGCGCCTGAATACTTTGCGCGGCATCAACAATTAGCAAAGCGCCTTCACAGGCGGCAATAGATCGGGAAACTTCATAAGAAAAATCTACGTGGCCCGGCGTGTCAATTAAATTTAAGATATAGTTTTCGCCTTCATACCTATATTCCATCTGAATGGCGTGGCTTTTTATGGTAATGCCGCGTTCGCGCTCCAAATCCATGCTATCTAATAGCTGGGCCTGTTCTTCACGCGCTGTGGTGGTTCCGGTAAAACTTAACAATCGGTCGGCCAGCGTGCTTTTTCCGTGGTCAATATGTGCAATGATGCAAAAATTTCTGATGTTTTTCATGCGTCGTATTCCTTTCTGCTTTATAGTTGCGCAAATATAATGAAATAAGGGTTTAAAATTACGGCACGTTTAAATGTTTGCCATGCAACCCAGTCGGCGGGCGTTTCCCTGCGGGCCGCGCTTTTCGTTCCAAACTTTTTTAGCTGAAAAAGCTCAAAAAGGTTTTCACTTCAATCGCTAACGCAAATCCAATAAACAATTGAAAAATAGTATTATTAAATTCAACCCAAAAACCAATATCTGTTATTCCACCCAGTCGGCAATAAATAAATTGGTGTCGTGTGTGCCGTTATTATTTCTGTTAGATGAAAAAACGATTTTTTTTCCATCGGGCGAAAACATCGGAAAAGCATCAAAAACAGTGTCCCAGGTAATTTGTTCCAAACCGGTTCCATCAACGTTAACCATAAATAAATTGAAGCTCGATTTTGTTTTATGGTTGGAAGAAAAGATCACTTTTTTTCCTGACGGGTGAAAAAACGGCGCCCAGTTGGCACTGCCCAAATTGGTGATTTTTGTCAATTCGCTGCCGTCAATATTGCAGGTATACAATTCCATATTTGTGGGCTGCACCAATCCCGCAGCCAATAAATCTTTGTATTCTTTGATTTCTTCTTCAGTTTTCGGACGCGAGGAACGGAATATTAATTTGGTGCCGTCGGGCGAAAAGAAAGCGCCGCCGTCGTAACCCAATTTAAAAGTGACTTGTTTTACGTCAGATCCATCGATATTCATGGTAAACAATTCCAAATCGCCTGTTCTTGTTGAGGTAAACACAATTTTATCGCCTTTTGGCGAAACGGTTGGTTCGGCATCATAACCTTCTTCAAAAGTGAGTTGTTTTAACTGATTTCCTAAAGTGTCCGCCACAAAAATATCGAAATCTTTATAAACCGGCCAAATATATTTGTTGCCGTAATCTTCTTTTTTTGGAACGGGCGGACAAGCTTTATCGGCCAAATGTGTACTGGAATATACGATGGTGGAATCTCCGGGCAAAAAATAACTGCAAGTGGTTCTTCCGTCTCCGGTGCTTATCATTTGCGGAATTTTCCCTTTGCTCAAATCATCGTCAATATGCATCATAAAAATTTGGTCGCATTCCAATCCCCAGACTTTTGTGTTGGTCTGAAAAGTAAGTTTTGTATTGTCCCAACTCCAGTAAGCTTCCGCATTGTCACCGCCAAAAGTAATTTGTTTTATGTTTTTTAAATGTTTCTCCTGCGGATAATGTAAGGTGTTCACAATTTTTGTGGCGCCCGATTTTCCGTCGTAAGCGGTTTTATGCCGGGAAGATTTACAGCCTAAAAATACTGTTGATAAAAGTAGGATGGACAATTTAATTCTCATAATTGTATTTTTAATGATTCAAAAATACAATTTATTTTGAATTTTTAAAAAAGGCTATTATTTCTTTAAAAAGGATTGTAACCAATATCCCGATTTTTTTATCGTTCTTTTTTGGGTTTCAAAATCATTGTAAACAATGCCAAATCTTGGTTTAAAACCATCTGCCCATTCAAAATTATCAACCAAAGTCCAAATAAAATAGCCTTTTAGTTTAATTCCTCTTTTAATTGCTTTCGAACAAATGGCAAATGTTTTTTTTAAATATTTTATTCGATTTTTGTCTTCTGCTTTTCCGTTTATCAATTCATCATCAAAACAAACGCCTGATTCTGTAATGTATAGGTGTTTGACATTTTTGTACTTGCTGAATTTTTTAAGCATTTTATACAAGCCTTTGGGATATATTTCCATTCCCATATTATTTGTTTTTACATTTCTTTTTTCAGCGGGAATTTCATTTGCAAACAGTATTGGAGGGAAGAGGCTGTATTTTGCCACTATTCTGAAATAATACTGAATTCCAATAAAATCAAAATCAAATTTCATGAATTCTTCATCGCCATCCTGAAAATATTTTTCTATGCGTTTTAACCCGGGAATTTCTTTTATGGGATAGCCTAATCCCAATGAAGGTTCAATAAAAAATCGGTTCAATAAAGCATCAAGCCGTTTTGCGGCTTTGCGATGCCGGCTAAATAAATTTTTAGGGCTAACAACAGAACAAGAAAATGAGGTTCCAATAAAGGCGTCAGGAATATTTTTTCGAATTATTCTGCCTCCTTCGGCTTGACATAAAGTGGCATGATGGGCAGCAGGCAAAAAATTTTTGAGGCCTTTTTTTCCAGGCGCATGCATTCCCATAAAATATCCTAAGCCAATAAAACTCATAGGTTCGTTGAGCACAATCCATTTTTTTATTTTTGAGCCATATTCTTTTGTGCAAAAGTCTGCGTAATAAGAAAACCAATCAATAATTTCCCTATTGGTCCAACCGCCCAAATTTTCTAAAGCCTGCGGTAAATCCCAATGGTATAATGTAACCCAGGGCGCTATGTCATTTTCAAGACAACAATCAATAACTGCATGATAATAATCGATGCCTTTTTGATTTGGTTCACCAATGCCCAGCGGGAAAATTCTTGACCAGGAAATTGAAAAGCGAAAAGCGCTTAAATTCAGTTCTTTTATTTTTTTGATATCATCTTCGTAATGATGATAAAAATTGGTAGCGGTGTTCCCGTTTCCTTTCAGAAATTTTTTGTCGTTGGTAAAAGTATCCCAAATTGAGTTTTCTTTACCATCGAAATCCCAAGCGCCTTCAGTTTGATAGGCTGATGAAGCGACGCCCCAAATAAATTTTTTTGGAAAATCCTTGCTGTTTATTTTACCTGAATACATTGTTGCTGAATAAATCTGTAAAATTAGGCATTGTGGCGTTCCTGAAAAAGTTTTCACTGCTAAGAAAACATTAAGTTTTGGAGTAAGTAACGCATGTTTCATAAAAAATCCCAATAATTTTATTCTTCTTGAAAATTGCTTAATTTTGCGCACTTAATTTTTTTGATTTGATAAAGATAGGAGACATAAAATTGTGCGATTTCCCGCTGTTGTTGGCGCCGATGGAAGATGTGAGCGACCCGCCGTTCAGGGCTTTGTGCAAAGAACAGGGCGCAGATGTGGTGTATACCGAGTTTATTTCTTCGGAAGGATTGATTCGCGATGCCGCAAAAAGCAGAAAAAAACTGGATATTTACGAAAAAGAACGTCCGGTTGGCATACAGATTTTTGGCGCAAACTTGGAATCTATGTTGAGAACGGTGGAGATTGTTGAACAATCGAATCCTGATATTATCGACATTAATTTTGGCTGTCCGGTAAAAAAAGTGGTTTGTAAAGGTGCCGGAGCCGGTATTTTAAAAGACATCGATTTAATGGTGAGTTTAACAGAAGCCATGGCGAAACATACAAAATTGCCAATCACCGTTAAAACCCGTTTGGGCTGGGACGAAAATTCCATAAAAATTGTTGAAGTGGCCGAGCGTTTGCAGGACGTTGGCTGTAAGGCAATTTCAATCCACGGTCGCACGCGCGCCCAAATGTATAAAGGCGAAGCCGACTGGAGCCACATTGCCGCCGTAAAAAACAATCCGAGAATGCACATTCCCATTTTTGGAAACGGTGATGTAAATTCACCCGAACGCGCTATGGAAATGCGCGATAAATTTGGATTGGACGGCGCTATGATTGGCCGTGCAAGCATCGGAAATCCTTGGTTTTTTAAACAAGTGAAACACTTTTTTGAAACCGGTGAACATTTACCTGAAATTACGGTAGCCGATCGCGTGGAAATGGCGCGCCGACATTTACAAATGGAAATTGAGTGGAAAGGTGTTGAAATTGTGGGCGTTATGGAAACCCGTCGTCATTATACCAATTATTTTAAAGGCATCCCCGATTTTAAAGAATACCGTTTAAAAATGGTAAAGTCAGATTCTGCGCAGGATGTTTACGATATTTTTGAGGAAGTGCTTCAGAAGTTTGCCTGATTATTCATTATGGAACGGACAGGTCGCGACCTGTCCGTTCCAAAAATAAAAAAATTGAATTTTGGATTTTAAATAAAACAGTTCTGTACTTAAAAAGAACAAACAAATAAACAGTTACACGCTTAAACGATTAAACAACCCAACAAGTTTACTCAACTATTTTTTTAGAAATTCTGCTGCTGGCAATTTTCGAGGCAACCAATCCCAAAATTAGAATGGTCACAAGCACCGTTAATACATTTAAATAGGTAAATTCGACTGGATAGGCCAAATGCTGGGTTATCATAAATAGGCTATATTTTTTCTGAAGCAACACCAACACAATTCCGGCTGATAATCCAACCATAAGTCCGAAAAGCGTCAGCAAAAACCCTTGAAAAATAAAAATGCGTTTAATTTCTTTAATGGTGGCACCCAAACTGTACAAGGTTTTAAGGTTGTCCCTTTTGTCCAAAATCATCATAATAATGGCGCCAATCACGTTGAACAAAGCGATAATTAAGATAAGCGTAAATATTAAATAAGAAGCCAAATTTTCAGTGTTCAGCATTTTATAAAACACCGCATTCAACTGTTCCCGAGTTTCCACCTTAAATCCGGGTCCCAAATTATTTTTGAGCTGTTCTATAATTTCCGCCCGTTCTTTGCTGTTTTGAACTTTTACTTCAATGCCCGAAATTTGGGTCGGATTGTAATTCAACAGTTCCTGGGCCAATTCCAAAGAAATAAACACGTATTTTTTATCGATTTCATCAGTTAAAGCAAAAACGCCGATGGGTGTGGTGTTAATTTTTGAAAAAGCGTTGGCGGGATCAGTGATATAGCCGCTTCCCGGTTTTGGCACATAAATTTTTAAAGGTTCCAAAAAATCATAAACGCCAATCGACAATATGTTTGAAATTCCGTTGCCAACAACGGCGCCGGACGGAATTTCTTTATTGAGCCAAGTGCCGGAATAAACAGTGGTATCCATGCGGTTCACTTTTGCATAATTTAAATCGACACCTTTAATATAAGCGATATGGGTTTTTTCATTGAAATCGAAAAAAGCGCGTTCTTCTATCACTTTTGAATAGGAAGCGATGCCGTTTTGGTTTTTAAGGGTGTTTTCAATCTTGGTGTTGAAATCGAACGATTTTCCTTTTACGGCGGTAATTTTAATATCAGGATCCGAAGTATTTAAAAAACCAATGCTGAAAGTCCGCAAGCCTGAAAACCCCGAAAGCACAATAAACAAAGCCAAAGTTCCAATAATTACGCCAACAGCGGCAATAAAAGTGATGATATTGATGGTATTGTTGCTGCTTTTTGAAAATAAATATCGCTTGGCTATGTATAAGGAAAAATTCAAATTATCGCTTTTTGCGTTGGTCTATAATGTCAGGATTTGTAATCGGATTTTCCTGTTTGCCTTTTAAAGCATTGTCAATATCTTCAATATAATCCAAACTGTCATCCATATAAAAAAAGAGTTCGGGCATTCTTCTCAGTTGTTCTTTGGTGCGTTTTGCCATTTCATAACGAATGGTGGCGGTATTTTCATGAAGTCCTTTAAGAATAAGGTCTCTTTTATCCTGCGGAAAAACGCTGATATATACTTTCGCGTTCGATAAATCAGAAGTCACAAGCACTTTGGTAACAGATATTATAATCCCTTTCATTCCATCCTGCGCGGCGTGTTGCAAAACATCGGCAAGATCTTTTTGTAAAACACCCGCAATTTTTTTTTGTCTGTTTGTTTCCATCCTGCAAAAATAGTATTTAAATACACATAAATTCCGTTTTTGTATTTGATTGTTTTGGAAACATTGGCTTAATTCTAAATAGTTACAGCAATTTATACCCAGTTATTTTGGGCCTGCCTGCCGGTAGGTAGGCCTGCCTGCCTTTTCGGTGGGCGTTCCCCTGCGGGTCGGGCTTTTCGTTTCAATCTTTTTTTCGCTGAAAAAGCTCAAAAAAGGATTTTCACTTCAATCCCTAACGCACATTAATTTACGATTTACGATTTTGGATTTACGATTTTAGAATTATAAAATGTCAACAGGGCAAAATTCGTCAATCGTCAATCGTAAATCCAAAATTTACTTTGCGTTCTTTGCGTATTTTCTTTGCGTTTTTTTGCGGTTAAATACAAATTTCAATGGATTGGATGTATGATTTGTCGATTTATGATTTTATGCGTTTTTATTTCGTTAACTTTGAAATATAATTTTGAATGATGAATTTTAAATTCTGAATTGAAAAACAGGAAATATGATTTCTTAATGCCGGTACGGACATCTCGCGAGCTGTCCCTACAAAATTAAAAAACCCATGAAAAAAATTGAACATATTGGCATCGCGGTTAAAGATTTGGAAAAATCGAATGAAATATTTGCCGCACTTTTTGGAAAGCCCCATTATAAAACGGAAGAAGTGGCGAGCGAAGGCGTAAAAACTTCTTTTTTTCAATTGGGCTCAAACAAAGTTGAATTGCTGGAAGGCACCAACGAAAACAGCCCGATTTCAAAATTTATTGAAAAAAAGGGCGAAGGCGTGCATCATATCGCTTTTGCCGTTGACGATATTTTAAGCGAAGTGTCACGATTAAAAGAGGCCGGATTTGTGGTTTTAAATGAAATTCCCAAGAATGGCGCCGACAATAAACTGGTGGTTTTTTTGCACCCAAAATCGACAAATGGCGTTTTAATTGAATTGTGCCAGGAAATAGGGTAGCGGTTATTTATTAGATTTTCTATTTTTGGAAATAGTCAATTGCGTCTTTGATTGCAAAATCAACAGGTTGATATTTTATGTTTAACACGGTAAATGATTTATCATTATTGGGTTTTGATTTGTGAGATGGTTGATTTTTTTAAATTCGGCATAGGTAAGATTTTTATTTGCGATGAAGTATTTTTCTCCATTTTTTCCTTTTTCCAAACAGCTGATTATTCCTGCAGAAGCATCTTTTACGTGGACGAAATTTTTTCCGCCGGAAGGATAAAAAATAATTTTCTTCTTCCTTGCCATTAAAATAATTTTTCCTGAACTGGGTTTTGAATCATAGGCGCCAAGCATAAAACTTGGATTGATAACGATAATTTCTATTTTATCGGTATTTTGCAATAAATAATTTTCGGCTTCCAACTTACTTTTTGTGTATAGGGAATTGTTGTCGCAGTTCAATTTTTGAAATTATTTCAAATTTAAAATTTATTAAAAACCCAATTTCGCCAAACAAACATTTTAAATATTCAAGTCTCCGTTTGCGGTTTAGATGACAAAACCAAATAATACCAACAACTTTTAAAATACTTTTACAAAAAATTGCAGCCCATGAATATTTGCCAACGAGTTTTTATAAGATTTGTGCGACGTAAAAATCGGAGATTTTTCCGCCGAAACAAATTTTAGTTGAATGTTTGTCAGTTTGTTCTAAATCGGATTCATTTAGTACTTTTAATCCACAAATGTTTCTTTAATAATCTCTTTACATTTTTTAATTTCTGATTTAGTCAGTTTGTCAAATACTTTGATTATTCTCATTTTATCAATACTCCTAATTTGATCAATTGTAATCATTCCCTTTTTTCCATTATGTTCTACTGGGACTCTTGTAGGATATTTTCTCATATTTGTTGTCATTGGTGCAACAACGATTGTGTTCAAGTATTTATTCATTTCGTCAGGTGAAATAATCACGCAGGGGCGAGTCTTTTTTATTTCACTACCAATAGTTGGGTCGAGATTTACTAAGATGATACAATATTGTTTTAATTCCATTCTTCAAGATTTTCATCCTCAAACACATCATTCATTAATAATCTGTCATCATCATTTAACCTCATTTTTTTAAATTCAATATCCCAATTTTTTCTGGGTTTATCAATTGGTCTAAGAATAATTTGGCCTTTTTCAAGAATAATTTCAACTTTTTCTTTAATGTTGTATTTTTCCAAAATAGTCTTACTTAGGCGCAGTCCTTTTGAATTTCCGATTTTGATAATAGATGTTTCCATAATTTTATTTTGTGATTACAAAGTTATTACATTTATTTCAATTATCAAAATTTTGGTCAATGACAAAAAGTTTATGCTCAAAAGTTACTTTTTGGTAGTCGGTTTTTCGACAGGTTTGATTTTTTTGTGTCTCCATTGTTTGCTAAAAGTGTTTAATTTTTAGTCAACCTATTTCAGTACGATGCATTCTGTTTTATTGCACATAACGTTTTGCGTGTATGAGAAGTAGCGGATTAAAAAGCACTTCACTTTCAGTTTGGCACTGACTTTTATTAAAAACACTAACCTTTGATTTACCACTA
>LNAP01000222.1_pt1 | contig 63576 bp, 55 predicted proteins | sample 602601 | NCBI WGS metagenome assembly LNAP01 (sample SAMN02440304, study PRJNA202911) | soil metagenome | biome: Subtropical and temperate rainforests or woodlands; isolation source: soil samples (1 kg each in a 20% v/v slurry with milli Q water) were... ...
CCGATCAGCAGGCCGCCTGACCTTCACGCAACGCCATCATAGAGCCCGCCGTGCCCGCGCGCATGCGTCAATCAGGCGGTCTTCGTCGTATGCGTACAACGTGGGCCATGGCGCTCAGCTTGGATTTGAGCATCAGGTGGATGTTCTGGCCGGACAGCCGGAGCCTGTAACTTTCAACGGAGTTTATTCCGTTCGATCGGACATAGTCGATCAGGTCCTTTTGAATGACCCCGAAGTCCTCGAACTGCTGATCGAAATGGCGAGCCAGCAACACCACGGTGTTTTCCAGCTCGCGTTCGCTGTTCTTGAGCGCGCGCTCGCGGAAGTTGCTCGCCATGATCGTGGTGCCGACCGTGATCGCTGCGATCAGAAGCGCGCCGCCGAGCACGAGCCAGCGGATCGGTCCGCCGCTGACGGTTGGTTTGGCGTTGAACGAGGCGGTACCGTCTGCCGTCATTGATATTGATCGCTGCTTGCACGCCGGAAGCGAAATACTCGCGCTGCCGGCCAACAACAGGGGTATCGGGCCGGTATGGAAGCTGGGTTAGGAATTTGGGTTAACGAGCGATTAATCGCAGTCCATCGCACGCCGACGTTGCATGATCAACGGGTTCAATATTTGGAACTTTGCGACCGCCGTTGTGTCGCGGGCAGACATCAAGAACAGTAGTAGTGGGTCGTATGCGACCGCCGTCACTGCATCCGGATCGCAGACGAACCGGAGCGGTGCGTCCGTGGCCGTTTTCCCGCGGCTCCGACGGTTTGATCGCTCCGCCACATGCCGTTGTCATGGGCCAAGCCGGGCTGATGGCTGCCGGTGTAGGGATTGTTCGGGCCTTTGTTCTGGCAATTCGCGTTGGGGTAGAATTGCGCGCAATAGCCCGGTTCGGAGATCACCTGCTGCGCCATCGCCGGCGTGGTGACCACCAAGAAAACTGCGGCTGTGCCAACAAGCCTGGAGATCGACATGCCATCCCTCCTTTAACGTGACGGAAGGATAACACCGCAAGCCGGACGTCACTCCCATCGTGCCGGTCACGGCCGCGTGACATTGCGCTTTTCGGTCAATCCTCCGCGCGGTAGTGCCCGGACTTGCCGCCTTTTTTCTCGATCAGGTGAATGCCTTCGATGCGGGCGCCGCGTTCCACTGCCTTGATCATGTCGTAGATCGTCAGACACGCGACCGATACCGCGGTCAGTGCTTCCATCTCGACGCCGGTCGGACCAGTAACCTTCACGGTCGCCCGGACCAGGCAGCCAGGCAGGTCTTTGTCGGGCGTGATGTCCACGATGACCTTCGACAAGGCCAGCGGATGGCACAGCGGGATCAGGTCGGACGTACGCTTTGCCGCCATGATGCCGGCGACGCGCGCGGTGCCGAGCACATCGCCTTTCTTCGCATTGCCGGAAATGATCAGCTCTAGCGTCGCCTTGCCCATGACGACACGGCCTTCCGCTACTGCCATGCGTTCGGTTGCCGGTTTTGCCGACACGTCGACCATACGCGCTTCACCCTTGGCGTCGATGTGGGTGAGGGCAGAACTGCCGCTGGAGGATTTGCCTGACATAGGCTAGCGCGTCGCCGTCGCATCGCTGCGCGCCAGCAGTGCGCGGGTTGCCGCCGCCACGTCGGCCTGGCGCATCAGGCTTTCGCCGACCAGAAACGTCGATATGCCGACGCGCGCCAGCCGCGCGAGATCGTCGGGGACGAAGATGCCGCTTTCGCCGACCATCAGGCGATCTTTCGGGATCAGGGGCGCCAGCGCCTCGCTGGTCGCAAGCGTAGTCTCGAAGGTGCGAAGATTACGATTGTTGATGCCGATCATCGGCGAGCGAAGTTTCAAGGCGCGATCAAGCTCGCTGCGTTCATGGATTTCGATCAGCACGTCCATGCCGTGCGCAATCGCCGCATCCTCGATATCTTTGGCCGCGGCATCCCCGAGCGCCGCCATGATGATCAGGATGCAGTCGGCGCCGTGGGCGCGCGCCTCGACTACCTGATAGGTGTCGAACATGAAGTCCTTGCGCAGCACCGGCAACGCGGTGCCTGCGCGGGCCGCCACCATGAAATCGAGATGGCCCTGAAACGACGGCGTGTCCGTCAGCACCGAAAGACAGGCTGCGCCGCCGGCCTCATAGGCCTTCGCCAGTGCCGGCGGATCGAAATCGGCACGAATAAGCCCCTTGGAGGGCGACGCCTTCTTTATCTCCGCAATCAGCGCGTATTCGCCCTGCGAAAGCTTTTTACGGATTGCATTGACAAAACCGCGCGGGGCGGGGGCTGCTTTCGCCAGCGCCTCGACTTTCGCAAGCGGATGCGTGCGCTTGGCGACTGCGATTTCTTCCCGCTTGTAAGCTTCGATCTTGGTCAGGATGTCGGACATGACGAGACCCTCGGGGTCAGGCGTTGGAAACTGCTTTCAGTTGCTCAAGCCGCCCCACCGCCGCGCCGCTGTCGAGCGACTTGGTGCCGAGCGCCACGCCCTCTTTTAGCGTCTTAACGCGTCCGGCCACGATTAGCGCCGCCGCGGCGTTCAAAAGTGCGACATCACGAAAGGGGCTCGGTTTGCCGTCGAGCACGCTTTGCAGCGCGACCGCATTGGCGTCGGCATTGCCGCCCTTCAGGGCGTCGCCGCCGGCGCGGGACAGGCCGGCTTCCTCCGGTGTCACCTCAAAGGTACGGATATCGCCGTTCTCAAGCGCGGCAACGAAGGTCGGGCCGGTGAGGGTGATCTCGTCGAGACCATCGGAACCGTGCACGACCCAGACCGATTCGGCGCCGAGATTCTTCAACACCTGAGCCAGCGGCTGAACCCATTGCTTTGAAAACACCCCCACCATCTGCCGCTTGACGCCAGCCGGATTGGACAGCGGTCCGAGCAGATTGAAGATCGTGCGTGTTGCCAGTTCGACCCGGGTCGGGCCGACATTCTTCATGGCGGGATGATGCGACGGCGCGAACATGAAGCCGATGCCGGCTTCCTTGACGCAGCGGCCGACATGCTCGGGCGAGATATCGATCTTCACCCCGAGCGAAGACAATACGTCGGCTGCGCCGGAGCGCGACGACAAGGCGCGATTGCCGTGTTTGGCGACTGGAACGCCGGCGCCTGCGACGATGAACGAGGCACAGGTCGACACGTTGACCGAGCCGGAGCCGTCGCCACCGGTCCCGACCACGTCGACGGCATCCGGCGGCGCCGTGACGCGCAGCATCTTGCTGCGCATTGCGGCGACAGCGCCGGTGATCTCATCGACGGTCTCGCCGCGCACGCGAAGCGCCATCAATAATCCGCCCATCTGGGAGGGCGTGGCCTCGCCCGACATCATGGCGTCGAAGGCGCTTGCCGCCTCGTCACGCGACAGCGTGGCGCCGGTCGCGACTTTTCCGATGATAGATTTGAGGTCGTCCATCGCCTGCTTTCAAACTCGGACCTCATGGCGAGGAGGCGCTCTCGCGCCGCCTCGAACCGTGAGGGTGGGTCACCCTTCGAGATGCGGCCCAAGAAGCGGCCGCCTCAGGATGAGGATCATGCTCAATTATTCGCGCCCGTCACCTGTGCGAAGGCGGCCTGGTTGATGGTGGTGCCGATGTCGGATTCGATCTTCGTAACGTATTGCGCGACCTGTTCGTCGGTCAGGCTGCGCTGAAGGGTGTCTTTCAATTTCTTGATATCTTCGGACGCCATGTCCACCGGCGGCACGATGATATCGGTCACGCGGTAGACGATCCATTCGCTGCCGCCGGCGCCGGAAGCCTGTCCAGCGCCGTCCTTGGCGGTGCGAAACGCCGCCGTGACCGCGCTGGACGGCAAGCCGGGCAGGGAAGCGTCGCGCCTGAATCCGTTAGCGGTATCAAGCTTCAGGCCGGCGGCAGCCGCCTCGTCGGCGAGCTTGCCGCCCTGATCGAGCTTTTGAACCATGTCCGTGGCCTTGGTGCGCAGCCGGCTCGCGATCTGGTCTTCGCGCCAACGCGCCTCGACCTGGTCCTTGACCTCATCGAAATTTCGCTCGCGCGAGGGAGTAATGCCGAGCACGTCGTACCAGACATAGCCGCCATTGAACTGGATCGGATCGTTGTCGACGCCGACGTCGCTGTTGAAGGCCTGCGAGACCACGTCGAGGCCGCGCGGGATATTGGCGACCAGCTGGCCGTTGGGCAGACGGCCGGAGCGATCGACGGCGTCAATGGTCACAGCGGTGAGCCCAAGCTTCTTGGCGGCTTCCTCGACGCTGGCGCCACCACCGCGCTCGTCTTCCATTTTATCGTGGAGCTCGGCGACCTGCGCACGCGCGCGCTCCGTCGCGATCTCCTTCTTGATATCGGCGGCCATGCTTTCGTAAGATGGCTCGACACCCGGTTCGATCTTGCCGATCTTCACCAGGGCCACGCCAAACCTGCCCTGCACCGGCTGGCTCACCTCGCCCGACGGCAGCGAGAACGCTGCGTCCGCGATTGCGGAATCGACGATTGCGGATTTCGAGATGATGCCGAGGTCGATGTCGACGGCGCTTAGTCCGCGCTCCTTGGCGAGATCCTCAAACGACAACCCGGATGCGATCCGGCTGCGCGCAGCGGCGGCTTCATCGGCGTTCGGAAACACGATTTGCGACACCTGCCGGCGTTCCGGCGTTCCGAGCTTGGCTCGACGCTCCTCGAACCTCTTTTTGGCATCCTCGTCGGAGACGGTCGCCCACTTCCCGATCTCCTCGGGATTGACCACGACGAAGGCCATCTTGCGGTATTCGGGCGCGCGGAACTGGGTCTTGTGATCGTCGAAATACGCGGCCAGCGTCTCCGGCGACGGCGGATCGATCGTTCCGGCCTGTGCGGCGTCGAGCTTGACGTATTCGATGGAGCGCTGCTCGTTCTGGAAGCGGCTGAGCGCCTCGATCAGGGCTTTCGGCGGTTCGAGGCCTGACGAGATCGTGCCGGCGATCTGACGCCGCAGCGATACCCTCCGCTGCTCGGCAAGATAACGTTGCTCGGTGAAGCCGAATTGCCGGATGGTGGCCTGGAAGCGTGCCGGATCGAATGCGCCGCCGACGCCCTTGAAATTGGGATCGTTGACGATCATGCGCATGGTCTCGGCGTCGGATTGTCCAAGCCCGAGCCGCCGCGCTTCTTCGTCGAGGGCGGCCTCGGCGATGATTTGCTGCAGCACCTGCCGGTCAAGTCCAAAGGCGCGGGCCTGATCCATCGTCAACGGGCGGCCGAACTGACGGCCGATCTGCTGCAGCCTCTCGGTGTAGATCTGACGGAACTGATCGGTCGAAATCTCGGTCCCGCCGATCTTGGCCAGCGTCGACTGTCCGAAACCCTTGAAGATGTCGGCGATGCCCCAGACACCGAAGCTGATGATCAAAACGCCCATCACCACGGCCATAATGATCTTGCCGAGCCAGTTTGATGAGGCCGTTCGTATTCCTCGAAGCATGGGTCCAACTTGTCAAAAGGAGGGAACCGGGTCGCGCCCAATGGAAGTCGCTGGCGAATTCCGCAAATGGGCGTCACCGAGTTGATAAAGCATCATAAAGTGGCAGCCGCGCCGTCGCAACCTCAGCGCGGTGGGCCAATTGAAGCGGTTAACTGTTCGCCGGTCGCCATGCGGTATCTGGAACTGGCGCGCGGGCTCTGCTAGCGCTTGCTGACCATCATTTCGCGGGAATTCGAGCATGACCGACGCCATCCGGCCGCTGATCGCCGGCAACTGGAAAATGAACGGCCTCAAGGCCTCATCGGCCGAATTCGAGGCCATGCTCGCCGGCGCCTCCCACGTGGCCGCCAAAGCCGACCTTTTGGTTTGTCCGCCGGCGACCCTGATTGCGACCTTCGCGGAGAAGGCGCGGGGATCAAGAACCCTTGCGATCGGTGCGCAGGATTGCCATCCCAAGGCGTCGGGCGCCCATACCGGCGATCTTTCGGCCGAAATGCTGGCGGATGCCGGCGCAAGCGCCATCATTGTCGGCCATTCCGAGCGGCGCGCCGACCATGGAGAGAGCGATGCGCTGGTGCGGCAAAAGGCCGAAGCCACCTGGCGCGCGGGCCTCACCGCCATTGTCTGCATCGGCGAGACCCGGGAGCAGCGCGACGCGGGCCAAACCCTCGATATCTGCGGCGGCCAGCTCAAGGGCTCGCTGCCGGACAGGGCGACAGCAGGCAATCTGGTGGTAGCCTACGAGCCGGTCTGGGCGATCGGAACCGGCCTGACGCCGACGGCTGGAGATGTCGAGCAAATTCATAGGTTTATCAGAGGTGTTCTGGCTGCCCGGTTTAGCGATGCGGGTGCGAAAATCCGCATCCTTTACGGCGGATCGGTGAAACCCTCCAACGCCGCGGAACTGATGGCGGTAGCCAATGTGAACGGCGCGCTGGTCGGCGGCGCCAGCCTGAAGGCGGCCGACTTTCTTGCGATTGCGGCCGGCTGTCCTTAACTAAAGCGTGAGGCGGTGCGGGGGGTGACAATGCCCCGTCCGATCGTGTAACACCGCGCGACTTCAAACCCCGCAAGCCAGTTCTGCCGCCGGACCCGGCGCTTTTTGGTTTGCGACGGAAGGTAGAAATGCAGACTGTCGTTATCGTCATCCACCTCATGATCGTCGCGACGTTGATCGGCGCGGTGCTGCTGCAGAAGTCCGAAGGCGGTGGCCTTGGCGTCGGTGGCGGAGCCGGCTTCATGTCGAGCCGCGGCACGGCCAATCTGCTGACGCGCACCACGGCGGTTTTGGCGGTCGGCTTCTTCCTGACCAGCCTGCTGCTGTCCTGGCTTGCAAGCTACGATCGCAAGCCGAGTTCGATCATCGACCCGGCCTCACAGTCGCAACCGGGAGGTCCGGCCACGCCAATTTCGCCGCCAACCGGCGGTGGGGTGTTGGATTCGCTGAAGAAGGCGGACGAGCAGCAGCAGCAGAACCAGCCGGCGCCATCGGCTCCGCAGCCGCCGCGCTCGCAATAAAGCAGGGGCGCCATGCAGGAGGGCATCTGGAATCCTGCATGAGCACTCCCCATCAAGTGGCTGATATCTTTTTAAATTCGACGCCACCCACAGCCCAATAAAATGTTCGCTGCGGCATGCGATTCGTTTTGGCGAATCGGCCCGGTAGCCTTAAAGGTTAAGTCCCATGGCGCGGTATATCTTCATCACCGGCGGCGTGGTTTCTTCGCTCGGAAAGGGTCTGGCTTCAGCGGCGCTCGGCGCCTTGCTGCAGGCCCGCGGCTACAAGGTCCGGCTACGCAAGCTCGATCCCTATCTCAATCTCGATCCCGGAACGATGTCGCCGTATCAGCATGGCGAAGTGTTCGTGACCGACGATGGCGCCGAGACCGATCTCGATCTCGGCCATTACGAGCGCTTCACCGGGCGACCCGCCACCAAGGCGGACAACATCACGACCGGGCGCATCTATCAGGACATTCTCACCAAGGAACGGCGCGGCGACTATCTCGGCGCCACCATCCAGGTGATCCCGCACGTCACCAACGCCATCAAGGACTTCGTTCTCAGCGACAACGACGAGTACGATTTCGTGCTGGTCGAGATCGGCGGCACCGTCGGCGATATCGAAGGCTTGCCGTTCTTCGAGGCGATCCGGCAGATCAAGAACGAGTTGCCGCGCGACCACGCCGTCTACATTCATCTGACGCTGCTGCCCTTTATCCCAAGTGCCGGCGAGTTAAAGACAAAACCGACCCAGCATTCGGTCAAGGAACTGCGCTCGATCGGCATCCAGCCGGATATCCTGTTGTGCCGCACCGATCGGCCGATCCCCAAGGAAGAGCGGCGGAAGCTCGGCCTGTTTTGCAACGTGCGCGAAAGCGCCGTGATCGAGGCGCGGGACGTCGACAACATCTATGCGGTGCCCGAGGCTTATCACGATGCCGGTCTCGACGACGAGGTGCTGGCGGCGTTCGGCATCACTCCGAAAATTCCGCCGGCGCTGCAAAGCTGGCACGTCATCAACGAGCGGGTACGCAACCCGGAAGGCGCGGTGACCATTGCCATCGTCGGCAAATACACCGGCATGAAGGACGCCTATAAGTCCCTGATCGAAGCGCTGTCGCATGGCGGCATCGCCAACAAGGTGAAGGTCAATCTCGACTGGATCGAGAGTGAGGTGTTCGAGAACGAGGACCCCGCGCCATTCCTCGAGCATGTCAACGGCATCCTGGTGCCCGGCGGTTTCGGCCAGCGCGGCGCCGAGGGCAAGATCCGTGCGGCGCAGTTCGCCCGGGTGCGCGACGTGCCGTATTTCGGCATCTGCTTCGGCATGCAGATGGCGGTCATCGAAGCTGCGCGCAATCTCGTCGGCATTGAGCAGGCGAACTCCACGGAGTTCGGGCCCACGCCCGAGCCGCTGGTCGGCCTGATGACCGAATGGCTGCGCGGTAATGAACTGGAGAAGCGGTCGAAGTCCGGAGATCTCGGCGGCACCATGCGCCTTGGCGCCTATCCGGCAGTATTGAAGCGCGGCAGCCGGGTCTCGGAAGTCTATGGCGGCGCTACCGAGATTTCCGAGCGCCACCGCCATCGTTACGAGGTCAACACCGCCTATAAGGATCGCCTCGAACAGCACGGCCTGCGGTTCTCAGGGCTTTCACCCGACGGCGTGCTGCCCGAAATTGTCGAATATGACGACCATCCCTGGTTCATCGGCGTGCAATTCCATCCCGAACTGAAATCGCGGCCCTTCGAGCCTCATCCCCTGTTCGCGTCGTTCATTCAGGCGGCGGTGGTGCAGTCGCGGCTGGTTTGATGCCATGCGTCAGCGGCCTTTGACGAAGGCGCGGATTGTTGCGACAAAATACCCCTGATACCGCAAGAACAGATCAGGGAGTGAATTCGATGATCTACGAAACCCGCGTCTACCGTTGCCTGCCGGGCCGACTGCCGGCGCTGTTGAAGCGCTTTGAAACCATCACCCTGAAGCTGTGGGAGAAGCACGGCATCAAGCAGGCCGGCTTTTTCACCACGCTGGTCGGCGAATCCAATCAGGAACTGACTTATCTTTTGGCGTGGGAATCGCTTGCCGACCGCGAGAAGAAGTGGACCGCGTTTCAGAGCGATCCCGAGTGGATCACCGCGCGGGCGAAGACCGAGGAAGACGGCCAGATCGTCGGCAATATCGTCAATCAATTGCTGGTGCCGACTTCGTTCTCGTCGGTGAAGTAGCCGGCATCTGGACCGAGGTTACACCGGATGCCCCACGGTCTCGACCATATCGTGCACGCCGTCCGCGATCTCGACGCGGCCGGCGAATTCTACCGCCGCGCAGGCTTCACCGTTGGTGTGCGCAACCGGCATGCATGGGGTACCCACAACCGCATTGTGCAGTTGAAGAACTGCTACATCGAAATCCTTGAAGTGGCTGAGCCCGGCAAGATCGCGCCGCATGGCGAGCGCTCGTTTTCGTTCGGTGCGTTCAACCGCGATTTTCTCGCGTCGCGCGAGGGCTTTTCGATGCTGATCCTCAACAGCCGCAATGCGGTCGAGGATGCGCGCTCGTTCGAATCCTCCGGAATTTCGAATTCAAAAGTGTTCGATTTCGCCCGCGAAGGAGCGAAGGCGGATGGCACGCCGGTGAAGCTCGCGTTCTCGCTGGCTTTCGCGCAAGATGCGACCTCGCCGAATGTGCGCTTTGCGGTGTGCCAGCATCATTTCCCGGAGAACTTCTGGGACGCAGCGTTCCAAACCCACGCCAACGGCGCGGCAGCGGTGCCCGGTGTCGCATTGGTCGCCGACAATCCTACCGACCATCACATCTTCCTCGAAGCGTTTACCGGCGTGCGGGACCTGCATTCGAGCTCGATCGGGATCAAGGCCCGGACCGAGAACGGCGATGTCGAGATCATGGAGCAGGTTGCGTTTCGCGACCAGTTCGGCGTTTCACCGGCGGTCGAGGGGGAGGGAATGACGCTCAACGCGATGCGCTTTGCGGTCGCCGATATTGCACAAGCCGACGCATTGCATCGGCAGAACGGGATCGCCTCGCGGCGCCATGCCGGACGGCTGATTGTCGCGCCGGATGTCGCCCATGGCGCAACCCTGATATTCGAGGCCCCCAAAGTGGGTTGATCCGGCCGCCGCTGCCCGGCATGGTTCCCGCGCACAAAGGAAAAGCTTTGAATACAGCAACCACCACTGCGCCGGTCGTCGCCGCCGGATCGGTCAAATTCGGCAATGCTCTGCCGATTTCGATCATTGCCGGACCGTGCCAGCTCGAGAGCCGCGCGCATGCGCTCGAGGTCGCCGGCGCGCTGAAGGAGATCGCGGCGCGGCTCAAGGTCGGCCTCGTCTACAAGACCTCATTCGACAAGGCCAACCGCACCAGCGTGTCGGCCGCGCGCGGCATCGGCCTTGCGCAAGCGCTGCCGATCTTTGCCGAAATCCGTTCGTCGCTCGGTATGCCCGTTCTCACCGACGTCCACGAGGCCTCGCAATGCGCCGAGGTGGCGCAAGCGGTCGATGTCTTGCAGATCCCGGCATTCCTGTGCCGGCAGACCGACCTGTTGCTGGCGGCGGCAGCGACCGGCAAGGTCGTCAATGTCAAGAAAGGCCAGTTCCTGGCGCCTTGGGACATGGCGAATGTGGTGACAAAAATCACCGCCGCCGGCAACGTCAATGTGCTCGTCACCGAGCGCGGCGCTTCGTTCGGCTATAATACCCTGGTGTCGGATATGCGGGCGCTGCCGATCCTGGCACGCACCACCGGCGCGCCCGTGATCTTCGACGCCACCCATTCGGTGCAGCAACCGGGAGGGAAGGGCACTTCATCGGGCGGCGAACGAGAGTTCGTGCCCGTGCTGGCGCGCGCTGCGGTCGCGGTTGGTGTCGCCGGCGTGTTCATCGAGACCCATCCTGATCCCGACCACGCGCCGTCGGATGGCCCCAACATGGTGCCGTTGCGCGAGTTCGAAGGTCTGGTGCGGACGCTGATGGATTTCGACGCGCTCGCCAAGAATATCGCCAAGAATGTAGCGCGTTGATGCCGCAATCAGGAATGCGGCCGCACGAGCAGCGCATACCCCCCGTCATCAACATCATCGCGCTGGCGACCTTTGCGGCGAGCCTGTCGGCGCGAGCGCTCGATCCGGTGCTGCCGCGTGTCGCCGATGACTTCAGCGTCAGCATTGCCACGGCGGCCGGATTTGCGTCCGTTTTTGCCTTCACCTTTGCGATCATCCAGCCGGTGATGGGCGCGGCGGCGGATCTGTTCGGCAAGGCGCGCCTGATGCTCGCGTGCCTGATGCTGCTTGGCGTTGCCAATGTTCTCGGCGCGCTGTCGTCGTCGTTCTCGGTGCTGTTCGCCACCCGGATTCTGGCGGGCATCGGCGCCGGCGGCGTATTTCCGATCGCGCTCGGATTGACCAGCGATCTCGTTGCGTCGGACAAGCGTCAGGTCGCCATCGGCCGCACGCTGGCCGGCTCCATGACCGGCAATTTGCTGGGCGCCTCTCTATCGGGGTTGATCGGCGACTTTCTGGGCTGGCGCGGCGTGCTCGCCGTACTGGGCTCGCTGGCGATCGTGGCGTCGGCGGCGGTCGCCATCGGCTTTCGCGGCAGCGCACTGACGCGACCGCCGGCAAAGGTCGATCTGTCGGTGCTCAGCCACGGCTACCGTACGATCTTTTCCAATCCGAACGCGAAGATCTGTTACTCGGCGGTGTTTATCGAAGGCTGTTGCGTGCTCGGCTTGTTTCCCTACGTCGCGTCGTTTCTGTTCGAGCAGGGTGTCACCAGCCTTTCCATCGGCGGCCTCGTGATCGCCGGCTTTGCGGTTGGCGGATTGTTTTACACTTTGAGCGTATCGCGCTTGCTGCCGCGGCTTGGCGTCAAGGGCATGATGATTTCGGGGGCGACACTGATGGCCCTGCAACTCGCCATCGTCGCCTTCGGCCCGCGCTGGCAGCTTCAGGCCTTCAACTTCGTCCTGATGGGCTGGGGCTTCTACATGATCCACGGCTGCCTGCAGGTGTTCGCCAGCGAATTGTCGGTGGAAGCCCGCGCCACGGCGCTGTCGTTGCATTCGTTTTTCTTTTTCATGGGCCAGACCGTCGGACCGATCGCTTATGGGTTTGGCATTGTGAACCTCGGCAAGATGCCGACGCTGTTGACGAGTGCGGTGATCATCGTCGCTGTCGGTCTCGTCTGCGCGAAGCTGCTGCGGCAGATGCAGCCGGCGGATGCAATCCCCGCAAAGCCGGACTAGCCGCCGGCGACTATCGGGTGGTATCGCGGCAGGATGACGCACCTCTCCTGCTAGGCCGCATGATCTGCATCGGAACCCATGGCACAGGGATTGCTTCGATTTCTGGCCAACGAGGGAGAGCCCGTGGACGCCCAAGTAATTCCGCCGACCAGCGCCTCGACCAGGAATACCGGATACGCCACCCAGCCTCCGCTCCAGCGCTTCCTGACCAGTTGCTACGAGGAATTCAAGGCGGACGATTCCGGAGCGATGGCGGACTATATTCCTGAACTGACGCGAGCCGATCCGGCGCATTTCGGTATAGGTCTCGTCACCATCGACGGCCATGTCTATGAAATCGGCGACAGTGCCGTGCCCTTTACCATCCAGTCGGTGTCCAAGGCCTTCGTGTTTGCCCTTGCGCTGGAGATGGTCGGCGAAGAGCGCGTCGCGGCGGCGATCGGCGTCGAGCCCAGCGGCGAAGCATTCAATTCGATCCGGCTGACCAACGACAACCGGCCGTTCAATCCCATGGTGAATGCGGGGGCGATCGCGTGTTCCGGACTGATCCATCAGGTCGACGGCGCCGCGGCCTTCGAGCGTATCCGGGAGAAGCTGAGCCAGTTCGCCGGCCGTGTGCTTGGCGTCGACGATGCAGTGCACGCCTCTGAGGTGACCACCGGCAACCGCAACCGCGCGATCGCCTGGCTGTTGCGCAATTACTCGGTGGTGCAGGGCGACGTGGACGCAGTGCTCGACACCTATTTCCGGCAATGCGCCGTGCTGGTCACCGCGCGCGATCTCGCGGTGATGGCGGCCACATTGGCCAACCGCGGCATTAATCCGGTGACCGGGGTCCAGGTGATCACGCCGCATATCGTGGCCCGCACGCTTTCGGTCATGACCAGTTCGGGCATGTATGATTATGCCGGCGAATGGATCTATCGTGTCGGCATGCCGGCCAAGAGCGGCGTCGGCGGCGGCATCGTCGCCGCACTTCCGTCGCAGATCGGGCTCGGCACTTTCTCGCCGCGGCTCGATAGCCATGGCAACAGCGTCCGGGGCTTGAGGGTCTGCGAGGCGCTGTCGGCGCGGTTCGATCTCCATATGCTCAATCGCAGTGCCGATGTCCGGACCTGCATCATCGCCGATTACGACATTCTCGGCATATCCTCCCGTCGGAGCCGCCAGCCTCACGAACAGCAGATCCTGGACGAGCATCACAGCGACATCCGCGTGATCGAACTGGTCGGTGCTCTCAATTTTGCAGCGATCGACTACGTGACGCGCCGGCTCTCCAGCGAGCCGCCGGATGCGCCGCTGCTGATCCTCGATTTTCGCCGCGTGCCGGACATCACGGCGGCGGGCGCGCGGCTGCTTGGTGAAAACCTCACAATTCTCGGCAACGGCAGCGTCACCGCGATACTGACAGGTTTCGAGGCAACCGCGCCGGTCTGGGAGGCGATCCGCGCGCAGACCGCAGAGCCGAAGAGGCTGCGACGTTTCCCGTTGCTGGACGACGCCGTCGAATGGGCCGAGGATCAGGTGATCTACCGGCACGGCGGCTTTACGCCGCTGAAGGAGACTTCGCACCTCGGCAAGCAGGCGCTGCTTGCGGAATTGACGGCGGAACAGATCGCAGCCTTGGCTGAACTGTCGACCCCGCGCCGATACGAAGCCGGGCAGCGCATCATCAGCGCCGGCGAGCCGGCTAACTCACTGTTCTTCCTGCAGAGCGGGATGGTCAGCGTCAAGCTGCCGAGCGGCGTGCGTCTCGCCTCGCTTGGGCCCGGCATGGAATTCGGCGAGATGGCGATACTGGAGAACCGGCGCAGCGCCGATGTCTGGGCCGATACCCAGGTCAAATGTCTCGAACTTCCGCTCGACAGCTTTGCCGACTATCGCAAGCTCCACCCGCAGATCGCATTGCAGATCATGCGCAATCTTTCCACCCTGCTGGCGCGGCGCCTGATCCTCGCCAACGCCAAGGTCGATCTCCTCAGCGCGTACTAGCCCCGCGCCAACGATGCGCCTCAAGCGCTTGTTGGTTTCTTCTGGGAGCGGTGAGGGCGAGCGCTAGCTCGCGCTGAGGTGTTCAATGCCACGGCGGCGCGAATGAGCGCCTTCAGCGCCTTTTGATCGATCTCGTCGCCCTCATGGAAATCGATGGCACGCCTGGTGTTGCCTTCGAGGCTGGAGTTGAAGAGGCCGGAAGGATCCTCCAACGCGGCGCCCTTGGCGAAGGTCATTTTCACAACATTCTTGTACGTCTCGCCGGTGCAGATGATTCCGGCGTGCTCCCACACCGGAACGCCTCTCCACTTCCACTCCTCGACCACGTCGGGATCGGCTTCCTTGACCAGGGTACGGAGTCTGCTGAGCATCGTGCCCCGCCAGTCGCCCAGCTCCTTGATTCTCGCGTCGATAAGTCGAGCAGAGGGCTTGCTGTTCTGCGGCCCGCTCTTCCTCATGCCCGTTTCTCCTCGTTGGTTCCGACCTTTGCCGACTTCTTGGAAGCCTTGTTGAAAGCCTTGCCGGCGAGTTGTTCACCTAGCCGTTGGTGCGCCGCCCGCTGCGCGCCTTGGTGACATACGGCAGCGCGAACAAGTACAGGCCGGTGAATAATAGCAAGAACAAGCGGTAGCAGTGGCGAGTAGACCACCCAGAAGGGAGGTTTCCCCAGTCCCATAGCGACGAAGTTGGCGATGACGGCTACCGTAAAGGCGACCGATAGCCAGCGATGGCTTTGCCGAACCCAATTCCAATTCAATAGGACCTCCTCCGAAGATGAGCCGAAGCGCAACGCCGCAGACTTCATTCTGTCCGCGCTACGACCTGTTCCAGGTTCGCAAAGAACTTCTGCCATCCAAACTTGGCGCCTTGATAGGCCTGCTGCTGATCCGGCTTGAAGCCCGACTGCTCCATGCGCAGGTGGGTCCCCGTGCTGGTAGGAGTGAGAGTCCAGGTGACGACACTCTCGAGACCATAGGCCGCCCACGTGTAAGACAGCGTCTTGTTCGGCTCGACCGCCAGGACCTGACAGTCAACAGCGCCCCAGTCTGCGCGAAAATTGAAGCGGTGGTCCACCACTGGCTTGAAGTCGTTCTTCATGAGCCACTCCTCGATCAGGTGTGGTTGCGTGAGCGCGCGCCAGATCTTTTCCAGAGGAAAAGGGATCTCGCGTTCGACAATGACGGAGCGCGTTTCGGTCGCAGTATTGGTCATTGGTCCATCCTTCTGAGTAGATCTTCGAGGTGGTCGAACCGGCTTTGCCAGAACCCGGCCATCTGGCTTGTCCAGTCGATCAGCGGGGCCAAGGCGCCGAGTTGCGCGCTGTAGTGCGTCTGGCGGCCTTCGTGGCGATCGCGTACCAGCCCGGCCTGCTTCAGGACCCCGAGATGCTTTGAGACGGCCGGTTGCGAAACGCCGGCCCGAGCCGTCAGGGCGCCGACCGTTTGCTCTCCTTCGCGGCACAATCGCTCGAAGATGGCCCGCCGCGTCGGATCGGCGAGCGTTCTGAAGAGCACATCGTGAGCGTTCGGCATCTTGGATCGATAACCTGTTGGCTATTGATCGACGTATAACCAACGAGATATGAGTCAGTCAAGTGGGAACCGCTTGGCTGTGTATCAGGAGTTATCGATCATGCAGATGCCCGCCGTGCATCCTTGCAAACGGCAGATGCGATACGGCTACAGTGCGAGCTCCAGATCTCTTTTCAGAACGACCTGGCCTTCACGCTCAACAACATAGGTCGCTTTGTAGGTGCCTCGACCCCAGCCGTCCGCCGGACGCTTCGCGCCGGTAAATAGCATAACTTGTGCTTTATTGTTATCGAGTGGAGCGGCCCGGTTTTGAGCGATGACATGTCCTGCGGGATCTCTTACAGCGAGCCGCTGCACGTCGCCCGCCTTGAGACCTATGGTTCTGACGAAAGCGACAATGGCCAGGGCATCGGCCGAAGGTAATTCACGTTCCGCTCCGCCATTCTCGATGATCTCCATCGTCACCGGACCGCTCGCGAAGCCGGCATTCAGTATGGCGCGCTCCCGATAAGCGAGTTGCGCCTGAAGTGAGGGATCCCAAAGGGTGTCGCCACCGTCGCAGGAGTTGGCGGCGGCGCCATATGCGAAGGGATCCGCAATCGTGCCCTGATGCCTGACGGTGAAATGGAGATGAGGATATTCGGTGAGGCCTGAGAGCCCGACGCGGCCGAGCGGCTGCCTTTGCTTGACGAGATCGCCGGCCTTTACCTGCAGGCTGCCATTGGCCATATGGCAATATTGCGTTTCCCAATGTTCCGCATGTTCGATCACAACGCCGTTGCCGCATTCGACATCGCGGACCGCTTCACGCGCTGATTTGCGAAAAACGCCGTCTGGCATGCCGTCGCGCGTGCGAAGAACGCGGCCGCTTGCGGAAGCCAGGACGTCCACACCGGCCTTCTGAGCCTCCAATGAAGGCAGGCGAAAGTCAGTCCCGTTATGGCTGTCATATGTCAGCGTCCCGCATTTGTAGTCTTTTGCTGACGGTGAGGGGTCGTTATCGACGTAGTTCTGAACGTAGCAGGTTCGTCCGGGTTCGCAGGCAATCGGCATCCCCAATTGAATGTTCTGGGCAATCGCATTGGAGGCGAGTCCAAATGTCGCGCTCGCAATAACAAGGGTCCGATGGAAACAAGCCAGACGCGGCATAAGGTTTTGGGCCATCGTGGAGGGTTCGCACGATTTGAGAATCGCGTGTTCGCTCGGCGTCCAAAGTTCCTATTGTATTCGTCGAGAGTCGGGACTCCGCGAACCTACGGCTTTCTCTCGTCTTCCCGCGCCGAAAGGGGACTGCGTGAGATGATAAAGCAAAAAGAACTCGGATTGCCGGTTGATTCCCAGCTTGAGCATGATGCGCTTGGTATAGGTTCTCACCGTTGCTTCGGTTAGCCGCAGGTCGGCGCCGATATGACGCGGGCATTGGCCCTGAAGAATTCGAGTGACGATTCTCTCTTCAGCCCAGTTCAAGCCGAAGGCGGTCGCAATCCGGTTTGCTCCCGATACTTCATCGAATTCCGGCACGATGACCAAAACCTTCCCCGCGTCGCAATGAGCGGGTACAGCGCCGATCTTGGCGAAGGCGAACTGCTGGCGCTCGGTCGAGAGAGGCACCGTCGTGTTCAGCCATCCCTGACCGGCGCGTGAAACCAACGTCTCGCGGGTGGCCTCCCTCAAACTTTCAGTCACCGAACCGCTCATCCCGGCAAGCCTGCCGCGATCCACTTTGAGAAGTTCGCCCTTTGTCAGCAGCGATCGTCCGCGGCTGTTGGCTTCGTGAATGTGCAGATCTTCATCGACAATGAGGGCGGGGAAGACCAACTCCTCCAACCATATTTGAACATCCGCGTGCCGACGCGGCCGTTGGGCAAAGGCATATGCTGTCTCCCACAGCATGCGTACCGCGCGTGCCAGGAAAGGAATCTCGGCCGGCCGCAGCGCCGCCGGCCGCCATCCCGCCACGAACACGACAACCGCACCGTCGCCGGAGGCGAACCTTCCGATGACCGAATGACCTTTTACTCCGGGTTCGGATCCGATCAATTTCCGTACGAACGTGGTGCGCGCATTGATCGGTTCGAGAAGGGCACAATCCGCGCCGGCGCCTTTTCGTGCAATTCGCGCCACAGTAGTCGCGCAAGAGGGGTCGATTGTGGCGTGTCCGACGCGTGCCTGTTCCAGTTTCGAGCCGGCTGTGTGAGACATGACGGCGACATAGCAACTGCTGCATTCGAGAAGTTGGGCCACGGCGTTCCCGAAACACTCCATCGCCGCCCGGTTCGCGGTTCTATCGGGAGCATGTTCGCCAGGTAGCTTTATCGCAAGATGCTCCACGCTGTGGAGGGCTTGTTCGCGCTCGGCGTCATCGAAATGACCGCCATTTTGCCGATAAGGTAGCGCTTTGCTATTCTCGTACACGGGCGCCTCCCGCAATAATGGCCGCGGCCGGCTTCATGCCGGCAGCTTAGCTCTCTCTGAACGCGCGGTTGATACGCAGCACCATCGGCTGCAATAAATATTCTGCAAAGGTTCTTTCTCCCGTCGCGACAAATATTTCGACGGGCATGCCGGGCAGCAATGATGGCAGGTAGGATGCGGTTTCTGAGTTGGGATCGAGTTCGATTTCCGCCATATAGGACGTGACGCCGCTTTTTGGATCAGTCATGGCGTCTGCCGCGACGGCGACGATTTTTCCGTCGAGCATGGGCCTACGGCGAATATTCAGCGCGTGAACGCGTACGCGCGTTGCTTGACCGGGATAGACTTCCTCCCGGTCTATCGGTTTCAATGTTGCCTCTATGACGAGCCGGTCTTCCATCGGAACGATTTCCAGAAGGGTCTCTCGAGGAGCAAGGACGGCGCTAAGGTCTCTGCTATTGAGGCCGACGATTTTTCCGCTTTCCGGGGCACGCAATTCGGACCGCCGTAGTTGATCGCGCAACGCGGCAATTCGATGTCGGAGATCACCAATCTCTTCGCTGATAGCATGCCGTTGTTTTGCGATGTCCTGATTTTGATTAAAGCCCAATTGACGGCGCCGATCTTCCAACTCCGAGATCTTGCCTCGCGTTTCCGCTACCGAAGCCGCGTTGCGGTCGATCTGCCCGGCAGCCTCGGCCTCCGCTCGTTGCAGGGCCAGCAGGCGCGGCTTTCGGGCAAGGCCCTTCGCCAACAGATAACTCGTGTCCGCGATCTCTTCTCGCAGCAACGCGAGTTGTTGCTCGAGCCCCTTCGTGCTGCTCTCCAGACCTCGAATGGTATCCGCCAGTTGCAGCATCCGTTGCTCTATCAGTTTGCGCTCGCCGTCGATCGCGGCCAGTCGCGCAGCAAATTCGGCTTCCTGGGTTTCTATGGCGATACGCGCGGAGAGGCGGGTCGCGCTTTTTTGCAGTTCGTCGGGAAACAGAATTGACTTGGCTCCCATTTGTTCCGCCGCAAGCCGCGCATCCATCGCCAGGTCCGCAAAGAATTTCGTCTCGAGCGAGCCGAGGCTTGCCTCGATCTGCGTGGTGTCGAGCCGCGCGATGAGTTGGCCGGCTTTGACGTGATCGTTCTCCCTGACGAAAACCGACTTTATGATTCCCCCTTCAAGGTGCTGTACGGCCTTGCGCTTGGAATGAACCTTTATGAAGCCGGGCGCGACGACCGCACTGCGGAGCGGAACCGTCGTCGCCCACACCCCGGCGCCGCAAAATTGCAGGACGAGCAGCACACATCCCCATCCTATGATCCGCCGCATATCGGACCGCGGTCGTTCTGGACCCACTACCGGTTGATGGCCGCCCGGAGAAGGTCGCGAAAGCGCGACTGCACGACCATGACTGTCTCGTGTCATGAAGTCCCTCCCGCAACTGACAGCCTCTCGCGTTCCATTTCGCGTGGCAGCATGCGCGCCTTCTGTATCGGTGTTGCTCCGGGCGGCACGTTGAGTGGCAGCACCCGGGAAGGTGGGCCGAAGGCGAGTTGCGCACCATCCCTCAAAAGAAGTACGGCATCCGCGATAGTCAGAAGACGAGGCCGGTGGGTGACGATCACCAATGCTGCGCCGCGCGCTTTGGCTTGCTGGACCGCGGAACACAGCGCCTCTTCTCCCTCCGGGTCGAGATTGGCATTCGGCTCGTCCAGCAGGATCAATTTGCGGTTGCCGAAGAATGCACGCGCCAGGCCGATGCGCTGGCGCTGGCCGCCGGAAAGCTTGTTGCCGTCGCGTCCTATCTCGGTCTGATAACCGGCCGGAAGAGCCAGGATCATCTCGTGCGCTTGGGCGAGCATGGCCGCGGCAATGATATCCTCATCGCGCGCATATTCGTCAAAACCGGCGATCGCCTCCGCGACCGTGCCGCCCAGGAGCTGGACGTCTTGCGGAAGATAGCCGACGAATCGTCCGAGCTGGTTGGAATCCCAGTTATCGAGCGCCGCGCGATCCAGCCGAATTGTACCGCTGCTCGGCCGCTCAAGTGCGGCCATCATGCGCAGCAGCGTCGATTTTCCGGCGCCGGTCGGCCCGATCACAACGACAATCTCGGCGGATCGGCATTGAAAAGTGATGTCTGTTAGAATGGGCCGTTTCGCCGTGGGCGTCCGGTACGTCACGCGGTGGATTTCAATGCTGCCGGAGGGCGCCGGGAGCAAAGTCTTCCTTTTTGTTTCAAGAATTGGAACCGCGGCCGCCTGGACCTGCATCCAGGCCTCGTGCGCGGATGTGAGCGCGCGCCATGCCGAGATCAGACTTTCCATGGGCTGCAGCGTACGAGAAATCAGTATCGAACTCGCAATCAGGCTGCCGGATAGTACCTCGTTCTGAAGCACGAGCCAGGCACCGGCGCCGATCGCAGCGATCTGCAAAATTGTCCTTACCATGCGCGCCGCAGCCGCAATTGCGGAGACACGTTCGCTGGCCCGGACCACCGGCGATAACGCCTGGTCATTGAGGTGCATGAATTCGCGGACAGCACCGGGGGTCCAACCCATTGCCCGCACGAGGCTCGAATGTCGGACGATTCCGTCCAGGGTGGCCTGCGTGCGCAGCGCAGCTTCCGAAGCCGGTGCGATTTCGGTGCGGGCGATCCAGCGGCTTGCGATACCCAGGACCAGCAGTATCGCCGTTCCGATCAGCGCGATGATGCCATACCAGGGGTGCAGGAAAAAAAGGATGAGAATGAAAGCGGGCAGGAAAGGGGCGTCAATCAACGTTGCGACCGTCCCGCTCGACAGGAAATTCCTCAACTCGCGGACTTTGACAAGATCGTGTGTCCTGCCGTCGCCACGACGGGCGACGTCTGCGATGGTACTTTCAAGAACGATAGGGGCGACATAACGCTCAAATCCAACGGCGAAGCGGCTGAGGAGCCGGCTACGCAGGATATCGAACATGGCGCTGAAGACGAGGGCACCCGCGGCGATGATCGTGAGGCCAATAAGTGTCTCAACGCTGCCGCTGCTGATCACCCGGTCGAATATCTCGATGGAATAGAAGGGAACAACGAGGAGCAGGATATTTATAGACACGCTAAAGGCTACGACCCACACGAACGCGGATCGTCCCGGAATCAATCCAAGCAGCGATCTTGTACAGGACGCTGGGATCTCACGACGGATACTCGAGTACATCACTGGCCGGCATCATAATTGCTAAAGTATTGCGAGGGGCAGGAGCGGGGCGGCTGCCGGGCCGCCCCGCTGAACTGGATGTCACACGACTTCGATGGCCGTGTAACCGGCAGCCGTGTTGATGTCATCGATCGACGTGAAGGGCGTGCCACCACCCGTAATGCCGTCGAGCTGGATGGTGCCGAAGCCGAAGTCGAGTACGGTGTTGGTGCCGTCGTCATCCACCACGATGGTGGTCGGATCAAACGCCGGATCGGCATCGACCACAACGACATCGCCGTCGCCGAAGCTCAGATCGGTGACCTCGTCGTCACCGAAGTTGGTGGCGGTGCCGTCGCCGAAATTGTGCGTATCGGTTCCGGCGCCGCCTGTCGACACATCGTCGCCAAGCCCGCCGTTGAGGACGTCGGCACCGTTGCCGCCGTCCAATTCGTCGTCGCCGTCATTGCCGTTCAACACGTCGCTGCCGGCGCCGCCTGCGAGCGTATCGGCTCCGTCCCCGCCATTCACCGTATCGGCGCCGTCGCCGCCGTCGAGCGTGTCGTCGCCGGCGTCACCATCCAGCGTATCGTCGCCGGTGCCGCCGCTAAGCTCGTCCGCGCCATCGCCGCCGCTCATGGCGTCGATGCCCGCACCACCGGCCATGGTGTCGTCTCCGGCATCGCCGGCCATGGTGTCGTCGCCTGCGCCGCCATCCATAAGGTCGGCTCCGTCGCCGCCGCTCATGGTGTCGTTACCGTCGTCCCCGTTCAGCGTATCGCTGCCAGCGCCGCCATTCAGGGTATCGTCATCGGCCGCGCCATTGAGGGTGTCGTCACCGGCGCCGCCATTGAGCGTGTCGGTTCCGTCGCCACCATTGAGCGTGTCATCGCCGAGACCGCCGTTCAGTGTGTCGGCTCCCGCGTCGCCGTTCAGGGTATCATTGCCAAGCCCGCCGGTGAGGACGTCATCGCCGTCTCCGCCGTTCAACGTGTCGTCGCCGGCGCCTCCGGTCAGGGTGTCGTTTCCGGCATCGCCCGACAGGGTATCGAGACCGGCGCCGCCACTGATGGTATCATCGCCATCCCCGCCAACGATGGTGTCGTCACCGGCGCCACCGGAGAGATCGTCATTGTCGGCTCCGCCGTCGATGCTGTCGTTGCCCGCGTTGCCGTTGATCGTGTCGACGCCGGCGTTTCCGGATAATACATCGTCTCCTGCGCCGCCGTTGATTTCGTCATCGCCGTCACCGCCGGTTATCGTATCGATGCCGGCATTGCCGTTCAGGATATCGTTGCCGGCTCCGCCATCGATCGCGTCGTCGCCGGCGCCGCCATTGACAAGGTCGTCGTCGTCGCCGCCGTTGAGAACGTCATTACCGGCCAAGCCGGTTATCGTGTCGTTGCCCGCCAGACCGCTGATCAGATCGTCCAACGCCGTGCCGATTAGTACATCGGGGCCTGGTGTTCCAATGATGACTGCCATGGTTTCCTCTCCTTGGGTGCATAGACGTTCTCGAGGCGGGTCGGCTCGCGGCCCGTCATGGACGTCGTGGATTTGATTTTGTTTTTGTTCGACGCCCATCACCGCTTGATGGCGTTCGAAAGGAGGGCAACCTTGGATGAAAGGGGGACGGCGTCGCAATCCCCATTTGGTGACAAAAAAATGTGCAGGAATTTGGCTATATCAGGGCCTTGGGGGATGATTACAAGCTGAAGTTGTGGACCTCTAATTCGCGCGACGTCGGCTTGCCCCCGAAATCGGACGTTGCGCAGCACATTCGCGTCATCATTCTTTCGCGCCGCCAATGGCGGACAGGATCACCCGCGGCCGCGATAGGGCGCGACGCCCTGGTCGGGGACCCATATGCCCTTCGGCAATCGGCCGGTTTGCCAGAACACGTCGATCGGAATGCCGCCGCGCGGATACCAGTAGCCGCCGATCCGCAGCCATTTCGGCTTGATCTCGGCCGCGATCCGCTTGCCGATCATGACCGTGCAGTCCTCGTGGAACGCGCCGTGGTTGCGGAAACTGGCGACGTAGAGTTTCAGGGATTTCGATTCCAGCAGCCATTGGCCCGGTACATAGTCGATCATCAGATGCGCGAAATCTGGCTGGCCGGTGACCGGGCAGAGCGAAGTGAATTCCGGCGCGGTGAAGCGCACGACGTAGTTGGTGTCCTTCTGCGGATTGGGCACGCGGTCGAGTTTTGCCTCGTCCGGCGTCTGTGGCCATTCCACGGCGCGGCCAAGCTGCAGGCCTGACGCTTGCAGCGCCGATTTTGAGGGTTTGCCGGGGTTCCTGGGCATCGTGATCTCCGTTGCTGCGTTATTAGACAATTCGCCAGCCGGCGTCACGCGATGCGATGGCCTTTTCCAGCTCAATCCGTTGCTGTAGAAGCAGCGCCGACCGTCCAATCCCGGCATTTCCAAAGAGGCTCCCATGACCGCCATCGTCGACATCATCGCCCGCGAAATTCTCGACAGCCGCGGCAATCCTACGGTTGAGGTTGACGTCGTGCTGGAAGACGGATCGCTCGGCCGCGCGGCGGTGCCGTCGGGCGCATCGACCGGCGCCCATGAGGCGGTCGAGCTGCGCGACGGCGACAAGGCCCGCTATCTCGGCAAGGGCGTGCAAAAGGCGGTCGAAGCCGTCAACGGCGAGATCTTCGAGGCCCTGAGCGACTTGGCGGTGGAAGAGCAGGTGGAGATCGACCAGATCATGATCGATCTCGACGGCACGCCGAACAAGAGCCGGCTCGGCGCCAACGCCATTCTCGGCGTCTCGCTGGCCTGCGCCAAGGCGGCGGCGGAATCCTTCGACATGCCGCTGTATCGTTATGTCGGCGGCACCTCGGCGCGGACCCTGCCGGTGCCGATGATGAACATCATCAATGGCGGCGTGCACGCCGACAATCCGATCGACTTCCAGGAATTCATGATCCTGCCGGTCGGAGCCAAGACCTTCGCCGAAGCGCTGCGCTGCGGCTCCGAGATTTTCCACACCCTGCGCGGAGAGTTGAAGAAGGCCGGCCACAACACCAATGTCGGCGACGAGGGCGGCTTCGCGCCGAACCTGCCGTCGGCGGATGCCGCGCTGGACTTCGTCATGGGCGCGATCGGCAAGGCCGGCTATAAAGCCGGGCAGGACGTCATGCTCGGGCTGGATTGCGCGGCGACCGAATTCTTCAAGGACGGCAATTACGTCTATGGCGGTGAGAACAAGACGCGCTCGCGCTCCGAGCAGGCAAAATATCTCGCCGATCTCGCGTCGCGCTATCCGATCGTCTCCATCGAAGACGGCATGTCCGAAGACGACATGGACGGCTGGAAGGAATTGACCGATCTGATCGGCAGCAAATGCCAACTGGTCGGCGACGATCTGTTCGTCACCAACGTGACGCGGCTTGCCGACGGCATTAGGAATGGCCGCGCCAATTCCATCCTGGTGAAGGTCAACCAGATCGGCACGCTGACGGAGACGCTGAGCGCGGTCGAGATGGCCTACAAGGCAGGCTACACCGCGGTGATGTCGCACCGCTCCGGCGAGACCGAGGATTCCACCATTGCCGACCTCGCGGTCGCCACCAATTGCGGCCAGATCAAGACCGGCTCGCTGGCACGCTCCGACCGCACCGCCAAGTACAACCAGTTGCTGCGGATCGAGCAGGAACTCGGCGCCCAGGCGAAATATGCGGGCAGGGCGGCGCTGAAGGCGCTGGCGTAAAATCATTGTGAGTCTTCTCATCGCGACGTCACTTGCGCGATGAGATATTCCTATGTCTCAATAGGTTCCGACAAGGAACAGAAGTCGGTTCCGAATTCTGGAACCGACATGCATCGAAATTTCACACACAACACATCGCACTCTTAAGGAGAAGGTAATCGCTTCACGACAACCGTCAGACAAAGACGGAGTGCGTGCGTGGCAAATATCTTCGACATCCAAGGCTTCGGTGCGTTGTCCGAGTGGAACGGACAATTCTCGACCGCTTCTGCAAATCAGGCATTTCAAACCATCGCGTCGCTCGGATCGAATTCGATCGAGCTGACAGCGCGTATCTGGACCCAAAGCGGAACCAGTAATGCAGTGTTTTCCGATCCAGCCAGGACGGAGAGTGATGCAAGTTTGCTGACGGGTTTTCAGGCCGCGGAGACCGCCGGGCTGTCGGTGGTATTCAAGCCCGCGCTCTCGACGCTGAATGGAAATGCAGTATCTGGCCTGGCGCCTGCGGATGTCGGCAGTTTCTTTGCCTCCTACACGGCCGAGATCGTCCGTCTCGCCACCATCGCCGAGACGGGCGGGGTGCAGACCTTCATCATCGGCAACGAGATGAGCAGCCTGTCGGGCGCACAATACCGGGGTTACTGGACCGATCTGATCGCGGCCGTGCGCGAGGTCTATCACGGTGAGCTGACCTACGCCGCCGCAACCGACGAAGCTTCGCATGTCAGCTTCTGGGATCAGCTCGATATGATTGGCGTGAACACCTATCCGCCGCTGACCTCAAGCGCCACGCCGACCGTGCAGGATCTGGTGGATGCCTGGAACGAGGTGCCGTTCAATCCCTATTACGCGGCGGCCCTCGAGTACAAATCGCCGGTCGATTTCCTGTATTCGCTGTCGGAGCAATACGGCAAGCCAGTGCTGATGACCGAGGTCGGCTACCGCAGCATCGACGGCACCGCGATTTCCCCGGGCTCGTGGGCCGCCCCCGGCACGTCAAACCTGGTCGCACAGGCAGATGCCTACAACGCGTTCTTCCAGGTCTGGAGTGCGCATGGCGGTGATTGGCTGAAAGGCGTCGAGTTCTGGCAGTGGGATCTCAACAACCAGTATAACACCAACGGCTATTCCGTGATGGGAAAGCCGGCCGAGGCCGTGGTCTCGCAATATTTTCATGGCGACGGGTTCGTGCCCAGCCTCAACGTCAATGGATCGTCTATCGCCGATAGCACCGATCTCGGCGGAGGCAATGACGTCATCAATGCAGGGTTCGGCAACGACGTCATTCATGGCGGCGCCGGAAACGACGTCATTATCGGCGGGCCCGATTCGGCCGAGCGGCAAACGACCACGACCATCACCTTGACCGGCTATGGTTCTGTCGTCGGCGGCGTCGGTGCGCAAGCGCAGATTCTGGTCAACGGCAAACCAGTGTCAGGATTGCTCGAATTCACGCCGGCAACCGATCCGTCGGGCTACCAGACCTTTACGGTGAGCTTCGATAATCCGGACGCGATCACCAGTGTCGATATCGCGCTGGTGAATTCGGCGCCGGGGCGGGCGCTGCACGTCAAGGATTTTGCGATCAACGGCGTTGCGCTTGATCCGGGCGACGGCACCAATGCGAGTTCGCCAGGCTCCTTCGACCTCTATGTCCGCACCATCCACTTCGATACATCGAACCATCAGGACTGGTTCTTCGGCGCCTCGACCGACGATGACGTCATCGATGGCGGCGCCGGCAACGACATGATCACCGGCGGCGTCGGTAACGACGTCATCGACGGCGGAGACGGAGCGGATACCGCTGTGTTTGCCGGCAACGTGCACAACTACGACATCCGCGTTGTCGGCGACGGAGTTGTCGTACGCGATTTCGTCGCGGGCCGTGACGGCAGCGATTACCTGACCAATATAGAATCCCTGAAGTTCGCCGACGTCACGATCAATACCCACAACCTTGCTCCCAGCCAGTCCTCCGATGGAGGTTCGCTTTGGATTCAGACAACCGACAGCGAGGGCAACGTCACGGGCATCACGGTTCGTCATGCCGACGGCTCGCGCGACGTCTATACGCTGGGAATTACCGGCAAGAACTACACCTCCGAACATGATGTCATTGCTGCCGGCGGCCATACGACGCTGATCGAGCGCTTCTTTGCCGACGGCGATCTCGCCTTCGTGCAGACAGCCAGGAGCGACGGTTCGGTCGATCACGCCGATTACGACGACGACGGTCATCTCGTGAAGTTCGCAACGAGCCATGCCGATGGCTCGTTCGATCAATTCACGTTTGATGCGGCGGGATCGCAGACAAGCGAGATCACCCGGCACGCCGATGGCTCGCGGGAGATCTTTAGCTATGACATCGCCGGCAAGGACTACACGTCCCAGCATATCGTGACGGATTCATCGGGGCATAGCCTCCTGATCGAAAATTTTCGCGACGATGGATCGATGGTGCAAAAACAGGTCGTGGACGCCAATGGTGTCAAGACGCTCGACCGGTATGACAGCTTCGGTCACGTCCTCCAGCAAACCATGACGCAGCAGGACGGATCCCATGTTCAGTCCAGTTACGGATCGGACGGGACCCTGAGCGCCCAAACGATTCGGCACACCGACGGGTCGCGCGATATCACCAGCTACGGCATCGTCGGGAACTACGCTTCCCAGCACGTGGTCACAGATCCATCCGGGCACAGCATCCTGATCGAGCAGTTTCATGCTGACGGCTCGCCGGCCTTGCGACAGACCGTCGACGCCGATGGCGTCAGGACGCTCGACCAATATGATAGCGCCGGCCGCATTGCGCAGCAAACGGTGACGCAAACGGACGGGTCTTACCATCAGGCCAGCTACGCGCCGGACGGCACGCGGATCGCGGAAACCAGCCGCCATGCCGACGGCACGCGCAACGTCGATACTTACGGCGTCACCGGGCAGGCCTATTCGGCGCGGCACGATGTGATCGACGCATCGGGACATCGCGTTGCGACCACCTTCGACAATAATGACGGCTCGCACACCATGACGGCGTATGCGCCCGGCGTGACATTGACCTCGACGGACTCCAATGACGTGATGAACAGCGCGGGCGGGGACACGTTCGTCTTCCGGGAAATGTCCGGGCACGACGTCATCAACAATTTCAAGCCCGGCGACGACGTTATTCAGATCGATGCGACGGTTGCCACCGATCTTGCGCATTTGGCCGTGCATGTCGTTGGTCATGATACCGTCATCGACCTTGGCCACGACGCGTCCATTACGTTAACCGATGTCACGACGCCGCTGACCCCGCATGATGTGCTGATTGTTTAGGCCGCTCGAACCGGCACAATGAGGCTTGCCTTCTTGCCGTAACCTGCGAACACTCCCGGCCAAATCGGCACCGCCGAAACAGGGAGGCATCTCATGGGTTCAGACAGCAAGACCGGGCTTCAACTGCGTTCGCTCATCAAAAATAGCGGCGAACTGGAGATATCGCTGGTAAGCGTGCCGATACCCGAACCCGGGCCGGACGAAGTCGTGGTCCGCGTTGAGGCCACGCCGATCAACCCGTCGGACCTCGGGCTTTTGGTCGGCGCCGCCGATATGACGACCGCCAAGGCGTCCGGCACCAAGGACGCGCCGGTCATCACCGCAAAGGTGCCGGAAGCGGCGATGAAAGCCATGGCGGGCCGGCTCGATGAATCGATGCCGGTCGGCAACGAGGGTGCCGGTGTGGTGATCAAGACCGGATCGTCGGAGGCCGCCAAGGCGCTGATGGGCAAGACCGTCGCCATGATCGGCGGCGCGATGTACGCGCAGTACCGCTGCCTGAAGGCAAAGGACGTATTGGAGCTTCCGACCGGCACGACCGCGGCCGAAGGCGCTTCCTGCTTCGTCAATCCGCTGACGGCGCTCGGCATGACCGAAACCATGCGGCGCGAAGGCCACAAGGCGCTGGTGCACACCGCGGCTGCATCCAATCTCGGCCAGATGCTCAACAAGATCTGCCTCAAAGACGGCATCGGTCTGGTCAATATCGTCCGCAGCCAGGAGCAGGCCGACATCCTGGGCAAGATCGGCGCGAAACACGTGGTCGATTCGACTGCGCCGACCTTCATGGACGACCTGACCAATGCGCTGGTCGAAACCGGCGCGACGCTGGCGTTCGATGCGATCGGCGGCGGCAAGCTCGCCGGGCAAATCCTCACCTGCATGGAAATCGCCGCGAACAAGACCGCCAAGGTCTACAGCCGTTACGGGTCGACCGTGCACAAGCAGGTTTATGTCTATGGCAGCCTCGATCCGCGTCCGATCGAACTGAACCGGGCATTCGGCATGGCCTGGGGCGTCGGCGGCTGGCTGCTGTTTCCGTTCCTGCAGAAGATTGGGCCTGCCGAGGGCGCGAAGCTGCGCGCACGCGTCGTCGGCGAACTCAAGACCACCTTTGCCAGCCATTACACGCAAGTGGTGTCGCTGCAGGAAGCGCTGCAGCTCTCCAATATTGCGATCTACAACAAGCGCTCGACCGGCGAGAAATTTCTCATCAATCCGAACAAGGGCTGACGTCCGGCGTTGCCGGGCGCCTTATGTGAAACACACCGTTTCCAAAACCGCACGATTCATGCACTTGCATCATTTTGGCGATCTGGCTTAAGTGGGGGTAGTAGCTTCAGTCCAAGAAGGAACTCCCATGGCCAACCCCTATAACGTCGTCGCGATCGTCGGCAGCCTCCGCAAAGAGAGCTTTACGCTCAAGATCGCCAACGCGCTGGCCAAGCTGGCGCCTGACACGCTGAAGCTCGATGTCACCACCCTGCATGGCATTTCGTTCTTCAATCAGGACCTGGAAGCGAACCCGCCGGCGGACTGGACCGCGTTCCGCGAGAAGCTGCAGAAGTCGAACGGCGTCCTGTTCGTCACGCCCGAGTATAATCGCTCGATCCCGGGCGTCTTGAAGAACGCCATCGACGTCGGATCCCGCCCCTATGGCAAGAGCTCGTTACTCGGCCGGCCGATCGGCATTGTCAGCAATTCGCCGGGGCCGCTGGGCGGGGTCTCCGCGGCGATGAATTTGAAGCAGAGCCTGCCTGGGTATAGCGGCCCGATCATGCAGCAGCCGGAAATCTACCTGAACGGGATCGGCGATGCCTTTGACGACAAGGGCGAACTCGTTAAGGAAGCACTGCAAAAGGTGCTGAAGCAATATATCGACGCCTTTGCTGCCTTTGTCGAAAAGCACAACAAATAGGCGTGACGAAACGACCCACCGTCCGGTCTTAGCATTCCATTAACCGGGCGGCGGCATCTTCGCACGCATGGTCTCTCGCAGCCGACTTAAATCCGTGCTTACCGGGCTTGCCCTCTACACGATGGCAGCCCTGATGGTCAGCTATTTCGGCGTCAACGCCTATACCGGCAAATACGGGTTGAATGCCCGGCAGGAGCTGGACCAGGAGATCATTGCGCTGACGTCGGAATTGGCGCGATTGAAGAAGGAGCGCGCCGAAGGCGAGCAGCGCGTCTCGCTGCTGCGGTCCGACCGGGTCGATCCGGACATGCTTGACGAGCGAGCGCGCTTCCAGTTGGACTACGCCAATCCGCGCGATCTGGTTCGGATTGTCCATCCAGACTGATTGTCAAATTTCAAAAAGCAGTGAAATCAATTTCGAAAATGTCGCTCGTTGCAGTGCGGTATAACGAAATTTTGCCGACGCCACGCAATCCTTTCGCCGCGGTTTGAGTTGGGTTAGAGAGGGCGACCCGTTCTCTCATCCGGAATTGCCATGGCCGCACCGAAAAAAACCGTCGCGAAAGAAACCGGTAATGGCTCCAGCAGCCCCCTCGAATTCACCAGGGAACAAGAGTTAAGCGCGCTGCGCGACATGCTGCTGATTCGGCGCTTCGAGGAGAAGGCCGGCCAGCTCTACGGCATGGGCGCGATCGGGGGCTTCTGCCATCTCTATATCGGCCAGGAAGCTGTCGTGGTCGGGATGCAGATGGCCTTGAAAATGGGCGATCAGGTCATAACGGGATACCGCGACCACGGCCACATGCTGGCCACCGGGATGGAAGCCAAGGGTGTGATGGCCGAGCTAACCGGACGCCACGGCGGCTATTCCAAGGGCAAAGGCGGCTCCATGCACATGTTCAGCAAGGAGAAGAACTTCTTCGGCGGCCACGGCATCGTCGGCGCCCAGGTGCCGCTCGGCACCGGACTCGCTTTCGCCAATCGCTACCGCGGCAATGATTTCGTCAGCCTAGCCTATTTCGGCGACGGTGCGGCGAACCAGGGACAGGTCTATGAAAGCTTCAACATGGCGGAGCTGTGGAAGCTTCCGGTGGTCTATATCATCGAAAACAATCGTTACGCGATGGGCACCTCGGTGACGCGTTCCTCCGCGCAAACCGATTTCTCCAAGCGCGGCATTTCCTTCAATATTCCGGGCGAGCAGGTTGACGGCATGGACGTCCGCGCGGTCAAGGCAGCCGGCGACAAGGCGGTTGCGTGGTGCCGCGCAGGCAACGGACCCTATATCCTGGAAATGCAGACTTACCGCTATCGCGGCCACTCCATGTCGGATCCGGCCAAGTACCGGACCCGTGAAGAGGTCGACAAGGTCCGCCACGACCAGGACCCGATCGAACAGGTCCGCAATCGGCTGCTGGCGGCGAAGATGAGCGAGCAGGAATTGAAGGCCATCGATGCCGAGGTACGTGAGATCGTCAACGCTGCCGCCGACTTCGCGCAGCACGATCCCGAACCCGAGGCATCCGAACTTTACACCGACGTCTACCGCTGACCGCGCAAGCTGATTCCGGAGCCAATATGCCAATTCAAGTGCTGATGCCTGCGCTGTCGCCGACCATGGAAAAGGGCAACCTTGCGAAATGGCTGAAAAAGGAAGGCGAGTCGATCAAGTCCGGCGACGTCATCGCCGAGATCGAGACCGACAAGGCGACCATGGAGGTCGAGGCGACCGATGAAGGCACGCTCGGCAAGATACTGATCCCGGAAGGCACCGAGGACGTCGCGGTCAATACCCCGATCGCCACCATCCTCTCCGACGGCGAGAGCGCCTCCGATCTCGGCAAGGCCACAGCCCCCGCGAAGCAGGAGAAGGCCGCGGAATCCGCGCCGCCGGCCGAAGCCAAGGCGGAGGCGCCTGCGCCCAAAGCGAGCGTCGAAGAAAGAAAAGCGCCGTCGGCGCCGAAGGCCGTGACGGAGCCCGACCCGGAGGTGCCAGAAGGCACCGAGATGGTGACGATGACTATCCGCGAAGCGCTGCGCGACGCGATGGCCGAGGAGATGCGGCGCGATCCCGATGTCTTCGTCATGGGCGAAGAGGTCGCGGAATATCAGGGTGCCTACAAGGTCACGCAAGGGCTGCTGCAGGAATTCGGCGCCAAGCGCGTGATCGATACCCCGATCACCGAGCATGGGTTTGCCGGCGTTGGCGTTGGCGCGGCGATGGCAGGCTTGAAGCCGATCGTCGAGTTCATGACCTTCAACTTCGCCATGCAGGCGATGGACCAGATCATCAACTCCGCCGCCAAGACGCTGTACATGTCCGGCGGCCAGATGGGCTGCTCAATTGTGTTCCGCGGGCCGAACGGCGCCGCCGCCCGCGTCGCCGCCCAGCACAGCCAGGATTACTCGGCCTGGTACTCACAGATCCCGGGGCTAAAGGTGATCGCGCCGTTTTCGGCAGCCGACTACAAGGGCCTGCTGAAAGCCGCGATCCGCGATCCCAATCCGGTGATCTTCCTCGAAAACGAAATGCTGTACGGCCATTCCGGCGAAGTGCCGAAGCTTGACGACTATGTGATCCCGATCGGCAAGGCGCGTGTGGTGCGATCCGGAGGCCACGTCACGATCGTGTCGTGGTCGAACGGCATGACGTACGCGCTGAAAGCCGCCGACGAACTGGCCAAGGAAGGCATCGAGGCCGAAGTGATCGATCTGCGCACGCTGCGCCCGATGGACACCGACACCATCGTTGCCTCCGTAAAGAAGACCGGTCGCGCCGTCACGGTGGAGGAGGGCTGGCAGCAAAACGGCGTCGGTGCCGAAATCGCCGCCCGCATCATGGAGCATGCCTTCGATTATCTGGATGCGCCGGTGGCGCGGGTATCGGGCAAGGACGTGCCGATGCCCTATGCGGCTAATCTCGAAAAGCTCGCATTGCCCTCGGTGGCCGAGGTGGTCGAAGCCGCCAAAGCCGTTTGTTACAGGTAAGCCATGGCTGGTCCCAAGGAGCAGCCATTACCTCCTGATGTCATGGGCCGCGACGATGCGACGGAAGTGTTGCGCGCATTCGTGGTCGATGGCGGGCTTTCCATCGCGTTCACGCGTGCGTTCGATGAGCCTGACATGTGGGGCCTGCTTCTGGTCGATGTCGCGCGCCATGCGGCGCGAGCCTATGCGCGCGAGAGCGAACTGACCGAGGACGAAGCGCTGGCACGCATCGTCGACATGTTCGAAGCCGAAATCGCCCGGCCGACCGACGTGGGCTCGACCACGCCGCGCTCGCAACAGGGGCACTGATCGTGGCAATTGAATCCTATCATTTCGATTTCATGGCGGAGGCCATTCGCGAAGCGGAGACAAGCATCTCCGAAGGCGGCCTGCCGATCGGCGCGGTGCTGACGCGCGACAACAAGATCATTGCGCGCGGTTACAATCGCCGAGTGCAGGAGAAGAACGTCATCCTGCACGGCGAGATGTCATGCCTGCGCAATGCCGGGCTGATGTCGTTTCATGACACCGTAATGTACACCACGCTGTCGCCCTGTTCGATGTGCGCAGGCGCAATCGGGCTGTTCAAGCTTTCGCTGCTCGTGATCGGCGAGTCCGTCACGTTTCCGGGAAGCAAGGACATCCTGACCCAATTCGGCATTCCCTATATCGATCTCGAGGACGAGCGATCAATCGACATGATGAAGTCATGGCGGTCGATTCCCGCCAACGAGCGCCTTTGGCAAGGCGATATCGGAAATTGAAGCAGATCGGCGATTTGTCATCGAGTGCCGATGATACCCAACGGTCCTTTGGTTCGCTTCCGGGCGGATCGAAGGCAACAAAGCAAGAATTTCCTGTGAGGTCGGTATGCCAACCAACATTTTGATGCCCGCGCTGTCGCCGACGATGGAGAAGGGCAATCTGGCCAAGTGGCTCAAGAAAGAAGGTGACAAGGTCAAGTCCGGCGACGTCATCGCGGAAATCGAGACCGACAAGGCGACGATGGAGGTCGAGGCGGTTGATGATGGCACGCTCGCCAAGATCGTGGTGCCCGAGGGCACGCAGGATGTCGCCGTCAACGACGTGATCGCGGTGCTTGCCGGGGAAGGCGAGGATGTGAAGGCGGCGGGGGCAGGGGCGGCCAAGCCAACGGCTTCCAGTGCACCCCCTCCCGGCGCGCCGCCAAAAGCGGCTGAAGCACCCGCCCCGGCGAAGCCTTCACCTGCTCCTGCGTCCGCACCGGCGGCTGCGGCTCCTGCTCCCCAGGCCTCGGCGCCTGCGACACAGACCAATGGTCGTGCCCGCACGTTCTCATCGCCTTTGGCTCGCCGCCTCGCCAAGGAAGCCGGCATCGAACTCGCGCGCATCAACGGCAGCGGCCCGCATGGCCGCATCATTGCTCGCGACGTGGAAGAGGCAAAATCCGGCAAGGGCCCGAAGGCCCCGGCGGCAGCACCTTCCGTTTCGCCTGCGATTGCACCATCAATGTCGGACAAGCAGATACTGGCGCTGTTCGAACCGGGCAGCTACGAAGTGATCCCGCACGACGGCATGCGCCGGACCATTGCGCAGCGGTTGACCGCCTCGGTGCAGACCGTCCCGCACTTCTACCTGACGATCGACTGCGATATCGGCAAGCTCCTGGAGGCGCGCGAGCAGATCAATGCCGCGGCGCCGAAGGACCAGGAGAAGAAGCCGCTCTACAAGCTCTCGGTCAACGATTTTGTCATCAAGGCGATGGCCGTCGCGCTGCAGCGGATTCCCAATTGCAATGTGAGCTGGACCGACGGCGGCATGCTCAAGCACAAACATTCCGATATCGGCGTGGCGGTAGCGATGCCCGGCGGACTGATCACCCCGATCATCCGCAGCGCCGAGACAAAGTCGCTGTCGGCGATCTCGATCGAGATGAAGGATTTTGCCGCGCGTGCAAGGGCGCGCAAGCTCAAGCCTGAGGAATATCAGGGCGGCACCACCGCCGTCTCCAATCTCGGCATGTACGGCATCAATCATTTCACCGCCGTGATCAATCCGCCGCACGCTACCATCCTTGCTGTCGGCACCAGCGAAGAACGCGCGGTGGTGAGAAACGGCAAGATCGAAGTGGCGCACATGATGAGCGTCACGCTGTCCTGCGATCACCGCGCGATCGACGGCGCGCTCGGCGCCGAATTGATCGGCGCGTTCAAGGTGCTGATCGAAAACCCCGTGATGATGATGGTGTAGGAGGCTCCCCCTCCGCACGCTGCGCAACGAACGCTTGATTTGAACGGGAGCCACCATGGCCGACACCTCTTTCGACGTCATCATCATCGGCGCTGGCCCCGGCGGCTATGTGACCGCGATCCGCGCGGCGCAGCTCGGCTTCAAGACCGCCGTGGTCGAGAAGGCCTATCTGGGCGGCATCTGCAACAATTGGGGATGCATCCCGACCAAGGCGCTGCTGCGTTCGGCGGAGGTGTTTCATCTGATGCAGCACGCCAAGGATTTTGGGCTGTCGGCGGAGAAAATCTCGTTCGACTTGCAGGCGGTGGTGCAGCGCTCGCGTGGCGTCGTGAAGCGGTTGAACGATGGCGTCGGCTATCTCTTCAAGAAAAACAAGGTCACGCTGATCTGGGGGGAGGCCACCCTCGATGCGCCGGGCAAGCTGACCGTGAAGAAATCTTCAGCCGAGGCGCCGAAGGGTGCATTGGGCGAGGGCACCTATCAGGCAAAGCACATCATCGTCGCGACCGGCGCGCGCCCGCGCGTGTTGCCGGGCCTGGAGCCGGACAAGAAGCTGGTCTGGACCTATTTCGAGGCGATGGTGCCGGACAAGATGCCGAAATCACTGCTGGTGGTCGGCTCCGGCGCCATCGGCATCGAGTTCGCCTCGTTCTTCCGCACCATGGGCGCCGACGTTACCGTTGTCGAAGTGCTGCCGCAGATACTGCCGGTCGAGGATGCCGAGATTTCAAAATTCGCGCACAAGGCGTTCGAGAAGCAGGGCATCAGGATTCTCACCAATACCAAGGTGAGCAAGTTGGAAAAGAAGAGCGACAGCGTGGTCGCCACCATCGACGACGGCAAGGGCAAGCCGCAGACCATCGAGGTCGACCGGGTGATTTCGGCGGTGGGCGTGGTCGGCAATATCGAAAATCTCGGGCTCGAAAAGCTCGGCGTCAAGACCGACCGCGGCGTCATCGTCATCGACGGCTACTGCAAGACCAACGTGCCGGGCATCTACGCCATCGGCGATGTCGCGGGGCCGCCGATGCTGGCGCACAAGGCCGAGCACGAGGGCATTGTCTGCGTCGAAGCCATCAAGGGCATGCATCCGCATCCGATGGACAAGAACCTCATTCCCGGCTGCACCTATTGCAACCCGCAGGTCGCGTCAGTTGGTCTCACCGAGGCCAAGGCGAAGGAGGGTGGACGCGAGATCCGTGTTGGCCGTTTCCCGTTCGTCGGCAACGGCAAGGCGATCGCGCTCGGCGAGGATCAGGGACTGGTCAAGGTGGTTTTCGACAAGAAGACCGGCCAGTTGCTCGGCGCACATATGGTCGGCGCCGAGGTGACCGAACTGATCCAGGGTTACGTGATCGCCATGAACATGGAGACCACGGAAGAAGAACTGATGCACACCATATTCCCGCATCCGACGCTGTCGGAGATGATGAAGGAAGCGGTGCTGGATGCCTACGGCCGCGTGCTGAATATGTGAGGTCTTATCCGCTCGGATCGAGGCCGGCACGTCCAACAACGAGAGACTGAATCCGTGAAAGACCAATCCATGAAAGACAACGACAATCTGACCATCGAGCGTCCGACATTCGTCACTCATCTCGAATGCGCGATGGAAGGCGATCACTATCCCGCCGACCAGGTCCACAATCTCTCGAAAGCGGGCAAGCCGCTTCTGGTGCGCTACGATCTTGCCGGCGTCAAGAAGGCGTTGACGAAGGACGTGCTGACGCAACGTCCGGCTGATCTGTGGCGCTACCGCGAAATGCTGCCGGTGCGAAAGTGCGCCGACATCGTCAGCCTCGGCGAGGTGACGACGCCCTTGATCCGCTTGCCGAAGCTTTCGAAGAAGATCGGTGGCGGCGAGATCATCGTCAAGGACGAAGGCCGTCTGCCGACCGGATCGTTCAAGGCGCGTGGACTCGTGATGGCGGTGTCGATGGGCAAGGCGCTCGGCATCAAGCACATGGCGATGCCGACCAACGGCAATGCGGGTGCGGCGCTGGCGGCGTATGCGACCTCCTGCGGCATCAAGACCACGATTTTTTGCCCCGCCGATACGCCCGAGGTGAATGTCAGCGAAATCGAACTGCAGGGCGCTACCGTCTATCGCGTCAACGGGTTGATCGACGATTGCGGCAAGATCGTCGGCGAAGGCAAGGCGAAAGCCGGCTGGTTCGATACCTCGACCTTGAAGGAGCCGTACCGGATCGAAGGCAAGAAAACGATGGGCCTCGAGCTCGCCGAACAGCTCGGCTGGGACGTGCCCGATGTGATCTTCTATCCGACCGGCGGCGGCACCGGCCTGATCGGCATGTGGAAGGCATTCGCCGAACTCGAGGCCATCGGCTTCATCGGCTCCAAGCGGCCGCGCATGATCGCGGTGCAGGCGACGGGCTGCGCGCCGATGGTGCGGGCGTTCGAGGCCGGCACCGAGCATGCGCCGCGCTGGGAGGATGCCCACACCATCGCATCCGGAATCCGAGTGCCGCAGGCGATCGGAGATTTTCTGATCCTGCGCGCGGTACGCGAGAGCAAAGGTTTTGCCATTGCGGTGACGGATGAGAAGATTTCTGCTGCGCTGAACGAAGTCGCGCGCGAAGAAGGGTTGCTGCTGTGCCCGGAAGGCGCGGCAACCTATGCCGCCTATAAGGAAAGCCTGGCAGACGGCCGCGTCACCAGGAATGATCGCGTGATGCTGTTCAATTGCGCAACAGGGCTTAAATACCCGTTGCCGCCGGTCACGCGCACACTCGACCGTCACGCGCCGATCGACTACGCTAACCTGTAGTTCATCGTTAGCCGTAATCCATCGTTAGAATGGTGCGGCGCAAAGGGAGGATAGGATGCGACGAGCAGTTCTGGCCGCGTTCGCGGTGATGTTTGCGTTCGGCAGTAGCGCGTTTGCCGACAATTTCCCGTCGCGTCCGATCACCATCGTGGTGCCATTCTCAGCCGGTGGCCCATCGGATGCGATGGCGCGGATCCTGGCCGAGCGCATGAAGGTCGCGCTCGGCGAAACCTTGTTGATCGAAAACGTCACGGGAGCGGGCGGTTCGATCGGCGTCGGACGCGCGGTCAAGTCAGCGCCTGACGGCTACACCATCAGCTTCGGCCATCTCGGCACCCACGTCGCCAATGGCGCGGTCTACAAGCTCGGCTATGACCTTGTGGCCGATCTCGAGCCGGTGGCGCTGCTGCCGAGCAATCCAATGATTATTGTCAGCAAGAACGCGGTTCCGGCCAAATCCCTCAAGGAGTTGCTGGCCTGGCTCAAGTCGAGACCCTCGCCTCCGACAGTGGGCACGGCGGGGGCCGGTTCGGGAAGCCACATAGCCGGGCTTTACCTCGAGAACATCACGGGTCTCAAGCTGCAATATGTGCCGTATCGCGGCACTGGGCCCGCCATGAACGATCTCGTCGCCGGGCAGATCGACATGATGATCGACCAGACCTCTAATTCGATCAGCCAGGTCCGCGCCGGCACCATCCGCGCCTATGCCGTCACGGACGACAAGCGCGTCGCGTCGGCGTCGGACGTTCCGACCACCGACGAGGCGGGACTGCCGGGATTTCACATGACGCTGTGGTCCGGCCTGTGGGTACCGAAGGGTACGCCGAAGGATATCGTCGCAAAGCTCAATGCGGCCACGGTGGAGGCGTTGAACGATCCGGCCGTGCGCAAGCAACTGGAGAACCTTGGGCTACGCATGCCGCCAAAGGATCAGCTATCGCCGGAAGCGCTCGGCGCCTGGCAGAAGGCCGAGATTGCAAAATGGTGGCCGATGATCAAGGCGGCCGATGTCAAGGTGGACTGAACCGTCAAGGTGGATTGAAGCGCGGACGGATCACTTCACCTCGTCATCCCGGATCGGCGCTTGCTACAGCTCGCTTGTCCGGGACAACCGCAGGTCATTGCACGGCAGGTTCCGGCGCGGCGTTCGTCTCCTGCGTCATGACGCGCCGGTCGATCTTTGACGCCACCGCCGTGCCGGCGTCCTCAAAGCGGACGCGGTAGACCCGTAGGTTCTCCATCACGCGCTGGACATAATTTCGCGTCTCGGAGAACGGGATGCGCTCCACCCAGTCGACTGGATCGACCTTGGGATCGCGGGGATCGCCATGCAGCTTGATCCAGTCGCGCACCCGGCCGCGGCCAGCGTTGTAGCCGGCAAAGGTCATGATGTGGGAGCCCTTGTATTCCGAGAGCAGCGCGCTGAGTTCGGCTGCGCCCATTTGCGTGTTGTAGACGGGATCGGACACCATCCGGTCCCAGTCATAGCTGACGCCGAAGCGTTTGGCGGTATCGCGGCCGGCTTCCGGCGTGATCTGCATCAGGCCGACGGCATTGGCCGGAGACTTGTCGCGCTGGTCGAACGCACTCTCGGTCCGCGCCACCGAATAGATCATGCTGCGTTCGATTTCCGGCGCGACCTGGTTGTGCCGGGGAATCCCGATCGTGGGGAATGCATAATGGTCGAGCGCCAGTCCACGGCCGAGCGCCGGCTTGCCGACCTGCAGCATGACGCGGGCGTCGTTGCGGCGGCCCGTGAGTTCGCCGAGCGCCTCGAGCACGGCTACATCGGTGGTTTGCTCGGCGAGATCGGCGGCGAAATACAGTACGACATCCCGCTCGCCGAGCTCGTAGAGCATGTTGGCGGCGCGCACGCGTTCGTCCGTGGGCGAGCCGGCTTCAGCGGTCGCTGCGGGCGCGGGCGGGCGCAGTTCAATCTGGTCACGGCCAAGCTTGGCGCGCGCCATCTGTCCGTAATAGGCGGTCGGATAGCGCGCCGCGGCTTCGTAGTTCGCCTGCATCGCATCGGTCTCGCCGAGCGCCTCGGCGGCGCGGCCGCGCCAGTAGGCTGCCCGCGCCAGCACAATCGGATTGGCCGCGCCTTCGTCGATCCGCGCGAAATGCCTGGCTGCGGTGGCGGGATCGTTGAGGTAACGCAGCGCGATCCAGCCGCACATGAAATGGTAGTCGGCCCGGTAATATTCGTTGGCCGGCAGCGCCGCCGGTCGGATCACATCGTACGCCGTCTGGAATTTGTCCTGATCGAGCAATTTGCGGGCAAGCGTGCGCCGCTCGCGCCACCATTGATCGGTATCCTGCTGGGCCATCGTGTCGGACGCCGCGCCGATCATCAGCCGGGTCGCGTCGTCGATCTTGTTCTGGGCAAGCATCCACTGGATGCGGCAGAGCGTGTAGCCGAGATCCTCACGGGACGCAGCCGGGACCTCGGCGAGCGCATCCTCCGCCTTGTTCGATTTTCCCCTGACCGCGGCACACGCCTTCACGATCGCAAGCTCGTCGCTGCCAAGCCGTTGGGCTGCGCGCTTGGCGCCTGCGAGATCCTTGGCACCGATGCGCTTGTCCATGCGCGCGCGATGATCATCGCGGCTGAGAAGCTCGCGAAACGTCTCATACGCTTCGGCTTCCAAGCGGTCCGACAATTCATCGGAGCGCCATGCCTCGCGTGCCAGACGCGCGGCGCCGTCACGGTCGCCTTCTTTGAGCAGTACCCGCGCCAGCGCGAATTTGCCCTTGGCGCTGGTGGGACGATCGCCGGTGAAGCCGTGGACCGTGGCGGCATCGCTGCGTTCCTGCCACAGATGTGCCTCGGCCCGGCGGCGCAACTGCGCGATGCTCGGCCAGTCCGGATTGGCAGCGATGAATGCCGCATAGCGGCTGAAATTCGCAGTCGTCTCCGAATGACGCAGGATGAACCATTCCGCGAGTTTCTGACCGGCCGGATCCGAGATCCTGCTCCCCGTGGCGATCGCGTCGCTGGTCTTTCCCTTGCGCGCGAGATCGATCGCTTCCCTGACCAGCGCGAGATCGCCGGTGAGCGGAGCAACGGCTGCCTTCGGAGCAGGCGCTTCCCTCGTTAGTTTTGACTTGCGTTGTGCGGCGGCGTGCTTTGCGCGCCGGCCTTTTGCCGCAGTGTGGCGCTGATGGTGCGCCTCCTTCGCTTCGTGCGTCTTCTTGGCGTGTTGCTGCTTATGACTGGCCCGCGCAGTCGCATCCGTCGAGAGGAAAGCGAGCACAGCCACCGTGAGGAAACAAGACAGCGAACGTAAGCACTGGTTCATTCCAAGGTCCCCCTGCGAAAACCGTCAGCACAAACCTAAGTCGCAAACCGTGCGGCTTGATCGATCACAGGGTACCACAGCGCCGATTTACAACTGTCGCGTTTGCGCAACAGCGCGCGAAAAACGAAGAGGCGAATGGAACCGAGGGAACTCGGAGACCAGGAAACGCCAACGCAATGGAACTGATGGGCTGCAGGCGGGGACGGCGAGCTTATCGAATCTTTATGCGTGATCGGCTCGCCTGATCTGGAATCGCTATGACGAATCTCCCATCTTCCGGAATGCTCGACACACGCATGATGCACGGCGGCTTTCAACGAGGGTATCGCTCATGACGCTGCATGCAGACTTCACCAGCCAGGACTACTACCGCAATCCCGCCGCCGCGATCGAGAAGCTTCGTGCCATTGGGCCGGTGGTGGAGGTGCGCTTTCCGATCGTCGGCAAGGTATGGGCGACGACGACGCAGGAACTCGCCGACCGGATGCTGAAGGACACCGAAACGTTTGCCATCCGCAGCGACGATGGCATCGTCGCCGGTCTGCAGTGGTGGATGCCGGGCATCATACGCACGTTGGCCAACAGCATGCTGTCGATGGACGACCCGGATCACAAGCGATTGCGCGACATCGTCGACGAGGCATTTCGTCGCCGCGCCGTGCTCGACATGGAGCCGCATATCGAGGTCATCGGCAACCAACTCGCCGATGAACTATTTGCGGACGGAAGCCCGGCCGACCTCGTGTCGCGCTATGCGCGTAAGCTGCCGCTGTCGGTGATTTGCGAGCTGCTCGGGCTGCCGCTTGCCGACCGGCCAAAGTTCATTGCATGGGCCGGCGGCTTCACCCGCTTCACCGGCGCGCTCGGGTTTCTCACCATGATTCCGAGCCTCCTTGCCATGAAGCGCTATATCGAACGGCACCTCGAAACCGTGCGGCGACAGGGCGGTGAAGGGTTGATCGCCGAGATCGTGCGCGTCGAGAAGGAGGGCGGACAGATCAGTCCAAACGAAATCGTCGCCATGGTCTTCCTGTTGCTGTTTGCCGGGCACGAGACCACCACGCACCTGATCAGCGGATCGGTCCATGAGCTCTTGAAAAATCCCGGTCTGCGCGACTGGCTCGAAGAGGATTGGAGCCGCGCCGATCTGGCGGTCGAGGAATTCCTGCGCTTCATCACGCCGGTGCAGTTCACCAAGCCCCGCTACGTGCGGAGAGACGTCGAGCTCGGCGGCGTTAGATTGCAGAAGGGAGAGAAGATCATGGCCATGCTGGCGGCTGCCAACATGGATCCTCGGGCCAATCCACATCCGGAACGGCTCGATCTGCAGCGCAAGCCGAACCGGCACATCGCCTTCGGCACCGGGATCCATTTCTGCCTTGGCCATCAGCTTGCGCGTATCGAAGGCAGATGCGCGCTGAAATCTCTGCTCAAGCGCTGGCCGCGGTTGACGCTCGCGGTGGATGAGTCGGAGATCGTCTGGCGCAAGCGGCCCGGCCTCAGGGCGATCGACCAGCTGCCGGTGATGGTTGGACGGGAAAAGCCGAATATGGCCGTGCAAGGGACGGACCGTCGGGCGGTGGCTTAGCGCCATACCTCGTATTTGACGCTATATTGAATATTGATCAGCCAAATGGTTGCCGTCAGGACACGATTGTTGCGGGAACGCAACAGTTCTCCAACATTTAACCGTCGCCGCAGCTAGCTCTTGCGCGCGCCGCTTTTTAGCCACACCCCTCCATGAAATCATCCTTCGTAGGCTGAACAGCCCACGGCGCTCGCGAAGGCGAAGGAAAATTCCTGATTTTCCGGGTCCTAACAAGAGTTGACTGGGGAAACAGGTTCGCGATGGACGCCAAGACCAATATCAAGGGTAGGCTGCCGAGCCGTCATGTGACGGAGGGGCCGGAACGGGCGCCGCATCGCTCGTATCTGTATGCCATGGGCCTGACCAGCCAGCAGCTCCATCAGCCGTTCGTCGGCGTGGCCTCGTGCTGGAATGAAGCTGCGCCCTGCAACATATCGCTGATGCGCCAGGCCCAGGCGGTCAAGAAGGGTGTCGCTTCGGCTGGCGGTACGCCGCGTGAATTCTGCACCATCACTGTGACCGATGGCATCGCCATGGGCCATGACGGCATGCGCTCGTCGCTGCCGTCGCGCGAGTGCATCGCCGATTCGGTCGAACTGACCGTCCGGGGCCACGCCTATGACGCCCTCGTCGGGCTCGCCGGCTGCGACAAGTCCCTGCCGGGGATGATGATGGCGATGGTCCGGCTCAACGTGCCCTCGATCTTCATCTATGGCGGCTCGATCCTTCCCGGCAATTTCCGCGGCCAGCAGGTTACGGTACAGGACATGTTCGAGGCGGTCGGCAAGCATTCGGTCGGCGATATGTCCGATGCCGATCTCGATGAAATCGAGCGGGTGGCTTGCCCGTCGGCCGGTGCGTGCGGAGCACAATTCACCGCCAACACCATGGCGACGGTTTCCGAGGCCATCGGGCTGGCGCTGCCCTATTCGGCCGGCGCGCCGGCGCCTTACGAAATCCGCGACGCATTCTGCACCACCGCGGGCGAGAAGATCATGGACCTGATCGCGGCCAATATCCGGCCCCGCGACATCGTCACGCGCCGCTCGCTGGAAAATGCGGCTGCCGTGGTAGCTGCCTCCGGCGGATCAACCAATGCTGCGCTGCACTTGCCTGCGATAGCCAATGAATGCGGCATTAAATTCAATTTGTTCGATGTGGCGGAAATCTTCAAAAAGACTCCATATGTCGCGGATTTGAAGCCGGGCGGCCGTTATGTTGCCAAAGACATGTTTGAAGTTGGCGGCATACCGCTTCTGATGAAAACGTTGCTCGATAATGGCCACCTGCACGGGGATTGCTTAACCGTCACGGGCCGAACGATCGCCGAAAACCTCAAAAGCGTAAAATGGAATCCGCACCAGGATGTGGTGCGGTCTGCCGACAGGCCGATCACCGTCACTGGCGGTGTGGTCGGCCTGAAGGGGAATCTTGCGCCGGAAGGCGCGATCGTAAAGGTCGCGGGCATGTCGAAGTTGAAATTTACCGGTCCTGCCCGCTGCTTCGATCGCGAAGAGGACGCCTTCGAGGCGGTCCAGAAGAAGACCTACAAAGAGGGCGAGGTCATTGTGATCCGCTATGAGGGGCCGCGCGGTGGCCCCGGCATGCGGGAAATGCTCTCGACCACGGCGGCGCTGACCGGGCAGGGCATGGGCGGCAAAATCGCCCTGATCACCGACGGCCGGTTTTCAGGCGCGACCCGCGGGTTCTGCATCGGCCATGTCGGGCCGGAAGCGGCCACAGGCGGGCCGATCGCGCTGTTGCAGGACGGCGATATCATCGAGATCGACGCCGACGTCGGGGCGCTTAACGTAAAGTTGACCGACGCAGAGCTGGTAGAACGTAGAACCAAATGGAAGCCCCGAGAGACTAACCACAGGTCAGGTGCGCTCTGGAAGTACGCCCAGCAGGTTGGGCCGGCGGTGGATGGCGCCGTAACCCATCCAGGTGGCGCGCACGAGAAACAGTGTTATGCGGACATCTAGGCGTATCATTTTTGCGTTGATTTTGGGGGCCGCGCCGCTGGCGGTCCCAGCTTTTGGATTCGATGGCGCCCCGGTTAACGCCGATGCGGCTATTCCGGTGGCTTCGGCCCAGCCCGGCGCTGGCGCCGCGGCGGCCCTGAAGAAGGCGGTTCCGCCGGTCACCTCAACCACTTCGCTGACTTCACTGCAATACGCGGCCGAGGGCGGCCATCCGATCGCGCAATGGAAATTGGGCCGGATGTACGCGGCTGGCGATGGCGTCGCCCAGGACGATCTGCGCGCCTTCGAATATTTCAGCCGGATTGCCAACGCCCATGCCGAAGACAGCCCATCGGCGCCGCAGGCGGCGGTCGTCGCCAACGCTTTTGTCGCATTGGGGCGGTACTATCTGAACGGCATTCCCAATTCCAAGATCAAGTCCGACCCGGATCGGGCGCGGGAAATGTTCTCCTATGCGGCGTCCTATTTCGGCAATGCCGACGCACAATACGACCTGGCCCGGCTTTATCTGAAGAGCGCCGGCGCATCCCGCGATGATTTCCGCTACGGCGCGCGCTGGCTTGGCCTGGCGGCCCAGAAGGGGCAGCATCAGGCGCAGGCCATGCTCGGCCAGATGCTGTTCAATGGCGAGCAGTTGCCGCGCCAGGCCGCCCGCGGGCTGATGTGGCTGACGCTGGCGCGCGACAGTGCTGCGCCCGACGAGATCTGGATCAAGGAAAGCTACAACAAGGCGATCGCCAAGGCGTCCGAGGATGACCGCGCGATGGCGCTGCAGATGCTCGAGCACTGGGTGCAGGGCCGCAGGGACTGAGGCGTAGCTGTCACACCGTCTCCACGTCCAGATCGGCCCAAACCGGCACATGGTCGGACGGCTTTTCCCAAGCGCGCAGGTAGCTGTCGATTCCGACATTGATCAGCCGGTCGCTGGCCTGCGGTGACAGCAGGAGGTGATCGATCCGCAAGCCATGGTTCTTCTGCCAGGCACCCGCCTGGTAATCCCAAAAGGTGTACTGGCCGGGGGCGTCGGTGACTGCGCGGAGTGCATCCGTCAGCCCAAGTCCGAGCAGTGATTGAAAACTTTCGCGGGTGGTCGGCCGGAACAAGGCATCATCGACCCAGGCCGCCGGGTTGTGGACATCTTGCGCCGCCGGAATGACGTTGAAGTCGCCAGCGAGGATCAGCGGTTCTTCCGCTTTAAGCCGCTCCTTTGAATATTCAAGAAGCCGCGACATCCATTTGAGTTTGTAGGGATATTTATCCGTCCCGACCGGGTTGCCGTTGGGCAGATAGAGGCACGCAACCCGCATTACGCCTTGCTTGAGCGTAACCACGCCTTCGAGAAAGCGGGCGTGCGCATCTTCGTCATCGCCGGCTAGGCCCGACTTGGTTTCGTCGAAGGGCAGCTTGGACAGCAGCGCCACGCCGTTGAAGGTCTTCTGGCCATGGGTGACCACGTTGTAGCCGAGCGCCTCGATTTCCAGCCGTGGGAAGGCGTCGTCGACACATTTGATCTCCTGCAGGCAGACGATGTCGGGCGCGCAATCAGCGAGCCACGTCAGCAGATGGTCGATTCGCTGCCGGATCGAATTGACGTTCCAGGTGGCAATACGCATCAAAATGTCTCGGCTCGGTGACGCCAGATTTTCCGTTCCGTGGCATACCATGTGATATGCTGTCGTGATAACTGTTTAGAACAAGGCATAAAAGTCGCCGTCAAGGGGCACAGAATCGGACCGTCCCGGCCTTTGCGGACCGGTCGACGTGAAAAGCTATGAAAAGAAGAAATTTGGTGTTTCTTGCTGGCGCACTGGGCATCGCTGCTCTGGCCGCGTTTGTGACCCGCTCTTCATGGACCGGCGGTAACGCCAGCGCCCAGGGTCCGCAACGTCCGCGTACAATCTCGGTTGAACTGGCCAAGGCGGAGCGCAAGCCGGTGCCAGTCGATGTCGATTCGATCGGAACGGTGACGCCGATTTCCAGCGTGGCGCTGAAATCGCGGGTCGAAACCACCATCGTCGCGGTCCACTTCGAAGACGGCGCCAGGGTCAACGAAGGCGAACTCTTGTTTACGCTCGACGCGCGCCAGATCGACGCCCAGATCGAGCAGGCCGAGGGCATGCTCGCCAAGGACCAGGCGCAGCTCGAGGGTGCACAACGCGACCTGAGGCGTTACAGTGAATTGATCGGCAAGGGCGCCACCACCCAGGTCAATCTCGATAACGCCAAGACCCAGGCCGACATCCTGATCGGTACCATCAAGGCCGATCAATCCGCGCTGGACAATTTGAAGGTCCAGAAAAGCTTCACCACCATCCGCGCCCCGTTTTCGGGACGGATCAGCGCCGCCAATGTGAAGGTCGGCAATTTCGTGCGCCCGGCCGATACCACTCCGCTCGCCGTCATCAACCAGATGGCGCCCGTCTACGTGACCTTCGCCGTTCCGCAGCGCGCACTGGTCGACTTGCGCGACGCGATGGCGGCCGGCGTCTCCAGGGTGATCGCTACGATCCCGGGCCACCAGCGTTCGGAAGACGGCAAGGTCGCGATGGTCGAAAATTCGGTGGATTCCACCACCGGCATGGTCACCGTGCGCGGCATCATGGACAACGCCAACGAGACGCTGTGGCCGGGAACGCTGGTCACGACGAAGCTTATCATCCGCACCGAGGATTCCGTGGTGGTGCCGACGGTGGCGGTCCAACGCAGCCAGAACGGCAATTACGTGTTCGTGGTGAAGGACGGCATAGCGAAAGTGCAGCCGGTCAAGGTCGATCGGACCTTCCAGGGCCTTTCGGTCATCGCCGAGGGGCTGTCGGGAAGCGAGGACGTCGTTGTCGACGGGCAATTGCTGTTGTCCGACGGATCGCGGGTCGAGCAACGGGCCCGCAAGGCCGGGGCCTGAGCGATGACGCTCTCCGAACTCTGCATTCGCCGGCCGGTCATGACGACGCTGATCACGGCGTCGATCATCGCGTTCGGCGTGTTCGGTTTCCGCCTGTTGCCGGTATCGGCGCTGCCGCGGGTCGATTTTCCGACCATTGCCGTAACGGCGACCCTGCCGGGCGCAAGCGCAGACACCATGGCGGCTTCGGTCGCCGGTATCATCGAGCGTCAGCTATCGACCATCGCCGGCATCTCGTCGATGTCGTCGAGTTCGTCGCAGGGCACGACGCAGATCACCATCCAGTTCGATCTCAACCGCAACATCGACGCTGCGGCGCTCGACGTGCAGACGGCCTTGACGATCGCACAACGGCGGCTGCCGATCGAGATGACGATTCCGCCAAGTTTCCGCAAGGTCAATCCGGCGGACTTCCCGGTGCTGTTCGTGGCGCTGGGCTCGGCCACGCTGCCGCTCTCGGCGGTCAACGAATATGGCGACATCACGATCGGGCAGGCGCTGTCGCAAATTCCGGGCGTCGCGCAGGTCCTGATCTACGGCGCGCAGAAATTCGCCATCCGCGTCCAGGCCGATCCGGAAGCCGCGGCCGCGCGCGGATTGTCGCTTGAGGATATCAGGACCGCGGTTTCGCGCGCCAATTCCTCGACGCCGGTCGGCACCTTGAATGGACCGAAACAGGACGTTGCGCTGCAGGCTTCAGGCCAGATGGACAAGGCGATCGACTATCGTCATGTGGTGGTCGCGTGGCGCAACGGTTCGCCGGTCAAGCTTGATGAAGTAGCCAGGATTTATGACAGCGTCGAGAACGACAAGATCGCGAGCTGGCTGAACGGCGAGCGTTCGATCGTGCTTGCCATTCAGAAACAGCCGGATGCCAACACGGTGGCGGTGGTGGATTCCGTGCTGGCAAAATTACCCGCATTGCGCGCGCAGATACCGCCCTCGGTCTCCGTCAACGTGATGATGGACCGTTCCATTTCGGTTCGTCAGGCCGTCGCCGACGTCGAGGAAACCCTGCTGATCGCCGTGGCGTTGGTTATTCTGGTGATCTTCCTGTTCCTGCGCTCCGCGTCCGCCACGTTCATTCCGGCGCTGGCCGTTCCGATTTCGCTGTTCGGCACTTGCGCGGTCATGTACGCGCTGGACTATTCCATCAACAACATGACGCTGCTGGCGCTGACCTTGTCCGTCGGTTTCGTGGTCGACGACGCCATCGTCATGCTGGAGAACATCGTCCGCCATATCGAACACGGCATGCGGCCCTTCGAAGCAGCGTTGAAGGGTGCGCGCGAGATCGGCTTCACGATCATCTCGATCACGTTCTCGCTGATCGCCGTATTCATCCCGGTGCTGTTGATGGGCGGCATTGTCGGCCGGGTGTTCCGGGAATTCGCGGTGACGGTCTCGGTCGCGATCATCGTCTCCGGTTTCGTGTCGCTGACGCTGACGCCGATGCTGTGCGCGCGTGTGCTGAAGGCGCACGACGCGAACAGGAAGCCGAACGTCGTGCTTCGCGTCTTCGAGCGGATGTTCGATGCCTGGTTGCGGGCCTACGAATTGGCGCTCGACTGGGTGCTGGCGCGGAAAGCGCTGATGCTGCTGGTGACGCTGGCGACGCTCGGTGGCACCGTCTACCTCTATATGATCGTGCCGAAGGGCTTCTTTCCGCAGGAAGATACCGGCTTCCTGATCGGCGTGACCGAAGCTGCCACCGACACCTCCTTCGAAGCGATGAAGGTGCGTCAGCAGGCATTGGTCGATGTGCTGAAATCCGATCCGGCGATCGATTATATCAACAGTACCGTCGGCTCCGGCGGGCCTAATCCGACCGCGAATTACGGCCGCCTGTTTATCGCATTGAAGCCGCAAGCGACGCGTGATCCCGTCAGCGTCGTGGTCGGGCGCCTGCGTCAGAAGGCGCGGGAAATTCCGGGCATGCAGGCGTTCTTCCAGAGCATCCAGAATCTCAACATCGGCGGACGGATTTCCAAGAGCCAGTACCAGTATGTGCTGCAGAGCGGCGACACCGAAGCGCTGTATCGGCTGGCGCCGCAAATGCGCGATGACATCGAGAAGATACCGGGCCTGCTCGACGTCACCACCGACCTCTACATCAAGAACCCGCAGATGACGGTCGATATCGACCGCGAGAAGGCGGCCGTCTACGGCATTACCGTCGATCAGATACGCAACCAGCTTTACAACGCCTTCGGCTCGCGGCAGGTCGGCACCATCTACATGCCGTCGAACGACTACCAGATCATCCTGGAGGCGCAGCCGCAGTTCAGGGTCGATCCGTCCGACCTGTCCAAGCTCTACATGAAGACCGCCAACAACCAAACCATCCCGCTTGCTGCGGTGGCGAAACTGGTGCCGACGGTCGGCCCGCTGCAGATCAATCATCAGGGCCAGCAGCCGGCCGTGACGATCTCGTTCAATCTCGCGCCCGGCTATTCGCTGGGCTATGCGGTGGACAAGATCACCGCACTTGAACAGGCGTCGAACTTGCCGGTCACGATCGCGACCGGCTTCTCGGGCACGGCGCAGGTGTTCCAGGATTCGCTGCGCGGGCAGGGCGTGCTGATCCTCGCGGCGGTGTTCGCGGCCTTCGTCATCCTCGGCATTCTCTATGAAAGCTTTATTCACCCGATCACGATCATTTCCGGCCTGCCGTCGGCCGGCATCGGCGCGATCCTGACGCTCATGCTGTTCAACATGGAACTGTCCGTCATCGCGATGATCGGTATCGTGATGCTGGTCGGCATCGTCAAGAAGAACGCCATCATGATGGTGGACTTCGCGCTGGAGCGCCGCCGTGTCGGCTTGAGTGCCGAGCACGCCATTCGCGAAGCCGCCTTGCTGCGGTTCCGCCCGATCATGATGACGACCTTTGCCGCAATCTTCGGCACGCTGCCGATTGCGCTCGGCGCCGGTGCCGGCGCTGAGTTGCGGCAGCCTTTGGGCGTCGCGGTGGTCGGCGGCCTCTGCGTCTCGCAGCTGCTGACGCTGTTCATCACGCCGGTGATCTATATCTATCTTGACCGGATCGACCGCCGCCTGAAGCGCCGCCTCGAGCCGCAGGCGGATGATGCCGAAAACGTGGAGCGGCCGCACGTGGTCGCCGCCGAGTGATACGGTTCATCCCGGGGCGCGTCGCAATCCTGGCCGCCGTCGCGTTGCTCGCCGCGGCGACTGATCGAGCGTCCGCGGCCGAGCCCATCGAAATCTTCGATGCGCATCTGCATTACAATTGGGAGCCGAAGCCGTACTACCAACTCGATGAAGTGCTGGCGTTGTTCAAAAAGCATCGTGTGACCGGCATCCTCGCGACCAGCCGTCCCAATACCGGAACGCATGCACTGATGGATTCCAAGGCGAACGGTCTGCAGATCGTGCCGTTCCTTCGCCCGTACCGCGTCCGCCCCGATATTCAGACTTGGTTCAATGATCCCGTCATTTTCGATCTCGTGCAGGAAGAATTCAAACGCGGCTATTACCGCGGCATCGGCGAATTCCACCTGTCCGGAAAGTCGGCAGATACCGAGTGGGTCAAGAAGACGGTCGATTTCGCGGTCGCCAACGATCTCTATCTGCATGCCCATGCCGACCAGGAGGCCGTCGAAATCCTGATGCGGCACAATCCGCGCGCGCGGATCATCTGGGCGCACACCGGCTTCGGCCTTTCGAGCGAACGTGTTTCGGCGATGCTGGCCAAATATCCCGCCCTGTGGGGTGAACTCTCTTACCGCAGCGGCATCACAGACGGGGCGGGCAAGCTGACGCCGGAATGGCGAGCCCTGTTCGAGCGATATCCGCACCGATTCCTGCTCGGCTCCGACACCTGGATCGCTGAGCGCTGGGCGAGCTACGGCGACATCATGGCCAGCTATCGCGCCTGGCTGGAGCAATTGCCGCCCAAGGTGGCCCAGCAGATTGCGCATGGCAACGCCAGGGCGTTGTTTGCGGATCGTCGTTAAGTCTCAGATCGAAAAACTGGTCCCACAGCCGCAGGACGCCGTCGCGTTCGGGTTGACCACGCGGAACGAGGCGCCGATCAGGTCGTCGACGAAGTCCACTTCCGAGCCCGCCAGGAACGGCACCGAGGCGGAATCGACCAGCACCACGGCGCTGTCGCGTTCGATCACCAGATCATCCTCGGTCTGCGCGCGCTCGACGTCGAATTTGTACTGAAAGCCCGAGCAGCCGCCGCCCTCGACGCTGATGCGCAGCATGGCGCCGTCGCCTTCCTTGCTGAGGATTTCTCCGATGCGGCGGGCCGCCCGCTCGCTGACGGTGATGGCAGCAGTCATAGCTCGTCTCCCGGTCGCCGGCGTCATACCCAATTCACTTGGTATCCCGCGCTCACCATAGTTAAGTGCACAAGCCTGCGGAATCAATTGGATAAGGATTAAAACACCGTGTCGGTCGGAATGGCAGCTCCCCGCTCGGTCTATGCCTGCGATCCCGATTGCAGCCGCGGACGGCTGTTCGCGGAGCCGCCGAGCAAGACCCGCAGCCCGTTCCGCAGGGACTGCGACCGGGTAATTCATTCTACGGCGTTCCGCCGCCTGAAGTATAAAACGCAGGTATTTGTGTTCCACGAAGGCGATCATTACCGCACCCGGCTGACCCATTCGCTGGAAGTCGCCCAGATCGCCCGCGCGCTGGCGCGGCAGCTCGGGCTCGACGAGGATCTCACGGAAACCCTGGCGCTGGCGCATGACCTCGGCCATCCCCCGTTCGGCCATGCCGGCGAGCGGGCGCTGGACAAATGCCTGCAGGCCCATGGCGGGTTCGATCACAACGCACAGACCCTGCGCGTCGTGACATCGCTCGAGCATCGTTATCCCGATTTCGACGGGCTCAACCTGACCTGGGAGTCGCTGGAGGGCATCGTCAAGCACAATGGCCCGCTGACGGAGCGAAACGGGGCGGCGACAGGACGCTACCGCGACCGCGGTATTCCCGTGGGGATATCCGACTACACCGGGACATTCGACCTGGAACTATGGAGCTTTGCCTCGCTGGAGGCGCAGGTCGCGGCGATTGCCGACGACATTGCCTACGACGCCCATGATATCGACGACGGCCTGCGGGCCGGCCTGTTTGGGGTCGACGACCTCAAGGAGGTGCCGCTGCTTGCCGAAATCATTGCGGACACCGCCAGACATTATCCCGCGCTCGATGACGACAGGCGCGGCGCCGAACTGGTGCGCGAACTGATCTCATATCTGATCGGGGCCGTCATCTCGGAGGCGCGCGCGCGCCTGCAGGCAGCAAAGCCGCAATCGGCGCAAGACGTCCGCAACCAAAGCGAGGCGATGATCGCTTTTCCGGTCGCCGTGGCGCTGGCGGAGGCCGAAATCAAATCGTTCCTGAAACGGCACATGTACCGTCATGAGCGGGTCATGCGGGTGATGGGCGAGGCGGAACGGATCCTGTTCGACCTGTTCGCGCGCTATCGGGACAATCCCGGCGATCTGCCGGCCGAATGGCTCGAAGGCACCGAGAACGAGACGGAAGCCGGCCGCGCCCGGCGGATCGGTAATTTCATCGCCGGGATGACCGACCGCTTCGCAATAACAGAACATCAGCGGCTTTTTGACTCGACCCCGGATTTGCGTTAGGCGGCGGCCATGGCCGAGAAAGCTTCATCACCACACCTTTTTGCCGACGTGCTCGCGCGCGTGCATGCGGTCTGTAGCGCGCTTGCCGCCGAGCACGGATGGCCCGCGGGGATCGACTTCTCGCGCATCGTGGTCGAGCCGCCGCGCGATGTTTCACATGGCGATATGGCCACCAACGCCGCGATGGTGCTGGCGAAGGAAGCCAAGGCAAAACCGCGCGATCTCGCCGAACAGATTGCAGCCAGGCTGCGCGCGGACGATCTGATTGCGTCGGTCGATGTCGCCGGGCCCGGCTTCATCAATCTCACCTTGAAGCCGCAGGCCTGGTCGGACGCGCTGCGGACCGTCTTGCGCGAGGGTAGCGCTTATGGCCGCAGCGGCATGGGCGGGGCCGAGAAGGTCAATGTCGAGTATGTCTCGGCCAACCCGACCGGGCCGATGCATGTCGGGCATTGCCGGGGCGCGGTGTTCGGTGATGCGATGTGCAGCCTGCTTCAGTTCGCCGGCTACGACGTCACCCGCGAATATTACATCAACGATGCTGGCGCCCAGGTCGACGTGCTCGCGCGCTCGGCTTTCCTTAGGTATCGCGAGGCGCTCGGCGAGGACATCGGCGAGATTCCGGAAGGGCTGTATCCCGGCGACTATCTGAAGCCGGTAGGGCAGGCACTGTCGGATGAATATGGCGACAGACTGCTGTCGATGTCCGAGGGCGCGTGGCTGCCGATCGTGCGCAACAAAGCCATTGCCATGATGATGGATGAGATCAAGGGCGATCTCGCCGCGCTCAATATCAGGCACGACGTGTTTTTCTCGGAGCGGTCGCTGATCGAAACCGGCAACAACAAGGTTGCGGAGACCATCGATTATCTGCGTTCCAAAGGCGACATTTATGAAGGCCGCCTGCCGCCGCCAAAGGGCAAGCCGGTCGAGGATTATGAAGATCGCGAGCAGACGCTGTTTCGCGCCACCGCGTTCGGCGACGATGTCGATCGTCCGCTGATCAAGTCCGACGGCAGCTACACTTATTTTGCCTCCGACATTGCCAATCACAGGAACAAGTTCGACCGCGGCTTCAATAATCTCATCGATGTGTTCGGCGCCGACCACGGCGGCTACATCAAGCGCATGCAGGCGGCGGTGAAGGCGGTGACCGCGGGCAAGGCCACGCTCGACGTCAAGGTGGTGCAACTGGTGCGGCTGCTACGCAACGGCGAACCGGTGAAGATGTCGAAGCGCTCCGGCGAGTTCGTCACTCTGCGCGAGGTGGTCGACGAGGTCGGCTCCGATGCGGTGCGGTTCATGATGCTGTTCCGCAAGAACGACGCGGTGCTGGATTTCGACCTCGCCAAGGTGATCGAGCAGTCCAAGGACAACGCGGTATTCTATGTCCAGTACGGGCACGCCCGCGGGCATTCGATCTTCAAGAACGCCCGGGAGGTGGTTCCCGACCTGCCGCAGGAGGATGAAGCGCGGTCCGGCTACCTTCTGGACGCGGCGGTGGAACGGCTGACCGACCCGGCGGAACTCAGCCTGCTCAAGCTTCTGGCGCTCTATCCCCGGATGATCGAGGCGGCGGCGGCGACACATGAGCCGCACCGAATCGCTTTTTACCTTTATGATCTGGCCAGCGAATTTCACGCGCTATGGACCAAGGGGCGCGATTTGCCCTATTTACGCTTCATTATAACTAATGATGCAGAGATTACGAAGGCGCGGCTGGCGATGGTTCAGGGCGTCGTCTCGGTTCTGGCTTCCGGCTTGGCCGTTCTCGGCGTCCACGCCCCAACCGAGATGCGGTAGCAGGGGCGAAGGCTGCTCACATGGGGACCTGTGAGCGCATCCGGCAGGAGCCGGTTCATTTGGTAGGGTGGGCTGGCGACTTTCCCGAAGGGGATGCATCATCACGATGGCTGATCGATATCAGGACAGACCTTTTTCCGTGGACGATGACTACGACCGCGGCAGCGACCATCCCGCACCGGCGAAGCCCGAGAGCGATCCGCTCGCGGAGCTTGCCCGGCTGATCGGTCAGACCGATCCCTTCGCCATGGGCCGGGCCAACCAGCAGGTGCAGCCGCGCAGCGGCGCCCATGATCGTTACCAGCCGCCGGCGGACGAAGAAGACGACAGCCTTCCATCTGGCCCGCCGCCATGGATGCAGCGCGCGGCCCGCCACGAAGCTCCGCCACAGGATGAGTACGAGCAGGAGGATCACGCCAGCGCCGTGCATCCGCTGCACCGTTACGCGACACCCGTGGCGGCGCCCGAGCCGGAATACCATCAGGCGCCGGCATTTACGGAGGCCGATCAGCCGCTTGATCCGTCCCGTTACGATGATGCGCTGTACGGCCAGATCGAGGCTGACGCTCGTGCACAGCACGAACAGGCGTATTCGGACGATCCTTACACCTATCATGACGGTTATGACGACGCCCCCGAGGAGCCGGTCAAGAAACGCGGCGGCGGCATGATCACAGTTGCCGTGGTGCTGGCGCTGGCGGTGGTCGGAACAGGCGCGGCCTTTGCCTATCGTACCTATGTGGGATCGCCACGCAGCGGCGAGCCGCCGATCATCAAGGCCGATAACAGCCCCACCAAGATCATTCCGACGCCTGCCGACGGCACCGCCAAGGTGCCGGACCGCCTGGCGAGCGGCGACGGCACCGAGCGGATTGTTCCGCGCGAGGAAGCTCCGGTCGACGTCAATGCCAAGGCCGGGCCCCGCGTGGTGTTTCCGCCGCTGAACCCGAATGGCAGCCCGCCATCCGTGGCAAGCATCGCTCCCGGCTTGTCGCCGGCGAATGCCGGCAATGGTACGCTTTCGAGCAATGAGCCGCGCAAGATCAAGACCCTTGCCGTTCGGAGCGATCAGCCCGATGGCGCAGCGACCCCTGTTGGGGCGCCATCGCCGGCAAGACCGACGCCGGCCCCGCGGACCACCGCATCGGCGGCTAACGCCAATGCGTCGGCCAATGCGCCGCTGTCTTTGGCGCCACAGACCGGTCAACCGGCTCCCGCAACCCGCGTTGCAACCACCAGCCCGTTACAGACCGCTCCTGGCGCCAGCGGGGGGGGCGGCTATCTGGTTCAGGTTTCCTCGCAGCGGAACGAGGCTGATGCGCAAGCCTCCTACCGGGCCTTGCAAGGCAAGTTCCCGAGCGTGCTGGGCTCGCGCGCGCCGGTGATCAAGCGTGCAGACCTCGGCGAGAAGGGCGTCTACTACCGCGCCATGGTTGGTCCGTTCGGATCGCCCGAAGAAGCTTCGCACTTTTGTGGCAACCTGAAAACTGCCGGCGGGCAGTGCGTCATCCAAAGGAATTGACGGCGGTTTCCTTGACCCTTGGGCGCGGCGCGGGCTAATCGGCCCCATGAACAGCCGCGCATTCATCACGGGCATCTCCGGGCCGGAACTCAACGACCTCGAACGTGAGTTCATTCGCTCGGAGCGGCCGTGGGGTTTTATTTTATTCAAGAGGAACATTGAAAACCCGGCACAAGTTGCTCTGCTGGTTCGAGAAATGCGTAGCACAATCCGCGATCCCGATGCCCCGGTCCTGATCGATCAGGAGGGTGGCCGGGTGCAGCGGCTCGGTCCGCCGCATTGGCCGGTCTACCCGGCGGGCGCCGTATTCGGCACGCTTTACGACATCGATTCTGCGTTGGGCCTGACCGCGGCCCGGTTGAGTTCGCGTCTGATCGCGGCCGACCTCAGTGAAATCGGGGTGACCGTGGATTGCCTGCCGTTGGCCGATGTCCCCGTGGCCGGTGCTGATGCCGTTATTGGCAACCGGGCCTATGGAACCGAACCGAAAAAGGTCGCGGCGATCGCTCGGGCGGTCACGGAAGGTCTGGAACAGGGGGGTATTTTGCCGGTTCTCAAGCACATTCCCGGGCACGGAAGGGCGACCGCGGACACCCATTTCCGGCTTCCGGAGGTCAATACCGCCAAATCCGAGCTGGAGCGGACCGATTTCGCTGCGTTCCAGCCATTGGCCGACCTGCCGATGGCCATGACCGCACATGTTGTGTTTAGCGCGCTGGACCCCGCCCATCCGGCGACGACTTCTGCGACAATCATCGAACAGGTGATTCGCGGCGTGATCGGGTTCCAGGGTTTGTTGATGAGTGATGATGTGTCCATGAACGCGTTGGCGGGATCGATCGCCGAGCGAACGAAAGCGATCATCGGCGCCGGCTGCGACGTGGTTCTGCATTGCAATGGCGACCTCGGCGAAATGCGCGAGGTGGCGCGCGAGACACCGGAACTGTCCGGCAAGGCGCTGGAGCGGGCCCGCCGGGCGCTGGCGTCGCGCAAGCCGCCGCAGCCGTTCGACCGGCAGGCAGCACGGGCTGAACTGGATGCGTTGATCCGTCGTGCAGAGGTAACAGGCGCATGACTGCAGAGATTCTATCGTTCGAGACCGGCCGGCCGGCCGAACTGGCGGAGGGAGAGCCGTCGCTGGTGGTCGATGTCGGCGGCTATGAGGGGCCGCTTGACCTTTTGCTGACGCTGGCACGGCAGCAAAAGGTCGATCTCGCCAAGATCTCCATCCTGGCATTGGCCGACCAATATCTCAGCTTCATCGAGGCGGCGCGGAAGATCCGCCTGGAGCTTGCGGCTGACTACCTGGTGATGGCGGCCTGGCTGGCGTTCCTGAAATCGCGGCTGCTGCTGCCCGAGCCGCCGACGGCCGATGGGCCAAGCGCCGAGGAGATGGCGACCGCGCTGGCCAACCGGTTGCGCCGGCTCGAGGCCATTCGCGAAGCCTCGAACCGGCTGATGAACCGGCCGCAGTTGCAGCGCGACATTTTTCCACGCGGCAATCCGGAAGCGATCGCCGAAATCAAGCGTCCGAAATTCACCGCGACCCTGTTCGACCTGCTCACGGCCTATGCCGCGCAGCGCCAGCAGCGGGTGCTGGCCAGCGTGCATCTGGCGAAGCGCACGGTGTGGTCGCTGTCCGAGGCGAGGGCCTCGCTCGAACGCCTCGTCGGGATGGCCCAGGACTGGAGCCGGCTCGACGACTACCTGCTGAGTTACGTCGTCGATCCCTCGCAGAAGGCTACTGTTTTTGCGTCGAGCTTTGCCGCGGCCCTGGAATTGGTGCGGGAAGGCGAGATGGAACTGCACCAGAAGGAGGCGTTCGCGCCTTTGTTTTTTCGAAAGCGTCCGCCGCAACCAGCATCCGACGCGATGACCGCGCCGGATCTGCCGGCTGAGTAAGTGGAAGAAGGAGACCGAGCCATGGCAAGCCTGGCGGAAAAACGCATAGCCGATGCCGAGGAGCACTCCGTGGACCCGGAAGCGCGGCCGGAGGAATTGCGGCTCCTGGAAGCGCTGCTTTTCGCTTCCGCCGAACCGCTCGATCAGGCGGCGCTTGCCAAGCGGATGCCCGACGGCGTCGACATCAAGGCGGCGCTGGCCCAATTGCAGGCGGACTACGCCCTGCGGGGTGTCAATCTGGTGCGGGTCGCCAACAAATGGACGTTCCGCACCGCAGGCGACCTGTCCTGGCTGATGACGCGGGAAAGCACCGAGACGCGGCGGCTGTCGCGGGCGGCGATCGAGATGCTGGCCATCATCGCCTACCATCAGCCGGTGACGCGTGCCGAGATCGAGGAAATCCGCGGCGTGGTGACGTCGAAGGGAACGCTCGATGTGCTCTTGGAAACCGGCTGGATCCGTCCGCGCGGCCGCCGCAAGACGCCGGGCCGTCCACTGACCTTCGGAACCACGGAAGCCTTTCTGTCGCAGTTCAGCCTGGAAGCGCTCGGCGATCTGCCGGGCCTTGAGGAACTGAAAGGTACGGGGCTGCTGGACTCGCGGCTGCCGTCGGGCTTCAGCGTGCCGACGCCGTCGGACGATCCGGCCCTGCGCGACGATGAGGATCCGCTTGAGGTCGGCGATCTGGAACTCGCTCTGGCCCCAGCCGTGGAGCCGGAAAAGGGCGAGGGAGGCTGATCGGCCTAAGGTGCGGCAGGGTGCGGCCATGATGCCGGTATCAGTTAACGGTGAGCCGCGTTAACAGCGATTTGACGCGGCTTAAGTCCTTGTTTTTGACACCTCCCGAGCCTACTTTCCGGGAAGCTTGGGCCGGGTCGCCGGCCAACGTGTTTGGAGGGATGCAGGATGGGTTCGCTTAGCATTTGGCACTGGATCGTCGTGATCGCAGTCGTCCTGCTGCTGTTCGGCCGCGGCAAGATTTCGGACTTGATGGGTGATGTCGCGCAGGGCATCAAGGCCTTCAAGAAGGGCATGCAGGACGACGACAAGACTGCAGAAAAGTCCGAGCCCGTGAAGTCGATCGATCATAACGCAGCGCCGTCCTCGACGGCGCGGTCGGATGTCGGCAGCAAAGCAGTCTGACCAAGAAAGCCGTTGAGGAAAGACGCGGGCGGCCCCAATCTCCTGCAGGGATTGGGCTGGGATTAACTCGCGTTAGCGGAATTTTTCATGTTCGATATCGGGTGGAGTGAACTGGTTGTCATCGCGGCCGTCGCGCTGATCGCCATCGGCCCGAAAGAATTGCCGGGTGTGCTGCGCATGGTCGGGCAATGGATGGGCAAGGCGCGCAAGATGGCCGCCGAATTCCAGGGCCAATTCCAGGAAGCGATGCGCGAGGCCGAGATGGCCGACCTCAAGAAGACCTTCGACGAGGTCAAGGAGACCGCCACCGGTCTGGCCAGCGGCAACGTCATGACCTCGCTGCAGAAGGACGTCGGCGACGCCTTGCGGATCGATGACATCGACAAACCGCCGGTGGATGCGCAGGTCGCCTCCGCGACCGACGCGCCGGTTTCGACAGGCGATGCGCTGACGCCGACCACGCCCGAGCCGCCGACGCCGCAGACCTTCGTGGAGGCGGAAACCCACGCCGCTTCCGGAGAACCTCTCGCGATCACGCGCGAAGTTCAGCCTGAACCTGCGCCTGACGCCTTCAAGGACGCCAAAGCGTCATGAGTGCCGAAGACATCGAGGCCAGCAAAGCGCCGTTAATGGACCACCTGATTGAGCTGCGTTCGCGGCTGATCAAGGCGCTGCTCGGTTTCGGTATTGCGTTCATCTTCTGCTTCTTCTTTGCCAAGCAGATCTACAACGTGCTGGTGTGGCCGTTCGTCTGGGTGGCCGGACCGGAGAACTCGAAGTTCATCTACACGGCACTGCTGGAATACTTCCTGACCCAGTTGAAGCTCGCGCTGTTCGGCGCCGGCTTCATTTCCTTTCCTATCGTGGCGACGCAAATCTACAAGTTCGTGGCGCCCGGCCTCTACAAGCACGAGCGCGGCGCGTTCCTGCCCTATCTGATCGCCACGCCGTTCTTCTTCATTCTGGGATCTATGCTGGTCTATTTCGTGGTGCTGCCGATGCTGGTGCGGTTCTCGCTCGGCATGCAGCAGGTCGGCGGCCCGGAAACCGCGCAGATCCAGCTCCTTCCCAAGGTCGGCGAATATCTGTCGCTGATGATGTCGCTGATTTTCGCGTTCGGCGTGGCGTTCCAGCTTCCGGTGATCCTGACGCTGTTGGGCCGGATCGGCATCATCACCGCCAAGCAACTGCGCGAGAAGCGCCGATATTTCATTGTGGTCGCCTTCGTCATCGCCGCCGTGCTAACGCCACCCGACGTCATCAGCCAGGCCTCCCTCGCGATCCCGCTGCTGGCGCTGTACGAAGGCTCGATCATCGCGGTCGCTATCGTAGAGAAGAAGGCGGCAGCCGCACAGGCAGCCGCGGCGGCTGGCCCACCCTCGACGCCGCCTCCGCCCGAGGCCAATCCGGCGGAGTAGGGGCTCTCGCCCTGAATGCAGCCCAGCCCTCCAGCCGTCATACCCGTGAAAGCGGGTAGTGCCCCGCGGCCTCGCGAATCTGTCGCTACTGCTCTGGAATACTGGATCACCCGCTTTCGCGGGTGATGACCAGTGTGGTACGGGATGCGCAACGACAAACGTTAAATGTCACCGTAATGAGTGACATTCAACGCAAGTGCCCAGGACCCGACCCATGCACGATATCAAAGCGATCCGCGACAACCCGCAAGCTTTCGACGCTGCCCTGAAACGGCGCGGGCTTGAGCCGTTGTCGGCGTCGCTGCTTGCGATCGACGAAAAGCGCCGCGCGGCGATCCTGGCCTCGGAGCAGGCACAGGCGCGGCGCAATTCCGCTTCGAAGGAAATCGGCGACGCCAAGAAGGCGAAGGACGAGGCACGCGCAGCGAAGCTGATGGCGGAGGTCGCCGAACTCAAGACCACGATGCCAGAGCTCGAAGCCGCAGCGAAGACGGCGGACGAAGAGCTCGCCAGGGAATTGGCCGCGATCCCGAACCTGCCGCTCGACGAAGTGCCTGACGGCGTCGACGAGCACGGCAACGTGCAGCATCACATTTTCGGGGTAGCGCGTAACTATGCGTTCGCGCCAAAACCGCATGACGATCTCGGCGGCGCGCTCGGCTACATGGATTTTGAGACCGCCGCGAAGTTAAGCGGCGCGCGATTTGTCGTGCTGAGGAAAGGTCTCGCGCGCTTGGAGCGCGCGATCGGGCAGTTCATGCTCGATTTGCATACCAACGAGCACGGTTATGCCGAGATCAATCCGCCACTACTGGTGCGCAATGACACGATGTTTGGTACCGGGCAGCTACCCAAGTTTGAAGACGACCAGTTTTGGGCTGTCAAAGGTGAGTTGCTGGCTGCCGTTGATGGGAATGCTGCAGACAAATTGCGGAGCGAACGTCTCGGCCTGATCCCCACCGCCGAAGTGCCTCTGACAAATCTCGTCCGTGAATCCATTGTCGACGAGAAAGAACTGCCGATGCGCCTGACTGCGCTGACGCCGTGTTTTCGCGCGGAGGCGGGGGCGGCCGGGCGCGATACCCGCGGCATGATCCGGCAGCATCAGTTCACGAAAGTGGAGCTGGTCTCGATCACGACGCCGGAGGCGAGCCGCGACGAGCATGAGCGGATGCTGGCCTGCGCCGAGGAAGTGTTGCGGCAGCTCGACCTGCATTACCGCGTGATGACGCTGTGCGCCGGCGACATGGGTTTTTCGGCGCAGAAGACCTACGACATCGAGGTCTGGATGCCCGGACAGGGTGACGGCGGCGCCTACCGCGAAATCTCAAGCTGCTCCGTGTGCGGCGATTTCCAGGCGAGGCGGATGGATGCTCGTTATCGTAGCCCCGACGGCAAGCCGCGCTTCGTGCACACGCTGAATGGCTCCGGCACTGCGGTCGGCCGCGCACTGATTGCGGTGATGGAGACCTATCAGCAGGAAGACGGCTCGATCGCCGTGCCCGATGTGCTGCAGCCCTATATGGGCGGGCTTAAAGTGATCGAGCGGGACAAATAACAGGACAGAAAAACCCGAATGGCCCTGCATCGCGACATCCTTTGGATCGGCAGACAGTGGGCCGTTACGGGTTTCGGGATGCAGGCGATCGATCAAAGACTGGCCGGCCAATTCGACGTCGAGATTTGCCGTTTATGGGAAGATGAGCTCGCGGAACGCCTGCGCGACCAGAAATGGTTCAATGCGGAGGATTTCGACAAAGCGCTTTCCATTGCGCGGCAGCGTTATCCCGAACCGCCGCCCAAAGCCGTGCCGTCTGAGGCGGCTCCGTCTCCAGGAAGTGACGAACCTGAGGCGTCACCGAACCCAGCACCTCAAAGCTTTGCCATGGGGATTACAGGTTGGCCGGCGAAATTCGTGCACCCCTGGCGCATCAAGCGGTGATAGCGCGGTGCAACAGGTGAGAAGGACAATCCGTTAGCATTTGGACAGCAGTGTTTGATCTTCCCCCGAAGAAGTGGACGGGTTTAGGCGGCTTTTAGCTCCATCTCGTTCGGAGCGATATATCCGAATGTGGAATGGAGCCTTGTTCGATT
>LNAP01000223.1_pt1 | contig 63243 bp, 68 predicted proteins | sample 602601 | NCBI WGS metagenome assembly LNAP01 (sample SAMN02440304, study PRJNA202911) | soil metagenome | biome: Subtropical and temperate rainforests or woodlands; isolation source: soil samples (1 kg each in a 20% v/v slurry with milli Q water) were... ...
AACGGCGTAGCCGCGGCCGTGCAGCATGGCGACGGCGGCGCTGCCGACGCCGCCGGTCGCGCCCGTCACGAGCACGGTCCCGTGCTCAGGGCGCAGACCATTCTCCTCGAGGCGCTGCAGCGACAGCGCCGCAGTAAATCCCGCGGTGCCAAGCAGCATCGCCTCGCTCAGCGAAAGACCGGCGGGCAGCGGCACGACCCATGCCGCAGGTACACGGGCATATTCGCTGAAACCGCCATAGTGTCCGGTTCCGATTTCATAGCTGGTGGCGATAACTTGATCGCCTTCGCGGAACCGCGCATCCTTGGATGCCACGACCGTTCCTGCCAGGTCGATCCCAGGCACCATCGGATACGATTTGACTACTCGGCCTGTCGGAGAGGCGGCCAGACCATCCTTATAATTGATGCCCGAGTAGGCGACCCGGATCGTGACCTCCCCGTCAGGGAGATCTTCGATGCGGAGCTCCCGAATCCCCAGGTTAAAACCCTCCTCGTTCCGATCGACAACCAACGAATGAAATATCTTGTCCATCCTGCAACCTCCCTTTTTCATCATTAAATTTCTTCGGACAGGGGCTGCCTTCCGTCTTCCGGATGCGCTGTCCTGTCCCCGCTACTTAAGCAATTCCTCCAACGGCTCCGCAATAATACGCTGCACATCCTCCATCACGACAGAAAACCGGCGTTCCACTTCGAACAAGCGGCGGATGGACGGATTCATCGAGATGACTTCATACAATTTCTCCATCTTCTGCATTTCTTCTTGAGCGGGCATTTCTCCCGCCATCATTTTTTGCTGAAGCTCAGCCTGGCGTCCACGAAAATCATCCAGCATCCGCTTGCTGTCGGCATCCGCGTCAATTTGCGCCTTGACCTCCTTCATTTCTTTAAACTCGCTGCTTTCCCTGACTGCTCGTGCAAGCTCATACGCTCTGTCGTATAAATTCACCGTTCATTTCCTCCTTTTGGTTTGCCCAAATGTGGGCTTTTCCGCTCGGGGTTGGGACAATTGCCTTGGCACCAAGGGATATATTTCTCATATGATGAAGTAGTTTAACATGCAAAAGCACTGCTATTTTCGATGCTGGAAGGAGTGTCGCTTTTGATCAGAACAAAAATAAGGATATCCGTACAAAACACCAGCATCTATCTGGATGATCGGACCATCATGCTGGGTGAATCTTTCGCGAAAAAATGGAAGGTCCCCACCAACCAAAATTTAACCCTGCGGCTCGGCTCTGTCAAGCAGGAGGTAAAGGTCGTCGCCGCCGGTATCAGCGGGATGCGAATCACTCCGTCGCTCTCCGACAAGCTGGGCCTGCATAACGGCGCAAAGTTGTGTCTTCAATATAAGCCGAATTCGCGAACGCTCGTTATCGGTCCGATGATCGGCGTTATGATCAGCCGCGAGTATCCCGGCAATGCGGAAAAACCTTTCGGATCCGCTACTGCCTTTTGCAAGGAAATGACGGAGGCTGGCGAGCAATTCGGCACTCTCGTCTTCTTCTTTCCTCCGGCAGCGATGCATGCCTCGGCGAGCTCTGTCGACGGATGGAGCTACGCAGAGGGAAAATGGGCGAAGAAATCGTTTCCGATTCCAAATACGATCTACAATCGTCTTACTTCGCGCAAATATGAGAATATGGCGAATGTCCAGCAGTTTATGAAAGATGTGAAGTCCCGCAATCACACGGAGATCTTCAACGAGAAATATTTGAACAAAACGGAAGTGTTCGATGCTTTACGTAAAAATGTAACACTGCACGGATATTTGCCGGAGTCGCATCTGTTAAGAAATTACCAAATGCTGAAAACGATGTCCAGCCGGTATCCTGTTTTGTTCTTGAAGCCGATTACCGGAAGTCTCGGCAAAGGGATCATTCGGGTTCGCAAGGAGGAGGGGGGTACTTATAAGTGTTATTTTACCAACTTGAGCGGGGTACGTAAACAGTCGTTCTCCTCCCTGACAGCCCTCTTTCGATCATTGTCAGGCAAATTGAAGTCACGGCGATACCAGATCCAGCAAGGACTGCAGCTCATTGCGGTGGGCGGCCGGCCTGTGGATTTTCGCGCCCTTGTGCATAAAGGCAGCCACGGCAAATGGACGATTACTTCCATCGTTGCCCGGATCGCGGGCATCGAGCACTTTGTTTCCAATCTCGCCAGGGGAGGGAGCCTCAGTCCCCTGAAAGAAGCTCTAGCCAAGTCATCCTTAAGCCCCTCGCAGCGCATTTCCGTTTCCGGCAAGCTGCGCAAAGCCGCTTTGGATATCGCCAATGGCATTGACGAGCAGATTGATCATCACTTCGGTGAGCTTGGCATCGATCTTGCCGCAGACATGAGCGGAAAAGTATGGCTGCTGGAAGTGAACTCCAAACCGTCCAAGGATGACAACACACCCTTATCCGCCAAACGTAAAATCCGCCCTTCCGTCAAGCAAGTGATCCAGTATGCCAGATATTTAGCCAAATTTTGAGGTGAGCTTATGCAAGTTGAAGTCTCTCCGGGCAGGCTCGGCATCCTGGCGACGGAAGTTAGGCGCAAGCTGCCTTTTGCCAGCTCCGGTTATTACCGGCGGTTGTGCCTCCTGGGCAGCAAGGTAGGATTCCATGTATTCGTCTTCTCTCCAAATCGGATTGATTGGAAGAACCTAACCGTTCCCGGTTTTACGTATTCGGCTGAGGAAGGCGGGTGGGTCCGGAAGCTGTACCCGCTGCCTGACCTTGTGTATGATCGTTGTTTTTTCTCTACTCGTGAAGAGTATCTTCAATATCGAACGCAGGCGCGCAGGCTGCGAAGAATGCCCGGGATACGTTTTCTTGGCAATGGGTTGGCCGGTAAATGGGAGGTTCAGCAGATGCTGCAGCACGATCCGTCCTTTCATCCCCACCTCCCCGAAACGCAAATCCTCAAAAGCGGCAAACAATTGCTGACCTGGTTCAAGCGCCGTCAGGACGTGTTTTTGAAGCCCGAAGGGGGAAGTCAAGGTAAAGGAGCGCTGCATATTTCCGCTCGCAATGGGATCTACGAAGCAACGGGCAGAACGGCCCGCAACCAGCCTCTTAGCCAGCGCTTTTTGCAGAGTTCCGCGCTCGTGCGCTTTATAGACTCGTTCATAGGCGGACGGAACTACCTGGCTCAGGAATACTTGCAGCTCACGAATCATGAAGGCAATGCCTATGATATTCGCTCCCTTGTGCAGAAGAACGGCAAAGGCCGATGGGAATTAACCGGCATGGCCGTGCGCTGCGGACAGCCCGGCAGTGTGACCTCGAATCTTCACGGCGGCGGCTTCGCCGCCGAGCTCATGCCCTTTCTCGTCATCGAATTCGGCGAAAGGAAGTCGCGGGAGCTTTTGACCGCTTTGATTGACTTATCCGAGCGTATTCCTTTAGCGCTGGAAACCGTTCATGGGAGGTTGGCCGAGCTTGGCATCGACCTCGGGATCGACCGCTCAGGAAATATATGGATTCTGGAGGTCAATTCGAAGCCCGGCCGATCTATTTTCAAAAGATTAAAAAATGAGAAGGCTTGCCTACGCTCAATAGCCAACCCGATTCGCTACGCCGGATATTTATTACAGAAAGAGCAAGGCTAGACCTTTAGCCTGCATAATGGCAACAAGTTTAGGAGGATAACCTGATGAGTTTGACGATGTGCACCATCCATGCAACGCGAAGAACGGATCAAGCGGTTTATTGTACCGGCGAACTCGTCAAAGCTTTGCGGTTAAGCGGTACGAAAACGATTAAGCTCAGATTGGGGAGCAAGTCCGTCTCCGCTCCCCTGAGAGTGATCAAAAAGACAGGACGGCATTTATACATCCCCCTTTCCTTAATGGCAAATATGCGGATACCACGAGTAGGCGGCTGTATGGTCAACAGCAACAGTATAGAGCGGGAAATCCGGTTTGGGCCCCTGATCGGCGTCTTGACCAACGTAACGGGAAGGACCAGCAGCCCTTTCGGGACCATTACAGGCTTTATACGTCAACTCATGCAAGCCGGAGAGAATCAATCCTTCCATTTCGCTTTTAGTCCGAGGGATGTCAACTGGCAGCAGGAAACCGTCACAGGTTTTTTTCCGCAGCCGGGAGGAGGCTGGACCCGCAGGACAGTTCCGCTTCCGGATGTGGTGTATAACCGTTTATCCAGCCGAAAAGCAGAAAAATCCGCCGGAATACAAAGCTTCAAGGAACGATTTGTACGCAGGGGCATACCGCTCTTCAACTGGAGTTTTTTTGACAAATGGGATGTCTACAATCTGCTAAAGGACGATGCTTCTTTCCAGAACGTTCCCGAGTCCAGAATCAATCCTTCGCCGGACCAAATCCGTGACATGCTCGATAAGCATAAGTTTATTTATCTCAAGCCAACGGGAGGAAGCCTTGGCATCGGAATTTATCGGATAACTTATATGCCGAAACGGGGTTATTTCGCGAGATTCCGCAAAAACGGTAAAAACGTGCTGCTCCGCTTCGCCAAGTTCGAAGGTCTTGCCAACATGCTGGGCATAGGTCGGGGAAGGCTGCAAAATTATGTGGCTCAGCAGGGGATTCGATTGATTGAGATCGACAGCTGTCCGATTGACTTCCGCTTCCACATGACCAAGAACGGCAGCAACAAATGGGTAGTAGCCGCGATCGGCGCTAAAAAGGCGGGAAAAGGCAGCGTCACTACACACATACGCAATGGCGGTCAGCTGATGACGCCCGAACAGGTGCTTCGACAAATTTATGGAAGCCGCTCCGACACCGTGCTGCAGAACGCGAAGGAAACCGCCATCCAACTCGCGGAAGCTATAGAGAAAAACTATGATCACCTGCTCGGCGAACTCGGCTTCGATATCGGAATCGACCAGAGCGAAAACGTCTGGATGTTCGAAGCCAATGCCAAGCCAGGCCGCTCCATCTTTAAGCATCCTTCCCTTAAGGCCCAAGACAAGGCTTCGATCGCTTACATCTACGAGCACTTCTTGTATTTGAGCCGCTTTCGCGCGAGGAGGGAATCCCAGTGAATATGAACTTTCACGAAACCGGCCTACGACCGACCATCGCAATCCTGACCGTTGCGGATAACAGCCGCATATTTCGCGGAGACCGCCGGAACTTCGCGGATTTGGCGCGAACAGGCTCTGAACATGGCGCCATTGTTTATGTTGTGACCGCATCCGACCTTAAACTAACCGGGAAAAAGCTGCTCGGATACCGGTATGACAGTGAGCGCAAAACGTGGAGGCGAGAGCTCCTCCCTTCGCCCCATGTCGTTTACAACCGGGTTCCCTACCGCAAAATGGAAATGTGGCCAGAGGTGCAGCAAACCATTCAAGCTTGTACTCGCAGCAACAAGGTTAAGCTGTTCAACCCTGCTTTTTTCAACAAATGGTCCTTATTCGAGTGGCTGGGCAACTCCCAGGCAACCAAAAAGTATATTCCCGTTACCGGTCAGCTCTCCTCTTATCATGAATTGGATGCCATGCTGCGAAAGCACCCCATCGTTTATTTAAAGCCGATCAAAGGCAAGGCGGGAAGAGGCATCATGCGTTTGGAGCGCAAAGCTTTCAATTACAAGGAGCCTGAATACAGATTGTCCGTCCAAAATAATAAAACGGTCCTGCACACTACGCATGACGGCATAGAAAGCTCGTGGGAGCAGATCAGAGAATATAAGGGTTCCAAGGAATATATCATGCAGCAGGGCATTGAGCTTGCCCGTTTCAAGGAGAGGGCCTACGACCTGCGCACCTTGGTGCAAAAAACATCGCAGGGAAATTGGAGCGTAACCGGTATCGGCGCCAGAGTGGCGGGAAAGCTAAGCATCACTACGCACGTCCCGCGGGGAGGGTACATCGACAACCCCAGGAAGCTGCTTACACACGCTTTCGGCCGGGTGGAGGCCTTGCGCATTCTGAAGCGAACGAAACTGGCCGCCTTGACGATCGCCAAGCGGATCGAAATATCGTCGGGGTATCAGCTCGGCGAGATGTCCATGGATTTGGGCGTAGACACGATGGGGCGTATCTGGTTTTTTGAAGCGAATTCAAAGCCGATGAAGTTCGATGAACCTGATATCCGCAAAAAGTCGCTCCAACGGATCGTCGAATACAGTCTCTTTCTCATGAAAAAGAGCAAAAGAAGGTGATGACACTTGGCTCAAAAAAGGCTCGGCGTATTGGCTGTTTATTTGAGTCGGGGTCGCCTGGAAGAGCTCTCTTTTTTTCGCAAGCTGAGTTTGGAGGGTCGTAAGCTCGGCATTCAAATTGAAGTGTTTACCCCAAAGGACGTCGATTCCGACAGCCGAATAAAAACAAGCGTGTACGATAGCAACCGGCAAAGGTGGGTCCGCAAGCGGACTACTTTTCCCCCTCTCATTTATGACCGCTGCCGTTACCACGGAAGCGCCACTTACCATGTCCTGAAAGCATTTCGCAACAAATATTCGAACCTGGCATACCTCAGCAAACCGCTCGCCAACAAGTGGACGATGCATCAGATTTTAAATGCGGACGAAACGATCCGAACCCATTTGCCGGCAACGATTCTTTACGCAGGCCCTCAGGATTTGATGAGATTTCTGAAGAAGCATAAGCTCATTTACATCAAGCCGAAAAATGGAACCGGAGGAAGAGGCATTCTGCGAATCGAACAAATCGACAGCGATCTTTTTTTTATCCAGGGGCGCAATCAGCAACGCGAGATTCTCTCCCCGCAAAGAGCAACCACCAGGCAATTGGCCGTCAGGTTAAACGCTATGAGCTTGAATTCCACTTATGTCGTTCAGCAGGGCATTCCGCTGACGCTTAAAAACGGCCGGGTACACGATTACCGCTTGTTGATCCAAAAAAATGGAAGCGGGGAATGGGAGGTCACCGGTTGTGCGGGTCGGATCGGACCGAGCCGAAGCATCACGTCCAATCTTCACGGGGGCGGCAAGGCAGTCTCCATGGAACGGCTGCTTGACTACCGCTTTCCTAAAAACAGTGTTAAGGTAAAGCAAATCAAAAGCGACGTGAATCGCTTCGCCTACGATCTCGCTCCTTATCTGGAGACGAAATTTGGGCAGCTTTGCGAGCTTGGCGCCGATATTGCGGTCGATCCTGACGGCAAAGTCTGGCTCTTGGAAGTGAACCCCAAGCCCTCCAGGGAAGTGTTTCGCCGAATCGGCGAAAAAGATACGTATCGAAAGGCGGTCAATCGTCCATTGGAATATGCGTTATGGCTAATGGAAAACAAAAGACCCGGTAGACGCGAAGCCGAACAGGACGTATGAGAGATTCTCTCTGCGTTCTTTTTTTGACAAGCGTATGGAGTTGAAATTTGTCGGAGTTTATCGAACTCTTTGTGTATACGGATTTAACGAGGACATGAGGGGGGAGAGCATCAGGGAAACGGAACGGCAGGTCGCTTTCTGCCAAGTAAAGCGGTCGCAGAGAAACGTCCTCTGGTCGGTGCAGACTCCCTGGAGGATTAGCGATGCGATTAACCCGACAAATCAATGGAACTGGGCTTGGACTTTCGATCTGTCATGAAATTATCCAAGCCCACAGCGGCAGCATCCAGGTCGATTCCGGACTGGGGGCCGGAAGCTGCTTCCATGTGATTCTCCCCCGGCATTAAGTTCCTGTAGCCGCTTTATTTGCTTCGGCTTCAATCAGGTCTTGATCGGATGTCACCGTCGCGCTGAATATGGACGTGGCAGCCGAGAAATCGCCGGTCAAGCCGCTGCCTGCACCGGAGTAGCTTTTGGAAGTACTGGTCGGTGCAATAATCAACGTATCGCCCGTCACTAAACTGCCTGAGTTACTGACTACCTTAACGACACCGACTACGGAGGGCATATTTTATCAACTTCCTTATTGTTGGGTGTGTTATAGTGTATGCCGGACTGGGCTGCCATGCGACAGTCTGGCAGAAAACAGATCCGCTATCCCTGTTTACGGGAATGGCTGCTCTGACATCCATTCGGTTGTTGGGGCGGCCGGATATCCGTCCCACTTCGACCGGATCAGCGAGCGGGAAGCTCGTTGATCATGCCGGCCAGTTCGGCAAAGGAACGAATGCGCACATCGGCGCCTTGCAGTTCCGTTTTTTCTCCGAAGCCGGCGTAATCGCAGCCGACAACGTACAGACCGTTTTTAGCGCCCGCTTCCACGTCTGAGGAGCGATCCCCTACCATCCAGGCGGATACGATTTCATGCCTGTCCAGCAATATTCGTACCAAATCCGCCTTTGCGCTTGTTTGAAGCTCTCCGGCGCTGTAAAGTCCCTCGAACAGACTGCCGATTCCTTTTTCGTGTACGACACCTTTCACATAAGCCTCAAGCCCGTTGCTGGCGACAAAAAGCCGAATCCCTGTGTTGCGCAAGGATTGGAGCGTTTCCGCTACGCCCTCATAGAGAAATCCGCCCCCCTTTCTCAACCCGTCCATTTGATATTTCAACAGCAGCTCGTCGGCACGCTTGCGAGTTTCCGCCGATGTTCCGGGCATGATTCTTTCCCATATATGCTCCAGTAGCATGCCGAGCGCTCCCAAAATATGTTCCTCAGGAGGCGTAGGCCCGTGAAATAACCCTTCCTCTCTTAATTGAACGAAAGCCGCGTGATAGGCCGGCAGCAGCAGCGTTTCCGTTTGAAACAACGTGCCGTCTAAATCGAAAATCATCGCTTCGGGTCGCGTCCCTGTTTGCGTCATACTCATGCTCCTTTTTATACCTCATCAGAAAATTTAATTCTAAGCATGGCAAAGTTAGGATAAGATGTCAATGAGGAAATCGCCGGTGAAAATGTCACTTTTACGGAATGAGGCGATGGGTTGACAAGGAGCAAACAACTATGGTCCTACGTTTAGAATAATTCTCCATTATTCGGGTAATAGTAATTGTGAAAAAAAATTTCATGGAGGTTTAGCATATGTCTTTAGTACCTTACGAACCATTGCGCCATCTTGAAAACATGAGACGAGAAATCGACCGTTTCTTTACGAATGACTTTTCTGTTTTTAAAACAGGGTCTCACTTCGGGAATTTAAGCGTGGATGTTTACGAAACAGAAAGCGAAGTTGTTGCAACATGCGACATTCCAGGCTTAGAGAAAAAAGAAGATGTGAATATCGATATCGATAATAACGTTCTTTCGATTAGTGGAACTGTGAACAGGGTAAACGAAGTTAAGGAGGAAACCATGCATAGGCAAGAACGTTTTGTCGGACGTTTCCAACGTTCTATTGCCTTGCCGTCCAACGTTTCTTCCGAAGGCGTTAAGGCGACATATAAAAGCGGAGTTCTTGAAGTTCGTATGCAAAAATTACATGGAGATACCAAGAAAAAAATCGATGTTCAATTTCATTGATCGATTCGATCGAAACACCGATCCGTTCTTTGATAGGTCAGCCTGTTGATATAGGTCAACAGGCTTTTATTATGTTTAATGTTTTAAATGATAAGGAATTGTCGAAATTGTAACATCTTTTCGATTAAACAAATAAGCACGAATTAATAAGCTGGACTGATTGTGAAGAAAATTATGCCACCAGTGCTTGGTGATAAATTGCGGTATCATAACTGTTACATAATCGGTCTCCGCTGTTTTCCATTCTACCGTATCGATAAATTTGATTAATGGCTTTAATATGCTTCGATATCGTGATTTTAGTACGACAAGCCTTACTCCTGAATTCCACTCTTCCCATTTCTTCTCCATCTTGTCGGCATCGTCGTCATCAAAAGCAACATAAACCGCAATAATGTTGTTGGATATCGATTTTGCATAACTGATCGTATTTAAAACCACCCTATTTACTCCAGCTACCGGAATCACAATTACATTACCTTTGGTCATAGGTATATCTGATTTCGCATCAATTCTCATTTCTTTGGCTATGTCCTGATAATGACGATGTATCCGAATAAATCCATATATCACCACCGGAAGGAAAAGGAATATCATCCATACCTGCGAAAACTTTGTAATCAAAAAGATTAAACAAATGGTGAGGGTGGTTAACATGCCCATTGTATTTATAAGAAAGCTTATTGCCCATCCCTTCGGCCTCATTTTCAACCAACGACGCATCATTCCTGCTTGAGATAAAGTAAACGGAATAAACACTCCCAAAGCGTATAAAGGAATCAGACCTTCCGTATGTCCCTTAAAAATAATAATCAAAATAGCTGATAATACCCCGAGTACGATGATTCCGTTTGAAAATCCAAGTCGATCCCCCCTAACGGTAAACATACGGGGCATATATTTATCTTTTGCCATCATATACGCCAGCAGTGGAAATGCAGCGTAGGCCGTATTCGCAGCGAGAAATAATATCAACGCCGTCGATGCTTGAATTGCATAATACATTAGCCCCCGTCCAAAAGTGGAAGCGGCGATTTGGGAAACGACGGTCTCTTCCGGTTTTGGAGCAATACCGTAGGCATATGCAAGAAAACTAATCCCCATAAATAAACTGCCTAATATAAGCCCCATCATCATTAGAGTCATTGCCGCATTTTTCTCCGCCGGCGCTTTGAAGTTTGGTATTGCATTGGAGACAGCTTCTACCCCGGTCAATGCGGAACACCCGGAACTAAATGCCCTAAGGAGAATAAATAAACTAATTCCCGAGATTTCCATATGATGTGTTGTAGGCGTGATAGGAGCCCCGCCCGCAGCATATTTATATAACCCGCTTGCGATAAGAACAAAAATCAAAATGATAAATAAATATACAGGATAAGCAAGGATAGAAGCCGATTCTGTGAGTCCTCGTAAATTCATGATTGTTAAAAAAGCTATCATGCCAATTGCAATGAGAACACGATGATCATGGAGTTGCGGAAAAGCAGACGTGATTGCATCTGTTCCAGCTGAAATACTAACAGCCACAGTCAAAATATAATCAACCAATAAGGATCCCCCAGCTAATAATCCGACTCGAACCCCTAGGTTCTCCTTCGCTACGATATATGCTCCGCCGCCGGTCGGATAAGCAAAAATCGTTTGGCGATAGGAAAGAATCAATATCGTGAGAAGCCCTAATACAGCAATCGAAATCGGAATCGAGTACCGTAATGCCGTATAACCTACAGTCATTAAAACAAGGAGAATTTGTTCGGTACCATAAGCAACCGAGGAAACTGCATCGGATGATAATATGGCGAGCGCTTTGAATTTGCTCAGTTTCTCTTCAGCGAGCCCCTCGGATTTCAAAGGACGACCGATCAAAAATCGTTTCAATGTAGCTATCATTTCAAAACCGTCTCCCCTTTGCTTACGAATTCTCATGATTATTTAGATATATTACCCGATTTTAAATTGTTTTAGCCTCGCCATACCAACTCCTGAAGACAGTAAAGTATTCATGTAATTTTTAGGAAAACAAATTTTTGGCAATAAAAAACCACAGAGGTCTGAACCTCTGTGGTCATATTTTAAGTGATCACAGTAATAACGATCCCAGGAATATAAGTCCCATAATACCGGTTACGAAAGACTCGCGGAGTAAAATCAATTTTGGGTCTCCGCCTAATAAAACAGCTAAAACACTTAATATAAAACCGGTCGCCATGAACGCCGCAAAGACATCTAACTTCTTGTGCTTTACAAGATGATACAATGTATCCGCAAGCGGTATGATGGTAGCAAAAGAAAGAGCAGCTACTTCTGTCATTCATTTAAAACCCTCCTTCAGTCGCATATATACCATGAAAACCAAATGGAATATGATGCGGAACCTGCGCACGCCCAACTTCTTCCAGATTACGGGCGTTTAATACGAGTAAATAGGATAATCCTTTCATTCCGTCCAGCACAACTGACAGCAAGACTTCATCATCTTCAGCTGTTGATCCAGAGGACGGAACAAATATCGGCTCACCCGGATATTGATCTTCTTCATACCAGATCCGCGTGTCACCTGTCTGCGTATCGATTTTTATCAACTGGTTGCTTACGTTTTCCGGACATAGGGGACTTGTACTGATCCCATAAGCAAACCGATATTCTCGCCCGTTAAACTGCTGATAATGAATACTGGGAAGCTCGATCGTTTCAGGAGACAATGTCTCGATCCGCGCATCCGATTTTCCCGGAGACAGGTAAAGCCGTTTGAACTTCGGATGAGACTGAGCAGAGTCCTCACCTGTCATTCGATCGATAAACAAATTATTTACCGCGGCGGCGGTAGCTGACATACAAATATCCAATATAACATCCGAGCCCTTTTCATAAGCATTAATGACATGGTAGCCAAACCCCGCTTTGCCTTCGACTACTCTTTCGACTTTGCCGCTCGCTTTATTCATAACTAGCAAACGGGTGCCAAGATCACTTTTCCATGCCAAACTATCAACAAACGAAATACCTTCGCTCATTAATAACAATGGTTGAATAACTAATGGAAATTCAATAAGGATAACATAGTGTTCCGTAACGGCAAAGCTGTGCATATAAGCAGGCTCTTCGGTTTCAACAGTTCCGATTACACGGCGTTTCGCCGTTTTAGGGTCAATCGAATAAACATGGTATTGATTGATTCTTCCGAATTGAAGAGAAAAATTAATGATTTGACCGGAATAAATATCTAGATGAGGGTAAGCTGTGGTCATGTGCGCTGGAATATCATCATTGAATGTATAGAGCCCGATCGTTTTAAGATCGAGAGGATCAAATTCTACGATACCGGGTGATTCCGTTAAGGCAAGAAAGTGATGATCCACCTTCATAATATTCACATTCGTATTATTACCGCCTCTTGTCCCCCCTGAGCCGAAACCGTTACTGCCAGCACCATTCATGATACGTTGATAGGCTTCTGTACGAAGAAACCGGTTAGCATAAGACACAGTACCCCGTTGAAAAGAAAACTTATGAATCATAGCCAAACCCTCGAACTAATGACCGCCCTGAAAAAAAGCGGGTCCATTGCGAAACAAAGTTCCCGATAGCCAACTCGGTATCTGTCCTGTAATTGTCAGCGAATCCAGACGTATTTCTCGCTCTAAAGTGGTTAAGCCTTCTTGAAATGTTTTCATGGTCATTTCTTTCCTCTATTCATCATTCTTTTTCAGTGCCGATACCATAAACCGGAAAACATCTCGCAGTATCGGAGACTGTTGATCGTGTGCCTGGTCTTGCTCAAGCATCTGGAATACGCGTAATCCATAGGCCATGGTGACAAACATGGCAGCAAAAGATTTCGCATCTACATCTGCTGGAATAGCGCCCTGCTCTTGACCGATGTTGATCCAGGTTTGGGACAATGCAAGAGAGTTTTGATGCACCTCCCTTAAAATAGCTTCTATTTTCAAGTTGTGTCGCTGGCTAAGTAAATAAATAAAAATGAGGTTGCTTACTTCTCTTTGAGCAAACGAAGCTACAATGGCTTGAATTGGGTTTTGGATACCCTTGCCTTCCGCTCGATGTACCGCTTCCTGAAAGCTGAGATTCATTTCCTCCATAAACTTTATCAGGATCTTTCCAAATAGCTCATCTTTACTTTTTACATAATGATATATCGCTCCTTTAGACAAACCAGTTCGTTCCATGATATCTTGCAAGGTCGTTTGTTGACATCCTTTTTCCTTAATAAGCTGTTCAGCAGTCAATAAAATAGTCTCAAAAGTATTTTGATCCATTGTGACCCCCTGTATAATACCGACCGTCGGTCTTTATTTATGATTATACATACCGACTAGCGGTTTGTAAATAATTTTTAATGTAATTTTTTCCTCTCCGCTAGGCGCATGGGTACAACTCTAAAGGCGGTTCTCCCTTTTTCTTTTTTCCGTTGGACAATTTGTAAGTAATAACCGGGTGCTGCACATGGGGATGTGCGCCTAAAACGATATTCGCGCCTTGTTTAAATAATACATGCATCAATTGTTTTTCATTTTTACTGGGGGAAGACCGGAATTCCTGCCCGAAGTGAAGGCACAGGATGAGGAAATCTGTTTTATTTTTCAATTTGCGGATATCCGCTACGATCTTCTTTAGATCGATTCTGTTGACAAACCACGGTTTCGGTACGGGGATGGAATTTGTCATTTTGGTATAGTTCAAAATTCCAATATTCACACCCTTCACTCGTAAAATCAGATGCCGATTGGATTCTTCGAGGGGAACGAAAAGTTCCGGTATGCTTTAAACCATTTTTATCGAGGACGTTTAATGTTCGCTTTAAACCTGTTACTCCACCGTCCATACAATGATTGTTTGCAGTGGTCAATACATGAAAGCCGGTGTTTTTAAGAGTTGATGCCAGTTCATCAGGACAGTTGAATACAGGATAACACGTTCTCGGATTCCTTCGCTCTCGCGGACAGTTGCATTTTGGGCGGCTTCCGGCAACTCCTAAGCGCCTTTTCCCGGAGAAGGTCGTTTCCAGATTCCCAATCGTTACATCGTACTTCTTTAGATAGGGTTTAACGTTTTCAAAAATAGGATCAAACTCATACCCATCAGCTTGTTTAGCCGAGGCAATGATTTCACTTTTCATCAACAGATCGCCTACAGCCGCAATTGTTATTTGAATCAACGCATTCACTCCTTCATGAGTACACTTTATTCAAGAAAATGAGTTATTGCTTGCAATATGGGCGAAGTCCTGAAGCCTGTTGCCGGGAAGCCGAATATGATATTGAAATTGCTCAATGAGGAGACTGATCAATGAAACAAAGTCGTGCCGCAGTTGCTTCCAATCCGAATAAACCCGCAAAAGGAATCAAGTGGGATCACTATCGTGAATTAATGAAGAACAGCGATATTAACAGGCATCTCCCCGCAACGATGAAGTTAAATAAACAAGCTTTATTTGCCATGCTATCACGGTATCAGACGGTTTTCGTAAAACCTAATCAAGGGGCTTTTGGCGAGGGAGTCATGCAGGTTCGGAGGATCGATCATGAGAAGCGGCCTTTTTTCCGGGTCCATGTGGAAACCCTGCAAAAAATGTTTCGTACGAAGGAAGAGCTTTACGCATTTATTGTGACAAAAAAGGTGAAGAAAGATTATCTGGTTCAGCAGGGCATAGATCTGCTCCGATGGAACAAACGCCCGTTCGATCTTCGCTTGATGATTAGAAAACAAAGTGATAGCACTTGGCAAAATGAAGGATTTGTCGGCCGCGCCGCCCATCCGAAAAAAATCGTAACCAATATCCGCAGCGGCGGAACCGCAGTATCTATTGAGGATTTGTTAGCTCCATATACCAACCATGCCGGTAAAAGAAAAATCATAAGAAGGTTAAACCAACTGGGAAGCCGCATATGCGAGCGACTGGAAAAGAAATATCCTGGCATTCGACTTTTTGGGATTGATGTAGGGTTGGATCCGAACTTAAAATCATGGGTTATTGAAGTGAATACTCGACCGGAGAAAATATGTTGGAAATGCATACGGAAGTTGTATAAAAAAACCAGAAAGCAAAGTGTTGTCTCTTAATACGCGCCTTTTGAAGGAAAAAACATAGTATTCCACCACGAACAATTTACAGGCATACAGGTTATTTCAAAAGATATAACCCAAAATAAACAAATCGAACAAGCCCTAAAACAAACTCAAGAGCAAATTAATAATATATTCGAAACCTTAGATGTATCCATTTGGTCATTGAACGTGTAAGAAAACCGAATTCTTAATTTATCGGAGGGAACCGAAAAAATCTATAAAAGAAGCTTACAGGAGTTTCGCGAAAATCCAATGTTATGGAAATCGGTGATACATCCGGATGATCTTCCATTGGCGGATCAATCCCATCAGCAAAAACTGATGTTAGGCCATTCAACGGTTAATGAATATCGAATTATTCTCCCTAACGAAGACATCAGATGGGTTCTTACCAGAGCAATACCACGGTTGGATGAAGAGGGACAACTACTCAACATAACTGGGATTGTCATTGATATTACAGAACGAAAAACACTAGAGCTGCAAATTCGATCTCTTGCCTATCAAGATTCGTTAACTGAGCTACCTAATCGGAAACATTTTGAAGAAATATTAGAAAATGAGATCCGTTTAGCGGAACTATCAGGCACAAAAATGGCCTTATTGACTTTACACGTCCATAGATACAAGCAAATCAATGATACTTTAGGGGATCAAATAGCAGACCAATCAATTAAAATATTAGCCGAAAGATTATCGAAACATGTTCCTAAAGGCAATGTTGTGGCCAGGATACGGGAAGATGACTTTGCCATCCTGCTTAAGGATAAGGAAACTGTTGAAGAAGTATTGGATATAGCCAATCATCTAATTAGAACCGTAACTGACATGCTTAAGGTGGAAACCTTTGAATTCCACTTGTTTGCCAATATTGGTATAAGTCTATTTCCGCAAGATTGCAGCGACCGCCAAACAATAAGATTTGTACAAAGCAATCGAGCGAAATGAATTCACTCTGCTTTATCAGCCCAAAGTTGCCACCTATTCATATAAAATTGTTGGTATAGAAGCACTACTCAGATGGAACCATCCGGAGTGGGGATTAGTTTTTCCCGCAAAATTTATTCCTATTGCGGAAGAAACAGATTTGATAGTTCACCTCGGCGATTGGGTACTGAAGCAGGCATGCCTCCAGAATAAGGCTTGGCAGCAAGCAGGATTATCTCCTGTTCGTGTTTCTGTAAATTTTTCCTCCAAGCAATTTATGCGCAAAGATATGCTTGCCGTGTTGGAACAGATTCTGCAAGAAACACAATTAGATCCAAAGTGGTTGGAAATAGAGGTAACTGAAAATACACTTTTGCAAATCGGTGAGAACGACATTTTAGATGCTATCAAAAAAATGGGAATTACCCTATCTCTTGATGATTTTGGGACAGGTTATTCGTCTTTAAGTTATTTAAAACAATTAAAGCCGAATGTGCTGAAATTGGATAAATCCTTTATACAGCAAATAGGCCAGAATCACGAAGATAACGCTGTTGTCAAAGCCGTGATTGGTGTGGCTCATGACTTGAGGATATCAATTATTGCTGAGGGCGTGGAAACGAAAGATCAGCTGTATTTTCTTCGAAAGTTAAAGTGTGATGAAACTGAAATGACTGTGGAAGAAATAAACGGAAAAAAATCCAAATCGGTATACGGATATACTAGTTGAAAATATGGGTCCAGGTGGATTGAGGTTTTTGTCCACGCTCGAATTTCCTGGTCGTCCGAATGTGATATATAAAATCAGAACAGAGCTGTTGGGTAATACATGGGAATTTTTGGGTAAAATTGTGTGGGAGAGGGAAATCATCCCAGATATTCATCAGAATGGAGTCATGTTTCGAATGAATGAAAACCAGCGAGCCTCATTGCTTCAAATGTTGAATCAGTTATCCATACATTTACGAGGCAATCCATTAGTCCCCAACAGCAGTTTCATGGCTGTCGACAAAAAAAAATATTTATTACTTAAACTATCTCAGCATAAAAATCCTCACAATCCTTATTTCACTTCCATACCCAGATCTCTTTTTTGATAATATTTACACTTCACGCCATCAGCGACCGGATCCAAAAATATCGCCGAGTTCAAACATGTGGCTCGTGCACAAGACTTCCGTGGAGTCGAGTATGGGAAGCCAATTGCGTTCAGCTTGTCAAAGACGGGAGATACGCCTTACCGAATATTCCCCAGGGCATCTATGCGGAGCTGCGTGAACCATAAAAATTCGCGATCACCTATCGACTTCCGCGACAAGAACTTGTATCCATAGAAAAAAACAGGATGCCGGAGCACCCTGCCCTATCGCAAGGATTTCATTGGATATTCTTACCTCAGTTAATACTTCTGTATTTCCCCAACCAGCCGCTCCGCTTCTCCGCCCTCGACCGCAAACACCTCAAAAACCTTCAAGGTGAGCGGGGAAGCAAACTGCTCGGAAGTTCCGTTAAAGCGGATATTGTTCTCTCCGGACACGAGACGGTTTGCTCCTGTGAATGGCTTTTCTGCGGTACCGACAAGCTGTCCGGCGTTATCGTAAAGCTCCAAGCGTAGACGAGAGAAGTTGGCGTCCACCTGGATCGCTTTCTCCCTCGTGATATCGAAGAAAAACTTTCCTTCATAGACGTACAGTTGACTATCAGGATTATAGATATACGAAATATCCCCGTGGGTCATTCGCATACGGAACGGATAAACATCGAAGGAAGTGCCGTCCCCCTGCTCCTGAAGCTCCACTTGATACGCCGCTATGGTGGTTTTGAAAGGAGCGGCCGTTATAGCGTCCTCCACCTCCAAAGTCAAATCTTTGCCGGTGTCCGACTGCGGAAGGATATACGAATAATTGACTACAGCTCCGGTATTCGGCAAAATCTTATCCACTGTCGAGCTTTGTCTCTTTCCGCTATACTCGTTACCGGAACTGACCAGATCGGACTGGAATACGGGTACGTCCAGCGGACGGTCGCTGGTATTGAACAGCTTGAACTTCGCGGTTACGTACTTAACGCCCTCTTCCTCATTCTCGTGCATCTGAAATTCCGCAAGAGACACTTGAATCGATTGATGGATCAAATCGTTGTGGGCATCAAAGCTCATCGGCATGCTCCAAGAATAAGCAGGTGCGCCGGTGACCGACGTTGCCGGCAGTCTCAGATTCAACCGGCCGATCGGATAGGTGATGGCCTGTTGTCCTTCGGGCGAAAAATTCTCCAGAGTTAATACATTTAAACTGGTCAAAACCGTATCTTGTTCGGTCGGAATGGAAAAATGAATATATTTCGTTTCTCCCGCCTCCAGGACAACGGCTTCCTTTTCCACACGGCTTCCCGCGAACGTTTTCCCTTCGGTTTTGCCGTCCAAACGGAAGTCGGGCACAGTTTCACGCTGCTCGCTCGGGTTACTCACCGCCAGTTGCACAACGAAGGAATTGCCGGCCTCTGTCGATTCCTTATTGAATCCAACCGGGGTGTATTCCAGAGGGGACAGGAGCGACGGGATGCGAAACGACGCCCCCCATGCCATGATCGCCGCCGAATCGTGGATGGTCATCGTGCTGCCGTCCCATACTTGGTTAGCCACAGGAACCGAAGTCAGGACCGTTTCCGTCTTGGGATAAACATAATAGTCCACATCCGTCCATCGCAATTCTTGAATGGCCATATTGTCGATTCGGTCGATGACGGCCATATAACTAAGCTCGGTATTAGCCCCTGGTTTTATAAACTTTGCGTTGGTCGTACTTGGCTGCAGAGTATATTCCGTGCCGTCCTCCGTTAAAACACGCAGCTCGTAATCAGGCACACGCACATTTCCGTTAAGTTTGTTTTTCAAACGCACAACGGCACCGATCCGCGTTTCTTTCATCGTGAAATCGCTGAAGATGCCTTTAACTTCCGCTTCTAAAGCGTCCGTCAACGGATAGAACGCCTGTACGGGCTGTCTAACTTCCACAGTCGCTGTTTCAGTTATAGCGTCGGTGTCTGCCGCCATAGCCGAATAACTGCCGCCGACCATCGTACCAGCGAGCAATGAAGCGGTGAGCAGGAATGCAATCTTAGTCTTCATTTCGGTTCGCCTCCATCCAATTCGATCGATTGTTTGTTATTGAATCACTTGTACTTTATCTTTATCCTTTAATTGATGCTGTCCCGAGATAACCAATTGTTCACCTTCTTCTAAGCCGGACAGTATTTCCTGATCAGCCCCGTTGAGGCGGCCCAGTTCGATCTTCCGTTTTTCAACTTGTTCTCCAACAAGAACGTATACATAGGTATCGTTGTTTACTCGCACTACACTAAGGGATGGTACTGTCACAACAATTTCATCCTGCTCTTCGGTCAGCAGCACTTGTGCATTCATACCGGGCTTGATCTTGCGATCTGGATTCTCGATTTCCAATTCCAACGAGTAGGATTGCGTTTGTGCGCTCATTACATCGGCTAAGTAATTGACCTTCGCCTTAGTTCTTTCCACAACATTAGGGATATAGAAGGAAAGCTCCGTTTTGCCCCTAATAATCTCTGCAGCAGACTCAGTCAATTCCGCCTTAATTTTGATCGGATCCAGCATTTGAATTTTTGCTGCGCTAAATCCTGCCGGAAGAGTCATACCACTTTCAACTGGAAGGTCAGTGATCACTCCATTGGCGTTGGCCTTCACTTCCATATTCTCCAAAGTGCGATCAATTTCCCGAATCGATATATCTGCAGTCTGAATGGCTTGCTCCAGCTGCGCCAAGGAGTTCGTTTTCTCAAGTGTAATTAATTTATTACGAGTGTTTTCGAGATCCAGCCGCAGTGTGTTCAACTGCGTTTCATTGGTTTCCAGGTCATGCTTGGTAACGAGCCCAAACTCATAATCGTTGAGCATCTTGTTATGAGCTTTCTCTGCATCCTTCAAGGTTAATTCCAGCTTGGTAATCCCGTTTTTCAATTCAGTCTTTCCATCTTCGAGATCCCGGCTAGCTTTCGTTATCTGCTCTTGTGCACTAGCCAGTGCGACCTGCGCTTTATCCTTCTGTATGAGAACATCCGTTGGATCCAGTCGAAGGATCACATCGCCTTTAACCACGGATTCCCCGCGCTTCTTCACAATTTCCAAAATATCCCCAGGCGCCTTTGTAATGACGTCTACCTGTAACGAAGACACGACTTCGGCGGCTTGTTCCATTGGTTCGCTTATGGTTTTCTTCTCAACCTTTGCAACCTTAACCGATTTAAGCTGCTGTTCGCTGGCATTGGCTGGGGTTGGCTCTGCATGTTGTGCTGCGGAACATCCCACGAGAAGAGCTGTGCTGACTACAACGACTCCCGCCAGCTTAACGCTTTTTGGGATAGATTGTGTTAATTTCGGTTTCATTGGACGTTTCTCCTTTACTCTCAATTTCATGGATTATATCGCCGATGTGGGCGTTGTACCAGTCTTCGCCATGTCCTTCTTCTTCGACAATAGGGACAGGCGCAGCTTCACTTTTTCAATCAAGAGATAAATGACGGGTACTACAACCAATGTCAGTATGGTAGAAGTGAACAATCCGCCGATAACTACAACCGACATCCCTTTGGAGATGACCGTGCCCCCTTCACCCATACCAAGTGCCATCGGGAGTTGTGCAAAGATGGTAGCCCCCGCGGTCATAATGATTGGACGAAAACGAGAAAGTACCCCTTGAATCAATGCGTCATGGATGGCATACCCCTCTTCACGCAGTTGCTGAACACGGTCGATGAGAACAATCGCGTTCGTGATTACAATACCGATGAGCATCAAGAAACCAATGAGCGACGTGACACTGATTGCTTCTTGGGTAATGAGCAATCCTACAAAGCCCCCAATGGCCGCAACTGGCAAGGAAAACAAAATAGCGAATGGGGAGCTTGCATTACCAAACGCAATAACCATAATCAGGTATACAATCCCGATGGCTGCCACCATGGCCAGAACCATTTGGCCGAAGCTCTCCTGAATATCCTCGTTGACCCCTTGTACTTCACGGCGAATACCTTGCGGCAATTCGACCGTTTCTAAGGCTGCTGTCAATGTATTAACAACGCCGCCTTTGTCCTGACTATCGATACTAGCCGTTACTTTCACAAACTGCTGCTGCATTTCGCGTGTAATCGCAGCAGGCGCATCGACCTGACGAACTTTTGCAACTTCACTTAATGCGACCGTAGAACCGGTCGGCGTAGTAATTCGAATGCGTCCAATATCGGTTAACGAGTCTTTATAATCTTCATCAATCATGATTTTCGTAACAAAATCGACATTGTCGAATTTAATTTCACCGATTTCCGTCTCAGCAAGCCATTGAGCGACGGTTCCTGTAATTGCTGCTGACGACACGCCGTAGATTCTAGCTTTATTCTGATCCACGCTAACCGTGAGCTGCATCTTCTTCTCGCTTAGATTATCCTTAATTTCACTAAGCTCCGGAAACTCTTCAAGCTTCTTCTTTACAAGCTCTGCAGCTTCCGTCAGCTGGAACAGATTGTCGCCCTTTAACACGTAAGCAAAATCTTCGGCACTTCCCGCCGAAGGCGCGAGCAAGGCTCCTTCTACCTCAGAACCCTGGGGGACCATCGCGGCTATTTTCGGCTTGAATTCATCGATTGTCTCTTTCGTATTGATAGTCTCCGTGACAGCAGCAATAATCGTGGCATAATAATCCGTTCGTTCACCGCTCATATTGGTTTGATCATATCCGACCATAGATTCATAATAGTCAAATACAGGCTGGCCATCCGTCGTCTTTGCTTCGCCAAGCATCTTTTCTATTTCTTTGACTTTTTCATCCATGGACTCGTATGAAGTCTCTCTAGGAAGCTTCAGCGTAAATAGAAGCTGTTTGGCCGACTCATCTTCCGGCATGAATGTGGTAGCTAGGAAAGGTACCGTGCCTCCGATGGATACCACGAAAATAATTACAGATAGAATAACGATTTTGATTGGATTGCGCAAAGAGAAGTTCAGAACTTTCGTTAAGACCAGCTTTGTTTTTCCGGTCGCATTCTCATCGTGATGCTTGATGTTACCACGCAGAACAAGCAGTTTGCACAGCACTGGAATAACAGTAAGAGCAACGACCAATGATGTTAACATCGCGACAACAATAGTTATTGAAAAGGGACGGAAAATATCGCCCAGAATACCGCTGACAAATGCAATCGGAAGAAATACACCGCATGTCACAAGTGTAGAAGAGGTAATCGCTGAAGCTACCTTGGAGGTCGCGAGTATAATAACCGATTCATTTCTTTCGTGTGCCTTCTGCAGTTCGGAGTACACATTCTCAATAACAACGATACTGTCATCCACAACCCGACCTATCGCAACGGTCAAGCCTCCTAGTGTCATCATGTTCAACGTAAGATCTAAGAAAGACATGAGACATAATGTCGTGACGACACTAAGCGGTATGGAAACCACCACGATCAGGGTCATCCGAATGTTTCTTAAAAATAACAAGACCATGGTTGCAGCAAGAAGAGCGCCTAATCCCCCTTCTTTCAGCATGCCGTTAATCGATTTTTTCACATCGTTTGCCGAGTTATAAACCGTTGTAAATTCAATGTTAGGAAATTCCTTCTCCCAACCTGCAAACAATCGGTCCACTTCATCCGCAAACTCTACGGTATTAGCATCCTTACCTTTGAACAGGGTAATACCAATGGCAGGATCATCGTTAAGGCGAGTGATATACTCAGACTCCATAACGGCCTCAACGTTGGATATTTGCTTTAGCAGCACTGTCTGACCATTCGGGCTGGTAATTTTCATATTCTCCAAATTATAAATCGTATTCAGATCGCTTTCGATCCTCACCGATTGGGAGGTTCCGTTCAAGTCAACCGAACCTGCGGGGCTTGATGATAAGGCTGCCTGAATATGTTGCGTGACCTGGCTTGGCGTTAATCCATATGTAATAAGTGCATTAAGATCAAGCTGTAACTCCAGCGTAGCTTCCTGCTCGCCTACCGAATCGACATGGTCGATCCCGTTCATTGTGCTTAGAACAGGCTCTATCGAGTTTTGATAAATGTTGTTTAAGTCTTCCGGAGTGGTATCCCCCTTGGCATGCAGTGCTGCAAAATAAACAGGAAAGTTGCTGCTTCCAAACTTAGATACCTTAGGTTTGTCGGCACCAATCGGCAGCTTAACGTCTGCGATCGCTCTCTCAATATCATCAATGGCTTTATCGGGATCTGCGTCATTTAGAAGTTCGATGGTTATCATCGAATAAAAATCATTGGAGGAAGAGGTGACGTTCTTCATTCCCTCGATCCCTACAATTCTCTCTTCCAGTTCCTGCGTAACGTCCTCCATCACATCTTGCGGTGTTGAGGGATAGACCGTTGTAACAAACACCATGGGCAAAGAAATGTCCGGCATACTCTCTTGCTTCAAAGTCGTGGCCGAAAAGCTGCCTGCGATGAACAAAAAGATACTGATAAGCAGGACAGCTGCTATGTTTTTCATTGAAAAACGAGTCATTTGGTTCATCTCCCTAATAAATCTCTCTAAGCAGATCGTGGAGTTTAATGATCACATCTTGATTTTTCACTCTCCAACCCCATTACCATGAATACACAATACCTTCCCGCACTTATCCTATGTCTATAAGTTGCGGTTGTTTATGTACTCTCTTGCTGCCATCGCCGTTTCTTTGCTTCCCAATCTCCCTCCAATTCATACAATCGATATAGAACGAGCGTGCATAATGCGGACAGCCCGGAAAAACGCGCTTTTGCAGCACTGTCCGTTAACGTTTCCTTCGAATCAGTGGAATTCCGTAGTCCTCACACGCAGAATAGTAATTTTGTCGGCTATCGCCATAAGGCACCTTCAGGCACATCCTGCTTCGTTCCATGGACCGCACATGCACACTCTCAGCCGTTGGGAGAGCTCCGTAAGACTAAGCGGCATCGATGCGAACAAATGCAACGCAAAAAGTCTCCCCTCCAGTGCGCTTCCCCCGGATTGTTGGAAATACTGAGAGATTGCATCGCTGATACGTTCCACGATTGGTTTATCGGGTCGGGATGCGATGTTCATGCCATACCCTCCATTAAAGAAATTGACCATTCAGTCATAATCAAATATATAGAATAAAACCCCAATAATCAATACATTTTTTAGAAACCTACTATATAGTTGACCAGAAAGTCATTTATATTGACAGATGATGGGTTTGAGGATACAATTTCGGTAAAGATGGGAAGGGGGGGACTTGCCTTGAAGGATAAGAAGCAACGGCTTATTCAAGCGGGCATTCGACTCTTTGGCAACGGCGATTATCACACCACCTCTATCCAAGACATCGTACAACTTGCCGGTGTCGCCAAAGGTTCTTTCTATCGCTACTTTCATTCCAAAGAAGATTTGTTAATCTCCATACTTCAGTATTTTTTCGATACGCTTACCTCTCAGCTGGAGGCCCTAAACCGCGAAGAAAGACTGACCCCTAAAGAGCGGATTATTGGAGCTTTTAGAGATCATTGGAGGCTGGCGGTCGGAAATATCGACGTGATCTCTCTACATGTAAAAAATTCGTCGTTCTTCCAAACGGAGGCTGCCAAAAACCTGGTTATAACAGCTACGTTTCAAGTGCTGGTTTGGTTCCAAGACCGAATTGTGGAACATTTTGGGGAAGAGGTAGCGGATAATGCTTTCGAATGTGCTGTGTTAGCGAACGGCTTATTGAGAGAATACTTGATAGCGTACTTGTATCTCGGTGTTCAGTTCGATGAGAATGAGATCTCTATGAAAATATTTGAACGTTTGGATGATCTCGTATATGGCGTAATACGAAAACGCTGCACTCCTCTGCTTACTTCCAGTGGGATGTACAAGCTAACGCTATCCTTTGCTTCCAGTTCAGAGTGGAGAACAGAGAAAGACCGCCTGAAGAACTCCATTCCCGATCATATTTCCAATCCCCGAACCATCGACGCCATGGTTCAGGCTTTAGAAGCTTTGACGAACGAAGTATTGAAAGATGAACCCAATTCCGCCATTCTGAACGGGATGTACAATTACCTGTTGAAGTTGGCGGGGGATCACCATACGTTAGCGAAACGGATCCAAGATGTTTTCGCTTCCAAGCTGCCGGACATCCATTAATATCGCGGACCGCAGTTGCTTCATACAATGACTTTGAGAGTGTGGGGAAATTTAGCGCCATTTTGATCAGTTCGATATCCGACATCTTAATATCCATAATGAGGTTTTCCGCCTACCGCAAAAGGATAATGTGATAATTGGCGGTGGACGCCATTTTCTCGGGAGTGAAAACCACATACCTATGATTATATTATTTTGGACGCCTTCACCGATAGCCCGGTCAGCGAGCGAAGGAAAGTGAGCGGCATGAACATTCATCGTTTATCGAATCTGCTGGAATTGGTAGTATTTAATGCGCGCATCGTGACGGACGATGGGGTTGTGGAGAACGGTGTACTCCGCGCCGTCGACGGGGTTATTGAGTTCGTTGGTCCGCAAGAGAGTATGAGCGCGCTGACGCTGAGCCCGCAGGCTCAGCTGCTCAATGCCGCGGGCAGCTGGCTGCTGCCCGGCTTCATTGACCTGCACGTCCATGGCGGCTATGGCGCCGATTTCATGGACGCAAACGAAGCCGCGTACGATACGATAACGCGGTTTCACGCTAAGCATGGCACGACAGCCATGCTGGCCACGACGGTGACAGCGCCGCATGAGGCGTTGGAGAACGTGTTCGCCGCCGTCGCCGACTACACGAGCGGCGGCGCTATGCCCTATGCCCAGCTGCTCGGCATGCATCTGGAGGGCCCTTTCATTTCGCCCAAGCGGCCCGGGGCGCAGAATCCCTCCTATATCGAGGCGCCGCGCCGCGATTGGCTCGAGGCTTGGGAGGCCCGCTACCCGGGGCTCCTGCGTCTGCTCACCCTCGCGCCGGAACGCGAGGGCGCGCTTGAAGCGATCGCGTGGCTGCGCGATCGCGGCATCGTGGCCGCATGCGGGCACACCGACGCCGACTACGCCGCCATGCAGGCGGCGGTCGGTGCGGGGCTCACGCATGCGGCGCACACGTTCAACGCGATGAAGGGACTTCATCATCGCGAACCCGGTGCCGTCGGAGCGGTGCTTACCGACGAGCGCGTCAGCGCCGAGGTGATAGCCGATGGCCATCACGTGCATCCGGCAGCGGTGAGGCTGCTGACGATGGTGAAGCAGCAGCGCAATCTGCTGCTGATCACCGATGCCATCGCGGCCGCAGGGCTCGGCGATGGCGTCTACCGGCTCGGCGGGCTGGACGTCGTCGTGCACAGGGGCGCAGCCCGCCTGAAGGACGGCGACAGCCTCGCCGGCAGCACGCTCACCATGATCGAGGCGCTGCGCTTCATGGTGAAGGAGGTCGGCATCAGCGTATCTGACGCCTCCCGCCTCGCCAGCGGCAATCCGGCGAAGCAGCTTCGTCTGGACGACCGCCTTGGCTCGATCGCACCCGGCAAGCAGGCCGACCTGCTGCTCGTCGGCTCCGGGCTTGAACTCGAACGCGTTTGGGTGCGCGGTAAGGAATTGATCGAGTAACAAATTGAACCGGACCTCGAATAGAGGCCGGTTTTCTTCATATTTTCGGGAATTACGACAAGAGTATATTCTTTTCGACAAATTTACGGTATGATCAAGAAAACAGCTAGTTTTTACCAAGAAGGAAGGGAGCTTGAATTTGAAGAAATATGCGGTCTGTCTAGTCTTTTGGCTAGCGGGTCTGCTGCTTGGCTCCATTGGATTTACATCTACAGGATATGCAGCAACCCCTTACTTGCAAGATTATTTTACAACTAATTCGAACCTATGGAACTATTTAGGAAGCGCGACTCGCACCCCGGACGGCAAAATCATGCTAACACCCGGCTCCCAAAACCAGGTAGGAACGATCTGGTTGAAACAAGCCATCGCTCCGCCCTACACGGTCACCTTTCGTTTCCAAATGGTCGGTTCGCTCTTCCAAACGGAAGGCGCAGACGGGATCTCCTTCATGTTCAACAAGCTTCAGAACGTCTCTCCGGTTTCGGGCGGCGGAATGGGCTTCGAAGTAGGAAACGGGTACGGAGTAGAATTCGATTCTTACAGTAATCCCTTCGACCCCTCCTACAATCACATTTCGTTATTCAAAAACAATCCCGATCATTCTCTTGCACCCGCACTTACACAAACATCAGATACCACAATAGAGAATGGACAATGGCATGACGTCAAAGTCAACGTAGGCACCAATTTGCTCAAGGTCTACGTGGACAACACTCTAAAATTGAATTGGTCCGGAACGATCGATAACACATATAACGGATTAGGCCTTTCCGCGAGTACAGGTTACTACTACAACGCGCAATACATTGACGATGTGACAATAACGAAAGCCGCTGCGGTCACGGGCGTCAGCTCGGCGCTTGCGAACGGAGATTACGGTTCAGGCGCGGTTATTCCTATCCAAGTCGCTTTTAACGATGCCATTCAAGTAACGGGAACGCCAAGGCTTCAGCTGAACACCGGACGCAGCGCCTCTTATGTCAGCGGCTCCGGCACCAATACGCTTACGTTCAGCTATACGGTTCAAGCTGGGGATAACGTTGCGGATTTGGGCTACAGCTCCGTATCGGCCCTATCTCTTAATGGGGGACAGCTAATAGACACCGTAGGCAATACGGCGGTATTGACTCTTCCGGCTCTGAACTCAGCGGGCAGCCTTAGCGTAAATAAGCAAATCCGTATCGATACAACTGCGCCAACAAGCGCCGCACCGGAAGCTATCGCCGTAACTGGAGGAAATCCTGCTGCTTCCACGGTTTCTTTAGGTCTCTCCGCAAACGATGCAGGCGGTTCAGGCTTGGCGCAAATGCGTTACTCGAACAATAACAGCTCTTGGACACTGTGGGAGCCGTATTCGACTGCTAAAACCTACACGCTCCCTGCCACTCCAGGAAACAAGACAGTCTACGTTCAGTTTATGGATAAAGCAGGCAACACCAGTCCCTCTTACTCTGTTACTTTGAAGCCTCCGACTGCCAGCGGCATACCCTCCGCTGCAGCTGTTGCCGTAACCGAAGACACTGCTACGCCGATTCTGAATTTGTTCGGACTCATCTCCAATCCCGGCGGAAGAGCGCTCACCTATATCATTGAAAGCAGCCCTGCTAAAGGAACCATAAGCCTGAACACAACGAATGGCAATTATACGTACACTCCTAAATCAAACCTAACCGGTTACGATTCGTTTACCTTTAAAGTCAGTGACGGAATTCAATATTCCAACGCTGCTTCGGTGATTCTCCAAATCGCCGGAGAGAACGATCCGCCCATTGCTTCCGATACTACATTGAGTGTAATAGAGGACGTTCCGACATCCGGTACGCTGAACGGTTCGGATACTGACAGTACGGTGCTTGCTTATAGCATCCTGAATACGCCTGCTCCGAATAAAGGGACCGTCTCCATCACCAATGCGTCGACAGGCGCGTATATTTACACACCGAATGCCGATGCTGTCGGTACCGACAGCTTCAATTTTGCAGTTGCAGATAACCAGGGTCTGATCTCAAACACAGGAACCGTTAACATTACGATTACGCCTGTGAATGATGCTCCCGTTGCAATGAACGGCACTTTGACGATCAATGAAGACACAGAAACGAACGGCACTTTAACGGCCACGGACCCCGATGGTAACTCCATGAGCTACAGTCTTGTTACCAATGGGGCTAGAGGAACGGTGAACGTCGACGCCAATGGCGCTTATACCTATACGCCTAGAGCCAATACGAACGGAACGGATTCATTTTCTTTTAGAGCTTACGATGGATCGGCCTATTCTGCTGTGGCGACCGTCAATATCACAATTGTACCGGTCAATGACGCCCCTTCTTTCCAAGTCGGCGCCAACCAACTCACGAGTCCCGATACTCCCGCTCAAGCTATTGAAGGCTGGGCGTCGAATATAATGGCAGGGCCTGCAAACGAAGCGGCGCAATCATTGAATTTTGTACTATCGAACAACAATAATGGATTATTTTCGATTCAACCGGAGATTGATTTCAGCGGTAAGCTCACTTATAAGCCGGCATCAGACCAAACTGGCACCGCAGATGTAACGGTCGTCCTTATGGATAACGGAGGGACTGCAGACGGAGGTTCGGATACCTCGGCAGAGCAAACTTTCACAATCACAATTGGAGAGATTCCCGTTAGCTTCAGAGAGATTACGCTCAATCCGAATACACAATGGACCCATGACAATATAGAAGTAACGGCATCCGTTTACAGCGCCACCTATAGCGTGATCGACACTCGCTGGATCAGGGGCAATTACACGGTTACCGATTTTGTATACGGCTTCGGAAACAGCTTTAGCGGAAATTTCGATGTGACGGAGAACGGAACCTACACCCTTTACGCCAAAAATACGAACGGTGATCAGGCGGCAACCCAAGTTACGATCTCTTCCATTGATAAAACGGTACCGGTCATCAGCCTTCGCGGCAGTGCAGCCATGACGCTCGAAGCGGGAACCGTATTCGTCGACCCCGGAGCGGACGTTACTGACAACTCTCTACCCACAGGAAGAAGTATTGTTGCGGCAACGAGCAACTTGAATGTGAACGCTGTCGGGGACTACAGCTTGACTTACATCTTTAGCGACCTGGCCGGGAATGACGCAGAAACTGTATCCCGTTCCGTTCATGTCAGGGACACAACACCCCCGGTTATCAATTTGAATGGAGCAAATCCTACCATCGTCCAAATCGGTACAGCTTTTGAGGACGAAGGGGCTGCGGTTACCGAAAACTCCAACCAAGTCGGATCTGTGACAGTCACAGGAAGCGTCAATACCGGTACAACCGGAACCTACGTACTTACTTATTACGTTACAGACGGAGCAGGAAATACTGCAACCCCTGTTAGTAGAACCGTTATTGTTCAAGATATTTTACCGCCCAAAATTTCAACTGTTACTCAGTCCCCTGCCGATTGGACGAGTGGGAATGTGACAGTCAGCGTTGTTCTTGATGGAACCGGTTCGGCGATCCAAAAGGTAAGATGGGCAGCAGGGGTACATACGGCGGATTACTTCCTTAGCGACGGGGAATTAATGACAGGAATAACGCCATTGGAAAATACAGTTGGAACTTTTACAGCAACGGAGAATGGGATTTATACGGTCTACGCCGAAGATAGCTACGGATACCATACAGTAGCTATCGTCACCGTCGTTGATATCGACAAAACGGGTCCGGTCGGAAGCGTGACGATCAACAACGGCGATAACCGAGCATTTTCGACTATCGTGACTCTTCAGTTAAATGCTGCGGATACGGGCTCAGGCGTAAATCAAATGCGATTATCCAACTTTGCAGATTTTAGAGATGCAAGCTGGATTCCTTATTTCAGCTCTACAAATTGGCAGCTTAGCGGCACAGACGGCATGACTGCGGTTTACGCCCAGTTCAAAGACATCTTAGGAAACGAGAGCCCCATCGTTTCTGCTGAAATTTTACTAGACTCGGTCACACCTGCCTTGGACCAAACGTACGGAGAGTTAGCTGAAAGCAGCATTTTGGGCGATAACCTATTCATTAATGCCGTCACTTCCAATTTGACGCTGCCGACCGAGGGCATAGGCGGCACCATGATTTCATGGGCCTCAAGCCATCCGGCGATTAAAAGCGATGGAACAGTAAAGCGACCGGGATATGAACAGGGCGATGCCCACGTTACTTTGACGGCCACATTAACCAACGGAGTTCTCTCGCTAACCAAGTGGTTCGCCGTTACCGTACTGCGTACGGATGATCCGACATGGGTTGGAATAAGCCGACTGAACCTCGATTATGGTCAATTAAGCCCTGACTTCGATCCGGAAGTCGGCAGCTACGCTGTGACCGTCTCTAACGAAGCGGAGACACTCAATCTTACTCCTGAAGAAGTGAATCCGAGCAGCACGCTGACCGTCATAGGCGCGGTCTACAACAACGGAGCGATAGCGGCTTCGCTTCAAGAAGGATTTAATTACGTGAATATTCTGGTGGCATCCGATGACGGTCTTTTGCAAAAGTCTTACACCCTTACGATTTACAGGGAGCCTCAAGGGCTGATGATGAGCGACCTGTATATTTTGGGAGGAGCGCTATCAGCTGCATTCGATAAAGATCAGACGGAGTATGAACTGTATGCCGACGACCCTGAAGGAATCATAGGCGTACTGCCTTATCAAGTCAAAAATGATATTGCCCTTGCCATAACGGGAATAGAGAATTGGAGCATCAATGAGGGCGTCTTCTCCATTCGTTTGAACGGAGCCTCGGAATTTTCCTTGGAGGCGAGGAACGCAAGTAATAATGAGCCTCTAAAAACTTACCATTTCCGTGTCAGCAGTCGAGTCGGTCTTGCTGCGAGCAATCCTGAGGGAACAAAGGTTAAAGTGCTATTCAAGGAGGAATTGGATAAGAGCTTTGCGCTCGATCCATCGCGTTTCACCTTTGAATCAGGCGGACTAAGCGTAACGGATGTCCGCTACAGTCAAGGAGACCCTTATGCTCTCATTCTCTCTATAACCGCAGCATCCGGCGCCTTCGTGCCGGAAACGTGGAAGCTGAACATCCAGGAAGGCGCGCGTACAGCGGATGGCCAGCCGATGAACATTAAAGGAACACGAGTCGTGACTGCCTCAGCCGTCCAAGCTCTGAGAGACGAGCTGGACGAGCTCCAGGACGGCATCCATATCGACGACATCGTCAGCTATATGATAGACCAAACCGACGTAACCGGCGACAGAGTTTTCGATCGATACGATGTCATCTTGCTTTTATCGCAGCTTTAAAAGCAAAACCCCGCTTTCCTATCCGCATGGGTAAGGGCGGGGTTTTGCTTACATTGCAGATGAGGATTATGGAAGAATGATTTGCTGTCCTGGGAAGATCAGATTCGAATTTTCAAGCTTATTCAGCTCCTGAAGCTTCTGCCAGGTTGTTTTGTACATTTTGGCGATTTTCCAAAGTGAATCGCCGGGCTTGACCATATAAACATTCCGCTGAACCGGCTCTTTAGCAGGCACCGGAGTTGGAGCAGGCATCATGGGCGCCGGAACCAGGGACACAGCATTCTTTACAACGATTCGTCCCTCCACCTTGGGAGCCGCGCTGCCGATTTTCTTCATGTACGTAATCAGCGACTCTTCAAGCGAAGAGAAGTCGTTCGCAATCGGATAGTTCTTGAACATCGTGTATTGGTCGCCGCCCGCCGACATAAAGTCGTTAGTGGCGAGAAGATACGATTGATCCGCATCCAGCGGCTTGCCTTTGAACGATACAGACGTTACGCGTTTGCCGGCCGGCTGGGCAGCGTCAAATTCAAAGGTGATGCCGCTGACCTGCGGAAAGCCCCCTGAATCGCCAGGATAACCGGAGACGCCGTGCTCGAGCGCTGCTTGAATATCGGAGCCTTTCATTTTCTTCGTCTGAATGTAGTTGCCGAACGGCAGCACCGTAATGATCTGCCCTTTCGTCACTTGTCCCGCTTCGATGGAAGCGCGAATGCCGCCGCCGTTCATAATCGCCACATCAGCGCCGGTCTCGTTCAGCATCGCATCGGTGATTAAGTTGCCAAGGTTCGACTCGCTCTTACGGACGACTTCACGGTCACCGACCAGCTTAACGGAGGTGGAGCCAACAACTTGGGAGAGGACAGCTTCCTGCTCCTTTTTCACGCTACTGATGATATCTAGAACAGCCTGGTCTGCCTGAACATGATCAGCGTCCTTGCGGGAAATCAAGCTTGCGGTTTTGCCGGTCAGCTTGCCGCCTTCGAACGTCAGCTGGATCTTCCCGATATTTTTGCTGTATTCACCGGTTTGCGCGATCAGCACGTTCCCGACCATCATTCCTTTTTCCATCACGGTGTGGCTGTGCCCGTCAATGATCAGGTCAATCTCCGGTACTTGTTCGGTCACCTTCTTGCTCGTATCGATGCTGGCGGCATCTACGCCCAGGTGCGAAACCGCGATGATCACGTCGGCCTTGCCCTTCAGTTGGGCAACCTGTGCCTTCGCTTCCTGGACCGGATCGGCAAAGGTAATGCCTTCGACGTTCTTTGGATGCGTTTTAAACGCCGTTTCCGGTGTCGTCAGACCGAAGAAGCCGATTTTAAGGCCGTCCACTTCCTTCACGAGGTGATCACCGAGCAGCCGGGAGCCGTCAGCCTTCTTGACGTTCGCGCCAAGCACCGGGAATGCTGCCTGCTTCGTAAGCTCAATCAAGCGCGCACTGCCGTAGTTGAAGTCGTGGTTGCCAGCCGTCATGACGTCATAACCGATCATGTTCATAATCTTTACGATGCTCTCTCCCTGCACTAGATTGGCGATCGTCTGTCCATGAAAAGTATCCCCGGCATCGACCATGATCGTATTCGGGCTCGCCGCCTTTTGCTGCTTCAAAAGTGCTGCCAGCTTCGCATAACCGATGCTGTCCATGTTCTCTTCCACCCGGCTGTGAATGTCGTTCGTATGGAGAATGGTGATCGTCTTGGCGCTTGCTGCCCCTGCGCTCGTGCTTGTGGCAGTTCCGTTCTCAGCCGCAAAAACCGGGATAGCCGAGGTCAGGACAAGAAGCGAAGCCAGAACCGCGGAAGCCCAATTATTCATTGTTTTCATACTTGCCTCCTTGGAATCAATGTTGAAGATGCTTGTCCCCTGCATTGTATCATGTCAGTATTAAGGCAGAGCAAACTTCACGTAAAGATTCGGTAAACAAGTATGGTAAGCATGTGCAGGAACGTTGTTTTGACGCATCCGTCAAGAAAATTACTCAATCTCCACTCTAATGGGCGTAAAGTTTGGCTAACCGAACATGAAGTTATTCTGAAGAAGAGTTTCCGATGAATAATTTGATTGAAAATAACCAACCTTATTGGAGTATTAAAAACACTAGGGAGGGTAACGAACCCATATGCAAACCTCATATTCACAACCATCTGCAGCACAAATGTCTTCTATGACGAATCACGGCGGCCACGAAATGTTTGATTCCCACGAAATTTTATCGAGCTTTATTAGTTTGCTGGATCAATATGTACTTTTTGAGCAATTTATTCAAGACCAGGAGCTGAGACAGATTCTTTATCGTCAGCATCGATTTATTACCGACTTATACAACATTACTGTAGAAGCCTTTTCCACCGGAAAGGATCCGTCACATCCTACACAGTCGTATAAAATGGAGCAAAATAATCAAGTGATCTATGGTTTACAAAAGACTGCGCCGAAAAAACCGATGATGTCGATCCAGGAAACAAGTGATCAAGGCATTTCCGCTTATATGCTGGGGCTGGTTAAATCCACGGCTTCCCTGCTTGCGATGACATCACTGGAAATTACAAATCCTGTGCTGAGGCGTATGATGGCGGATAGCGTACCTAATTTTATTGAAATGGGCTACGAGCTGTTCTTGTATCAAAATAAAAGACATTATTACCAAGTTCCTCAGCTCACTCAGCAGGATATGATACAAATGCAGCACAGTTATGCCCCTTCACCAAATCTCGTGTAGCATTGAATCATACTATGCCAAAGAGGATCCGATTGGAGCCGATATAGAATGTAAAAAGCAGGCCGCCCATGGAATCAAGGGCGGCCTCTCAGCATTATTTAGAAGTGGAAGGAGTGCATACGCCGTCGGCACAAGCTGCATCTGCCGCATAACTGCTCGAGTCGTTTAAGAGAACGAGCGGTTTCTCTTCATCCCAAGCTTTCTGTAGCGCTTCAAGGAACACCTCACTTGACTGTGCTCCGGAAATCGCATATTTGCGGTTGATCACGAAGAAAGGAACTCCACGAATGCCAAGTTTGCCCGCTTCTTGCTCATCCGCGCGAACTTCTTTCGAGTAATCATCTCCAGCCAGCATCTTCGCAGCCTCGCTTTTGTCAAGACCAACCTCAGCTGCCAAAGAAGCCAATGTTTCATGATCGCCGATATGCTTGGACTCGGTAAAATAAGCTTTTAACAACCGCTCCGTCATTTCGCCCATTTTACCGTAGCGGTCGGCAAAATGGGACAAACGGTGCGCATCGAACGTGTTGGTCAAAATATGGTATCGAAGCGATACGCGAGCCCTACGGCCTGAGCTTGCCGGGTGAGATCATCGTTCATCGCTTTGGCCTGTTCCCTGCCCATGCCGTACTTGGAAGCCAGCATATCGTGTACATCATGGTTAACATCCCGTTTCGCATTCGGATCAAGCTCAAAGCTGCGATAGACGACATCAACATTATTCCCATTCGAAAAGCGCTCAAGCGCAGCCTCGAACCGACGCTTCCCGATATAGCAGAAAGGGCACACAAAGTCAGACCAGATTTCAACTTTCATATGGCACCTCCAAGTTGATTGGCTTTCATTGAACTCCTCAAGCCTGCAAAGCTTGTTTTACACTTTCTTTAAGAGGCGTCAGGGAGCCGATAAGCTTCTGGAGATCATCTGAAGTTTTGGACGTTTCACCTTCGGAAACCGCGTAATAGATACCCGCGATTAGTTCGGCAACATGTTCAGGAAGACCGACGCTTACGAGAATGCTTTTCTCCTCTTCAAAGGTGACAGACTGGTGCACGACTTTCTTGCCGGAAACTTCAGAAATGATTTGAGCCAGATCATCGTAGCTCCAGGTTTGATTGGAGACAAGGTTATAGGTCTTGTTTTCATGGCCTTCCCCTGTAAGGACCGCCGCGGCAGCCAAGGCAAGATCGCTGCGGCTAACCGAATTAATTCTTCCGCTTCCTGTATTTGTAACCACCGCCCCATGCTGTACAGATGCGCTGAGCTCCGGATTCACAAACACTTCCGTATATAAGGCGTTGCGCAGGAAAGTATAAGGAATGTTTGTTGTGCGAATGGCGCGTTCCGTAGCTAAGTGAACGTGAGCAAGCGGGATTCCGGACTCCTCGGCAAAAGCGAAACCGGTATATGCAATATGTTTGACCCCGGCATCTCTGGCAGCCTTTACGACATTCGCATGTTGAACGATACGCAGCGTATCGTCGGAGTCAGGGCTTGAGATAAAGAGCAGCTTGGAGGCGCCGGCAAAAGCCTTTTGTAGTGATTCCGGATTCAGGTAATCACCTTGACGCACTTCAACTCCGAGAGCGGCGAGAGCAGAGGCTTTTTCCACATTACGGACAACGGCAACGATTTGACTGGCGGAAACCTTTTGCAGCAGGTTTTGAATAACAAGACCTCCAAGGTGACCTGTAGCGCCTGTAACAATAATGGACATAGAAACTTCCTTCCCTTCGTTTCATAAATTTTGGAGAGCGGATGTAGTATAACCAACATGGTTACAACAAATACAAAAAAAATTAACTGATTGCAGAGCCTGTTTTTTCGCTAAGTTCAGTCACCAGGTGCTTCAGCGTAACTTGAGCTAATTTCTGTTCCATCGCGGACTGGGCTTTGAGCATATTCGTGCGAAGAACGGATTCGATATTGGCGCCAACTGGACAAGCCGGATTAGGATGCTCATGAAAATTGAACAAATCACCTTCCTCAACGACTTCAACCGCCCGATAGACGTCAAGCAGCGAAATTTCATCCAGCTCCTTGCAAAGGTATGTTCCCCCGGTTCCAGCCTTTACTTGAACAAAACCGGCCTTTTTCAAGTTTCCAATGATTCTGCGAATGATGACCGGGTTCGTATTTACGCTTTCCGCAATGAATTCCGATGTACAAGGCGATTTGCTCAATGATATCAGTGACAAGATGTGGACTGCAACGGAAAAACGGCTGCTAATTTTTTTCATGTGGTTCACCCTCTCGATGTAATCATTATAGTTACAACAAAATAAGAAGTCAAGTTTCTTATCCTAAACGATATCGTTTAGTTTACCCGCAAACGGATAATTCTTTCTGTGATATCGGCCAGTAATGCCTTTGAATTTTTCATAGCAGCTTCTAATGTCATAGGTCCATCAACCATTGAAAATACACTGATCACTCCATGCTTGTATAAAGCCTCCACGCCCTGCCCAACGGAACCCGCGATTAATACGACTGGAACCCCTGCTTTCAAGGCGGCCCTGGCTACGCCAAAAGGGGTTTTGCCCATTTGTGTCTGAAAATCGCATTGCCCCTCACCGGAAAAGACCAAATCCGCACCATGCAGCTTTTCTTCCAACCGGGTCGCTTTAATAACGATATCAACGCCTTTCATTAATACACCGTTAAGAAAAGCGACGATACCGGCCCCCAGCCCCCCTGCGGCTCCGGCTCCCGGGAGACTTTTAACTGACTTTCCAAGCTCCATTTCGAGAATGTCGCCAAAATGTTCGAGGTTTTGATCCAATCCGGCAATCATCCCGGGAGTGGCTCCTTTCTGCAGCCCGAAAACATGACTAGCTCCCTCAGGTCCGCACAACGGATTCTCCACGTCACAGGCAGCAGTGAATGAACATTCCTTGACCCTCGGATCCAAGCCGGTCATGTCGATATGACATAAACGGTTCAGGCTGCCTCCGCCAAACGGCAGTTCCTGTCCTTCCTCATCCAGAAATCTGATTCCGAGGGCTTGAGCCATTCCCGCTCCGCCATCGTTGGTCGCACTTCCGCCAATACCCAAAATAAACTTGCGGCAGCCGCGGTTTATAGCATCCCTGATCAGTTCACCTGTACCGTAAGTCGTGGTCAATAGAGGATTTCGGCGAGCGGCAGGTATTACATATAAACCGGATGCTTCCGCCATCTCAATGACAGCCGTCTCGTTATCTCCCAGAATGCCGTATGAAGCGCAAACTTGATCTCCCAGCGGATTTGTCACCGTTGCTTCATAAATCCGGCCGCCCGTCGCATCAACCAGACTTCGGACCGTTCCTTCCCCTCCGTCGGCCATAGGAACCTGTATGATTTCAGCATCGGGCATAACCCGCCTGATGCCCTCAGCCATGGCAGTACAAGCTTCTTTGGCAGTCAGGCTCCCTTTATAGGAATCCGGAGCCAATACGATTTTCATGCAGGCAATCATCCTTTCCCCGGAAAAAGTTCTCTTTTGTCTCTCATTTCAGTATGCCCGCGCTCACCTTCATAGTTTGAGCCTGGACGACCTCTTTGTCAAACAAGCTTTCCTCTTGAATGATTGAAATCTCCGCGTATTCGGCAAACCATTGACATAAGCGCTAGCCGGTAAAGGCTGCAGCAACAATGTAAAGAACAGCATCGCGCCAAGCAGTACCGCCAGACACTTTTTTCCCCGCATACTGGTGACAGAAAAGGATATGCAGAACGGAGTTCAATTAAGCGACGGCACGAAAATTGCTGGCGCCGATTTACAAATAAACAGAAACCTCGGGCAGCTATTGAATGCTCAGAGGTTTCGTCCGTTTACTCATACATTTAATAAATCTTCTTTGCCTCCCGTTCCGTCTTCAGAATCTCAACCGCTTCGCGGAAGCGCAGCGAGTGGATGACTTCGCGTTCGCGCAGAAACTTGAGACCGTCCTGCAAGTCGACGTCGTCGGTCAAATCAATCAACCACTGGTAGGTAGCACGGGCTTTTTCCTCCGCCGCTATATCTTCGTAAAGATCAGCGATAGGATCTCCTTTAGCCTGGATATAGGCAGCCGTCCAAGGTACTCCCGATGCGTTCTGATAGAACAGCGCGTTATCGTGGCTGGCGTAATGGTCGTCAAGACCTGCGGCTTTTAACTGATCCACTGATGCGTCTTTTGTTAATTTATATACCATTGTTGCTATCATTTCCAGATGAGCGAATTCCTCAGTACATTGTAGTTGTAGGTAATAAATTAATGGCCTATTTCAGCCTCTTAATTAACTCACTTACGTAATATCAGGATGACAATTGATTATTCCAGCAGAAAAAAGCCCTCGATCCCATTATAGGAAAGAGGGCTTTCGATATTCCCAAGCGCTTGTGAATTTACTCTTCCGGCTGTCCGGATGCTTTACGCAGCACATTGGCCAATCTTCGAAACTCTTCATTTGGAGCAATGCTATATCCAGCCTTTAAAAAGGCAATTATTTTGTTTGCATCTTCAGGCGCCATCTCGTATTCCTCCTTTGATTGTATTGGTGGAGGGGCTGCAGTTTTCCTACTCAATCCGTAAGTTTCAACTATACCAGCGACTATTGCTTTGGCACACTTCTGCCGGTATGCGTCACTTTTGAGAAGTGCGGCTTCAACGCGGTTGTCCATGAATCCACACTCCACCAAAATGGCCGTCATTTTGGTATAGTTGAGAACTCCGACGTTGTCCCGGTATTGCAAGCCGCGGTCCCGCAATCCTGTGGCCGCAACCAATTTACGTTGAACCGCATTAGCCAAGGCAACCGCGGCCTTGGGCTGCCGGTAATCAACTAATACCTCAACACCGTTGGCCGTGCCCCAAACACCATCCATGGCATTGGCATGGATGGAAACAAAAACGTCTGCGCCCCAACCGTTTGCCTTTCTAACACGCTCGTCAATGGGCACGTCCCTGCCATCCTCAAACGTTGCCATGCTAACCACAACGCCCTCATAATTGACTAATTCGGCTGCGGCATATCGGGCCGTAGGTGCATTGAAATGGTACTCCCGCATGGAATCATCCGGACAACGTTTCCCTGGCGTATTTGGGCCATGCCCAGCATCGATTACAATTTTCATGATAAGTCTTTCCCCTTATTCTTAGTCATTGAATAAACACCGGTTGCCCCCAACCCGATTGTTGAAATCAAAATTAGTTTATCTTGAGCTGCGGATGGTATTAAAACAAAAACCGTTGCCACTCCAAGAGCGACAAGCGGCATGTATTTGGTAGGCAGTATCTTGAATCCTTTAAACACGCCGACATATGCAGCAACGAGTGCGGAAAGAGTTAATACATCATTGTCCAATGTTTACCCACCTCCTGTTAATTTCCACAAGAATCCGATTGCGGTTAAAAATAATCCGGCAAGGCTGATCGTGATTCCTATTAACCAGCGTAAGCCTTGTTTCATGCTGCTGATTTCATCCCTCTGCTCGTCCAATCGATGGTGTGCTGATCTAGTTGACTGCAATGCCTCCTGAGCCATATCCCGGGCGCTTGCCATCATATCTATTTTGGTTTCAACCCGAGTCAATCTCTGCAATATCTCCTGATTGATTTCATTGTCTGGAGGCATGTCCGTCCCCTTTCTGCTTTTTTTTAGCATAAAAATAGCCCCATATACGGAGCATGATAAATTGGTGTATACTTCCAATAAGTAACAAAATGAATCTAAGGAGGTATTTTAGTAATGAAAAGGCTAGTAATCGCTTTATCATTAGGCATGTTGATCGGCTCCTCTGCAGTAACATTTGCTGCAAACAGTGGTGAGGTGTCGGCGGTGTTCGCAAGCTTCAACTTGAAGATTAATGGGCAGGACAAGCAACTAGAAACCACGCCGTTGGTGTACAATGGTACATCGTATTTACCGGTGCGGGAAATAGCAAATTTGGTTGGTTATGATGTTACATACAAAGCTGATAGTCGAACGATTGAACTGTCCTCAGTCACATCGGACGCTTATGGTCCTAACACACCGACAACACCAATACCGTCGGTTATTCAAAAACCGCCTTTCATTGAACCAAAAAGCCAAGAAATCAATAAAAATGCGTTAATGAGAGGCCGAGATTTGGTTAATGTTTTAGCAGAAAAATATCCAGATAAAAGTGACTCCATTCGTTTAATTTCAAACAAAGATATTTTATCTTTTGATGGTAAAAATTATCACCTGCTTTACGATGAAACACTAGTTAAATATGATATTACTCCTTTAATCGAGACAGGAATTCTTAATGAAACTGATATTGGCTACACTTTTCAATAATCCCCCCCACCCTTCGATGTAACGAATAATTGAGTCACAACATTGGCCACAATGCGCCCGAGATTGTCGGGCGTTATTTTTATTTCATGCCACGTTCCACGGGTCACCTTCCCATCCCCATCTTTGGCTAAGTAAGGGATAATATCAACATCCGATACACTTACCCCAAGTCCAGCAATTGGATTACCATCAACTTGAACCGTAAGACCTGTTGGTGTCGGACCTTCAAATATTCCATAAACCATATCATGCGTGTGAGGATCTATATTATGCGTATGGTTCATTCCATGGCTGTGTGGGGAAATTGTGTGTGTGTGACCCATTCCATGGGCGTGAGATGGTAAATCGATTTGATGCCCATGTTTGGGCAAGCGATGATCATGCCCTCCAGATTCAACAAATGTGACATCTGTCCCGTCAGATCTCATTAAAACCTCGCCATCATCCAATCCATGATTATGGGCTTCTTGATAATCAGTAAACAACTGGGACACTCCAGGCAATAACACTTCAACATTAATATCGGTACCTACAGTGCCTCCATCAAAAGCTGTGGTGTTGCTACTACTCGGTCCAGAAGTTGTCGTTCCGCCTGATGATGTCGTGCTTGTACTGCTCGACCCCGATGTGGTTGCGCCACCAGCCGCGGCCCCCTTGGAATACCCTCGAAACGCACCTGACTCATACGAGAGGATCATCTTATTTATCCGAGCCGTTTCCTCTGGCAAATAGAAGCGAATTATCGCCGGATGCTGCGGATCTGCATTATCAGCAAAATCATGGGAATCAATATTCGTCGCACCTTGAGCATAAACCTCGTGAATCCGCTGACGGTTCTGTAAATCCGCAATACTACCTGCAAAATCCTCCGGACGATTAGCGATTTCGACTTCCACGTCACCCGGGGCGCCCGTGATATCGCCTTTACTTACATTTACAACACGTGCGATAAAATCCTCGCCCATTTCTTCATCTTTTGTCCGCACATGGGAGCCAGTGCGGAATTTATATATCTGCTGGCCAGTCAAGCGATGGATTTCAGATGCGCTCACCTTATACGTGATACGTGGCCGCTTCAACTCGTCCAGCAGCACTTGACCGCGAGCTTTGAGCGTTTCAGCGTTGTCATAGCGACGATCAACAAAAGTGCGTGAGATAGTACCGTATTGCCCTTGTGTATCAGCGTCCAGATAAGGCAACCCACCGTTCACGTCAGATATGGTAAGCTGATTTACACCTTCACCGTAACCCAAGCAATATAACCGTGTACAAAGCGCCATCGGGTCTGTCGTCTTCTCGATTCCTTGCATGTTCACTCCGTAGCGGATATACGCCATATTCTCGTCGTTGTCCGGTTGAACTGGAGTAATGAGATTCAGCTGCCAAGGAAAAATTTCGGTGTTCCAGGTCCACTGGTATTCTTCTACAAATGGTTTGGGAACGGAGAAAACCGATCCTAGCAGGGTTTCATTCTGCCATGTGTACTCAAATTGCCGATCAAACGCAACCGTGCCAAGCATCCACCGCTGTACAATCTGCTTAGACAAGACGTACTGCAGCACATCGGAGGTGTGCACCCCGAGATTTCCTACCGTATGATACTGAAACAAAATGTCATCAAGCAGCGTGGCCAGAACGTGCTCGCATTGATACGTGATGGTTGACCCGCTGCTGTCCCGCTTCGCAGTGTTTGGAATGATCCTGAATAAGTCAACACGTTCCTCACCGTCGAATAATTCGACATAGTGCAGCGACTTGCATTCGGCGTTTTTTGGATCGTTTGCCGGCAATGAAAAAGATCCGGTCCATAATGAGTTGAGCGGCATCTGATAACCAATTCCATAGGCGTTTTCGAGATAAGCGACTTTATTCATGTTTAGGTCATAAATCGTGATTGGTGCGTTCGGCATGACTACCTCCTATATAAATTTATCCTGATGTGTGACACGAATCCGGATAGTCCGTGATCCAACTGCATCGGAATATACCAACACATTTTCGCCCGGAGTAAGGTTATAAAAATCGCCTTTGATTAGATGTAATGCATTCACTCCGTTTAGCGTTGCTGTAAAGTTTTTCATATCAATAACAATCTTATCTCCGAGAGCAAAGTTGCCTGTGAATTCGACTTGCTTCACCTGGTACCGACTAGCCGCCGCGGATACGCTTCCCTCACCTGATAGAGTTACTTTGTAGTTTCTTTCCCGTACCATTTTAGTCATGGTCAAGGATCCCGCGCCAGAGAATTGAGCCGCTGCCGGTATCTCCCGGATAAATCTAGCTACCAATGTCCCTGACCCGGAAAGGTTAGCTGAGGCAGTTGCATCCATTTGGAACTTGGCCGTGACACCCCCGCTACCACCGAGTAAAGCTGATGCGAGGGTCTCCATAGTGAAGGGCCGGTTATAACTCTCATGGTTAAAGGCTGATCGATTAAACATAAGGGTCGCCTGTGATCAATTCGTATTGTTCAGGGGTGATCTTGCCATACTGTACATACTTGGCCAGCTGCGCTTTTGTTGCCCATCCCTTCTCGTAATACATTTTTAATCGTTCGAAATCAGTCACGACTACAGCCCTCCTTCCAGCAGCCTGAGTTCAAGAGAAACGAGTTGCTGCCCTAAAAGTTCATTGTCCGATTGTAGTTGCAAAACTTCCAGTTCCCGCTCAACGATAGCTTGACCAATCAACTCCAATTCAGATGGCGGTGTAGGAGGTAGTGATGCCCATTCTGCGTCAAGTTCTTCTTGATCCCGAAGAACTTGATTCGTTCCGTCCCACCGATAGATGAGTTGGTCACGTTCATTCGTAATCGGTTCGTTATAATGTCGTCCCGCATCCGTGGCAACGCATATATCTCCTTCTTGCGGCGTTTCGAACGCATTAGAGAAACGATGAATCACGATACTGTTTGCGTCTATTCGTATATAGTGTTTGTATCCGTCCATGGTTTACCTCCTTAAATTTCGGCGTCTGCGACCCAATGATATTGCATTTCGTTATTAGTTATCGAAACGTTATTCACGAATCCGACAAAACTTTTCTCATTGTGATTGCCGTATGCTCCGTTGACATCTGCGACCCCTAACTGTTGTATTTTTCCCGTGATCCCCGAAGATGGAGAATATAGGACAACGGTGGGAGTGATTCTTTTAGGAACTTTAAAATAAACAATTTGCCTGTGAAATGAGTGTGTGCCCATTGCTAACCAGTTTACAGTTCCGTAATTCGTTATCGTTCCCGGTGCGTCTGCAATAGCATAACTCTTCTCATAATACCGCTGACACAACGACAACTCTTCCGCAAAACTCCGCGGTTGAAATGGTACCGCCACATCTCCCGCATTGACTTGGACTTGGGCAATGTCGATGTTTCCTGCGCCGACAAAGGTTTCTGCTACTGTGTCGCCTACAAATGCAGAATTATTGACTCCCCATTGAAGATTAAATACAAATGTTAAAAAATCATCATTGTTACTACCAAATGTCTTTCCTACTAAGGTATTTGTTGTGAATGTGAAAGTGTATTTAGCCCAAACGCTTGTTAATGTGAATTTTGTCCCGTTAATTGTTTCAGCAGCGGATGGAGATCCGCCTGTTCCATACACTTGCGTCAAATGAATCCCTAGTTTTTTATTTGCAATTGAACTCCTAGCCAAAAACGAAACGGTTACTTTTTTACCGTTTCCACATAGGTACCTCGTACCATGTTCAATCTTTTGACTCAATCGATAAAAAGAGTTTGCTCCGTAAGTACTTCCTGCACCATCCACGTTAAAACGATAAAAATAATAGACGTTTGCCACATCACCTGATGTTAATTGTTGTCGTGAATGTATGATATTTGCGGGAAATGTTCCACCATCAGCACTATTGTTACCTATCCCGAAACGGTCAGCGGTAAATGTAAACGCCGCCGGATTCGTCCAACTCGTTCCCCTCTGCCATATATCAAAGTTTCCATTGATGATGGCTTGTCTAGCCATAGCTGCGTACCAATTCTCAGTACTAATGACCCGTAAATTTAGATCCTCAATATTCGCCTTGAAAATATCGTGGTCGTAGGCCGTAAAAAAACGGGCCACTTTCACACCCGCTCCCCACGTTTTTGCCGTTCCTTGAAAGCCCCGCGTAACACCTGTGAGACTGTTTCCGCTTTTTCCGGTATAAAGAATCGTTTCTGCGTCTTCCGCGCTCCCAATTACCGCGATATTCGGCGCTGCCGGGAGTACAGAGGCATCGACCACGGGAATCGTGGTAACAACCGCATTGATCCCCGCCGACAGTTCCGTGAGTGGACTATTGACATTGGCGGGATACATGGTTTGTTGTGTCATAGGAACCCTCCTTAATCAAGATCGAGTTTGAGATCGCCCTGCAGGAATTTCAGCCGGTCGTTTGTGAGAATGGAGCGAGCCGTTGCGATGGGACCGTAATAAAGCAAGTTGCCCGCCGTAGCCGCATCCCGGATGCCAATATGTGTGATCGTTCCCCAGTCAGCCGTAGCAATCGGGAATGATAGTTCTGTCGAATTGGATATCGTAGCCTTTCCACCCACTTGAGAAGGGGCTGAGAACGTCACAGCTTGACGAGCATACGCGCCTCCAGCGACTTCGGTTCCGGTATCTGCTTCCGTGGGGTCTGCTGTGTACAAAGCCAAGTAAACTGTAGCAGGTGAGGTGTAGGCGATGTTCCGAAATGTTGCATTCAACCAAGCTGCTTCTAAATAATTACTAATGTTGTTTGGCATAGGTACCTCCTATTGAACTAAGATTTCACTTGTTATCGTAAATCCGGAAATCGTGTTGCCGCCTTCGTTACTCAGAGTGATGACTGGAGGCGTTTCAATATTGCTGTTTGATGTAATGTTCGAAGCGTAATTATTTGCGGTGAATGTCGTTTCAATAATCTGCTCAGCTCCGTAAGCGAAAGGGTCGTAGGCGACCAATGGAAGCGTGAATCGTCCGAATCCGACCAGCCGATCAATGCCCAAAGAGCCAGAGTAGCGAACATAATACACTCGTTCCGGATGGACCGAAAATACTAATTCAAACGTTTTTGGTTTGCCTCGTCCATCAACGAGAATCCCCGCAAGCGTTTCCGCATGTGTTTGAAGTTCCAGTGGCGACCTGGTGAGGAATGCACATTCTAAATTAAAATATCGTGGCTCCAAGTCTGCCCCGAAATCCCACAATCCATTTCGTCCGGGGATAACAAGTGTTTTGTCTCGCGTGTTTGGGAGAATAGGACGGGCTGATCCACGCAACACTTCAAGCCCAATATCACTAGGCTTTACACCTGCTAATTTTGATACAGTCATTCTATCACCCTCCCAGGCTCACCAAGCCCATGCCTCTACTCTTTGTGTCGACACCGTTTTTGATCATGCCTGCTACCTCTTTAGCGATTGCTGGAATATCAGCATCGTCACGAACTATGAAATTGGCTCCGGACATCATCCCATCAAAATTAAAAGTGTTGACCACGCTGCCCGAGGATGGCGATCCATTTCGAACAGTAGGTGATATAGACGCTCTCCCAGTGACTTCACCGTCGATTTGCTTCATAGCTGCATTGACTTGCTTTGCACTATCTGCGATCCCTTCTGCCATCCCCGCGCCAACCATTTTTCCGACTTCATCTCGCATCACACGGGAAGGTGAATGAATATCCAGCGCGTCTTTGATCCCGCTCACAATTCCATTGGCAAATCCGGTGATCTTCTGTTTGAGCCAGCCCACCGTATTGTTAATGCCATCCCAAATACCGAGCACAATATTTTTACCGATATCAACCATTTTTCCGGGTAACTCCGCAAAGAAGTCTACAATATTACTAACGATCTTAGGCACTTCTGTTTTTACAGTTGTGACCGCATCTGATACCCAGCCTTTTATCTTTTGAAGCACTTCAGAAAGCTTTGCGGCCACTTTACCTGGAAGCTCAGCAAAGAAATTAACGATGTTGCTAATAAACTTTGGAACCTCTGTCGCGATCCACGAAACGACATTCGTTCCCCAGCGCTTGATCTCATTTATGGCATTCGTGAGTGTCGTTGCGATTTTACCAGGCAGTTCCGTGAAGAACGTTATGATGTTCTGAATGATTTTCGGCACTTCGGTTTTGACCCAATTAACAGCATCAATCCCCCATTTTACAAGCGTGCCAATTGCAAGTCCTAGCGCGTAACCGATTTTCCCGGGCAACTCGTTAAAAAAGTCGATGATGCCTTGAATGATCTTAGGAACTTCCGTTTTCACCCAACTGACTGCATCAACTCCCCACTTCTTAATGCCTTCTATAATCCGGGAAAAAAATCCACTGATCGTCTCGGGCAGTGTTTTTATGGTATCGACAATGGAATTCCATAGTTTATCGACCCAAGCTTTGAATTTCGGGTTCATATCATACAGCAGCTTGAGAGCGCCAGCTATGGGATTCATGAGCATCAGAAGAAGCATATCCCAATTGTTTTTCACCCAATCCCACACAGCCACAAAGGTACTTTGGATTGCCTCCCAGGCGCTTATCATCGCGTTTCTAAAACCCTCGTTGGTGTTCCAAAGCGTTATGATGCCAGCCACCAAGGCCGCAACGACTGTAATAATCAAGCCGATAGGGTTTAATGACATTACCAAATTCAACGCCGCCTGAGAGATTGCCAATCCCTGATTAGCTAACTGCCAAGCCTGTACGGCCTTAACCACACCTTGAACCATAGAAACAACATTCCATGCCGCCATACCTGCACCTATCGCGACCGCACCAGCCGCAATGGAACCGGAATTGTCCATGATCCACGTTAATCCATCGACCACTTTGGGCAGGATGTCAGCTACTGTCTGAATCGCGGTTGTTAATGTATTTGCCAGTGTATCGGCCAGCGGTGCAAAGTCGATTTGCTTAATCTTCTCTGCAATGCCTGGAAGGGCGTTATTGATAGACTCGGAAATTTTACTGAACGCAGGCGCGAAGGAAGCACCTATGTTTGCAGTTAATCCCTTCATAGACGCTTCGAGCTTTTGCATAGCGTCGTCAAACGCACCGGCTGAAGCTAACGCTTCGTCACTGAGCACTGCGCCAACGTTATTGGCTTCTTCGCCTAGCCTTGCAAGCTCGTCAGCACCAGCCGCGATTAACGGATTTAATTCAGCTGCCGATTTCCCGAACAATTGCATGGCAACTGCATTTCGCTCGGTTTCGTTCGGCATTTCCCCAAGTGCTTTAATTGCCTCTAACCATACTTCCTGAGAATCTCTTAGGTTTCCGTTCTGATCCGTTACTTTGATATCCAGTTTATCAAATGCGGCTTCAACGTCTTTGCTTCCGTTTCGGGCATTATCCATTGCCTTGGTAAGCTTCATCATGCTGCCTGTCATGGTTTCCAGCTCAACATCAACAAACCTGGACGCGTACTCCATTTCTTGCAACTGCTTCGTGCTTATCCCCGTTTTGTTGGACATGGTGATAAGATCGTCAGCCAACTTCCCGGCATCGGTTGCAAGCTTAAAAGCGCCGGCAGCCGCTCCTATTGCTGCGGTTCCTATTGCCGCGATCCCGATAGCAGCACCATTGGCGATGTTTCCGCCGATATCAGATAGCGAACTCTTAATATCCGCCAGTTCATCATCAAGCTGCTTCGTTTTCCCTGCGGCTGTGTCTGTTTCCTTGCCAAAGTTATCAAGCGCCGATGTCGACTTATTTAATTCGCTTACGTTTTTGTTCAGTGACTCGGTTTCTTTGTTTATCCGAACCTGAAGGTCTTGAGCTGCCTTGCTGTTCTCGCCCTTCTCTGCAGCGATTTTTTGATACTGCTCGGTGAGGTTCGCTATCTTTTGCCGCTGCAGGTCGGTGATCTCATTAAGGGACTTGATCCGGGTTTGTAATCCCTCTTCGGACTTTCCCCAATCATCCATACCGGCAGCGGCAGCTTTAAACCCGGAGTCGATGACCTTGATTTGGCGGTTCAGTTCCGCGATGTTTGTCTTAAAATCGGTTATATCTAAGCCAACCTTGCCGCCGATATCGTTTTCGTTTGCCATGGTTTATCGCCTCCTCATAACCAGGATGGGGCCGAAGTGGCCCGGTAGTATGTCTTTCCTTTAATTGTCCTCACGTTAGGATTCTGATCCTCTTTGAAAAACAAGAAGTCCAATAACGTTTCTAAGTTCGTCTCGTCGATCTCTCGCGGACTCCATCCAAACTCTTTATTACATTTTTTATACAGGGATAGCATGGTGATTTCCGGATCAACATCATCGTCATCGGACGAAACTGTAACTGTTCCGCCCTTGATTAGTTTTTTCTTACTACCTCGGCGATCCCCATGGCCACACTTTGAATTTGAGCGTCAACCTCTTCGTCGGACAAGTGTTTTTCAACTTCATCAGAAGTGAATTTGTTCCCGTAAATCTCGCAGATTAGCCAAACCTTTCGCTCTTTCAGTTCAAGCAGGGTGTCCAACAATTCTTCTACCGCATCCAAATCCGTTTCCGACTGTTCCCCCTGCATGGCCTGTCCTTTTTTAGCAAGCGCCAAAGATTCTTTTTGTACCTTCAGCGATTCTTTGGAAAGAAAAGTCGTAATTTTCCCGGTTGTATATGTCTTGCCGCCAAATTTCAATGTTAATAATTTCATTAATGTGTTCCCCCTTCAAAAGTAAAGAGGCGGGTTGCCCCGCCCATCTCGTTAAGCTGCTGTTGTAAAGTCTCTACCAACGGAAGCAAGTGCTTGTCCGTACACGTCTTTAACCCCGGCTATCGAAACGATAAAGGTTGTGGTTGCGGTCAATTGTGCAGAAGGTGTAATGGTAAGCACCTTACCAGCTGTGTCCCATGCCTTCGCGACTGCGACAACATCACCTGTAGTTGCGTTCAGCAGCGTTATAGCTTCGATAGCTATCTTATTATTGAAGGTGAGAACCACTGCCGCGCTCCTGGCTACCGCTGCCGCTCCATCTGCTGGAACAATACTTGATAATGCAATAGCTGCAGGTGCGCCGCTAACATCTGGTGTTTGTACTTGTGTGAACCATCCCGCAGGATCGAAGGCACCATCAGTGGTATCAGCAAACACACGTTTGAGTGATTTCGGCTCTCCGTTAATGGTCCATTCCCTCGTCGTGGCAACGGCCGTAAACGTGAGCTGATATGTGCGGATGTCCACGTCATTTGATTTGGATGCTGCTTCTTCTGCCCCACCTGAGAATGTGCCTTTCAAGTACCAATAGTACCGATAATCACTCGGACCCATGTTATATCGGAATCCGAGCGCCACTTCCGGCGGAATTGGTTGACCGCTGTCGTACACACGGCCAGTGGCTGCATCATATGCCTTACCGAGTAACCTGGCAGCAAGGTGTGCAGGCACATTTGACACTGTTATCGTGAGCGTGGTTATACCCTCCGACACATAGTTGAATCCAGGCTTGTTATCGTAATAGGTTGGCGTGTTATTGATTTCCGCTTCCCCTGCTATCTCTGCCGCTGGAGCAAGATACTCCGGAGCAGCAGTGACATACCCATTCTCATCATCTTGCGTGATCTCCGCAAAACGAAGATTATCAACGCCTACAAACTCGCCATATTTTTTATCCATTCGCTTTTTCCCCCGTTTCTTCAAGTGTTGACTCCATCAAAATACAATCTTCAGTGCGGGAGATACTTAAAGATATCTCTTCCCCTACGAAATGAACTAAGGCATCCGCGACTGGAACACCATCAATACAAAATTCCTTATTTTCATTTTCTTCCAGCTTCCCATAAAGACTGAGCAATTTGATCATTCCTCCATTTCATGAAACCGATAATCGCAGGTATAGGCGTAATGACCAGTAGCTGCGTTAAAGGGTAAATCCCGGCCTCCAACTCGCATAAAACCAGCAGGGAGCATCACGGACTTAAAAGCTGTGTCTGCTCCCTGCTTAAGTGCTGGTTTTTTGCTGTACAACGTGACTTGTACCCGCGTGGTTTGGCTGGTTGGTTGGTTATCAGCGTGACTATTGTTTGGGCTGTCAATCAGTTGATACGTGACATGCGTTTCAGGCTGCGTGTCTGTCGGTTTATATGTTCCTTGCTCCCGAACAGGATATCCAAGCGTCTTGAGGGTGTCGTTGACCAAAGCGTAAATGTTAATCAATCGGCATCCCCTCCCTGATCAGGACTTCGCGTTGAATTTTCTTGACCTTCGATCTATTGCGTTCAAAGGCCGTCCGAATGCCCGGGTCTGCCGGTTGTGTCGGCGTGCCATACTCCGTAAACGTTGCGTGCCATGCGCCGGGTGATTTGTCATCGTTAATCCCGACCGTCACGGTGATATCGTTACCGCTTTGCTGTGGTTCCGATAGGTCTACGCCCTCGAGCATGGTTCCAGTTAATTTGTGCTTCTCTGCCCAGGCATGGATATCGTCGCGGATTGGTTTTGCGCTTTCCTGTATAGCAACCTTTACGGCACTATCAATGTTGCGACCAGAATCCGCGATCCTCTTCAGATATTCCTCCACGCCCGAAACTTCCAGCTTGATTGACCTGGCGTTAGTGTATTTCTTCGCCATCAGGCATTCACCGCCCGCTGCACCTTAAGGATCAGCCACATGTTCCGCATCTCAACGTTGTCCGGAGGGTTAATGATCTCATAGGCCAGTTCGGTTTCGTCGTTCAGCAGCAGCCTGTCCCGCTGGCTCACATCCGGGCGGTACCACATGACCACTTCGGCGGTGTCCGCGACGGTCAGCGTACCCGCTTCAGTGCTTTCGGTACCGCCCTTACCCTTCCAGTTACAAAAATCAAGCGCCGGGTCAGCGTCTGTATAGGACACTTCCGGCGCTCCGTTTACATCGGTTTCAATTCTGTGCTGAATGCGGATTGACGTGGAAAATTGTTGCACGTTAGGTTTGAACATCTATCACTCCTCCTTAAACAATCAGATATAAATCAACCTGAGTGTCATTTAAGGTGCTGTTGAGATCGAAGGTATTGCTTTCAAGGACTGTCGCCGAAACCGTCACAGTTGGCGCTGTCACTTCTTTGGTATTGTTCCGATAAGCAAGCAATACCGTATCATGCGAAAGCTTGTACGGAATTCCAAGCTTCTCGCCAAACCCGATTGACGTAGTCGCTCCTACACCATCATGAGCAGGGATTGTAATTGATGTCACGGTTTTAAATGCCTTATTCCCTTGCACGGTGCCTGCTGTATCGACGGTGAACGCCGGCAGGACTTCGCTTATCACTTCATCGTTGAAGTTGGTGCCTGTTATGGTTACTTGGATGGCCTTAATATCCGCAGCCGTTCCGCCTGCGGTCGCCGTAATGTTTCGCGGAACAGAGGGCTTCGTGATGCCTGTCGTGATGACCTGTTGTACTCCGCTATTGACCACAGCTGCATGGATGCCGGTGGTGAGAGCCGGAGAAGCAAGCGCGGCGGCAATGATAAGATGAGCGACGAACCCGCGATCAACGGGTGCGCTGGATGCATCGCTTTGGAGCATTTGTCCCTTAAAATTGAATGGGTACATGGGCGGTTGAACCTCCTTAAGTGATTTTTGGCAAACTTGATATCGCCAGCTGCGTGAGCAACGTATGAAAAACAGGGGAGAACTTGATATCCCCACTGCTTATATTCCACAAGTCCGTCACGCCCATGACGATCACACCGACAGATAGATCGGTTTCCAGTGTAACGTCGGATACGCCGGCGCCCTTCATGTATCCTTTGACGGCTAGAAGCTTCTGGTTCAGCACGCCGTCAAATGCCAAACTAGTGACAGGAATGTTCAAGCCCGTCTTACAAGCGACGAGTAACGCGGCGTCCGTCATTTAAACCAGCTCCTTAAGCGCCTTTCTTGATTATCACAACGCCGTTCGGATCAATGAGCTTTCCGTCTGCGATCAAGATCGCTTTGTCTACCCACTCATTTGTGTCGTGGTCGAAATAGCGGAACATGGTCATTTGCATGTTGCTGTTGAAACCATAGTTGTTAAGATTACAGTAAACAGCCACCACATCGGAAACAGCTGCGTCATCATAAGGAGAGATAACGTCGTCTTCGACCTGTACCACTGTCTTACCACCGAATCTCTCTTGCGGACCGTCTGTTATGCCATAGTTGGTGCGTCCCACTGGTTGACCATTGGCATCAGTCATGCCATCAATGTACCCTTCGAACGTACCTGAGGCCATGAAGAAGGCAGCGCCAGCCTTATAGGACAAAGGCATTTTGGCAAAAACTTTCTTCTTCCAACCTTCCCAGGAAGCGAAATCAGCGGAGGAAAGTGTTACGATTTGTCCAGCCGGCACCCTGTTATCAGCCGTGATACCGAGCAGCTTACCGGTGCCGTTTCCTTTGATCACGGCAAGGTCAATTGCTTTGATCATTGCTTCCACGATTAGGTCAGTGATGGTCGTTTCAAAGCCGGTAAGTGTTACGGTACTGGCCAGCAAAGAAATGGAGACTTTGCATTCCAGACCATAGTAGTTGAACGAAACATTTGTGTTCGCCTGAACCTTTTGCTTGTCGGAAACTGCCGACTCACCAATCCATGTCGCAACAGGCTTCAGAGACAAAATCGGAAAATTAACCCCGCCCTGAATGTTCAGTTTTCGGACCATTTTGAACACTTGGCCGTAAACCTCGATCTTGCGAATGACTTCGTTCATAATCGTTGTCGGAATGACGGCAGTCACATCAGCTGTCTGCGTCATCGCATTGGCACGATACTCCGCCATTACACTGCGCAGCTCAGGCTTTGCCTCGCCAGTTTTGGCAAAGTGCATGAACGCATTTCTATATTCCAATGTGCTGTATGGGTCAGCAGGTTCTTCCGCACGTTGCTGTTGGCCACTCAAACCAAATGAAGCCAATACTTGAGCTAATCCGGGATTACCTGCAGGCGTCTGTAAGCTTCTTGGCTCACCATTGCCGCCTGGAATTTCTTCGACATCATCAGGCATAGCATCAATGATGCTGCGAAGCTCTATAATTTCGGCATTAATTGTTTCCAACTCTGTATTGATGCTACGCAGCTCAGCAACAACCTCAACTGTATTAGCTCTCGTTCCCAGTTCAGCCTTACGAGCCTCTTTCTTTGCCAATATCGCTTGCAGTTTCTTTTTGTTCATATCTGCACCTTAACCCTTCATCAAAATTTGATTTTTTAATTTCAAAAGCTCAATCTCGTCCTTCGAACTATCCAGTCCGGACCTTGCGCTCTCCAGCGCAATACGAGCACTCTCCAGTGCTTGTTGATCACGAGCATTTATATCAGTCCCGTCATAAGCCGGGAAGGATACCGCAGAAACCTCATAAACTTTGGCAATATCGGTAATATGGCGGATGGGAAGTTCTGTATCAAGCCCTTCCCAGGTTTCGTCTCTGACTGCAAAAATAAAAGACATCCCGGAGATGTCCTTTCTTCCTACTGCGCTATAAAGTGCCTTTGCTTCGACATTGTTATCTACATCCAAATCCGCCCGAGTATTTAAACCTTGTTCGTCAACGCTTAGCTGCAGCGTTGAATTCGCGTTGTTGTTCCGACTTCGTGCCAGTGGTATCTTTTTCAAATCATGATTGACGCTCAAAACAACATCAGTAAGGTCCGTTTTATCGAAAGCACCACGTTCTATTATCTCGGTGAACCACCCCCCTATAACCGTCGCCTGTCCGTATACAGCCGCATGTCCTTGTATCACGTTTCCGGCTGGATCAGCTTGTAAGTCCGGCATAACAAAAGCTCTGCGTTCATGACTATTCTTTTTTGGTAAATTGTTATTGTTCATTGTCATTCACCGCCTTATTTGATTTAGGATTCTGACCGTTAAGTTGATATATATTAATGATTGAGCGATCTACATAATTTAGGGATTGGGTGATTCGATCCCCCCCTGGAATTGGAGGATACCCCATCAGGGCTAGCTTTTGATTGTCGGACAGTAGCCCTTGTTCACCAACTGTCTTTAAGAGATTCAATTTTGCATTTGTACTAAGGTACATCATGTCTTTTGGGTAGAATACAATCTCGTTACCTACGTCCAACTCACGCGGTGTGAAGATTGTTTTTGAAAAAGCTTGTCCATTTCCTATGACAAGCGGCTCCAATGATCTTTCATACCACGCCTGGTATTGCTCGTCTGTATAATCCCCCGAAAAAATAGGCATCGACATGCCGAACCAATAGAGAATTTTTCTTTCCAAAAATTCAGCAGTTTCTTTGTCGATGATTTTGGGGTCAATAGTAACGGGGGTGAAATCCCCTTTTAGGTCAATTGGCAGAATGCCGGAATCCCCGGAAGAAAGAAGGGATTCAAACCTCTTTCTCTCTGCTCGTTGATTATCATCATCAAGCAGCGTTGCTATTTTCAGAATGCCTCGAATTGACATGCTGGTCTTGATCGCCTTTTCTAGTCCCTGTAACACTACATCGTTAATCTGTAATACCTTTAGTAGCGCTGCATTGTCTGGTTGCCCATTCGCACCGCCACCCATGACATCATTGACAGAAAACTTCTTCCGTAGGTGAATGACATCAGAATAAGTCAGCGTGAAGTTATTTCCACCGGCAAAGTAGAGCTTCACATACAAAGTTCCGGTGGGATCTTGCAAAAAATCAACTTGAATCGGATTTAACGGGTAAAAGCCCATATAAGCTCTAGCTGGTTTCCCGCTCGCATCCATATAAGTTTCATACATCGGATAAATGAATGCATTGTAATTCAGGAATAGCAGCCAAGTGATTTTCTCTAAAAAATCCCTGGTTGTCATAAGCTCGTTTGGTGCAAACTTGAATAGCCGATTGAGGTTTCCTTTTGGCACCGACTGCATACCCGAATTATCTGTTCGTATATGTTTGGGCTGAAGCTTGCTTATTTCAGTTGCAATAATGTCAATACATGTCTGAACAACATCTGAAGCGTATATATTCTGCCCAAATTGACTGAATATTGGGAGGCTACCGTTCAACATTTGCGCCCGGGTGTACTCTTTATTTCCGCCGTTGAAAAGTGCCTTGAATGCTTCTTTAAATGCCATTTGATCACCCCACTCTCTTCACAAGTTCAAGAAATTCTGTTCGGTTATCGATGTAAATCCGGTACGCAATGATGATTGTCACCGTACCATCTATTTTCTTATCTTCCTTGCCCTGTATCTTTGTTGGCATAATCTCACGCTTGTTATTAATCAATAAAGCCGTATTCTCTAGGCACCAACGATCAATTGGATGGTTGTTATAATTTATCAGATTGCTTTGTAAATCAGATTCGACCAACTTCATCGGCTCACTGATCGGTCCCCAATCCTGCGTAACACGAACCATATCAAAGCCGTATTCTTCCATCTCTTTCACCCAATAGATAGCAGACCATTTGTCATATCCGACTTTATAAAATTTGATGCCAAACTCTTTAACCATCTTTACAAACCAAGCCGTAACCAAACTAAAGTCATTCTCATTTCCAGGCGATACAGTGATCAAGTCGTCTCTCGACCATTGTTCGAACTTCGGCTTATCTTCACTAGGTAGATTTGCGAATTTTGATTCCGGAATAAAGTACCGCACCACCGTATGCTTCTTGTTTCCTTTCATGAACATGGCGCGGGCACAAGCTAAATCACCGGATTTTGAAAGGTCAACGGCACCAATTGCAAAAGATCCGCGAAACTCTTCCAAGTCAAATGGTTTTTCTTCTTTATTCTCAATATCCTCTGTCGTTAACCAGGCGGTTGCATTATTTTGTTTGATATTAAAATCTTTCGCTAACACAAACGCCCGTGTTTCCTTATTCGTTTTTGTCTCCTCGACCATGCGGCGCAAGAAGCTCCACTTCTTAATTGTGCCGAGTCCCGGATTGCTCTTTGGCCAGGATTTTTCATCCTGCCATATCTCCTTTTCGCTATCCTGCGTATAAAGCCAAATCAACCATCGCGGACGTTCTAATTCACCGGCGAGAACTTGGCGAGCTTCTTTCATTCTCGAATCTAAATATCCATCGTTAGTGAATCCTTCCGTAGTGAGTTCAAAATAAAGAGGCTCATCCTGAGTGGATAGAGCCTGTCGAATTGGCATGATGCTTGTATTGTTTTTCATTTCATGGACTTCATCAACTGAACCTACACCGATATTGCGGCCCTCTTTGGCTCCAGTCTTTGCGGATATCTTCCGGATTGATCCTTTATTCCGATAGCTGAACTTGCCTGTGTGTGTTGGTTTCTTTGGATTCCCAAAGTAAATTCCTTTGATGTTCTTCCGGGTCACTTTAACCAATGCCGGGCTTTCCTCACGCATTGCATTAATAGCCTGGAACATTAAATCCGCTTGGTCATAATCATTACTGGAGCAAAGAATTTTAATTCCTTCCAAGCCGCAAAAGAACTCAGCCAAATCAATGGCTCCAACAAGTGGTGTCTTGCCATTCTTTCGGCCAACAACCAACAGTACATCTTGGAACAGCCTAACCCAGCGGCCTAGTTCTTCGTCAAAAATTTTGAATGCAAATATTGCTTCAATGAACGCTTTCTGAAAAAGCATAAGTAAAAAGGGCTTGCCGGCAAACGGCGCTTCGTAATGCTTACATTTCGTTTCAATAAACCGAATGCGCTTATGGGCATCGTCCAGTTCGAAGCGAATATCCGGATTATCGAAAAGATCACTTAGAATGTCCAGCATTTTCATCAGTTCGTAGCCGATTACGAATTCACCCGACTTGCATTTTTGGATGTATTCTTTCAAAAAGGAGTTCATTCGAATTCATCCAGTTCATCGTCAGGATCAAGCACATTTTTAGAAAGAACCCCATTCAATGTTTTGATCACGACAGCATACGAGTTAATGTTTTTCAAATATTGTTTTCCTGTTTCAATCGGCTTTTGGAGATCCGGGTTTAAAGGATGTATCTTTACCATACCCGTTTTACTGATGTGTTCCCGGAGAACATGATTTTCAGCCTTGAGAAAAGCAGCGTCCTGGATGAGTCCTTCAACCAGCTTCGCTTTAGAAGCATCCACATCGGCAAATATCTCGTTTAATTTCTTCAACTCTATCTGGTACACTTCGCTTTTTTCCAAAGTTCAAATCACCTCGCAGGATTTTCAAAATTTTCGGTTTGTGTGAAAAATGCCTCCCCCCAACGGTACCCAAGGGTTTCTAAAAGATCATCGACCGGGGGGGTTATTTGAATCTCAACATCAGACGTTCAATGCACTCTACGTAATTATTTTCATCCTCATAACCATGTGCTTTCTTCACTAATATCAGCCTATCGTTCAATGCATTCCGGATGATTGTTCGATCATTTTTATCAAGTCCTGCTTCTATGATTTGTGTCTCCTGCTCGACTTTTCCGATGTGTCTTTCTGGTAATTCGTTTTCCCTTGCCCACTCGTTGTACTCACCAATCGCAAGATCCATACGTTTATTGTGTAATGTCAGTTGATCTCTATTGCATTGTGCAATGTCTTCATGATGTTTAACAGCACGAGCAATCTGATTACCAATCCTCTCATGTTCATTAAACCAATGCTTCATTTGTTCGGCATACAACTCTTTTTCAGTCATAACAATTGTCACCCTCACTATCGATATTGTTCAAACCATTTGTCGATATACTTCTTCCATTCATCCTTGCGGTACCGCCGATCCTCATCAGCTTCCAACCGCCGCAAGCATTCCTCCCGACTCACGTTACAGTACACAAGGTCAGCTCCTAAGTCCGCAGCCAACCGCTCCCGCTTGTGTCGGTCTGCATATCCGCCAACTATCCAAGCGCTGCCCCATTTGCCCAGCCTGGTCTTTATGTTATCGATCAACAGATTGTGCAGGCCGATCACATTACTGAATAAGGTGTCAGGCTTGTCATAGTAAGGCAGCATGGATGCAGCTTCATACAGCCTATCCATATCCACAACAATGTCGCCTCTGCTCATGTGATGCCGAACATATGCAATCTTTCCTGACAAAGGAGGACCATACACAATATAAACGCCACTGTCCGGCTTATATCCGAATCTGTTATGGATTTTATTGTGACACTCATGATGAACTACCATGATGTTGTCAGGATTAAGGGAGATCGTTACATCGTGCACATTCTCAGGCGTGAGCTCCTTTATGTGATGAAGAGTAAGCTCGCTCGACTTTGTAACCAACTGCTCACAATATTCGCAACGCAAACCTCGCTGGTTAATGATAAGCATCCTAAATATCTGCCACTTCTCACTGGCATAGAATGTTTGAAGGATTTTATATTTTGCCATGTTACCAACTCTGATTTTCCATATTTTTTATTTCAAGCTGCGCCTTTTTAATGCGTAAACGCGCCTCTTCATCGGTCAGTTCGATTCTGCTGAGCTTATGCTTCAGGTCGATAAGCTTTGCCTTCTTATCCTGGACCCGAGTGAGTGCATCCTCAATGGCTAGAATCCGTTCGAGCAAAGGGTGTTTCTTGGTTTTGCGCTCAACCTCTATCATGACCGGCTCAATAACGGGTGCCATCGTCAGATTTCCCTCTGCATCAAACTCCGGAATAAAACCGCGCTTGCGGTGGCGGAATACTTCGCTTGTCGTCTGAATCGATTCGCCGTCCCAACCTTCAAGTAATTTGTTTCGGAGCTGCAGCATGCGACGTTCACGGATCTCAAGCAGGCGGATTTCATTATTGATCTGACCGATCGGGTCTGTATCGATTTCAAAGAAGAGCGACCGTTCTAAAGATTCAAGAGTGTCGTCCCAAATTGTCGCGTACTCACCATGCTTGATTGCATTGCCGTTTCGTTTCGGAGCACCGCCTTTATTTCCCTTGGCATTCTTATTCCCCTTTGGAGCTCCTCGCGATCGAGGGCCTTCCGGAAGTTCATCCCATCGGTCAATGCTTTTCCATTTGCGGACCTGTTCGCTAGATATGTCTAACGCCCTTGCAATTGCCGCCGGCTTCAATGTGCGGTTGCTATCAAGCCATAGCTTCAAAGCCCTTTTACGCATTGGACTACGTTCACGTGACATTACATTTTCACCCACCTCCAAGATAATTGAGTTGTTTGAACGCTTTTTCCATTTTGGAACGCTTTTCTAACCATCTCTTTGCTTTGGATGAAGCACCTAAAAAGACTCAAAACCAGCTATTTTTAGTGTTTGAGTTCCTTATAATGTAGAGGGAACAGAACTCAAATTCAGGTTATTTTTTAAGGTATATAATAGAAATAATTTTTCTTATTTTTTTTGACTTCCAAACTCTTTATTTGAAAGGAACTCTACAATTCGAAGCCCTCTAAATCAGCATCTTTTTTATCCTGATTAAGGCCAATATATCTCAAAGTGATGCTTTGATCTGAATGATTGAAGTGTTCCATTAGTAACGCTATATGCTTTGTTCGGTCGTAATAATGATATCCAAAGGTCTTTCTCATGGAGTGAGTTCCGATTTCTTCGACACCATGATACTTTGCCGCCGCGTTTAATGCCTTGTAAACCGTACTAACGTCTACAGGATTGCCTTTAATGCCGGTATGTTTGGCGCTCCTACCAGTAAAAAGGTATTCATGATCTTCTTTGCCTTTAATAAAATCGTCCAAGGCTTTTCTAAGTGTCTCTCTGATTAATATTTTCTTTTCCTTGCCGGTCTTGCCTTCAATAATCTTAATGTGGGTGCCTTTGACATCTTTGACCGTAAGGCCAAGAATATCCGAAATGCGAAAGCCGGTATTAATACCGAGCATGAAAAGGATATAGTCGCGCTCATTCTTATTTTTAAGGTATTGTTTAATGGCCTCTATCTTTCGCTGGTCACGGATCGGCTGAACAAAGTTCATGAATAGCACCTTCCTTGAGAAAGGTCAATCCGGTCATGATGTCTAGCAGCCCATCCGAGCCCTTTTGGAATATCCCATTCCGATTTACCCAGGCAATTGACGAAAATAAGCCGATCGGCCTCTTTTTCAGTTACCCACCAAACTAGATCCACATGCATATATCCTTTTTTGTATGGACGATATTCTTTATTAATCAAGTGCTCTTTAAATTTTTTATGAAGTTCGTCAAATGGGATCTCCCCAACTCTGTTGCAGTATTGTTTGTGTGCATGGACACTTATGTGAAGCTGGACGTTCTCATATGGATTCATGACTCCTTTCCTCCTTTAATATGCTCCTCATTTCCTTTTAGCCTCCGGGCTTATGCAAATGACCTTGGAACAAAATTGCTTGGTTCCATTCCATGATCCCCAAATACACCCTTTACATTTAGTCGGTTGTTGGGGTAAGGGCTTTAAGTCCTTATAAATGGCCATGTGGATCTTCCTTTTTGAGACAAACAAAAAGAGCCGCAGCATATGCGACTCGGATTGTTTGAACTCCTTAATGTTGGGGTAATATGATGGTGTCATCTACTCACAATAGTTAGTGGGTAGAAGCTGAAGTTTGACAATTACATATTATCATGGATTTACCGACATATGTCCGTCAACTTACCGTCATTTTACCATCAATATTTCCACTCACATTCAAATGCCCCACGCAGCTTAAGCGTGTTTGCGACTGAGATAACGCCCTCATTGAGTTTTCTTTCGATTGTTCGGTCGCTCCTGCCACGCTGGAAGAAAAATATCATTTCTTTATAACTAAATCCTTCTAAATACCGTTTGGAAACAGCGTTACGCGCATCAACGTTATGAATTAATGCAGTAGCCCTTCTGATAAGATCAATTCTTACTTTGTACTCCTCATAAATTGCTTTCTGTTTTTCCGCGAGGATGACAGCATTCGAGGTTTTGTCGGCATGTAAATCCTGAACCGATAGGCGGCGAGCGGATTCCCCTTCCGCTAGAGCCAATTTAAGTTCTTCTGCATTCTCCTCATAGTCTTTTACGCAGGCTTTCATCTCTGTGTACCTTTTCAACCAACTAAGCGTAAGCTCAATATCTTTATTCGTGACCTCGGGAAAAAGACTGATCTGACCTCTTATTTCTTGTGCTTCTGATGTTTTTTCGGCTACCATCATTCCCCACACCCCCAAAGCGTGATATACTAGATGTAGGTAATTTCATAGGCTCCACCGCCGATCCTACCAAGATGTTGCGGTGGATTTTTTTACTTTCCACTTATTGACATTCCATCTATTGATATGCTATATTTTTATTGTTCCGGAAGCACCGGACAAAACCTGTGGGAAAGCATCCTCAGGTTTTTTTATTATTTCCTCCCTCCCCTCTTGCCACCCAAGCAAAAGCCCTTCCGATTTCCCCCGGATCCTCCATTATGTAAGATACTCCTTTTGGAATCCGCTCGTCCGAGCATATTTGAAGTGTTCCATACATGGTTTCAACACTTACTAGTTCAGCTATTTTAGAATCATTGGATACGTATAGAACAATTCGTTCAATATTCCTTCCTCTAACAATGGTTGGTTTTAAGCAATCCTCTATGAGTTTAATTGCTTTGGCATACACGCTGTTTCTCCTTCCTCCCTTTCTCTCCTTTCTAACTCGGATCGTAATACTCTTCTTCCCGATCAAGGTTGACCCAAATTACTGCTCCCTGCGGATGCTTGTATGGAATCGGTTCAGGATAAACAACAGGATTTTCCAGTATCCATGCATACGGTTTTTTATAAGGCAGTTGGTTGTAATTTTCTTTTATTCTGTGTTCCCCAAAACTCGTTTCGTAAAGAGATTCAGTTAGTGGAATACTATCTACAACATCAACCGTTCCGAAAATCATACCGGTACCGCTTTTGATTAAAGCAACCTCCCCTCGAATGTTCGTGTTAGATCCTCGAATCTCCCAAGTCTTGTGCCATTCGAATATTAAATCTATCCAAGGCGATTTAATGATTAATCCCTTCAAAGCTGCACCTCCCATGATCTTCAATATTCAATCCTGTCCGTCGATATCTTCGAGTTCTATCGTTAAAACATAATTGTCCGGCAGGCTATAAATGGCGCATACTATTTCGTTTTTCAACTTAAC
>LNAP01000224.1_pt1 | contig 63191 bp, 54 predicted proteins | sample 602601 | NCBI WGS metagenome assembly LNAP01 (sample SAMN02440304, study PRJNA202911) | soil metagenome | biome: Subtropical and temperate rainforests or woodlands; isolation source: soil samples (1 kg each in a 20% v/v slurry with milli Q water) were... ...
TGGCGATGATTTGAGCAGTTTTTAACCATTTTTGAATACTTTGGTCATGAGGTCGATTTTTGGATGTTTGAAATCGAGTTCTTCAGACCTTCCTTAAGTCCGTCGTCCGGGATTGGACGTCCGGTGGGCGAATCGATTATGGCGCATCTGTTTCCCGGCGCCGACAACGGACGGATTCCCGTCGTGGCCGTGGCCGGCACGAACGGTAAAACCACCACGGTGCGCCTGATTGCCCATTTGCTGGCGTCAACCGGCCTGTGCGTGGGCATGACCAATTCCGACGGCGTTTATATCGATGCCGAACGCATCGACTCGGGCGATTGCAGCGGTCCGCGCAGCGCGCGCAAAGTCTTGCTGCACCCGGATGTGCAGGCGGCCGTATTTGAAGCCGCCCGCGGCGGCATATTGCGCGAAGGATTGGGTTTCGATCGTTGCGATGTGGCCGTGGTGACCAATATCGGCATGGGCGATCACTTGGGCCTGGACTTCATCAGCACGGCCGAAGAACTGGCCAAAGTCAAGCGCGTGGTCGTTGAAAGTGTTGCGCCTGAAGGCATGGCGGTGCTGAATGCCGCCGACCCGCTGGTGGCCGCCATGGCATCAAGCTGCCAGGGCCGCGTCACGTTTTTTGCCATGGACGCCAATCATCCGGTGCTGGCCACGCATCGTGCCCAGGGGAACCGGGCGGTCTGGGCCGAGGCCGACCACATTGTGCTGGCGGAGGGCGGCTTTGAGCATCGCATTGCACTGGCCTCGATTGCATTGACCCGTCGCGGCTCCATTGGCTTTCAGGTGGAAAACGCCATGGCCTCCATTGCGGCCGCCTGGGCGCTGGGACTGGAGTGGCCGGGCGTCGACGCAGGGCTGGATTCGTTTGTGAGCGATGCCCAAACCACGCCGGGGCGTTTTAACGTGTTCGCCTATAAAGGAGCCACGCTGATTGCCGATTATGGCCACAATCCCGATGCCATTTTTGCGCTGGTCCAGGCCGTTAATGCCATGCCCGCCAAGAAGCGCCATGTGGTGATTAGCGGCGCCGGAGACCGGCGCGATACGGACATTCGCCGTCAGACCGAAATCCTGGGCGATGTGTTTGACGAGGTCATTCTGTTTCAGGATCAGTGTCAACGGGGACGGGCCGACGGCGAAGTGTTGGGCCTTCTGCGCGAAGGGCTGGCGGGAGCGCGCCGTACAACGCGCACGCAGGAAATTCATGGCGAGTTTGCCGCCATCGACATCGCCTTGCGTCAGTTAAACGAAGGCGATCTGTGCCTGGTCCTGATCGACCAGGTCGAGGAAGCCCTGGCTCACATTGCCCAGCGGGTGGCGCAGACACGACCCGTCGTCCAGGTATAGAACCAGCGCCCCTCATGTCGCGTGGGGGGGGCTGGGGCTTTATGCTTTCAAATACCGGACAATCAGCTCGACAATGTTCTGACGGCGCTGCTCGATCTCCTGGATTGTGCTGAGCTTGCGCTTGAAGATCAGCGAGAAGGTGTGCTTGTTGGATACGTTGAAAAAACACAAGGCGCTGATCGACATATGGATGTCTACCGGATCAAGGCCTGGCCGGAAGATGCCGTCGATGCAGCCGCGCGCATAGATATCGCGTACGGCATTGATGGCCGGGCTGTTCAAATGCTTGATGGATGTCGATTTAGCCAGATACTGGCCGTTATGCATGTTCTCGTTCATGACCAGGCGAATGAAATCGGGATTGCCGGCCTGGTAGTCGAAAGTAAACGCGACCAGTTTACGCATGGCTTCTTCGGGCGGGAAGTCGGCCAGGTGCAAGTCGTTTTCGATGCTGCGAATACGGCGATAAGCCTCTTCCAGCACCGCCAGGTACAGTTCTTCCTTGCCGCCAAAATAGTAATAGATCATGCGCTTGCTGGTTTTGGTCAGGGCGGCAATATCGTCGATGCGCGCACCGCTTAGTCCCTTTTCGGCAAATTCGGTCGTGGCAATGGCAAGAATGTCTTGTTTCGTGCGTTCGGGATCATTGGTGCGTCCCGGTTTTGAGTCGCGTTTGGCGCTGGCCTGAGTCGTCATAGTCGTTCATTGAAACTGGGGGCGCAAAGCGGCCCGGTGCATGCCTGGTTTTAGCATGGCTGCCGCCGATGCGCGTCGACGGCGCTGCGGCGGCAGCCCTGTGTCGCAGGGCTCAGGGTTTAGTGCGTATTTTCTGCAGCTCGCTCATCAGCTCGTTCACCGTGGCCTCGCCGACTGTGGCGGTGTACTTGGCAATTACCGGTTTTACTTTTTCACGCAATTTGGCAAGCTCCTCCGGCGGCAGCTCATCGACCTGCATGCCCTCTTTTTTCAGGGCTTCAAGCGCCACCTGGGCTTGCTGGCGCGACGCTTCGCGCTGGAAGCGGGTGGCTTCGTCGGCGGCCTCGCGAATCACGCGTTTTTCATCGTCGCTGAAGGTGTCCCAGACTTTCTTGCTGATCAGCAGGGCTTGCGGGTTGTAGATGTGGCGCGTGATGGTCAGGTATTTTTGCACCTCGGCGAACTTGGAGGACAAAATGGTGCTGAATGGGTTTTCCTGGCCATCGACGGCCTTTTGTTCAAGTGCGTTATACAGCTCTGGAAAGGGCAGCGGCGTTGCGTTGGCGCCCAGGGCATTGAACATATCGATGTAAATCGGCGATTGAATCACGCGGATTTTAAGGCCCGCAATGTCGTCGGCTTTGCGGATGGCGTGTTTGCTGTTGGTCAGGTTGCGAAAGCCAAGGTCCCAGTAGCCCAGGCCGACAAGTCCTTTGCTGTCCAGCTTTTTAAGCAGGCCCTGGCCGAAAGGGCCGTCGGTGATGGTGTCGGCTTCCTGGGGCGAGGCGAACAGGAAGGGAAAGTCGTACGCGGCGAATTCCTTGACCTGTGCGCTGAGAATGCCGGCATTGAGCACGGTCATCTCGATGGTCCCGCCTTGCAGGGCGGACACGGTTTGCAAGTCGCCGCCCAAAACGCCGCCGGCGAACAGCTTGACCTGCAGCTTGTTGCCGGATTTCTGGGCAACCAGGTCGGCGAATTTCTTGGCGCCTTCGGCCTGGGGATGGCCGGTTTGATTCTGGAAGGCGAATTTCAGGGTGCGATCTTTAAAGTCCTGGCTGTAGGCCGTGCTGAGCGCACCGGCTGCAACCAAAGCCACCATGGCTTTGAGCATTACTTTTTTCATGACGAGTCTCCTTTATGGCGGTACGTTTTTTCAAATGAAACCGAACGGCGGCGTACCCGGCCGCGTTCGGCCTGATTGACCTCAATAGAACCAACTGGCCGGTACGAGCACCAGCGACGGAAAGGCAATGAACAGAAACAGCACGACCAACTGCGCCAGCATGAAGGGCCAGACGCCTCGTGTGACTTCGTCCATGCTGATGCGGCCGACCCCGGCCACGGTGTTCAGAACCGTTCCTACGGGGGGCGTAATCAGGCCGATGGCGTTGTTGATCATGAAGAGCACGCCAAAATAAATGGGGTCGATTCCCGCAGCCTTCACCACAGGCATGAGTACAGGAGTCAAGATCAGGATGGTGGGCGTCATGTCCATGGCGGTTCCGACCACAATCACCAGGAGCATGATGGCGATGAGCAGCAGGGTGGGATTGCCCATGAAGGGCTCCAGCAGGCCGACGATCTTGGAGGGCAGGTCGGCCACCGTAATCAGCCAGGCGCTGACCATGGCGGCGGCCACCAGCAACATGACCACGGCGCTGATTTTGGCCGACGATACAAACACCTGGTAGAGCTGCGACAGTTTCATTTCGCGATAGACCACGGTCGCGACAAACAAGGCATAGACCGCCGCGACCACGGCCGCTTCCGTCGGCGTAAATACGCCGAAGCGCAGGCCCACGATCACAATCAGCGGCATGACCAGGGCCCACGACGCCTGGTGCATCGCCGTCAGGATTTCCTTTGTGCTTTTACGTGGCGGCGCATCGATTTTTTCGCGGCGAACCAGCCACCACCAGGTGAACCACAAGGCCGCGCCCAGCATCAATCCGGGAAATATGCCCGCCATGAACAGTTTGGTGATCGATACGTTGGCCGCCACTCCAAAGAGAATAAAGCCGATGCTGGGTGGAATGACCGGGGCGATGATGCCGGCCGAGGCGATCAGGCCGGCGGAGCGCGCGCGATCGTGGCCGGCAGCGACCATCATGGGCAGCAGCAGGGCGGTCATGGCGGCGGCATCGGCCACGGCGGAACCCGACAGTGCCGCCATCAGGCAGGCCGCGATAATCGTGACATAGCCCAGACCGCCCTTGATGTGTCCGACGACCGCCAGCGCCAGATTGACGATGCGTTTGGACAGGCCGCCGACATTCATGATTTCGCCGGCCAGCATGAAAAAAGGTATGGCCAGCAAGGGAAAGCTGTTGGCGCCGTTGATAATGTTCTGCGCCAGAATTTGTGCGTCGAACAGATCAAGATGCCACATCAGGGCCATGCCCGAGAGCAGGAGCGCAAAGGCGATGGGGATGCCCAGGGCCATGGCGCCCAGCAGCGAGGCCACGAAAATGGAAAGTGTCATGACTGCTCCTCGGAATCGCGCGTCATGATCAGGTCGCCGGCGGTTGAGCGCCCGGTAAGGAGTTTAAACAGATCGATAATCAGGATGAGCGCGGCGGATACGCTGAATACGATGCCGCTGGCGTAGAAAATGGCGACGGAGGCGCCCGTGACGGGGGCCGATACGTCCCAATTGATTTTTGCCTGCGCCAGGGAACCTGCGAACAGCAGCCAGCAGGTATAAAGCATGAGCGCGTAGCCGATGGCCAGGCAGGCTTTCTTGCCGCGCAGGGGCAGGCGGTTCAGCAAAAAATCGGTGCCTAAATGCGCGTGTTCGCGCAGGGCGACGATGCTGCCCAGGAAAGTGACCCAGATGAACAGCCAGCGCGAGACTTCGTCGGAAACGTTGATGCCGGAGTTAAAGCCGTAGCGCATGACGACGTTGCCGAACACGAGCACCACCATGACGGCCAGGAAGAGGGCGATCAGGGCCTCAAGCAGCTTGCAGTAAAAGCTAAGAAATCGGGTCACTATTTGTCTCCTGCAAAAGTATGTTTTTATGGTGGGTGACGCGGCCAGGCTTTAAGGCTTGCTGTGGAGCACCTCGGTCAAGTGGGCGAGCATGCGCCGCGCATCGGCATGTTGTCCGCTGAACAGTTCGAAGGCCCGCACGGCCTGGTGCACCACCATGCCCAGACCATTTACGCTCTGGCAGCCTTTTTGTCGGGCAAGGCGCAGCAGTTCCGTTTCAATGGGGAAGTACACGATGTCGGCCACCCAATGCCGGGACTCGAGCAGTTCGGCGGAAAGGGGCAGGCCAGGGTGCTTGAGCATGCCGATAGGCGTGGCGTTAATCAAGCCGCTGGCTTGCTGCATGGCGCTGTCCAGGCGCCGACCCGCCGTGATGTCCGCGTCGGGAAACAGGATCGCCAAAGATTGAGCCAGTGCGTGGGCGCGTGCGTGATCGATGTCGAACAGGCTCAGGGCATGGGCCCCGGCTTGCAGGACGGCATGCGCCACCGCGGCGCCTGCCCCGCCCGCGCCCAACTGCACCACATGCTCGAGCGAGGCATCAGGCAGGTTCTGGATCAGGTTTTGATAAAAGCCGTAGTGATCGGTATTGTGACCGGTGCGGCGGCCGTTATGAAAGACCACCGTGTTCACCGCGCCAATGGCGCGCGCTTCGTCGCTGAGCTCATTCAGAAAGGGGATGACGGCCTGTTTGCACGGATAGGTTATGTTTAAACCGGCAAAACCCATCTGTTGGGCCGCTTGCAGCAGTTCAGGCAGGTTTTTTTCGCTGAGCTTGAGCACGTCCAGATCAACACGCTGGTAAATGCATTTCAGGCCGTGATGCTCGGCCTCCTGTTCATACATGATAGGGCTGAGCGAGCCGCCGATGCCGGCGCCGATAAGGCCAAGCAAGAGAGAGGGTGCTTGAGTGGTGTGGGTCATGGAGCCGGGCTCATTAATAAACGTACTAGATCGTACATTTTGAAAAACTATAAATAATTACCCCTTGGCGCGTCAATGGGTTTTTTGTGGGGGTATTCCCGCGTATCGGTGGAAGGGCGGGTGTTTACGGAGAAAGAATGGGGCTGATTTTTGCCAGATTGCGTAACGTGCTTTGCAGATGGTCGCGCAGCGCTTCGGAGGCCTCGTTGTTTCGCTCTTGCTCCAGCAGATCCAAAATAAGAAGGTGCTGTCGGCAGTGTTCTTTATAGCGCTTTCGGTTTTGCATGGAACGATAGGAAAGTAGCCGGCGGACGCGGTTCACGCGCTTGATCGTGTCGATGAAAAACGTGTTTCCGGATGCCTCTACCAGTGATTCGTGGAATCGCACGCCGCGCTCGTGAAGCTGATCGGCCGTGTCGGTTTCGATGCCGCCATTCAATAAATGTATTTCGGCGGCGCGGCAGCGGTCGAGCGTTTGCTTTTCGATGTGAAATGTCGGTTCGAGCAGCGCCGCCGGCTCTAATGCCAATCGAAGCCGATACGATTGCAATAGGCTGTCAGGCGTGGTCAGCATGGATGAGAACTCCCATCCGTACCCGGGTTTTCGTTCGGCCCAACCCTCGTTGGCTATCCGGCCCAATAGGGCATGCAGCTGGGCGGGCGAGAGGCCGTATCGGGTTTTCAGTAGCGCTTCCGTGCATTCGCTGGGCAAGGCGCCGCGGAGCAATTCATCCGCAAGCTTGAAGTACGCTTCGGTGACGAGGTCGGGTCCGCTTAAGCCAAGTTTCTGGATATCGCTGCGGGACAGTTCCGAGCCTGGCATGGCAAGGAAGTAGCCGCGGTTGCGTTCGTGGGACAGTATGCCTTTCTTGTGCAGCAGGCCGAGCGCTTCATTGACAGGAGATCGCGAGACTCGTAGCCGCTGGGCAAGCATCTGGGCGGGAAAGTGACTGCCCACCGGCATTTGGTCTTGCAAAATCAGCTCGACGATCTGGAATGCGATGGATTTTTGCGTGGTCATTTCTAAAAAGCTTAGCCATTCTTATCTGGAAGCACTGGCTTGTGCGGCGGAAATCGTTTTTTTAAGAATAGCAGGAATAACCCCTCCTTCGCGCAAGAGTTGCGCTTCAAGCTGGGTTTCCACCGCGGCAACAGCAAAGAACATTTCGGTGCCGCCGTTTTTCCGTGTTATTGACACTTCCACCGTGACTCGCGGCGCCAGGGTGTCGGGGTCGGCATCGATGGTGATTTGGTCGCCTGGTTTCAGGTCCAGGCTGCAAGGATTGACGCCGTCGGGCAAGCGCAGCGGCAAAATGCCCATGCCGATCAGGTTGGAACGGTGGATGCGCTCGAAACTTACCGCGAGTACCGCGCGAATGCCAAGAAGACGCTGGCTTTTTGCCGCCCAGTCGCGTGACGAGCCTGTGCCGTAGCGGGCGCCGGCCAGCAGCACCGTCGAGTCGCCATCCTGCCGGTAACGCTCGGCGACTTCCCAAATTGGCTGTACGGTTCCACTGGGTATGTGCAGGGTGTGAGCCACCGGCATATCGGGCTTGAGCCTGTTTTTCAGGCTTTTACTGTAAAAGCCCGCCCGCATCATGACTTCCCAGTTGCCGCGCCGGGAAGCAAACACATTCAGATCATTGCGCGCATCGCCTCGTTCCACCAGAAAGTCGGCGACCAGGCTGTCGGGCGGAATGGCGCTGGCCGGAGAAATGTGGTCGGTGGTGACGTCGTCCCCCACGATGAGCAGTGGGTACGCGGTGTACTTGCCCAGCAGGCTGCCTTCGTCTGTCGAGGCGAACGGGGGGCGCCGCAGCGATGTTGAGCGCTCATCCCAGGGGAAGAGGGCGGTTGAAGGCGCTTCGAGCTTGTGCCATGCGGGGTTGGCGCTGGCGATCTTGAAGTCGCGGCCATAATCTTGCGGGTTGGAGGACAAAGCGACGAGGGCGTCGATTTCGTCCTCGTCCGGCCACAGGTCCGATAGGAAAACGGCGCGGCCATCGCCGGTCGTTTGAACAGGTTCTTGGCTGAGGTCGAGCTCGGCATTGCCGGCTAGCGCGAAGGCGATGACCAGCGGCGGCGACATGAGAAAGCCAAGGTCCAAGTCCGGATGGATGCGGCCGGGAAAATTCCGATTCCCGGACAGAACGGCAACCGGATGGATTTCCCCTTCCGCCAAGGCGTTCTTGACGAGCTCGGGAAGCGGCCCGGAGTTGCCGATACAAGTGGTGCAGCCATAGCCGACGATGTCGAAGCCGACGGACGATAGGTCCTTAATGAGATCGGCGCGCTGAAGGTATGTGGCTGCGGCGGGCGAGCCGGGCCCCAGCGAGGTCTTCACCCACGGCGGCACTTTAAGCCCGAGCCGGTTCGCGTTGCGTGCGACCAGGCCCGCGGCGATCAGCAGGCGCGGGTTGGAGGTATTCGTGCAACTGGTAATGGCGGCGATGGCGATGGGGTGCCGCGGCATGTGTCGCGACCGTCCCCTAGGCTGGAAGTCCAGGCGCTGCAGCGTTTTTGCAATGTCCTGATAGCGCAACAGGTCTTGCGGGCGTTTTGGGCCGGCAATGTGCATGTGGATGTCGGCCAGATCGATGTCCAGAATCTTGGTGTAGCGCGGTTCGGCATGGGGGTCGAACCATAAGCCGGTGCGTTTGGTATAGCGTTCGATCAGCGTGATGTGCTTTTCCGTGCGGCCGGTTTCGCGCAAATAATCGAGCGTGTTCCGGTCCACAGGAAAATACCCTGTCGTGGCGCCGTATTCGGGAGCCATATTGGCGACGACGCTGCGGTCCCCCGCAGACAGCGTCGACACGCCCGGACCAAAGTATTCGACGAACTCGCCCGAGACGCCCATTTCCCGCAATTTTTGGGTAACCAGCAGCGCCAAATCCGTTGCGAGCGTTCCCGGCTTTAGCGCGCCGCGCAGTCTGACGCCAATGACGTCGGGGATCCGCAGCATGGTCGGCATGCCGAACATGACGGTTTGCGCTTCAAGCCCGCCGACGCCCCAGCCCAGGACGCCGATGCCGTTGATCATCGGCGTATGGCTGTCGGTGCCTATCATCATGTCGGGCATAACCCATGACTCGCCGCCACGGCGTTGCGTGGTGACCACCGTAGCCAGTTGCTCGAGGTTGATGGTATGCATGATGCCCGTGCCGGGCGGGTGAATCCGCACATCCTTCAGCGCTTTGGAGGCCCAGCGCAGAAAGCGGTATCGCTCCGCATTGCGTCGCAATTCATGTTGCAGATTTTTGACGGCGGCATCCGGTTGTGCAAAGACCTCGACCGCAAGAGAGTGGTCGATCGACACATCGACCGGCAGAACCGGGTTGAGGACGCGGGCGTCGACGCCGGCCTCGGCCAAGGCGTTGCGCATGGCGGCGATATCGACCAGCGCGGGTGTGCTGGTCGTGTCGTGCATCAGCACGCGTCCAGGCTGAAAGGCTATTTCGGCTTCGCTGCTGCCGGTCTGGAGCCATTCGAACAGGGCGAGCGCAGCCGCTCGGCGTTCAGCGCCTTCCCTATTGCGCAGACTATTTTCCAGGAGGAGTCTGAGCACAACCGGAAGTTGATGAAACTGGGCGCCATAGACGCTGGCCGCGTCAATGAACAGGTGGCGCACTCCGTCGATGTCGAGTTCGCCCACGGGCAAGTGATTGGTGTTTTCCATAGGTTTCTATATTGCACATTGTTCGATTAAAATGCAATACGGTAAAAACCCGGCCAGGCGATTTCGATCGAAACAGGCGGGTTGCCGCTTAAACAACGAAAATTATCGGAGATAACCATGAAGTGGATGACTAAAGCATTTCAATATTCCGTGGCTGGCGCCGCGGTTGCTCTATGTGCGGTTTCAGGGGGCCAGGCGTTAGCGCAGGGTGGGCTTCAGGATTTGAAAATCGTTGCCCCGGCGGCGCCGGGCGGTGGTTGGGACGGCGCTTCGCGCTCCTTGCAGCAAGTGCTCATGGAAACCAAGGCCGTCAAAGCCGTTCAAGTCGTTAATGTGCCCGGCGCCGGCGGAACCATCGGTCTGGCGCAATTCGTGAACAACGCAAAAGGCGACGGCAAGCAGCTCATGATGATGGGAATCACCATGGTCGGCGCGGTCCTCACCAATAAGGCCCCGGTCGGCCTGCAGTCTGTTACGCCCATCGCGCGTTTGACGGGCGATCCTTTGGTCGTCGTGGTCCCGGCTAATTCAAAATACAAAACACTGGGCGATCTTGCCGCAGATCTGAAGGCGGATACCTCCCGGGTGGTTTGGGCAGGCGGCTCCGCCGGCGGCGCCGATCACATTCTGGCTGGTCTGATTGCGAAGGCGGCCGGCGGCAACGCGGCCCAATTGAACTATGTTCCTTTTTCGGGCGGCGGCGAAGCGCTGGCCGAGATGCTCGGCGGCCGTGTTTCCGCAGGGGTGTCGGGCTACAACGAGTTCGAAAGCCAAATCAAGGCTGGCAAGTTGCGGGCCCTGGCGGTGTCCACCGACAAACGGATGGCGACCGCCGACGTCCCAACGCTTAAAGAGCAAGGTTTAGATGTCGTGCTCGTCAACTGGCGCGGCATTGTTGCGGGTCCTGATGTGTCAGACAGCCAGAAGCAGGCGTTTTCGGCAGCCATCAAGGCCGCCGTCACCTCCAAGCAGTGGACCGAGATCCGCACTACCCGCGGTTGGGAAGACGCCTACCTTGACGCGGATAAATTCGCGTCGTTCCTGAAACATGAACAGGTGCAGGTCAAAGACGTGTTGTCTTCCATCGGGCTGGTTAAATGAGCGGGGATGCCACCGTCAAGCCTGCCAGTTGGCAGGCGCTGCTTTGGATTGCCGTGTTCCTGTTCGGTCTGGCAGCAACGCTTTGGTTGAACGCCAGGGCGTTGCCCGTGGGTCAAACATTGGGGGTGGGGCCTTCGGCGGCGCTGCGCCTGGTGGCGGTTCTTCTTGTTGCGCTGGCTGTCGCCCACGTGTGGGCGGCGTTGCGGGCACGCGCTCGTGCCAAGCCCGATGCTTCCGAATACGAGCAGGCCAATGCCGTCCCGATAATCATGGTCGTCGCCGGTTTGGTCGGCATGATCGTGATTCTTGAGCTGGGCGGGGGGTTCGTCCCCGCAGCCACCAGTTTATTTGTATTGACTGCCAGGGCTTTCGGCAAACCGATAGCCTTGCCCTCGCTTGCCTTGGGTGGTGCGCTGTCTTTGGCCGCCTACGCATTCTTCTCACAAGTCTTGTCGCTTTCGCTGCCTTCCGGGCCGCTTGAGCGCTTGCTTATGGGCTAACGGGCCAGGACTTGATCATGGAAACATTTATTTTACTGGGACAGGGGTTGGCCGTGGCCGCCCAGCCGGGCAATCTGCTGTTTGCCGGAATAGGCGTGCTGTTGGGGACGCTGGTCGGAATCCTGCCGGGGATCAGCCCGTCGCTTACGGTTGCGCTCTTGCTGCCGGTTACCTTCAAGCTCGATCCCACCGGCTCCATCATTATGTTCGCCGGGATTTACTTTGGCGGCATGTACGGCAGTTCAACCACGGCGATCTTGCTCAATACCCCGGGCGAGGCGGCTTCGATCGCAACGGCGATCGAGGGACATAAAATGGCGCGTGCCGGACGCGGCGGCCCCGCCTTGTCCACTGCGGCGATCGGATCGTTTGTAGCCGGCACCTTTGCAACGATAGGGCTGGCATTGCTTGCGCCCTGGCTTGTCGAGCTGGCGGTCAAGTTCGGACCATGGGATTATTTTGCCTTGATGGTCTTGGCGTTCGTGACGGTTTCCGCCACATTCGGCGACTCGGTACTACGGGGCATTACCAGTCTGGCGCTCGGGCTGACTTTGGGGCTGGTCGGCATCGACAAGCTGACGGGGCAAGCCCGTCTGGACTTTGGCGTGCCGACTTTGCTCGACGGTATTTCGATCACCACGTTAGCGGTGGGGCTGTTTGCGATCGGGGAAACCTTGCATGTCGCTTCGCGCTATCGTGGAATTCCGGAAACCATCGTGGCGGTACGGGGTTCGCTCTGGATGACCCGGGAAGACTGGAAGCGTTCCTGGAAAAGTTGGCTGCGGGGCATTGCGCTGGGTTTTCCGATTGGCGCCCTGCCAGCCGGCGGAGCCGAGGTGCCTACACTGCTGTCGTATACGATTGAGCGAAAACTGGCCGTCAAACCCGAGGAGTTCGGCCATGGCGCCATTGAAGGCGTTGCGGGCCCCGAGGCGGCCAACAATGCCGCCGCCACAGGCACATTGGTGCCCCTTCTGGCGCTGGGGCTGCCTACGTCCGCCACCGCGGCGATGATGTTGGCGGGTTTCCAGCAATATGGGCTGGTGCCCGGTCCATTACTGTTCGTCACCAACACCGACCTGGTCTGGGGGCTTATCGCCAGCTTCTTTATCGGGAACGTGATGTTGCTGGTATTGAATCTGCCCTTGGTCGGTTTGTGGGTCAAGTTGCTTGCCGTTCCGCAGGCCTGGCTTTATGCGGGCATCTTGCTGTTTGCCGCGCTGGGTACGCTCGCTGCCAACCCATCGTCGGTCGAACTGATCATGTTACTGGCGTTCGGTTTATGCGGCTACCTGATGCGGTGTTGGGATTACCCGGTGGCGCCCATGATCGTCGGCCTTATCCTGGGGCCGATGGCCGAAAGCCAATTCCGGCGCGCGCTGCAAATCAGCCTGGGCGACGGCCTGGTGTTTTTTAAACACCCGGGTTCGCTGGCATTGTTGATATTGGCTTTGTTTGCGATGGTCGCGCCTCTTATCTTCAAGAACTTGAAGCGCTTTAAAGGGGATGACGCCTAAGCAGGCGTTAAGTTATTCAAACTCCGAATCCGTACGAAACCAGCCTGTCAGACTCCAGCGGGTTTGCAGGCTGGGCAGAACTTCGTGTGGAATCAAATCGCTGCGAAAAACCACCAGGCGCGCGGGCTGCGGCAAGACGCGGCGCAGTTCCCTGGCGTCATCCTCTGGCGCGTAAATACATAGCTCGCCCCCGTCGCTCAAAGCCCATTGCGGGTTCAAATACAGCACCAGCGAGATCTTGCGTCGCTGGCTCGTGCGGTGCTGATCCAGGTGTTTCTTGTAGCCGCTTCCTTCGGGATAGCGTGCAAAATGAAACTCTTCGCTGCGCAGCCCCAGGTAATAGCGTCGGTTCAGCTGCTCCCGCAATTCGGCGGACCAGGCCGCGAACGCGGGATGGGCCTTTAAGGGGTCTAGCGGATCGAGCCAGCAAATGGAGTCGCCGCGAATGTCGGTGCGCGTGGCGTTGTTTTCGTTGCGCCCTATGTGCGCTTCGTGAAAATGCCCGGCTTGCCAGAGTTGCTGGCTTTGACGGTATAGACTCTGTTGAAGGTGTGCCGGTATCAGGTCGTCGGAAACGGCCCAGCCTTGCTCTTCAAGCTGTTCAAACAGGGTTTGGTGAGACCGCATTGGGTTTCAAACGCCTAAAGCAGGTATTGTGTCATATTTTGATGAGGAAAATCAGTGATGAGTTCGGGCGAAATGATTGTGCTGGCCTTGTTGGGGGGCGGCCTGGTTTGTTCGTTGACGCTGTTTTTTTGGCTGATCCGCCTCATGCGGCGGGACGGCAAGAAAACGCCGAAATAAGACGGGTTTTTCGTAAAGCCGCGGCCGATGTCCGCCGTTCTGGCCTCTCAGGGGCGTTGTATAGCGCCTTGGCGAGCATTTTTGGACGAGTTGCGGTAATCTAAGAAGTTATTTGCTCTTTTTCAGGAAATTTGTAGCATCATGAGTTCTTCTGCCCAGCCTTATACCTTTTCGCAGCGTGCGCAAAACATCACCAGCTCGACCATTCGGGAAATTCTGAAGGTCACTGAGCGCCCCGAAATTATCTCGTTTGCGGGCGGTTTGCCTGCCCCTAAAGGTTTTCCGGTAGAGGTCATCAACGCGGCTTTTGAACGCGTTCTTCGCAATACGAGCGAGGCGGCTCTGCAGTACGGGCCGACCGAAGGCTATGCGCCGCTGCGCCAGTGGGTCGCCCAAGACCAGAAACGCGTTGGCGCCCACGATGTTGCGCCCGACGAGGTGCTGATTGTTTCCGGATCGCAGCAGGCGCTCGATATGCTGGGCAAGCTGTTTATTGACCCGGGCAGCAAGGTGCTGGTCGAGGCGCCCAGCTATTTGGGCGCGCTGCAGTCGTTTTCCATGTTCGAGCCCGCGTATGTAACGGTACCGACCGACGAGGGCGGCCTGATTCCACAGGGGCTGACCGATCTGCGCGTGCAAGGCGGCCGCTTCATTTATGCCCTGCCGAATTTCCAGAATCCAACCGGCCTGACGCTCAATCTCGAGCGGCGCAAGGCGCTGGTTGAACGCTGCGCCGCAGTCAATCTGCCGATTATCGAAGACGACCCTTACGGTGATTTACGCTACTCAGGCCAGGCCCAGCCGGGCTTGCTCGGCCTGGGGCGCGCGGCAGGCGCCACCGTTATCCGCCTGGGTACATTCTCCAAAGTGCTGGCGCCTGGCCTGCGTCTGGGCTATATCGTGGCCCCGCGGGAAATTATCGCCAAGCTCGTGCAGATCAAGCAGGCGACCGACTTGCATTCATCCACGCTGACGCAGATGGCGGTTTACGAGGCCATCAAGGACGGCTTTCTGACCACGCATCTGCCAGCCGTCTGCGAACTGTACAAAGAGCAGTGCGGCTACATGCTCGATGCCATGCAAGAGCATTTCCCCGCCGACGCCAGTTGGACGGTGCCAGAGGGCGGCATGTTCCTGTGGGTGACCTTGCCCAAGCAGATCGATGCAACCGAATTACTGGCGCGCGCCATCAAGCAGAATGTGGCGTTTGTGCCAGGCGCTCCGTTTTTTGCCGGCACCGACGATGTGCAGACCAACACCATGCGGCTTAGTTTTGTGACGGTGCCCGAAAAGAAAATCCGTGAAGGCATTGCCGTCCTGGGCCAGTTGATCAAAGCCAGCATCGATACCCGGCAAAGCAAGGCGGCGTGACGGTTCCGGCTCACGAGGATTGCCAGTGACTACCCCTGCACCTTTCGACCGCGACCCCGCGCCTGCCGGCATTCCTGATCTGTCCGATATGCGGCCCAACGACTGGGTCGATCGCTGGCTGCCGCGTTCATGGGGTCCCTATGCACGCTTGTGCCGGCTGGATCGGCCGGTGGGGACCTGGCTGACGCTGCTGCCCTGCCTGGCGGCGCTGGTGCAGGCCGCCGATGGCTGGCCCACGCTTTTTCGCCTGTTCATTTTCTCGCTGGGCGCGCTGCTTATGCGGGGCATCGGCTGCACGCTGAACGATATTTTCGACCGCGATATCGACAAGAAAGTGGAGCGCACACGCTTTCGGCCCTTGACCAGCGGGCAAATTACACTGAAAAACGCCCTGTATTTTTTACTCGGGCAGTTCGCCGTGTGTGCATTGCTGCTGTTCGCCATCAACGAATACAGCCGCTGGCTGGCGGTGCTGCTGGTTCCCATCGTGGTTATTTATCCGTTGTGCAAACGGTTCACCTACTGGCCGCAAGTGGTGCTGGGCATCGGCTTTAACTGGGGCATGCTGATGGCATGGTCCGACACGCACAACACGGTGCCGCCGGCCGCGATCGCCATGTGGGTGGGCGCTGTGCTGTGGCAAGTGGGGTATGACTCCATTTACGCCTATGTCGATGTGCGCGACGATCTGGAACTGGGGGTGCATTCGACCGCCATGAAATTCGCCGACAAGGGCAAACTGTGGATCAGCGGGTTTTATGCGGTCACCATGGTGTTGTGGCTTTATGCCGGCATAGCCCTGCAGCTGGGCTGGGGGTATTACGTCGTCATGGCCCTGATTGCGGCGCATTTCACCTGGCAGATGCGGGTGTTCAGCCTGGCCCGTCCCGATCTTAACTTCATGCTGTTTCGCGCCAATATCTGGGTCGGCGTATTGCTGATCGCCGCCGCCCTGGCAGGGACGCTGCTCTAACTCATCAAGGACGTCCGAATGGCTACCCCCGCATTGCCGCAATCGAGTCTGGAGTTTGATTACATTGTTGTGGGGGCGGGCTCGGCGGGGTGCCTGCTGGCCAACCGTTTGTCGGCCAACCCGGCGCACAAGGTCTTGTTGCTGGAAGCCGGCGGGCCCGACGACTGGCGCTGGATCCATATTCCGGTGGGCTATTTATATTGCATCGGCAATCCGCGCACCGACTGGTGCTACCAAACCCAGCCCGATCCGGGCATCAATAACCGTTCGCTGGGGTATCCGCGCGGCCGCGTGCTGGGTGGCAGCTCCGCAATCAACGGCATGATTTATATGCGCGGCCAGGCCGCCGACTACGACGGCTGGGCGGCGTTGGGCAACACGGGCTGGAGCTGGGCCGACGTTCTCCCATACTTTAAACAGGTCGAGGACTACCATGGCGGCGCCAGCGATTTTCATGGCGCCACCGGCGAATGGCGCGTCGAGCGCCAGCGTCTGTCCTGGCAAATTCTGGATGCGTTTCGCGAGGCGGCGGCGCAAAGCGGCATTTTGCCGATCGACGACTTTAATCGCGGCGACAACGAAGGCTGCGCTTATTTTGAAGTCAACCAGCGGCGAGGCGTGCGCTGGACCGCCGCCAAGGCGTTTTTGCACCCTGTCGCCGGGCGTCCGAATTTAACGATACTCACGGGGGCGCAGGTCCAGCGCATTGTGTTCCAGGGGCTTAAGGCAGACGGGGTGGACTTTGTCCACGATGGCCAAAAGCGGTTTGCACGGGCCAGGGCGGAAGTGGTTTTGTCGGCCGGCGCCATCGGGTCGGCGCAGTTGCTGCAGGTGTCGGGCGTCGGGCCGCCTGCGCTGCTGCAGTCGCTGGGTATTCCAGTGGTGCATGCGCTGTCCGGCGTCGGGCAGAATCTGCAAGACCACCTGCAACTGCGGGTCATTTATAAGGTGCAGGGCGTCAAGACGCTCAATACGATGGTAGCGTCGGTGTGGGGCAAGGCCTTCATGGGGTTGCAGTATGCCTTGCAAAAACGCGGTCCGCTGACCATGGCGCCGTCGCAGCTGGGCGCTTTCGCGCGCTCGGGTCCCGAGCAAACGCGCGCCAATCTCGAGTATCACGTACAGCCTTTGTCGCTCGAAAAATTTGGCGATAACTTGCACGACTTTCCGGCGTTTACCGCATCGGTCTGTAATTTACGCCCAACCAGTCGGGGCCATGTCCAAATTGTCTCGCCCGACTCTTCGGCTGCGCCGAATATTCTGTGCAATTACCTTCAGACTGAAGAAGATCGCCGGGTGGCCGCCGACAGTATCCGGCTGACCCGACGCATTGCGGCGCAACCGGCACTGGCCAAGTATCGACCCGTCGAATACAGACCGGGTGCCGATATTGCATCGCAAGTCCAACTTGAAAAAGCCGCTGGGGACATCGGTACGACCATTTTTCACCCCGTGGGAACGTGCAAAATGGGTATTGATGCGATGGCGGTGGTTGATCCGCAACTACGCGTGCACGGCGTTCAGGGCCTGCGCGTTATCGACGCGTCGGTGATGCCAACGATTACTTCGGGCAATACGAATTCACCCACGATCATGATTGCGGAAAAGGGGGCGCAATTGATTTTGACTTCAGCTTAAACGACTCAGGGTTGATCCGGTTGGTCGCGCCTGATAGATCATGAGACAATTCAGGCCAAAATAAATGTGGGCCGTCTGGCTCTCCCTAAGGTTAATGCTATGCCTGGTTTTATTGAGCTGATTGCGACGGCGCTGTTTGCCATTGCCATTATTCATACCTTTTCCGTCCCTGTGTTTGCGCGTCTGGCGCATCGAAATGGCCCGCATTCGGGCGTTTGGCATTTGTTGTCCGAAGTCGAGGCTGTGTTTGGCGTTTGGGCGGTGGTGCTGCTCGTTGTCATGGCGATGTTGGCCGGCGTGGGCGATGCGGTCAGCTATTTAGATACGCGTAACTTCACCGAGCCGGCCTTCGTCTTCGCGATTATGGTGGTGGCGGCCAGCCGGCCGATTATTGAGCTGGTCAATATGCTGGTGCGTTTGCTGGCCAAGGCCTTGCCAGTACGAAATGAACTGGCGATGTTCTTTGTGACCTTGTCGTTTGTGCCGCTGGCTGGGTCGTTTATTACCGAGCCTGCTGCCATGACGCTGGCGGCCCTGTTGCTGCGTGATGCGTATTTTCGGCGCCCGGGGCAGGCCGGTTTCAAGTACATGACCATCGGCGTTTTATTCGTCAATGTGTCAATTGGCGGTGTGTTAACGGCTTATGCGGCGCCGCCGGTGCTGATGGTGGCCCAGACCTTTGGCTGGGACACCGCCTTCATGGCCACCCATTTCGGCTGGCGCGCCGTCGCGGCCGTCGTCATTAATTCGGCCGTGTTGACGTTTATTTGTCGCCAGCATCTGCTTAATGGTGAAATCGGAGCGGGTACGGCTGTGGCCGAGGGAACCGAGGTTCCAGAAGATACCCGTCCGCCGGTGCCGTACTTTGTTATTGCCGTTCACGTGGTCTTGCTCGTGGGTATTGTTCTTGGCGCCCATCATCCCATCGTATTCCTGGGGCTGCTGATGATGTTTCTGGGGTATGCCGAAGCGTACAAGCGCTATCAGAACCGCTTGCTGATCCGAGAGGGCCTGATGGTTGGTTTCTTCCTGGCTGGGCTGGTGGTGCTGGGTGGTATGCAAAAGTGGTGGTTGCAGGACTTGCTCGGGGGTATGCCCCCGTATGTGCTGTATTGGGGCGCGGTGGCATTAACCGCTGTCACCGATAATGCGGCCTTGACGTACCTGGGTTCGCTGGTCGAGGGTACAAACGAGTTGTGGCGCTATATGTTGGTCGCTGGCGCGGTGACGGGCGGTGGCCTGACTGTTATTGCTAATGCGCCCAACCCGGCCGGGTTCTCTATTTTAAAAAGCTTCTTTCCGCACGGTACGATTTCGCCGCTCTATCTGTTTTTATCGGCATTGGTGCCCACACTGGTGGCGGCCTTCCTGTTTTTGCTGCCCACCGCATTTGGCTGATCGGCCGCGCTCGATCAGCCCCCTGATCCGTTGTTTCGGTATGGCTCGGTAAAAACGGCTAAAATCACGTGTTATCTCGTTTATCTTACGAGGCAGCCGTCTCTGGCCCTTGGCGAAGGGGTGACGCTTTGCCGCACTGTCTTGATGCCATCGTAAGACGGGGCGGCTGTTTGTTGGTTACGCCTTAGACGAACTTACTTGGGGTTTTTCGTGCCTATTTATGCTTATAAATGTGCGTCTTGCGGACATGCGCAAGATGTATTGCAAAAAATGTCAGACCCACTCTTGACGGTATGTCCAGAGTGCGGTCAAAGCTCGTATGTTAAACAGGTTACCGCCGCCGGCTTCCAGCTGAAGGGGTCGGGCTGGTATGTCACCGATTTTCGCGATAATGGCTCCAAAGCGACGGGTGTCGCGGCGCCATCAACCACCGCGTCCGATAGCAGCTCATCCAGTGCGGCGAGTGCGCCTGCCGCTGCGGCGTCGACGCCGCCTGCGTCCGCCACCTAAGGTCTGCATGCGTATCTTTAAGCGCTACTTTATTACTGGCCTGCTGATCTGGATCCCGCTGGTTATCACGCTCTGGGTCATTGCGCTGCTGATCAACACGCTTGAAAGCGTGGTGCCGTCTTTTTTGACGTCGCAGTCGCTTTTCGGATACCCCATACCGGGCTTCCAGCTGTTGCTGGTGGTGCTTATTGTTTTTTTCAGCGGTCTGTTCGGTGCGAACTTCATCGGTCGCGCCTTTGTCGAGCGATGGGAGCAGTTATTAGGGCGTATTCCGCTTGTGCGCTCCATCTATAACTCGGTCAAGCAGGTCAGCGATACGGTGCTGTCGCCTAACGGACAGGCGTTTCGCGAAGCCGTGCTGGTGCAGTATCCCCGCCACGGCTCCTGGACGATTGCCTTTTTAACCGGAGCGCCCACTGGGGAAGTGGCCGCGAAATTGGCGGGTGACTACGTTAGCGTCTATGTACCGACCACACCGAACCCGACGTCGGGTTTCTTTTTGATGATGCCGCGCGACGAGGTGCAGATTCTGGATATTACGGTGGATGCGGCGCTTAAATATATTGTGTCGATGGGCGTGGTTACGCCGGGCTTTGGTAAAGAATTTCCCAGCGAGGCCGAAGCGGCCATTGCGCTGGCGGAGGGCGCGTCTTCACCTGAAGACGCGTCCTCGAACCAAGACAAAACCTGATTTTTAGTTAAGTATTTTCTATACGGAGTATTCCTTCATGCGTACCTGCTATACCGGCGAGGTGAGCCGAGCCCAACTAGACCAGACCGTGACGTTGTTTGGCTGGGTGCATCGGCGTCGCGATCACGGCGGAGTGATTTTTATCGACTTGCGTGATCGTGCGGGTTTGGCGCAGATTGTGGTTGATCCTGATAATGTCCAGGCCTTTGAAACGGCCGAACGTATTCGCAACGAATTTTGCGTGCGCGTGACCGGGCTGGTGCGCCTGCGCCCCGAAGGCACGTCAAATAGCGAATTGGCTTCCGGCGAAATCGAAGTGTTGTGCCGTGAAATCGAAATCCTGAACGCATCGGTTACGCCGCCGTTCCAGCTTGATGACGACAATTTGTCAGAAACCACGCGCTTGACGCACCGGGTTCTTGACTTGCGCCGCCCGCAAATGCAGCGCAATCTGATGTTGCGCTACCGCGTCTCGATTGAAGTGCGCAAGTATCTGGACAACCTGGGCTTTGTCGATATTGAAACGCCCATGCTGACCAAAAGCACCCCTGAAGGGGCGCGCGACTACTTGGTGCCTTCGCGGGTTAATGCCGGCGAATTTTTCGCCTTGCCTCAGTCTCCTCAGCTTTTCAAGCAAATGCTGATGGTGGCGGGTTTTGACCGCTATTATCAAATCACCAAGTGCTTCCGTGACGAAGACTTGCGCGCCGATCGCCAGCCTGAATTTACCCAGATCGACTGCGAAACTTCGTTTCTTAACGAAGAGCAGATCCGCGAAATTTTCGAGGGTATGTTGCGCCATGTATTTAGCGCGGTGCAAAACGTCGAGCTTCCGGCGCAGTTCCCCACCATGAGCTGGGAAGAGGCCATGCGCCGCTTCGGGTCCGATAAGCCCGATCTGCGCGTGAATCTCGAGTTCGTCGATGTGTCCGATTTGATGCAAGACGTCGACTTCAAGGTGTTTTCGGCGCCGGCCAATGATCCGGGCAGCCGTGTCGTGGCGTTGCGTGTTCCAGGCGGCGCCGCCATGCCGCGCAGCGAAATCGATGCCTACACCAAGTTCGTCGCCATTTACGGCGCCAAAGGCTTGGCTTATATCAAGGTTAACGACGCGGCGGCTATTCCTGAAGGTTTGCAGTCGCCGATTGTCAAAAACATTAACACGACGGCGTTGACGCAATTGATCGAGCGCACCGGCGCCCAAAGCGGTGACCTGGTGTTCTTTGGCGCTGACAAAACCAAGGTGGTCAACGATGCGATCGGCGCGTTGCGGGTCAAGATCGGTCATAGCGAATTCGGCAAGGCCAATGGCCTGTTCGAAGCTGGCTGGAAGCCTTTGTGGGTGATCGACTTTCCGATGTTCGAGTATGACGAGGAGGAGGGCCGTTATTTTGCCGCCCACCACCCGTTCACCAGCCCGAAAGATGGCCATGAAGTGTTGCTCGAGACCGATCCGGCCAAAGCTATCGCCAAAGCCTACGACATTGTGCTCAATGGCTGGGAAATCGGCGGCGGCTCGGTTCGTATTCACCGTGCCGACATCCAGAGCAAGGTATTCCAGGCCTTGAATATCGGCGAGGAAGAAGCACGCGCTAAATTCGGCTTTTTGCTTGACGCGCTTCAGTACGGTGCGCCTCCGCATGGTGGCGTGGCCTTCGGCCTGGATCGACTGGTCACCATGATGGCGGGTGCCGATTCTATTCGCGATGTCATCGCCTTTCCGAAGACCCAGCGTGCGCAATGCTTGCTGACTCAAGCCCCTTCGGCGGTTGACGAAAAGCAGTTGCGTGAACTGCATATTCGCCTGCGCAATACGGAAGTGAAGTAATACAATCGCTTCGCCGGGCTGGGCGCCCGGTGAAGCGAATTGCCTTTGACGGTGGCGGGTGCTACTTTCTAACCACACGTATGGGGCTATCAATGTCTGTTCTTCGGATTGTAAGTTACAACATTCATAAAGGGCGTTCCGCCATGGGCCGCCATGAGTCGTTGTCAGCCTTGCGGCTGGGCTTGCACGGCATGCGCCCCGATCTGCTGTTTCTGCAAGAAGTCCAAGGGCGCAATAAACGTCAAATTACGCTCGATGCGCAGCACGAGTCCTTGGGGGCTGCCCTGGATATGGACGTTTGCTATGGCTGCAACGCCGTGCACGAGCAAACCGATCATGGCAATGCGCTGTTGTCGCGCTACCCCATACTCAGTTACGAAAATCAAAACATTTCCGACCATAAGCTTGAGCAACGTGGGCTTTTGCATGCCCGTATCCTGATCAACGATACGGTGGTGCATTGCCTGGTGGTGCATTTAGGCTTGTTCGGCGGCGGGCGGTCGCGTCAGATCGGAGCGCTGGTCGAGCGTATCAAACGGCTGGTTCCCGCCGAGGAGCCTATTCTTATCGCGGGCGATTTTAACGACTGGGGCAATCGCCTGGCCCCCTTGTTCGTACAGCAGTTGGGGTTGTACGAGGTCTTTGCCGTGGCGCCGCAAGACGTATTGGGCAGTCCGCTTAATTTGCGCAATTCGGTGCGGCAACTGGGTAGAACCTTGCGTGGCGTCAGCCGTCCCTTGCCGCTGGCCAAGTCGGTACACGAGCTGGGCATTAACGGCGCGGCGCGGCTGACGCCGCCGCCTCGCACCTTTCCCGCCGTTTTCCCCTGGCTGCGTCTGGATCGCATCTATCAGCGCGGTTTTGCCGTGCGCCAGGCGCGTGTCCTGCTGGGGACGCCGTGGCGCCAACTGTCCGATCATGCCCCCGTGTTTGCCGAACTTGAGCTACCTTGATGGCGGGAAAGACGTTGAAGCTGGGCTGGTATGACGGCAATCGGATTGAGCTGCTGCAGAACGGCGGCGAATTTTTCCCCGCCCTGTGTCAGGCGATTGACGAGGCGCAGACCAGCATCCACCTTGAAACCTATATTTTCAATCTCGATCAGACCGGTGAGCGCGTGCTTCAGTGTTTGGCACAGGCCTGCCATCGAGGCGTCAAGGTGCGCGTCATGCTGGACGGGTTTGGCAGCGCGTTGCATGTGACGGAAATCGGTCAGCGCCTGGCCGCGATGGGGGCGCAGCACCGGGTGTATCGCCCGGAACCCAAAGGACTGGGACATTTCAGGTTCAGCTTGCGGCGCTTGCGTCGCCTGCATCGCAAGGTGGCGATCATTGACGGCCGCCTGGCCTTTGTCGGCGGCATCAACATTATCGACGATCTCGAGGACGTGCCCGACGACGGTGTCGGGCCACGGCCGCGGTTCGACTTCGCTGTACGCCTGCAGGGACCGATACTGGTTGATATCGAGCGGACCTTGAGCCGATTGTGGTTGCGTATGGCCTGGCGCCGGCGGGACGACTGGACGGGGTTTTACCAACGTTTGAAGGTGTGGAGCCGGCGTCGCACCCGCGTGATGGCGCAAAGGGCGCCGCATTTCGAACCCGGCATGCGCGCCGCCCTGCTGCTGCGCGACAACATACGTTTTCGGCAAACCATCGAGAACGTCTATATCGATGCGATCGGACGGGCCAGGCGCGAAATTCTGCTGGCGAATGCTTACTTTTTCCCCGGCCGACGGCTGCGCCTGGCGCTGGAGCGCGCCGCGGCGCGCGGCGTCAGGGTGCGGCTGCTGCTGCAAGGCCGAAGCGAATACCCGATGCAATACCGTGCGTGTCGCTATATGTATTGCAAGGTGCTGGATGACGGCATCGAGCTTTACGAATACATGGCCAGTTACTTGCATGCCAAGGTGGCTGTGATCGACGGCAGTGCCATGGTTGGCTCATCGAACCTTGACCCGTTCAGCCTGCTGTTGGCTCGCGAGGCCAATGTTTTTATTCAAGACGATGGATTTGCCGACGAGTTAAAAGCGGCGCTTGAGGCGGAGATCGACCGAAACGCCGTACGCGTGACCGAAGAAAGCCTGCAGCGGCGAGGCTTGGTCGGGCGTTATATTGACGCCGCATCGTATGTGCTGTTGCGTATCGGTGTGGCGCTGACGGGGAAATCGTCTCAGTATTAGCTGGGCGATCGCGTTTTACCTAAACGCATGCTGTGTTTTTGCCTAAACGCATGCTGCGTTTTCCGCATTCTTCTTTTGTATGGCTTTGGGAATGGGGATGTGGGCGCGCAATAGTTCGCAGCCGTTTTCAAACATGATCAGATCGCCGGGCTCAAGGCGCGTCCAGATTTCGTTATCGGTCAGCGGTTTGGTGGCAATGACCGACACGCAATCGCCCTGGCGATTGGTTTGCGAAAAATCCACCGTCATATCGGCGTCGATCAAATGAGCTTTAGTGAAGGGCCATTGACGCACAATGTAGTACAGGTGAGTGGAGCAGTGCGCGAACAGGCTGCGGCCATTGGATAGCAGGAAGTTGAAAACGCCGTGTACGGTAATGTCGTGCGTCAGCTCTTCCAGGGCCGTAAATAACTGCTGCGGCGAAGGTTCGGTATTGCCGAAGCGGCTGCGCAAACCTTGCATCAGGTGGCAAAAGGCGGTTTCGCTATCGGTTGCGCCGACGGGCTGGTATTGCCCGCAAAGTTCGGGGCGGTAATGATGCAGATCGCCATTGTGCGCAAAGATCCAGTGCCGGCCCCATAGCTCCCGCATGAAGGGGTGGCAGTTTTCAAGTTCAATATCACCCTGCGTGGCCTTGCGGATGTGGGCGATCACGTTCTTGGACTTGATGGGGTAGTTCTTGATCAGCTCGGCCACCGGCGACTTGCACGAAGGCTGGTTGTCGATAAAAAGTCGGCATGCCTTGTTTTCAAAGAAGGCGACGCCGAAGCCGTCCGCATGGTGATCCGTATGTCCGCCGCGCGCCGCGAACCCGGTAAACGAAAAGGTAATGTCGGTAGGCGTGGCGCAGTTCATACCCAACAGCTGACACATAGTGGTTGTCTTTGTGCAAAGGCCGACGCTAAAAAGTGCGCGTAGGCCCCAAGCCGTACGTGATGCGCCGATTCAATGCGATTTTAGTGCTGTATGGCGGCGCAAGGCGCATAAATGGTGGGAGGCGGTCAAAAATACAGGGTCGCGCAGTTTTTGTGTGGCGTAAATGCACGCCTGGTCGGCGTCGCATATTACACTTAAGATCAATGATCCTCTTTCGTCGATTCATGGTTGCTGGCCGAATCGGCCAGCCCGCTCGTCATTCGGAGTTCTATCTATGCAAGCCAGTCAGCCTGTTCAGCCTGTCGTCGCGCCGCACGCATCCGGCCGTTCACTTCATTTGTCGAAAGTCGCCGTCTGCGGCGCAGGGGTGATGGGGGCGCAGATCGCCGCGCATTGCGTCAATGCCGGCATACCTGTGGTCTTGTTTGATCTGGCGGCTGCGGAAGGCGACAAAAGCGCCACGGCCAGGCGCGCCATTGCGCAGCTAAAAAAAATCAACCCGGCCCCGCTCGGAGTGGCCGATCTGGCCGATTTGATCGTGCCGGCCAATTACGATGATGATCTGGCGCTGCTGGGCCAATGCGATCTGGTGATCGAGGCCATTGCCGAGCGGCTGGACTGGAAGCGCGATCTGTATCATAAGCTGGCGCCGGTTCTGAAGCCGGACGCCATTGTGGCCAGCAATACATCGGGGTTGTCGATTACCGCCCTTGGCCAGGCATTGCCCGAATCCCTGCGCCACCGATTTTGCGGCGTGCATTTCTTTAATCCCCCCCGGTATATGCCGCTGGTCGAGCTGATTCCCACCGCCGATACCGATCCGGATTTACTCGATACGCTGGAAACGTTTCTGGTGTCGCAGTTGGGAAAGAGCGTGGTGCGCGCCCGCGATACGCCCAACTTCATCGGCAATCGCATTGGCGTGTTCGGTATTTTGTCGGTGTTTGCCCAGGCCCAGAAATTTGGCCTGTCGTATGACGTGGTCGACGAGCTGACCGGCACGCGTTTGGGGCGGGCCAAGTCGGGCACCTTCCGCACCGCCGACGTGGTAGGACTCGATACCCTGGCGCATGTGGTGCGCACCATGCACGACCAACTGCCGGATGATTCGTTTCATGCGCATTTCAGCTTGCCGCCGGTGGTGGCCGGTTTAATTGAAAAAGGCGCGTTGGGGCAAAAAACCGGCGCGGGTTTTTATCGTAAGGAAGGCAAGGTCATTTTGCGTCTTGACCCGGACCAGGGTCAGTATGTGCCGGCCGATGGCCGCATCGATGAAGAGGTTGCCGCCATTCTGGCCGAGCGCGATCCGGCCAAGCGTCTTCAGGCGCTACGCGAGTCCGATCACCCGCAGGCGCAGTTTGTGTGGGCGGTGCTGCGCGACAGCTTTCATTACAGCGCGGTGCATCTGGCCGATATTGCCGATACCGCCCGCCAGGTCGATCAGGCCATGGCCTGGGGCTTTGGCCATGCGCACGGGCCTTTTGAAACTTGGCAGGCGGCCGGCTGGCAGCGGGTGGCCGGCTGGATTGCGGACGACATCAAGGCGGGCAAGACATTGTCGGACGCGCCATTGCCCGATTGGGCCACAAGCGGGCCGGTATGGCAGGCGCAGGGTGTGCAAACCGGGCAAGGTTCCTGGAACCCCAGCGCGCAACGCTTCGAGCCGCGTAGCGCCTTGCCGGTTTATCAGCGCCAGGTGGGGGTCCCGCGTTTGGTCGGCGAGCCCGATGCGCTGAATGAAACGGTGGTGTTCGAGAACGAGGCCATTAAATGCTGGACGCTGCCGGCGCCACATCCTCAAGACGTGTTACTGCTGTCGTTCAAAACCAAAATGCACACGCTCAGCCCCGATGTGGTGCGCGGCATTGTGCAGGCCGTCGACTTGGCGGAAGCCTCGTTCAAGGCGCTGGTGATCGGGCAACTGACCGAGCCGTTCTCGGCGGGCGCCGACCTGAAAGCGTTGTTGCCGGTATTCATGGCCGGGGGCGCCAAGGCGGTAGAGCCGATCGAGCGTGAGATGCAAGACATGGTGATGCGCCTGCGCTACGCACAAGTGCCTGTCGTGGCGGCCTTGGCGGGTATGGCCTTGGGAGGCGGCTGCGAACTGTCCGTGCATTGCGCCAAGCGCGTGGCGCACTTTGAAACCTATATTGGCCTGGTCGAAGTGGGCATCGGCCTGGTGCCGGGCGCGGGCGGACTCACGTTTTGCGCCCGCCGTGCTGCTGAACTGCAGGCCCAGACGGCGCCCGATGCGCCGCTGCTGGCGTTCATCAAACGATTCGCGTTGGCGGTGGCCAGCGCCCAGGTGTCCAGGTCGGCGCTCGATGCGCGCGAAATCGGCTATTTACGCCCCTCCGACACGGTGGTCATGAACCGCTATGAATTGCTGTATGTGGCCGTGCGCGAGGCCCAGGTGCTGGCCGAGGCGGGCTGGCGTCCTCCATTGCCTAAAACCTTCCCGGTGGCCGGTCGCGACGGCATCGCCACTCTTAAGGCCCAACTGCTTAATATGAAAGTCGGTGGGTATATTTCCGATTACGACTATGAGGTGGCCGAAAAGGTCGCCTACGTGATATGCGGCGGCGATGTCGATCCCGGCTCGAAAGTCGATGAGGCCTGGATGCTGGCGCTTGAACGCGAGGCCTTCCTTGATTTGCTGGTTCGGCCCAAAACCCAAGAGCGGATTACGGGCTTGCTGAAAACCGGGAAACCGATACGCAATTAGCGCGGCCTATTTGTCATTTTCCGTCCGGTAACGGAACACAGGAGTTTTTATGACCACATTGCAACAGGCTTATATTGTCGCCGCCACGCGCAGCCCGATCGGCAAAGCACCTCGCGGCGTGCTGTCGAATTATCGCCCCGACGACTTGCTGGCACGGGTTATTCAGGGCGTGCTGGCGCAGCTTCCCGGGCTGGACCCGGCCGCCATTGAAGACGCCATTGTCGGCTGCGCTATTCCGGAAGGGCCGCAAGGCCTGAATGTGGCGCGCATGGGGGTGTTGCTGTCGGGCCTGCCCACTTCGGTGGCGGGGGTTACGGTCAACCGTTTTTGCGCATCCGGGCTTACGGCGATTGCCATGGCGGCCGACCGGATTCGCGTGGGCGAGGCCGATGTCATCCTGGCCGCCGGCACCGAGTCCATGAGCCTGGTTCCCACCCTGGGCGTAGGCACTTCCTTCAGCCCCGGCATTTTTGCTCGTGATGAAAACTTGGGCATTGCCTACGGCATGGGTCTGACGGCCGAACAGGTGGCGCAGCAATGGAAGGTCTCGCGTGAAGACCAGGACGCCTTTGCCCTGCAGTCGCATCAGCGTGCTATCGCCGCCCAGAAAGCCGGCGAGTTCGCCGATGAAATGCTGCCTCTGGACGTGGTGAACCGGGTGCCCGATCTGGCGCATCAGCGTGTGGATGAGCGGCATACAACGGTCACGCTCGATGAAGGGGCGCGCGCCGACACCAGTCTTGAGGCGCTGGCTAAATTACGGCCTGTGTTTGCCGCGAAAGGCACGGTCACCGCGGGCAACAGTTCGCAAATTTCAGACGGGGCGGGCGCCTTGCTGGTCGTGTCCGAGCGTGCGCTTAAAATCCATAACCTGACGCCGCTGGCGCGCTTTGTGTCATTTGCCGTGCGCGGCGTACCCCCGGAAATCATGGGCATCGGCCCTAAATTTGCCATTCCGCATGCGCTCAAGCTGGCCGGTCTGCGGCAAGACCAGATGGGCTGGATTGAATTGAACGAAGCCTTTGCGGCGCAGTCGCTGGCCGTCATACGCGACCTGGACCTGAATCCGGAAATCGTTAACCCCATGGGCGGGGCCATTGCGCTGGGCCATCCTTTGGGCGCCACCGGCGCCATTCGCGCGGCCACCGTGGTGCATGCGCTGCAGCGTCGCAAGCTTGATTACGGCATGCTCACGATGTGTGTTGGAACAGGCATGGGGGCGGCCGGGATTTTCGAGCGTGTGTAGGGCCAGTGTGACTTCTTCTTTAGCGTTAACAGGTTCCAAGTCATGAGGGTGGCGGATACCGGCATTAACGAGATCAAGCTGATCGAGCTGCAGGCCTTTCACGATGAGCGCGGCTACTTTCTGGAAAGTTTTCAGGCCATGCGCTATCGGCAACTGCTGGGGCTTCAGGCGCCGTTGGTGCAGGACAACGTCAGCCATTCGAAGCAGGGTGTTTTACGCGGCCTGCATTTTCAGACCCGGCATCCGCAAGGCAAGCTGGTTTGTGTGCTGCACGGCGAAATATTCGATGTCGCCGTCGACATCAGGCTGGCCTCGCCGACTTTTGGGCAATGGCAGGGCATAACGCTTTCGCCCCTGCAGCAGCTTTGGATCCCGCCGGGCTTCGCCCATGGCTTTACGGTGCTTTCGCCAGAGGCGTTGGTGGAGTACAAATGCACCGATTATTACCAGCCCCAGTTCGAGGCATGCTTGCGCTGGGATGACCCGGATGTGGGCATCAAGTGGCCCATTGACCATCCGGTGTTGTCGGCTAAAGACCGGCAGGGCTTAAGCCTGGGCGAGCTGCAGGCAGGCGGCCGGCTAGGCTGACGGTTTATTAAGCCTCGGCCTGCCTGGACGCGTTAATCGTGGCTGTATGGTCTTCCTTGGCGCCGTTGAAAAACAGATTCAGCAGCACCGCGCATAACGAGGTCAGCAAAATGCCGGACTCGATCAGGGGGGGGGATGCTGTGGGGCAGCCATTGCCGGAAGTGCGGCGCGACCAACGGAATCATGCCGACGCCAATTGAAATGGCGACGATCATGGCGTTGTGGCGATTATTTTTGAAGTCGACATTGGCCAGAATGCGGATACCGGTGGCGGTGACCATGCCGAACATGACGATGCCGGCGCCGCCCAGGATGACGGTGGGCAGCGATTCGACCAGGGCGGCCAGTTTAGGCAGCAGGCCCAGCGCGATCAGGATGAGGCCGCCCGCCACGCAGACGAAGCGGCTGCGCACCCCGGTCCCGGTTACGGCGACCAGCCCGACGTTCTGGGAAAAACTGGTATAGGGAAAGGTGTTGAAAATGCCGCCGATCAGGGTGCCCAGGCCGTCAGTACGCAAGCCTCGGGCCAAATCGGGTTGCGCGATTTTTTTGTCGGTCATTTCGCCCAACGCCAGGAACATGCCCGTGGACTCGATCATGACGACAATCATGACCATGGTCATGGTGAGGATCAGGATGGGGTCGAAAACCGGCATGCCAAAATGAAAAGGCAGGACGATATCGACCCACTGGGCACGACTAACCTTTTCAAATGTCATCAAACCCGTGAACGAGGCGATGAGCGCGCCGATGACGATGCCCAGCAGCACGGCGATATTGGCCAGAAACCCTTTGCCAAACTTGGCGATGAGCAAAATACACAGCAGCACCAGGCCGGCAATAGCCATGCCGCCCAGGTCCGCATAACGTGGATTGGGGATGGTGGGCAAGACCGAGAGCCCCTGGGGAACGGGCGGAAGCGACGAGCCGGGCGCGGTCGAGATGGCTTCCGCGTTGGCGAGCCACTTGGCGAAGTCGGGGTCGACGATGGCGGGCGCGGTGGGGCCGACCGGATTGCCGAAGATCCAGTTGATGCCCACGCGCATGAGCGTAATGCCGATGATGGCGATAATGGTGCCGGTGACCACCGGCGGGAAAAAGCGCAGCAGGCGGCTGACCACGGGTGCGATCAATATCGAGATGATGCCCGCGCCGATAATGGCGCCAAACAGCAATTGCGCGCCGGCATGGCCGGGATTGGCGTTGGCAATGGCGACCATCGGCCCGACGGCGGCGAAGGTGACGCCCATCATGACCGGCAGCTTGATGCCGAACCATTGGGTTGCGCCGAAGGATTGAATGACGGTGACCAGGCCGCAGCAGAACAAGTCGGCCGAGATCAGCATGGTGACTTCTTCGGCCGTTAAGCTGAGCGCGCGTCCGACGATAAGCGGAACGGCCACGGCGCCGGCATACATGACGAGTACGTGCTGTAGCCCGAGTGCGGCCAACTGGCCGCTGGGCAGCCGCTGGTCGACCGGGTGGTTTGAACTTGCCATCGAGTGTCTCCGGGGGAGTTGATGTTTGACGTGTTCACCTGCTGCCAGCCTACTCTATAGGGCAAAAAATAAAATTTAAATGGCGGAAAACCCGTGCTACTTGGGATCAGGCGCGTTTTTCCTGGGCCGTCCGCGCGGCGCGGGCGTCAGGCGCCGCGATGCCAGCGTTTCAAGTTGGCTGACGAAGGCGCTTTCCCCCAGGGCCCATTGGCCGAAAAGCGCTTTTTCGATGCGCGTGCTGTCGGCCAGGCTCAGGCCGTAGTGCAAGCGCTGGCGGTAGCTGGCCTGCCGGTCAAACGGCGTGTTGCCGCCTTGCCAGTAGTCGGGGTGGTCGCTGGCCCAGGAACTATGGGCCAGGCTGGTGCCGGTGTGATAGGCCGCCGACGACCAGGGCCAGGCTTCTGCCTGATCGACGTAGCGCAATTGCACCGGCAAGGATTCCAGCCAGACCTGGGCCGGCAGTACCCAGCGCCCGGGTTCGATCAGGGCGCTGCGGTAGCGCCCTGAAAAGACACGGCCATGCTTCAGGCGGGTCGCAAAGCGGCGGCCGACGGCCTGGACGAGCTTGGACAGGCTGTCAGCGGCAGGAGGCGTGGCCAGGAGGATCAGGCGGTCGTTCAGTACGACCCAGCCGTGCACCGCGATCCGGTATTCGCGCGCGGCTTCATGTACCCAGGTCAGCAGCAGGTCCAGTTCTTTGACGGGGCTGGGTTCGTTGGCTGGCGCGAGTGGATGGGCGAAGCCGGCCTGCACCAGTTGCGGGATTTGAGGGGCATACAGGCGTGGAAGTCTGGCCATAGTTCACTAAGTCAATACCGGTGCGCTGCATTGCGCAGACCCGATAATTTAACCTATTCCATTTTCAAATCAACCGTGCACTGTGTCGGCTTCGCGTGCCGTACAACGGGACTGTCCACGCTTCGCCTTCGTGTTCACGATTGACTGGGAAATGGAACGCAAACCAATGTTGCATAATAGGGCCTTGATACATTGATATTCGTGACCAGGAGTACGACATGAAGACAAAAGCTGCCGTTGCATGGAAGGCGGGCGCGCCCCTGACTATTGAAGAGGTCGAGCTGGCCGGCCCTCGGGCAGGCGAGGTGTTGGTTGAAATTAAAGCAACCGGTATCTGCCATACCGATTACTACACCTTGTCGGGCGCGGATCCCGAAGGTTTGTTTCCAGCCATTTTGGGGCACGAAGGCGCAGGCGTCGTGCTGGAGGTCGGCGCGGGCGTGACATCGCTCAAGGCGGGCGATCACGTCATCCCGCTATACACGCCGGAATGCCGCCAGTGTAAATCGTGCCTGTCGCGCAAGACCAATCTGTGCACGGCGATTCGCGCCACCCAAGGCAAGGGCCAGATGCCCGACGGCACCTCGCGCTTTACGGTGGGCGGCAAGGCGGTGCACCACTACATGGGCACTTCCACGTTCTCCAACCATATCGTTGTGCCTGAAATTGCACTGGCCAAGATTCGCAGCGACGCGCCTTTCGACAAGGTTTGCTATATCGGCTGCGGCGTAACGACCGGCATTGGCGCCGTCCTGTTCACCGCCAAGGTCGAAGCGGGCGCGAATGTGGTGGTCTTCGGGTTGGGCGGCATCGGGCTGAACGTGATCCAGGGCGCGAAAATGGTGGGCGCCGACAAGATCATCGGTGTTGACCTGAACCCCGAGCGCGAGGCCATGGCCCGCCAGTTCGGCATGACCGATTTTGTAAACCCCAACGAGGTCGAGAACGTCGTTGACCACATCATTCAACTGACCGACGGCGGTGCGGATTACTCCTTCGAGTGCATCGGCAACACCAAAGTGATGCGTCAGGCGCTTGAGTGCACCCATCGGGGCTGGGGTCAGTCCGTTATTATCGGCGTGGCCGAGGCCGGCGCTGAAATCTCGACACGCCCGTTCCAATTGGTGACGGGGCGTGAATGGAAGGGGTCGGCTTTCGGCGGCGCACGCGGACGCACTGACGTTCCCAAGATTGTCGATTGGTATATGGACGGCAAAATCAATATCGACGACCTGATTACCCATAAGTTATCGCTCGAGCAGATCAACGAGGGCTTCGACCTGATGCATCGCGGGGAATCGATTCGTTCGGTCGTGGTGTATTAAGGTGAAGGCCTATTTGTTAACTGATCGGAAGGGAGGCTGCTTGTGGCGCAAGAACTTGAACTGTTAAGCCAGCATCGCTGTTTCGGCGGCTGGCAACGTTTTTATCGGCATGATTCCAGCGCTATCGGTTTGCCCATGCGTTTTTCTGTGTTTATGCCGGGTGACGAAGGCGCGCCTGAGCGCATGCCCGTGCTGTTTTTCCTGGCTGGGCTGACTTGCACGGAAGAAACCTTCATGATCAAGGCGGGCGCGCAGCGCTATGCCGCCCAGCATGGCATGATGCTGGTGACGCCCGACACCAGCCCGCGCGGCGCGGGCGTGCCTACCGAGGACGACAACTGGGACTTCGGCACCGGAGCCGGCTTTTACCTGGACGCGACACAAGCGCCCTGGAGCACCCACTATCGTATGGAAAGCTATGTCGTCGATGAACTGTTCGACATCATTACCAGCACGTTGCCGGGTGATTCGGCACGAGTCGGCGTTTTTGGCCACTCGATGGGCGGTCATGGAGCGCTCGTTCTGGCCCAGCGCCATCGTGCCAAGTTTCGCTCCGTATCGGCGTTTGCGCCCATCGCCGCCCCGTCGCGATGCCCGTGGGGGCAGAAGGCGTTTGGCGGCTACCTGGGGGCTGACAAGACGCAATGGGCCGGCTATGACGCATCGCTGCTAATGGAAAAATCAAGCTGCCCGTTTCCCGACGGCATCTTGATCGACCAGGGGCTGGCCGATAATTTCCTGGCCGAACAGCTCTACCCCGAGGGATTCGAGGCGGCCTGCGCGCAAGCCGGGCAGCCGCTTACCTTGCGCCGCCACGAAGGCTACGATCACGGGTATTACTTTATTTCGACCCTGATCGAAGATCACGTTGCATTCCATGCCGAGCGTTTAAAGGGCGGCTGATCATCCGGTTTATTGATTGTCAGTTCGTTCCAGCCAGGGCCGGCCCAGTGTCTTGTGAGCCGGCCCTGGCGTTTTACGCTGGCTGCTCGGTGACCGAAACCTGAACTTTTAGTCAGATCGTCGGTCATATTTCCTATCTGTATAAGTCGTGTTAGCACTCTGGTGCATAGAGTGCTAACATTAAGAGATCCATGTTTTCTACAAGGAATGCCTTAATACGATGATCACAAGTTCGCAATCTTTAGCTTTGTCCAACCAGTCGTTGGCCATGGCCGTTTCCAACCCCGGCGCCTTAGGCACGATTGAAGCCTACATCAGCGCTGTAAATCGTTTGCCCATGCTCACTCAAGAGCAGGAAGTCGAATTGGGCAAACGTTTGCGTGACGAAACGGATCTCGAGGCCGCCCGGCAACTGATTATGTCCCACCTGCGCCTGGTGGTGTCCGTGGCGCGGCAGTATCTGGGCTACGGGTTGGCGCATGCCGATCTTATCCAGGAAGGCAATGTGGGCCTGATGAAGGCCGTCAAGCGGTTCGACCCCGACCGTGGCGTGCGTCTGGTGTCGTTTGCCGTGCACTGGATCAAAGCCGAAATTCACGAATACATTGTGCGCAACTGGCGCATGGTGAAGGTGGCCACCACCAAGGCGCAACGCAAATTGTTCTTTAATTTGCGCAGAATGCGGCCCGATGGCCAAACGCTTAATCCCACCCAGGTCGACGAAATTGCGCGAGAACTGAACGTTCGCCCCGAAGACGTCAGCGAAATGGAAGTGCGATTGTCCGGGCGCGAAATGGCGCTCGATAACGCGTCCGATGACGACGACGCCTATTCGCCCATTTCCTATCTTTCCGACGAGGGAAGCCAGGATCCATCGCAGGTGCTCGAGCGTCGTGCACACGATACATTGCAAGGCTCGGGTTTGACCGATGCGCTTCAGGTGCTCGATGAACGTTCGCGCCATATTGTCGAAGCCCGCTGGCTACAAGACGAAGGGGGCGCAACCTTGCATGAACTGGCGGCCGAGTACGGTATTTCCGCCGAGCGCGTGCGGCAAATTGAAGCCGCTGCATTCAAGAAAATGCGGGTTGAGCTCGCGGCTTAGTTTTTTACAATCCGATACTATTTTGCGGGGCGCAAGTAGAACTTATTGGACGTAAGCAGGACTAACTTTCATGTGCGATAGACTGAACCACATGGTTGTTTTAGTTCTTGTTGTACCGTCCGCTTCTGCTTCTCCTCTTTCCCCTCCCTTTTGAAGCGGATGTTTCGGGACACCTCTCAGGTGTCCCGTTTTTATTTCCCCGCCCAAACAGAGCAGTTCCAGCCGTCAAAATAAAAAAGAAGCGTATCCTACGCCTATGTAGCGTTGAGGGAATGGCTGATGGATGTTGGGCTTGTCGTCTTTGGGTTGGCCGGATTGCTGGCATTGATTTGCTTCATGCCCGCATTGGCGGGACGCTTGCATTTGCCCTATTCGGTGTTGCTGGCCATTGTGGGGTTCATCCTTGGCGTCATCATCCATGTTCACAGCTGGGCGCCCGTCGTGGTGTCCGATTTTCTCGACTCCCTGCAGCATTTCGAAGTCTCGTCCGAGACGTTTCTTTTTGTCTTTTTGCCGGTGCTTTTGTTCGAGACTTCGCTGGCGTTGAATGTGCGGCGGCTTTTGGACGACATCGGTCCGATTCTGATGATGGCCATCGTGGCTGTCGTGGTGTGCACGGTCGCGGTGGGTTTTTCGCTTAGCGCGGTCTCGGACTATAGCCTGGTGGTCTGCCTGATGCTCGGGGCCATTGTGGCCACGACCGATCCGGTGGCGGTGGTCGGGGTCTTTCGTGAAGTGGGCGCGCCCAAGCGCCTGACGACCCTGGTCGAAGGCGAGTCGCTGTTCAACGATGCGGCGTCGATCGCCTTGTATTCGGTGCTGCTCACCATGTTGTATGGGGGCGCGCAGGTATCGACGGGCAGTATTCTGTCCAGTTTCGTCGTCAGCTTTATCGGCGGCGGCCTGCTGGGTTTTCTGATGGGACGGCTGGCCTGCGGTTTGTTTATTGTGCTGCGCGGATGGCCCACGGCCGAAATTACGCTGACGGTGGCATTTGCCTATTTAACCTTCTTTATCTCCGAGCACTATTTTGGGGTGTCGGGGGTGGTCGCCACGGTGATCGCCGGTCTGGTGATTGGCTCTTCAGGGCGTACGCGCATGTCGCCCTCGACGTTCGAGCAACTGGAAAGTGCGTGGGCCCAGTTCGGCTTCTGGGCCAATTCCCTGATTTTTGTGTTTGCCGCCATGCTGATTCCCCGCATGATGGCCGATGTGACCTGGGTCGAAGTCTTGCTGGTGTTGCTGCTGTTCGTGGTGACGCTGGCGGCGCGCGCCGTGATGGTGTTTGGCGTACTGCCTTTATTGGGGCTGACGCGTTTTGGCACGACGGTAAGCCGTTCGTACCGGGTGGTGATGCTGTGGGGCGGTTTGCGCGGCGCGGTATCGCTGGCTTTGGCGCTGGCCGTGACGGAACAGCATAACGTGCCCTACGAGGCGCGCCAGTTCATTGCCGTGGCGACCACGGGGTTTGTCCTGATGACCTTGTTTATCAACGGCATGACGCTGCGTCCGCTTATCAAGCGTTTGCGGCTTAACGAGCTCTCGCCCATCGAGCGCACGATACGCAACCAGGCGCTGGCCGTCGCGCTCGAGGGCCTGCAAGAAAAAACGACGGAACTGGCGGTACGCGAGCAGGTCGGCGCCGAGGTGCAGTCGCGCATCAATGCGGTTTTCGACGCCAGCCTGGCGAGCGTTGGCGACGGCCAGGCGCTGCAACTGACACAGGAAGAACGCGTGGCGGTGGGGCTGGCGATTGTCGCGGCGCGTGAGGAAGAAATGTTCTTCGATATGCTCAAGACGCAAATCGTCGACTGGCGCATTGCCGAGAACCTGCTCGCGCGCGCCGAGCGCATGAGCGACGCCGTGCGTGCCGGCGGCCTTGCAGGCTTTGAGGCGGCGATCGACGCGGACATGCGCTATTCGGCCAGTTTTCGGCTGGCGCTGCGCATGCATTATCTGTTCGGTTTTCAGGGCTGGCTGGCCCGCGAGATTGCCAAGCGTTTCATGAGCCTGATGAGCAAGCGCTCCGAGGCGCAGCGCCTGATCGCCTTTGCCCAGAAAGAGCTTCCGCCGCTGTTGGGCGCCTCGGCAACCGAGGCCATTGTGCAGGCCCATCAGCATCGCCTGGAGCGGCTGGATACGGCCTTGCAGGCGCTGAATCTGCAATACCCTTCGTTTGCCTTGTGGCTGCAAGAGTCCTACCTTGGTCGTATGGCCCGGGCGCTGGAGCGCATACGCTATCGCGATATGCTGGCGCAATTCCTGATTAGCGGCGAGGTCTATGCCGATTTGATCAAGCAGGTGGAGCATCGATGGAAGCACGTCGACCGCCGTCCGGCCCTGGACATCGCCATGAGCGTGGATGAACTGATCAAGCGGGTGCCTTTATTTGAAAGCCTGTCGGCCGATACCCGCAAAGCCATCGGCAAATTGCTGAAGCCGCGCCTGGCCTTGCCGGACCAGGAAATCAGCACTCAGGTCGGGCGCAGCAACGCGATGTTTATCGTTGCTTCGGGCGCGGTCACGGTGCATCTGCCCGATCACACGACGGTGGAGCTGGGCAGCGGCGAAATTTTTGGTGAAGTGGCGCTGTTTGCCGGTAAAGAATTCGTGGCCAAGGTGACATCGCTGGGCTACAGCAAACTGTTGATGCTGCTGGCGCGCGATTTTGACGAGTTGCTGGCCCGGGACCCCAGCCTGCGTGAAAAAATCGAGGCCGTGGCCAAGCAGCGTTTGCGGGCGCTCGAGGTGTGGCAAGAGTTTCAGTCGGGGCAGCGGCAACACGAACCCTTGCCCGAGGTGTTGGGTCCGCGTCCCATGACGGAGCTTTGATGTCGAAATGGAATAAGGCATGGCGGCCCTTGCCGATCGGAGCCGGTCAAGGGCAGGATTGTTATAGCAAAAGCTTGATGTCGTTGGCGATGGTTTCCGCCGGAACGTCGCCGCGCAACAAGACGCGCGCCTCGCCGTCCTGATCCAGAATATAGAACGACGAGCCGTGATCCATGCTGTATTGTTCCGGCGTCGGGCCCGCCGCCTTGGCGTAATAGGCCTTGAACGACTGTGCGGTTTTCTTCAGTTGATCGGCCGAGCCGGTCAGGCCGGTGAAAGCCGGATGGAAGGCTTTCACGTATTTTCCCAGAATTTCAGGCGTATCGCGTTCCGGATCGACGGTGATCATGATGACCTGGATTTTGTTTGCGTCGTCTTTAAGTAGCGCCATGGTTTGCGCCAATTGCGCCATGGCCGTCGGGCAGACATCGGGGCAGTGGGTAAAGCCGAAAAAAGCGACAACCACTTTTCCCTTGTAATCGGCCAATGTGCGCGTGGCGCCCGACGGGTCGACCATCTTCAGGGCGCTGCCCAGGTGGGTGCCGCTGATATCGCTGCCCAAAAAGGGCAGTTCGCTTTTGCTGCAGGCGGCCAGCGTCATGGAGAGCAGACCGGCGGCGGTAGCAGTTAAAACAGCGCGGCGCTTGCTTGAAAAACGAGACATGAAATGCGTCCTGTAGTGTTGCGGTTAAATCAGTTGGACCCAGTGGTCCAGCAAAAGTGCGGCGAATAGCAGCGACAAGTACAAAATCGAAAAGCGAAACAGCTTGCGCGCCAGTGCGTCGCTGTATTCCTTGTATAAGCGCCACGCGTAAAGCACGAACATGCCGCTGAGCGCGACGGCGCAAGCCAGGTACAACACGCCGCTCATGCGCACCATGAAAGGCATTAGGGTGGCGGCAAACAACACGAAGCTATACAGCAGGATATGCAGGCGGGTGAATCGCTTGCCGTGAGTGACCGGCAGCATGGGCAAACCCGATTTGGCGTAATCGTTGTTGCGATACAGGGCCAGTGCCCAGAAGTGGGGCGGCGTCCAGATAAAGATGATCAACACCAGCAGCCAGGCCTCGGCCGGCACCGAATTGGCAATGGCCGCCCAGCCCAGTGCTGGGGGCATCGCGCCGGACAGGCCGCCGATGACGATGTTTTGCGGCGTCAGCGGTTTCAGAATCATGGTGTAGATAATGGCGTAGCCGATGAAGGTCGCGAAGGTCAGCCACATGGTGAGCGGGTTGACCCAGTAGTACAGCACCAGCATGCCCAGGCCGCCCAGCACGCCCGAAAAAATCAGGACGTGGGAATTGGTGATGGTGCCCTGTGCCGTGGCGCGGCGGGCCGTGCGCAGCATGCGCGCGTCGATTTCCTGTTCGATCAGGCAGTTCACGGCAAAGGCGGCGGCCGCCAAAAGCCAGATGCCCAGGGTGGCAGCGGCAACCCGCTGCATGTCGGGCAGGCCGGGGGTGGCCAGGAACATGCCGATCACGGCACAGAAAACCGCCAGTTGCGTGACGCGAGGCTTGGTCAGGACAAGGTATTGACGCAGCAGCGTAGGCTGTCGGACGGAAGTGGTAGTCATGTTGGTATTCTAATCCTGTCTGCGCGCGCGAGGCGTACGAGCAGCGTAACGCTGACAAGCACCAGGCCGGCGGCGCCGCCGTTGTGAAGAACGGCAATCAATAGCGGCCATTCAAAGAAAATAGTGGTCAGGCCGGTGATGAGTTGGGCGGCCAATAGCGCCAGCAGCAGTCGGGCCGGCGATTTCAGCCCCGGTTCCCGTTGCAGCTTCCAGGCCAGTGTGCCCAGGTAAATGAAGACGACAAAGGCAAAGTTGCGGTGTATCCAGTGGATGGCGGTCAGGGCTTGTTGTGAAATGATTTCGCCCGAGGGCAGCAGGCCCAGGCCGCGAATCAACGAGTAGCCGCTTTCAAAGTCCATGTCAGGCAGCCATTGGCCATGGCAGGTCGGGAAATCCATGCAGGCCAGGGCGGCATAGTTGGTGCTGACCCAGCCGCCCAGCGCGATCTGCACGAAGAGCAGCGCCAGGCCGAGCCCCATCCAGGGACGCCAGGCCCTGGCGGCGTGGCTGATGGGCGCATGGTCGCGTTCGCGCGCGGCCAGCCAGGTCATCAGCCCCAGTAACAGCATGCCGCCCAGCAAGTGCGTGGTCACGATCAGGGGCATCAACTGATGGGTTACCGTCCAGGCCCCAAAAGCGCCCTGGATGCATACGGCAATCAAGGTAACGACGGCCAGGCGTGGGGTTTGCGCCAGTGTGGCCCGATGGCGCCAGGCTAAATAAACGATGGCGATAATCAGCATGCCCAGAATCGAGCCCACATAGCGGTGGATCATTTCGATCCAGGCTTTGGAAAAGCTGACCGGCCCATAGGGCATGGAGGTGAGGGCTTGTTCAATATGGCCCGAGGCTCCGATGGGCGTGACCTTGCCGTAGCAGCCGGGCCAGTCGGGACAACCCAGCCCGGAGTCCGTCAGGCGCACGAAGGCGCCGAACATGATCAGATCGAGGGTTAAAAACCAGGTCATGAAGACCAGCTTTCGATACCGGGCCTTGATGCGTTCAGCCATATAACTTAACCAATGCGAGAGTTGTAGATCAATTTACTGATGTCTTTGCGAACACTGACGGGATCGGCGTCGGCCGGGAACTGCATCATCAGATTGCCCAGCGGATCGATGATCCACATGGGAGCGGCCAAGGCGGCCTTGGCTGTGGCGTCGTCGGCCTGGCTCGCGGCGGGCGCCAGGTAAGCGGCCAGCTTCGCCGGATCGGCGCGCACAATAATCGTGCCTTTGTAGGCTTCCAGGATTTGATCGGAAATGGGCGCGTTGTCGGTGACAAACCAGACGCGGGTCAGGCGCTCGACATTCTTGCCCTGGCTGGCGTGCGAGTTGCGCAAGATGAACAGCTTGGTGACGCACGATTCGGGGCAGGCGCCGCTATCGGCCGTGGCCAGCACCCATTTGCCGTCCAGGCTGCGCAGATCGAAGGGCTGGCCATCGAGCGTGGCCAGCGGCAAGGCGGCCGGTTCGGGAATCGGGCGCTGCGGCTCGATCAGGGTTCCGTAGTTGACGCTGCCATCGGGGCGCAGGCCTAGGGCGGGCACGTAGTAAGCCAGCAGCGACAACACCACAGGCGCCAGGCAGACGACGACAATCGCGATCAGAGGCTTGATGGATCGGGGCTTGGCCGTAGTTGGCTGTGTAACGGGAGGGGGGCTCACCACGATAATTCCTTATGGGTCGTAAAATTGAACTAATTAGAAGGCGTGCGCTGCGCGCTTGCGGCGTTCTTGCGCCGGCGCAATGCGCGCCAGGCGACCACCAGCCAGGCGCCCGCGGCGATGACGGCAAAACCGAACCACTGCAGCGCATAACCGCGATTCTTATTGGCGTCTAACGGCGGCAAGGGCCAGTCGCGGGCCAGCGTTTCATCGCCTTGGGTTGGGCGGCCTGCGGCGTCGGTGCTGCTTGCCGTCTGTTCCAGAACCGTCGGCAACAATTTTAAGCCGGTTGCGCGAGCATAGTCGTCCAGATCCAGATTCTGCACGGTCGGAACCGGGTTGGCCGGGTTGGGCAACTGCGCGGGCAACGCGGTGCTGCTGGCGTCGCTAAAAGACCACAGCTCAAAAAGACGCGGCACGCGGCTGACCAACTGCCCGCTAATGTGTTGCGGCGCGTCGGGTTGTGGAATGGCTGGCGGATTTTCGCCCAGGCGGGCGGCGCGGGGCTGCCATCCGCGCAGCACCAGCAGCGCAGTACGGGTGTTGGGGTCGATCAGTAGGGGGGTAGCCACCCAATAGCCCGGCTGTCCTTTGAAATTACGGTTTTCAAGGCGTACAGTAAGGGCGTGGAGCCAGGTTCCGTTGGCGCTGGCCGAGCGCCATTGCACCAGTTCGCTTGCAGGGGTGGACGCGTTTAAATCCAAGGGCGGGCTGGCGCGCCCCGTTTGTATTGCGCGGCTGATGGCTTCACGCTGCGCGGCGCGGTCCAGTTGCCAATTTCCCAGCGAAATAAAGGCGGCCGCCATGAGTCCGAGTAGAATCAGGGCGGCAAAAGTATAAAAAGTGGTATTTGAACGTGCCATCTCTGCAATAATTCCAGTTTCACCGGAGACCGCTATGCGTATCGTCGTAATCCTGGCTTTCCTGGGGATCCTGGGCAGTTTGGCCTCGGCCCTTGTTTACCTGATGCGTGACAAGGGCGGTACAAATCGTACGGTTAATGCCCTGACTGTCCGGGTGGGATTGTCGATTGCGTTGTTTTTGTTCGTACTGTTTGCCCACCATATGGGCTGGATTCAAAGTACGGGCATTATTCAACGTTGACACGGCAATCTGAATTTCATTTTCAAATCAAGGGTAAGCACAAAGGCGAAGTGCAGACAGGCCAGTTGTTTTATATGGCAAGCCGCGCCGGTACCGCTCACGGTTGATTTGGAAGTGAAATAACGCGTTTGATCGCAAAAGAAAGGCTGCCTGTCAGCCTTTCTTTTTTGAGTGCGGTGCGAGCCGTTACACGCCCGCGCCGCATTGCATCGTTTAGAACCAATAAACGAACAAATACAAGCCAAGCCAGACGACGTCGACAAAGTGCCAGTACCAGGCTGCGCCCTCGAAGCCGAAGTGATGGTCGGCGGTAAAGTGGCCCTTGATCAGACGGAACAGAATGACCGTCAGCATGGTGGCGCCCAGAATAACGTGGAAGCCGTGGAAACCGGTCAACATGTAAAACAGCGAGCCGTATGCACCCGAATCAAATCGCAGATTCAGTTCGGTGTAGGCATGATGGTATTCGTAGGCCTGGCAGGCAACGAATGTGAAACCGAGGATAACCGTCAGGGCCAGCCAGAAAATGGACTTGCCGCGATGGCTGGCGCGCATGGCATGGTGGGCAATGGTCAGGGTGACGCCCGACGACAGCAGCAGCGCCGTGTTGATGGTGGGCAGCCAGAATGGGCCCACGGTTTCAAACGGAGCGACGACGCCTGCAGGGCCGAAGTTAGGCCAGGCGCCGGAGAAGTCGGGCCAGAGCAAGGTTTGATGATCGAGGTTGCTGAGCCAGGGCGTGCTGACTTCGCGGGTATACCAGAGCGCGCCGAAGAACGCGGCAAAGAACATGACCTCGGAAAAAATAAACCAGGCCATGCTCCAGCGATAGGAGTGGTCGACGCGCTGGCTGTTAAGGCCGCCTTCCGATTCGCGGATCGCATCGCCAAACCAGCCGAACAGCACAGTAAACAACCCTAATACGCCGACCAGGAACGTCCATTTACCGGCGGCGTAGCTGTTGATCCAGAGGGCGGCGCCAAACAGCATCAAAAATAAAGCAAAACTGGCACGAACCGGGTGAACCGAGTCGGCGGGCACGTAGTAGTAAGGTGCCGGTGTCCCGTGAGCCGAGTGACTTGCACTCATGGTGTTCTCCTACGAATTTATTAAGAATTTATGAATTTGTCAGCACACTAGACTGCGTTCGCAATAAACCACTTGGCAATCATAACAAGTCCCACCACAAAGACCAGGGTGGCCAGCAGGCCGGCAATAATCAGGTGCACAGGGTTGAGTTTTTCGATGTCTTCCGAATAGCCCTTGCCCTTGCGCACGCCGAAAAAGCCCCATGCCACCGCTTTCAGTGTCTGGAAGAAATTAAGCTTGCGACGCGATAAATCGCGAATGTCATTGGTCATGTGTGCCTTAGTTAATGGTCATGACAGGAGGTCGGCGCGCAAGAAGCTCCAGACAATGATCGCGATGACGATCACCGCCAGGATAAGTCCGGTTCTGCGGTTGCGACGGCGTTGCTCGGGTGTCATGACCTTTCCTTGTTTACTTGACGACGGGTGGCGTAACAAAGGTATGGAACGGTGCGGGCGATGGCACGGTCCATTCCAGGCCTTCAGCGCCTTCCCATGGCTTGGCCGGAGCGGGTTCACCGCGTCCGGAGTAGGCCTTGAGCACGACATACATGAAAATCAATTGCGACAGGCCGAACCAGAATGCGCCGATGGTGGCGACCTGGTTGAAGTCGGTGAACTGAGCCGCGTAGTCGGCATAACGGCGTGGCATTCCGGCCAGGCCCAGGAAGTGCATGGGGAAGAACGTGATGTTGAACGAAATCATGGACGACCAGAAATGCAGTTTGCCCAGTTTTTCGTCGTACATGCGGCCGCACCATTTAGGCAGCCAGTAGTAGGCGCCGCCAAACAGGGCGAACAGCGAACCGGCCACCAGCACGTAGTGGAAGTGCGCAATGATGTAGTAGGTGTCGTGTACGGCGATGTCGATCGGCGCAATGGCGACGATCAGGCCGGTGAAGCCGCCGATGGTGAATACGAAGATGAAGCCGATCGCCCAAAGCATGGGGGTTTCGAACGTCAGTGCGCCGCGCCACATGGTAGCCACCCAGTTAAAGATTTTCACGCCCGTAGGAATGGAAATCAGCATGGTGGCGTACATGAAGTACAGCTGGCCGGTCACCGGCATGCCGGTGGAGAACATGTGGTGCGCCCAGACCAGGAACGACAGGATGGCAATGGCGGCCGTGGCATAGACCATGGAGGCATAGCCGAACAGTTGTTTACGCGCAAAGGCCGGTACGATCGCAGAGACGATGCCGAAGGCCGGCAAGATCATGATGTACACCTCGGGATGCCCGAAGAACCAGAATACGTGCTGATACAGAACAGGGTCGCCGCCGCCGGCCGCGTTAAAGAACGCGGTGCCGAAGTGACGGTCGGTGAGCAACATGGTGACGGCGGCAGCCAGCACCGGCATCACGGCAATCAGCAGGTAGGCGGTAATGAGCCAGGTCCAGCAGAACAGCGGCATTTTCATCAGCGTCATGCCGGGTGCGCGCATGTTCAGGATGGTCACGATGATGTTGATCGCGCCCATGATCGAGGAGGCGCCCAGGATGTGGACGGCAAAGATCGCGAAATCCATGCCGGGGCCCATTTGCAGCGACAGCGGCGCGTACATCGTCCAGCCGGCCGCATTGGCGCCGCCCGGTACGAAGAACGAAGCGGTGAACAAGAACGCGCCCACTGGCAGCAGCCAGAAGCTGAAGTTGTTCATGCGCGCAAAAGCCATGTCGGAGGCGCCGATTTGCAGCGGGATCATCCAGTTGGCAAAACCCACGAAGGCCGGCATGATGGCGCCGAAAATCATGATCAGGCCATGCATGGTGGTGAACTGGTTGAACAGTTCAGGCCGGAAAAACTGCAAGCCCGGTTCGAACAGTTCGGTACGCAGCAGCAAGGCCAGCGTGCCGCCTTCGAGCAGCATTAGAAACGAGAAGATGAGGTACATCGTCCCGATATCTTTGTGGTTGGTGGCAAATAGCCAGCGGCGCCAGCCGTGAGGCATGGCGTGGGCGTGGTCATCGTGTCCGTGACTGGCTGGGACGTGATCGGCAGTAACACTGCTCATGATGGACTCCTTCCTACTTAACCGGGCCGCCGTCTTGCGGCGACCCTGGTAAAAGACTTATGAATAGTACTTTGCGCTTAAAAGCAGGTTAGCGCAGCGCTGTGACGTTAGCAGGTTGAACCACTGGATCCTTGCCCTTGCCCGCGTTGCCCCAGGCATTGCGAGTGTAGGTAATGACGGCAGCGATTTCGACATCGTTCAACTGATCGCGGAAGGCCGCCATGGCGGTGCCCGGATGGCCGTTAAGAACCGTCTCTATTTGGCCTTTCATAGGGGCCAGCACGTATTTTTCGTCGCCGTCGAGCGCCGGGAACGTGCCAGGCAAGCCCTTGCCGTTAGCCTGGTGGCAGGCCACACAGTTACTGGCGAATACTTTCTCGCCACGGGCCATGAGTTGTTCTTTGGTCAGTTCCTTGGTCGGGTCGTCGGCGGCGCTGGCCAGCGCTTTTTTCTGGCCATCAGCCCATTTTGCATAGTCTTCGTCGGAAACGACGTTGACGACAATCGGCATGAAGGCGTGATCTTTACCACAGAGCTCGGCGCATTGGCCGCGGTACGTGCCAATTTCGTCGGCGCGGAACCAGGTGTCGCGCAAGAAGCCCGGAATGGCGTCTTGCTTGACTCCGAATGAAGGAACCATCCAGGCGTGCACAACGTCGGCGGCGGTCAGGACGATACGCACTTTTTTATTGACGGGAACGACCAGCGGGTTGTCCACTTCCATCAAGTACGTGTCGGTACGCGGCGCCTGCCCGAGAATCTGCTCTTGCGTTGTGCTAAGGGTGGACAGGAAATTGACGCCGGCGGCCGGACCGTCGACGTATTCGTAGCCCCACTTCCATTGGTAGCCGGTTACCTTGACGGTCAGGTCGGCGCTGGACGTGTCTTTCATGGCGACCACGGTGCGAGTCGCCGGCAAGGCCATGGCGATGACGATAATGAACGGAATGACCGTCCAGGCGACCTCGATGCCCATGTGCTCGTGGAATGTGGATGGCGTGACGCCGCGCGATTTGCGGTGCATAACGATGGAGTAAAGCATTACTCCGAATACGCCGACAAAGATGACCGCACAGATGATCAGAATCATCCAGTGCAACCACATAATATCGCGTGCTATCTCAGTTACCCCATCGGGGAGGTTGAGTTGGTTGACCTTCGGTCCTCCGGGCATGTCCTTGACCTGCGCACCGGCTACACCTGCAAAAAGCATTGCGCCAGTGCCCAGTACCCCTCTCCACTTCTTCATGCTGACCTCGAAATACGGTGCATCTTCGCCAAAGTTTGACTTGAATCAATGAACATGATCAGGACGGCTTCGGAGAACACACATTGGATTAAACGGCAGGCTTATCATGGCTTTGTCTCAGACGGCCTGCTCAAGTTAATTGTTTAGAGACCGCGAAATTATAGCCAACATGTGGTGTTGCGGGTCAATTGATCGTGATTACTTTCGATCTTTACTTGCCAGGTTGTCTCAAGGTAAGTCAAGCATAGGCCAGCGTGCTTACATTACAATTATTGTATGAATCATACTCCAACCCGCGCGTTTGCTCAGGCCGTCCGCGAGCGCTATCAGCAGCTCATACCTCGTACTCAACACTTGCCGCCCTCAGGTTCGCGGCCGCTGACGGTGGCTGGCCGGGTGTCGGGCTGGATCACCCCCAAAGCCACGCGTGTGGTTGCCGGCTTGCCGGGGATACGAATCGAACCCGAAGCCGTTCACATCACCGCGGCGCCCAGCAAGCGCCTGCCTATCAATACGGTCATGGGCCAGGTCGCGGCGGCGCTGTCCGAAGCCGGTTGCTTGCGTGGCTGGCGCGACGAACTGCTGGATGTCGTCGGCGAGGGCAGAAACCTGGCGGTGCTCGAGCGGGCGGCATTGCGTCCGTTAGGCCTGTTGACGCGTGCGGTGCATTTAAACGCCTGGACGCCTGACGGTAAATTATGGGTAGCGCGGCGCGCCCTGTCCAAGTCGACGGATCCTGATATGTGGGATACGTTGGTGGGCGGACTGGCCTGCGCGGGCGAGACGCTCGACGAGTCTCTGTTGCGCGAGAGCAACGAAGAAGCGGGGCTGATGCCGGCGGATCTTGAAAATCGCTCCGAGCTGCGCATTATTTTACGCATGCATCGGCTTTTGCCCGAAGGCTATCAAGTCGAAGACGTGCTGGTCAGCGAGTGTGTTCTGGCCGATACGGTGACGCCGGAAAACCTGGATGGCGAGGTCAGCGATATTCAGGCTATGGCGCTGGATGATCTGTGGGCCCTGGTGCAGGCGGGCGGTTTTACGCTTGAAGCGGAACTGGTCGTGCTCGAGGGCTTGCTCAAGCGGTTGCAGCAGGATGTTTGAACAGCCGCTTTAGTCTATAGTAGATTCCATTGGAATTACCGCTACCCAAGGAGCTGCCATGACCAATCAAAACAACAACCCGTTTGTGTTGCCGGGGCTGGGCCAAAGCGGCGACCTGGGGCAAAACCCCTTGCTGGCCAGCATGGAAATGATGCGCCAGGCCTGGCAGGGCATGGCAGGCTCGGGCAATCTGGCGCAGTCCAGCATGGCAACGCCCATGTCGCTCGAAGATTTAGAGCGGCGTATTGCCGACCTGCGCACGGTTGAAAATTGGCTGCGCATGAACTTGTCGATGCTGTCCAGCACGATCCAGGGCCTGGAAGTGCAGCGCGCCACCATTGCCACCCTTCAATCCTTTATTGCCTCTCCGGTTTCAGATGCGGCTTCCGATGCCAGCGCTTCGCCGCTCGAGGTGGCGCTGGGCATCAAGCCCTCGGGACAGGCCAAGATCCGGCCTGCAGCGAAATCGCCCGAGGCATCAGGAAGCACTGACACGCCCACGCCCGATGCCCTGGCGACGACGGCGGGCTGGTGGGCTATGTTGCAAAAACAGTTCGATACGCTGGCTTCGGCAACCGCCGCGACCATGCAAGGCGCTGAAGCGGTGCAGGCTGCCGCCGACGCCACGGCGGCCAAGCCGTCGCCCGTCGCGCCGCCGGCTAAAACTGCCGTAAAATCGTCTACATCAAAAGCCACTGGCAAGACTGCCGCCAAGGCGGCTCCCCGTAAAAGGGCGGCCAGTGCTTCCAAGAAAACCCGCTCGCAGTAATGGGCGCGCTTTGAATTGAATAATCGAATGTTAAATATAGTAATTTTGGCCGCAGGCCTGGGTAAGCGGATGCAGTCCGACTTGCCCAAAGTATTGCACCGCGTGGCGGGCAAGCCGATGCTGGCGCATGTGCTGGATAATGCGCGGCGCTTGAATCCCGACCGTATCGTGGTGGTGGTGGGGCATGGCGCGGAAACCGTGCAGAAGGAGTTTGCGGGCGAAGACGACCTGCATTTCGTGCTTCAGCGCCCGCAACAAGGCACTGGTCACGCGGTTCAGCAGGCCGTGCCGCTATTGCTTGGCGAAGGCGGGCAGGCCGACGCGACCCTGGTGCTTTATGGCGATGTGCCCTTGGTGCAGTCGGCAACCTTAAGCCGTTTGCTTCAGGCGCGCGGCGCCGGCATGGCGGTGTTGACCGAAAAGCTGGCCGATCCAACCGGCTATGGCCGGATTGTGCGCAATGACGCTGGCCACGTGGTTCGTATTGTCGAGCATAAAGACGCATCGGCCGACGAGCACGCCATCAACGAAGTCAACACCGGCATTCTGGCTGCGCCCACCGTAGCGCTCAAGGATTGGCTGTCGCGTATAAACAATAGTAACGCGCAGGGCGAGTATTACCTGACCGACGTGGTCGGGCTGGCGGTTCAGGACGGCGTGGCCGTCAGCGCGGCCCATCCGGAAGCGTCCTGGGAAACCCTGGGCGTTAACAGTCGCGTGCAGCAGGCGCAGCTCGAACGTATCTGGCAGGGCGAACAGGCGCGTCGCCTGCTTGAGCAGGGCGTAACCCTGGCCGACCCGGCGCGTTTCGACTTGCGCGGCTCGCTGCAGTGCGGCCGCGATGTGTTCATTGATGTGGGCTGCGTGTTTGAAGGCCGCGTGGACTTGGCTGATGGCGTGCACATCGGCCCGCACTGCGTCATTAAAGAGGCCTCGATCGGCGCCGGGACGCATATCGAGGCATTCAGCCACATTCACGAGGCGTCGGTGGCCGAGCAGGCTCGTATCGGCCCTTATGCGCGTTTGCGTCCGGGCGCCGATATCGGCCCGAACGCCCACGTCGGCAATTTCGTGGAAATCAAGAAAAGCCGTTTAGGCAATGGTTCCAAGGCGAATCATCTGGCCTATATCGGCGACGCCCACATTGGCGATCGCGTCAATATCGGCGCCGGCACGATTACGTGCAATTACGATGGGGTCAACAAGTTCCAGACCATTATCGAAGATGACGTCTTTATCGGTTCCGATACGCAGTTGGTCGCGCCGGTGACGGTAGGGCGGGGGGCCACGCTGGGGGCCGGCACGACGCTGACCAAAGACGCGCCCGCCGATCAGTTGACGATCTCGCGTACTGTCCAGAAAACCATTGCGCACTGGACTCGTCCAACGAAGAAAGCTTAGCGTGGAAGCCTTATCGACCCATAGTAAACACACTGCTTTACCCGATGGCCTGGAGGCGCCCAGACGTTACTGGGCCGTGTTGGCCTTGATGCTGGCGCTGGCCGTGTCGGCGCTGGACGCCACCATGGCCAATGTGGCGTTGCCCGCCATCGCCCTGGAATTGGGTATCGACCCGGCCCGGGTCATGTGGGTGGTCATCGCCTATAGCCTGATGGTCGTCATGTCGCTCCTGCCCTTGTCGGCCATAGCGGATCGCATTGGTTTTCGGCGCATGTTCACGCTGGGCATCACCGTGTTCATGCTGTCGTCGCTGGTCAGCGCGCTGTCCACGACGCTGACGATGCTGACGATCGGACGCATTGCGCAAGGGCTGGGTTCCGCCATGCTGATGTGTTTGTTCGGCGGCCTGGTCCGTAATATTTATCCGATGCGCATGCTGGGGTTTGGCATCAGTCTGAATGCCATGGCGGTGGGGGTGATGTCGGTGCTGGGGCCGGCCATCGGCGCCTTCATTCTTGAGTTCGCGTCGTGGCCATGGATTTTTGCCATCAATATCCCTCTTTGCGTGGTGGCGTACTTCACCATTCGTTTTCTTCCCGACGTTCCGCGCCATGTGGTGCGTTTCGACTGGTTTGCGTGCGGGCTTAGCGTGCTGGTGTTCGGCCTGTCGGTAGTGGGGCTGGATGCCCTGGCGGTGGCGCCGCTGCGCGCCCTGGGCTGCCTGGTCGTTTCCGCCTTGGCCACAATCGTATTGGTGCGCCATTCGCGCGATCAGACCGCGCCGATCGTGCCCATTGATTTGCTGCGCATCAAGCCCGTGGCGTTCGCCGTGGCGGCTTCCGCGTTTTCGTTTGCGGCCCAGATGTCGGCGTTTGTGGCCTTGCCGTTTTATTTTCATACGGTGCTCAAGCTCAGTTATATGGACATTGGTATTTTGCTGGGTGTATGGTCGGTGGGGGTTGCCCTGATGGCGCCGATTGCCGGTTATATGTCCGATAAATTCACCGTTGCCGTGTTATGCGGCCTGGGCGCTCTGGGGATGGCGGCGGGTTTGGGCTGGGTGATTGCACTGCCGCTAACGGCCAGCCTGCACTGGCAAATGGCGGCCATGCTGCTGGGCGGTATTGGATTCGGTTTTTTCCAGTCGCCCAATAACCGTGCGCTATTGGCGGGTGCGCCCCGCAAACGCAGCGGCGCGGCCGGCGGCTTGCAAGCCACGACACGGGTGTTTGGGCAAAGTGTAGGCACCGCTCTGGTGGCCCTGGCCTTTAATGTCAGCACCACTTATGGCGCCATGCTTGGCATTGTGGTGGCGATACTGTGTGCGCTGGCTGCCCTGGCGATTAACGTTGCCCGCTATTACAGCCCGGTTCCTGATCTGGAGTTATAAGCGCTTATGCGTATTTTGCAGTTGAACTTCGAGCGCGGTTGGCGCGGCGGCGAACGCCAGACGATTTTGTGCATGCAGCAGTTTCGCGATGCGGGGCACAAAGTCGCATTGCTGGCGCGGCGCAACGGGGCGCTGGCGAAAGCCGCTGCGCACGAGGGGTTTGCCGTTCATGAATATAAAACCGTTCTTGGGCTTTGTTTTTTCTTGTTGACCCGAGGGCGCGGTTTTGACATTTTGCACGCGCAAACGGCCAACACCGTTACCTGGCTCGCCCTATTTAAGTGGTGGTTGCGCGGGGCGGTGGTTTTTACCCGCCGCACGGCCTTTCCCGTGGCAGAGGACCATGCCAAAAAAACGCTCTGGAAGTGGCGTAAAGTCGACCTGTTCGTGGCCATCAGCGAGGCGGCGGCGGCTGAGCCTCGGAGATTGGGCCTGACGGTCAGGGTGATACGCAGCGCGATTACGGCCAAGGAGCTTAATCTGGCACATGCGCGAGATTTTTCGGCCCGGCTCGGTTTGCAGGACAAACGAGTCATCGCCACGGCGGCGGCCCTGACCCGCGAAAAAGACCCTTGCACCCTGATACGGGCGATTCACGACTTAAAGCAGGTGCGCGATGATTTCGTATTCGTGCATTTGGGCGCCGGAGGCGATGTCGAGGCCGAGGCCCATCGGCTGGTGAAAGAGCTGGGGCTGGAGCAGCATTATATTTTTGCAGGCTTTCAGGGCAACGCCGAAGACCTGTATCGTCTTATGGATGTGTTTGTTTCAAGCTCCCGGGCGGAGGCGTTGGGTACCAGCGTACTGGATGCGTTTGTGTATTCCGTGCCGGTGGTGTCCACATGCGCCGGCGGCCTGGCCGAGACGCTGGCCGACGGGCGTGGCTTATTGTGCGCGGTGGGGGACCATCAGGCGATGGCCCGGGCCATTGCCACCGTCCTGGACGATGGCGAGCTGCGCGAATCCATTCTTGGCAAGGCGCACGCGTATGTAAGCCAGGAGCACGACGTGGTCGAAATGGGGCGCCGCTATCTGGCCGCGTTCAAGCGCCTGTCGCGCGTCAAGTAATTCCGTTTTTAAACCCGCCGTGAACGGCGCCGGCATCGCTTGCTGTACAAATGGCGTGTCTGCGCGTTGTCTTTAAGCCAGTTTCGTCAACGGAATGCGGGTTTCGAACTTGCTGCGGTTGATAGAGAAAAACGTGCGCACATTGCGGACGTTGGCCTGCGACGTAAAGACCCGATGCGCCATGGCATGGTAGGCGGGCATGTCGGTAACCTGGGCTACAACAATGAAGTCGGGCCCTGGCGACACGCGGTAGCACTGCAAAATAGCCTCTTCCTTCACCGCATTGGCTTCGAACTGATCCAGATGTTCGGCCGTCTGGGCATCCAGCGTCACTTCAATAATCGCGGTGAGCGTGTGGCCCAGCTTTTCAGGATCGAGAATGGCGACTTGTTTGTGTATGACGCCTTCCTCGACAAGGCGGCGCACCCGGCGCAGGCAGGTGGGCGGCGACGCATGCACCCGGCTGGCCAGCTCTTGATTGGTGAGCGAGCTGTCGCGTTGCATCTGCTCAAGGATGCGCAGATCAAGCTCATCGAGCTCGATCATGGAGCGATTTTTGGTGACCATAAAAAGCATTTTATCTTATTTCGTGGTTTTTAATTTCACTGCTTTCCGTTGGAGAAATAATTGGATTTAAATTCAATAATTAAGAAATCTAATTTCTTTTAATGTTGCGCACAATAGGAGCATCTTTACGAACAACCGGAGTTTCCTATGTGCGGTATTGTTGGCGCAGTGGCGCAACGCGACGTCACCCCTATTCTTCTTGAAGGGCTTAAACGCCTTGAATACCGCGGCTACGACTCCTGCGGCGTGGCCGTGTACGCCGACGGCAATTTGCGCCGTGCACGCAGCACCCAGCGTGTGGCTGAACTTGAAAGCCAGGTTCAGCAGGACGGGTTGGCGGGATTCACCGGTATTGCCCACACCCGCTGGGCGACCCACGGAGCTCCGGTTACGCATAACGCCCATCCGCATTTTTCGGGGCAGGGCAAAGGCGAGGCGCGTATTGCGCTGGTGCATAACGGCATTATCGAAAACCACGACGAGTTGCGCGCAGAACTGCAAGCAGCCGGTTACGTATTTGAAAGCCAGACCGACACGGAGGTTATCGCCCATTTAATCGATCATCTGTATACGGGCGATTTGTTCGAAGCCGTGCAGCAAACCACGCGTCGTCTGACCGGCGCGTATGCCATCGCCGTGTTTTGCCGCGACGAGCCGCATCGCGTCGTTGGCGCGCGTCACGGCTCGCCGCTGGTGGTGGGAAGCGGACAGGGCGAGAACTTCCTGGCCTCCGACGCCCTGGCGCTGGCTGGCACGACCGACCAGATCATTTATCTGGAAGACGGCGATGTGGTTGACCTGCAACTGTCGCGTGTATGGATTGTTGATGGCGCAGGCCGCCCCGTCGAGCGCAACGTGCACACGGTTCAGGTACATACGGGCGCGGCTGAACTGGGCCCGTATCGTCACTACATGCAAAAGGAAATTTTCGAGCAGCCTCGCGCGGTCGGCGATACCTTGCAAGACATTGGTGGCATCACACCGGAACTCTTCGGCGATGCGGCCTACAAGGTATTCAACGATATCGACAATGTGCTGATCCTGGCCTGCGGCACCAGCTATTACGCCGGCCTGACGGCGCGCTACTGGATCGAATCGATCGCCAAAATACCGGTCAACGTTGAAATCGCCAGCGAATACCGCTATCGCGACAGCGTACCCAACCCGCGCACTCTGGTCGTGACCATTTCCCAGTCGGGCGAAACGGCCGACACCCTGGCGGCGTTGAAACACGCACGCGGCCTGGGCATGGAGCACACCCTGACGATATGCAACGTGGCCACCAGCGCCATGGTGCGCGAATGTAAACTGGCCTACATTACCCGCGCCGGCGTTGAAATTGGCGTGGCGTCGACCAAGGCCTTTACCACCCAATTGACCGCGCTGTTCTTGTTGACATTGGCGCTGGCCCAGAGCAAAGGCCGCCTGAGCGACGAAAAAGAAGCCGAATCGCTTAAGGCTTTACGTCACTTGCCCGTGGCCATCGCCGCCGTGCTGGCGCTTGAGCCGCAAATCATTGCCTGGGCCGACCGTTTTGCCAGCAAAGAAAACGCCTTGTTCCTGGGTCGTGGCATGCATTACCCGATTGCCCTGGAAGGCGCGTTAAAGCTCAAGGAAATCAGCTACATCCACGCCGAAGCCTACCCCGCCGGCGAGTTGAAGCACGGACCGCTGGCCCTGGTCACCGAGCACATGCCCGTCGTCACCATCGCCCCGCGCGACGAACTGCTGGAAAAGCTGAAGTCGAATATGCAAGAAGTGCAAGCCCGCGGCGGCGAGCTGTATGTGTTTGCCGACGCCGATACCAAGATCGAAAACACCGACTCCATGCACGTGATTCGCATGCCCGAGCACTACGGGAAATTGTCCCCTATTTTGCATACGATACCGCTGCAGTTGCTGGCGTATCACACGGCGTGTGTGCGGGGGACGGACGTGGATAAGCCGAGGAATCTGGCTAAGAGTGTGACGGTGGAGTGAGGGGGGCTTCACTGCCAGCAGTGTGAAGAGTGAAAATAAAGTCTGTCCCAAGAGAATAAAGTTGGTCCTTCGTTAATTTCTCTCTTTGTCGGTTATCTTCTGACTAAAGTGCTGGCAGGTTAACTATTTTTCTTCATGTTTGGTGTTTGGTCCAATAGCCAAACACCCAGCGCTCGAGTTAGACAACCCATGAAGCGGAATAGTGTTTTGAGGCTTCGATCTACGCGTAAGAGCAATAAATTAGTTTTTTGTCCGTATACAGGGACTCATAATCTGATCAAACAGTAATGCACAGATTTGTTCTGTCGATTCAAACAGCGTTGCCAGTGCCAGCAACAGAAACATAGGCCTAGCGCTACCTGAATGCCCAAGTCGTTGCAGTCCGAGGTGGTAGCTGTCCTGGCAAGTGTCGGGCGGCATTAGCGTTGGATCTAAAAAATCTGTCGCAAAGTGATGGCCTAGCCACGCTCTCGGCAGTTGACTATATACATACTGTGGTATTTCGTGCTGCCAATAGGAGGAGGTGCCTGTGTGAGAGAGCTGCCGCCGGCACAATCCCATTTTGATTGCCCGCTTCAATAGGTGTTCATGCGCATGAGAGTACTGGATTAGTCCGGGCTTTCTCATGGCTCGAAGTGCGATTTTTTGATACCGAACCAATATTGGATGAGAGCTTGCCAGAATAAGTGCCTCACCTGGTAATTCACCTTGCACCGTCAGAGGATTGGGCGCTGAAAAAGCACGGTGCCATCCGACCTGTTCTAGTGGGGTTTGATGCTTGGGGCATATATCACTGCCGGCGATATGATGCTCGCGGTGCCAGTAGGTCATTACATATGAGTGCAAGTCCTCATCGCGACATTGCTGGCAGAGCCTGAAGGGAGAGGCTGATGCTGTACTCGCCTGGCAGAATTGATCTACTGCATAGACGTTAACTTTGCTATGTTTCACAGGCATCTCACTATATATATTTTGCCAGTGCCGCGTTAACGTAAGCGTAGTGTGTTGGGCGCGATACGTTTGCGGAGTCATGCCGGAAAGGTGCGCCATGATTTGATGTAGGTAGAGCGCTGTCCACGGGTGCGGGCAATGACTCGGGCATTGGCTACGAGTCACTTTGGCAAAGGACGCGGATCGAACATGGACGCGGGATCCTTTGGTGTCGTTTAACGCCAAATTGCGATAAAGATGGGTGATTGCGAGTTCGTCTGGAAAGGGTTTTGAAAATTGCATGTTTATTTGGACGGATTGTGTTTGGAGGCGAAGGAGCGGCAGCAGACCTGCTCGAGCAACTGTCGTGTTAGTGGCAAACGTTTCAGTTTGCTCAAATATGGTTTGATCTTCGGTACGCTTTGATATATCTGTTGCAAGGTGATGTCCGTATCGCTCTGACTTTTGAGGTGCCGTACCGTGGCAGAAATCAGGTTCACCAATTCGATATCCCGGTGGTCCCAGTTAACGTTTTTAGCTGATGTGTGTTGATATTTGGGTACATGCATAAGGCTCTCGAACAGCCATGGCCTATCGTGTCGATAAAGCCATGCGTAACAGCTGGGTTGTCGGCCTCGTAGTTCTTTGATAATGGCTAAGGGATGGCGCGCGATGGTTCTTTGCCAAGTACCGCGTGCTACCTGTATCTGTGCGGTGTAGCGGGCTTGCTGCCACTGAGCCAGTAGGCCGAGCTCGGTCTTTAGTAACCGTGAGACTGTCTGCACCGAGACACCATACTTATGAGCGGTGGCGGTTTTTTCTTTTCCCTGACGCAGATCTTTGAGGATGGCTTTCAGATGTTGGGCTGGCATCTGGTTTCGCCTAAGTATGCAAACCCCTTGGGCGCTAACCCAAGCTTGCGCTGTCTGGACGGCTATGCCGATTTGTCTGGCAGCAGTCGATACTGCCACACCTTTGTTTTGAACTAGAAACAGGAGTTTTTCGGTACGTGGATCAGTATGGTCCTGCACGGGTGTCAGGACCCTGGCATTACTATCCGGGTGGTGATATGGCTCTGCATGTGTGTACACATCCCAAAATCGACCCCAGTCTTCGAACAGCCAGACAATGAAAAGCAGATGGCGAAGCGGATGCGTGGAATGCTGCGGGCACGCAAGTAGTCGAGACAAGTGCAATTTGGCTTGTTCTTGGTTTGCGGGTATTGGGATGTCCAGACCATTGAAATTGAGCGCCTGTGCGAATTTGAGATATTGTTGCGCGGTTTCTTTAAGAGATACCTGAACATAGCCACGTAATAACCCGCGCTCCTGTAACGCGTGACGATAAGCGCTCACCAACTTGCACTGATCAATATGTAAGCCTGGAGAAAGCTTAAAGGCTGCCATGGCAGCATTCGCTAGTCGTTTTAGCCATTGATAACTATCTGTCGACTCGAGTGTGGCTGGCGGTGGGTAAAAATCGCCATCGTGTGGCAGATACCATAGAAATCGTCCCACGCCTGTGGCTTTATGCATTGACTGCATAAGCCAACAGGCGTGAGTGGGGCATATCCAGACTCCGGGAAGCTGGTGTGTGAGGTGCCAATATGCAACCCCAAATCGTTGCCTATCGGACAGCATGCAGGAATGACAGAACTTAAGAGGATGGTTGGCTCTGATGCGGCTGGACGGCAACCCTAGCAAACCTTTTATGCTGCCCGCATTACCAGTGCATAGTTGCTGCATGATGATGCCTGCTTGATTTTCCGAGCGCCACGATAAGTAAAACGGCAAAATGGTGTGCTCATAGATAATATCTTGTGCAGCGGCACCAAAATAACCTTGTGTCCGCTGTACAAAGACATTGATGCGCGAGGCAAAATCATGCTGAGTGCCATGACGTGGGTGACCAAATAGCTGTCGTGCGGTGGTGCCAGCCACGGCATTATTGGAGATGTAATGAAAGCGACAGCACAGACTATAAAATGTCTCATCGGTAAGCCATTCTGTGATGGGAAGCTTTAGGTCAATCTTGAGTGTTAGGCTGGATTGGTACATAGTGAGTTTCACGTGGTATCTAGCGCTATTTTCGCGAATTGAGCCTATCAGCGTTGGCTTGTCGAAGTGAATCTCCAGTGACCCTCGGACGCTTGGGGGGCTTTGCCGCTTTAGGTGTACGGGGTACGGCAACTTTCAGAGCTTCCCGCTCACTCATTAAGAGTGCTTCCCGCTGAATGTTTTCCATGATTTGTTTAGAGCGCTCAAGATCCTGTGCACGAATAAGCTCATCTGCGGCGACCTTTGGCAAAGGGAACGGGCACTCATATTCAGCAGACTTGCTTGTATGGGGCGAGCACATCGCTTCGGCTTGCTGACGGCTTACGGCGTATTCTGTATGGTCGTAAGCTGCGCGAATATCCGAAAGCGCCATATGGCGTTGACCGGCCTGCCATGCCAAGGCATATCCCAGTTTCAATAGCTGTACGACCAAGCGCTTTAAGCCTGCGGTCAGGCGATGAACGGTGTATCGCTCTTGGTGCAGATCTACCTGCAGGCTGCTGCCAAGCAGGCTCTGCAGGTGACGTAGGTAGTTGCTCCAGTCTACGGAGTCGGGCGGCGATGCGGTCAAGACAACGGGGCTGGCTAAAAGTCGTTGACGTTCTTGTTCGTGCCGCCGTTGTAGCAATCTGCACAAGCTGTAGTTTGCTGCATAGACAAGCGGTACGCCGACATGGCTTAGCTGGAAGAGAAACTTGGTTACGGCGGTATTTGCTGATGCACTTTGGGTGAGGAACTGCAACTCATCGAGCAGGAAAATAGACACACCGGATTTGTACGCGATTTTCTTGCTTAAAGAATGAATCTGCTTTGGCTTGGTATCCGCACTCGCGTGCTCTGTTCGACTAAAAGATTCCAATAATTGTGCAGCAGTGGTGCGTCCGTGTACCTGCGCGTGCCAATGCGAATGCGTGCAGATGGTGCCGTGCCTCGCTCCAAGATCGACTTCTGTTGGTGCTGGGAGCAGTCGCCGCATGGCATGCAGCACTGAGCTCTTTCCTACGCCGGCCGGACCCGTCAGACAGATCAGAGTTTGGATGTCGGGCGTACTGTCCGTTGTAGCAAAGTCCTCGAAATGGGTGTAAAGCCTTTCGATGTATTGTTGATCGCAGCGGTATGTTAACTCGCAGTGAGCACTTGCCGTATGAACCAGTTTTCGTAACAGTGCAAGTTCTTGTGTAGTGGGAATATACAGATTGCTCAGTAGCTTACCGATATAGCTTTTAATTAGATACTCTGGAATGTCGGCGATATCACGATCTGGTTTAGGAATTCTTGTCACTCTCTCTTTAATGACATTGAGGTCATCAAGGTTCTGAAACCTGGCGGCAAGCGTACTCACGAAAGCGTTATGCTTCATCTTCACACTCCGCTCCTTTGAATATTGCTTGAATTTCTTTCTCTTCTTCCCGGGTGGCGCGAGAGCGCTTTGAACGGGTGTGCGTCGTGCGTCCAGCGTGCCATTCTGCGTCGTTTTCCTTTTTGAAGCGGATTTTCTGGTCAACGGTGGCTGCCAGGCCGTGCTGTTTAAGCTCTGCTTTCCCTTGCCGGAGCAAATTATTTTCCTGGAGTAAGTCGTGGTAGCTGCGGTACAGCATTTCTTCGTCGTCGCGCAGATTTAACTGTGCATCGACCTCGATTAGTTGGTTGTTCACTGCCACCCAGATATGACGAACACATATCGGAAGGTAATAGGCTTTTATTTTTTGTGTCCCAATCGAACTCACGCGTTCGAGTAGCTTCGTGTTCCGCAGTGCCTGGGAGTCGTAGCGTTGTGATCGTAGCCACACTCCGTCTCGGCCCACTCGCACCGTTGTTTCTGGTAAAAAACGCCTGACAGCGTCATCAAAGTTGATAAGCTGGCTATCATTGCGCGCGCGTGAGTTAAGGAAGTCCCATACTCCAAGCGGATTGGGCATGATTCGGTCTCTCACCATCTCGGGAGTCATGCGCCCACTTACATCAGAAGCTTGATTTTCTGCAAGTACACGACGGATTTCCCGCACTGCCATTTCATAAACCGAAAGATCGCTCAAAGTTTCCTGGGGTAGTCCTTCCAGTCTTGTCCTGCGCCGTTGAGCAGATTCGACGTTGGCTTTGCTTTGGCCTTGCCCAGATGGCGTAATTTCACGGATCACCATACCCAGGCCTGGTTGCTGTTCGTGTCCTGGCTCAGGCTTAATACCGGGGCCTCGGTCGGTGATGTAATGTGGGGACAAGCCTTGAGAAGGCCATTCGTCTTCTGAAATTTCAATACCAAAAAGGCGACAGAATTTTTGCTTTGAAATGGCCGAGCAGAAGTTTGCAGCGTCATATGCGGCACTGTTCTCCTTGTTGAACGCAAAGCCAATGCCAAGACGTAGCCCAGATGCCGTATCCACGACTCGCGCTATAGCCAAGGGAGGTAGCGCCTCTCCGTGGATGCCGCGTGGTTTTTCACTATAGTACGCATCTGCCTCAATACGTTCGAGCAGATTACTGGCCGAACTCGTGAATGTTCCTTTATGCGCTGCTTTGCTGCGCCGATACTTCGAGTCGCCCCAGCGCCAACGCTGAATTTCTTCCAAGCCAACCGCCTTTATGAGTTGGTAGCGATATTGATTGAACGTGGGTATGGATTTTCCATCGCTTGAAATCAGTCGCATTTGCCCATGCTCGTTTGTGCTAACCCCCGCTTTGAAGTGTTTTCTTGCTGCTTCTGTATAGATAGTCTTCAATGGTTTTCCTTTGTCCCGAAGTTGCATATAAGATTTAACAATCAAGTCAATCTCCTGTTCGTTAAGGCGGTGGCCTGATTGCTTTCCTCGGGCAATAGATGGGCGACCAAATTTGCGTCCAATTGATTGCTGTAAGCGATTCCAATGTCCGCAGTTGAAGTAATGTGGGAATAGCATCCAACTGTCCCGGCCGAAGCACAGGTATGTAAAGAACCAAAACCGGACGCGCTGACGATTAAGCCCTTTAGCATTTGCATACTTGTTGATCTCTTTTTCTGGGTCGGGCGCGTTTAGAATCTGTTCCGCGGATTCGAGTAACGGAGCTATGTTCAGCATGCGGGCCTCTATCCGGTCAGCATGAGGTTGTTTAACGTTGCGCCGAGTCAGGTCATACTCGAAAAGATTTTTCCCTTGCACCCGATCGAAGAAGGGAGGTTGCCCGGAACTGGAGATTTCGATGATTGAACCGTCCAAGAGGCACTTTTCAAACTCTGTGCTAGGCAACGTGTACAGATGAGCTAACCACCGTTTACCCTTTGCGAAAAGAAGGATAAGAACCGTCCCGGTCGCGCGGTTACTACGCAAAAAGTGGTATGTTTGCTCAGCCTCGAGGCTGCGATAGCCCTCAGGGGCTTGTAACGCTGTTCCTACTTGCATGTGCTACCGTCCAAACAAGTGAGCGTAGTCAATCAGAATGTCAGAGCGCTCAGCTTTTAGCGGCTTGTCAGGGAGTATTGGCCTATATAGGTCGACTCGAATGCGTCGATACCAGATTGCCCGATAAAGTATGCGCAAGAGTTCATCGTATTTGCACTGAAAACGATCTGACAGGCTGGGAAGTAAAGACAGAACGGTTGTTTGCTTACCGATAATGTCCTTAAATATGTGGATCAGTTGCTCTTGCGCTTCGAGAGGTAAAGATGATGGTGCCTGCGCTTTCGCACATAACGAGTTCAGGTTGTGGGTTACGCTGAGGTCCAGATCCTGTGCGGCAATAAAGTGGGTGGGGATATTTGCGTCAGCGAAGTATTGTTGCTCCAGGCGATGACGCGCACTGAGCGTAGTGTAGGTGTCGACCGGAGTGGAGACTGCTTTACATCTACGCTGGCGCGGGTTGTCGAAAAAGTTTTCACGGCAGGCCTTTACATTCCAGTTAACACAGTAGGGACCTTGCTCATCGCTCAGAAATAAAAGTAAATCACCCAAGTACGGGAATGCGTGACGACTCTCGGCGTCGGAGTTTTTGTCCTGTAGATAAACGACAGGGTGTTTGGAAATGATGCCGAGGCTTTCTGCGACGGCGACCGTGCCTAGTAGTGGTGGTAGACTAAGGCCATAAGCATCCTTGTGGCCCGCCAATGGGTGGGGCGATTTGAATTGCTGTAGTGCATGCTGTTCATGGATATCGAAAACCCGTGGATGATATAGCGCTAATAAACATACGTGCCTTTCAGCCACTGACATGAAGTGTAAATCTCTGCCCAGCTTGGCCCAGTACAGCGTTGATGGGCGGCTGATCTTTGGTGCCTCGTCACGGGTTGCGCGCATGGCGGGTTGATATTCTGCCCCCCATCTAATATGTCCTTGCCGTGCCTCAATGAGGTTGAATCGTTTTTCACTGATTAGTGCATTCCGTGCCATATACAGCTCCATACTCATAAAGTTGTTGCAAAAGTGAATATGGGAATTGCAGATGTGCTTGCCGTAAGGCGAACACTCCCCTTGACGATGCTTGACAGCATCGCCTTGTAAGAGGCACTATGTGCACAGGTTCCGACGCCTGTTTATGCACACTTAAGAAGCCAGTTTCCTTCGCCGAAGGGGCTGGCTTTTGTGCAATTCCCTGCTAGATAATTTCAAGCTATTACTGCATGGCGTTCGTCCTTTAAAGTGATTGCTGTCGTTTCATGTACTGCCTTAGCAGCCCAATGTTGGGTCGCCTGTACGCACTAATATGCTTAGAGTTGAACTGAGAAGCCTGGTCCGGAGTATCTGGATCATGCGCAACTAATGGCTATATCCTATACCTAAACGGCTGCCTTGAGAATCTCGATTTAATTACAACTCATTGATATATAAAAGAAAAAATAGACTGTGGGTATGAATTCAATCTTATAAAAGGCAAGTGTGCATCATTGCGCAGGTTCCATTCAGTGCGGTGATGGCTTGCGGTTATGGGACAACCGATGTTTATGCTGGGATTTATTTGTTTGGTAGTGCATCGCTTGAGTTAAAAGTTGCTTACTCAAACCAGACTACAGAGTTGCGTTAGGAGATAGCTACTGTAATGGGCACTTAGTTTGGGCTATTTTGCGAAGAGCCTATATTTATTTAGCTTGCCCTTGCCAGCTTGAACCGCCCCGGGTTTTGTAGAGGCTCCAACCTCTGAGAGAATGGAGCTATGAAGAAGCAGAACAAGTTTTCCCCTGAAGTGCGTGAGCGCGCTGTG